>Ga0180432_10008630_pt1 | contig 12630 bp, 18 predicted proteins | sample SS_ome_10_FD_132414 | JGI IMG/M metagenome (GOLD analysis project Ga0180432, IMG submission 132414) | Hypersaline lake sediment archaeal communities from the Salton Sea, California, USA - SS_1_MS_2 metaG | ecosystem: Environmental > Aquatic > Non-marine Saline and Alkaline > Hypersaline >...
GAAAGCAGGGAAAAAGTAGTAAGCGTACATCTTGACTACCTGAAGGCAGGGTCTGACATAATCCAGACAAATACATTCGGGGCTAATCCGGTAAAACTTTCATCTTATGGATTGGATGAAAAGACCGGTGATATCAACCGGGAAGGTGTTCTGGCAGCAAAACAGGCCATAGATATTTTTGAATCAGGTTCTTCTATAGGAAAAAAACATTTTATTGCCGGAGATATAGGCCCCACCGGAAAACTTATGGAGCCCATGGGGGACCTGAAGCACAATGAAGCAGTGGAGATATTCGCCAGACAGATATCAGATCTTATAGGAAGCGGAGTAGACCTGCTTTTAGTGGAGACTATGATGGATATAAATGAAGCTCTGGCTGCTGTTGAAGCTGCCAGGAAAATATCAGACAGCATTCCCATTGCCTGTACCCTATCATTCGGCAGTAATGGGGTAACCCTCATGGGGAATAAGGCCGAAGAATCAGCCGGAATCCTTTTGGATTCAGGCTGTGATATAGTAGGGGCAAACTGCAGTATAGGTTCAGATTCCATGCTGGAAATAGTAAAAAAAATAAGATCGGCCCAGCCTGACGCCCGGCTTATATTCCAACCCAATGCAGGACTTCCTGTCATCAAAGACGGAAAGACTGAATATAATGAGACTCCCGATATAATGGCTGGTAATATAAGCACCTATCTTGAATATAAGCCTTCTATCCTGGGAGCTTGCTGCGGCAGCACTCCTGAACATATCAAAAAAATATCTGACATTATCTAGCTGTGCCCCAGAAGCACAAAATATGCATTTCCAATAATGCTTAATTATTCTACAATATTAAATATAGAATATATCAGACTATCTTCCGGAGGTATAAAATGGGAAAGAGTGATGTAAAAGTCAGGGAAGATGAGATGTGGTGCCCAGAATGCGGCGCTCCTATTAAAGGGGGTTTCTTTACCTGCTCCAATTGCAAGCTCAAGGTTAAGATGACCAGGGAGATCAATAAAAAGCAGGATAAAAAGAAAGCTTCCCCATCAAAGAAAAGCAAAAAGGCTGAACCGGTAAAAGCTCCTGAAGAAAGCCCTAAAAAACCGCCAGAAAAGAATCCTTTGAATAAATCCGGTCATACGCGTTATTGGAATTTTTAATAGCTATTGTAGATAATGCTTATATCACTGCCTTAGCTTTAATGCCCTTTCAACGGTGTCGTACTTATTCCCTGCATTCCAGAAAAGAAAACCCTCTATGCCAAGGTCTTCTGCTGCCCTTATCTGGGCCAGGATCTCCGTTTCCGTATAGCGCATTCCCAGTCCAAATGCCTGTACCCATGGCAGTATCAGGCAATCTGTCTCCCCAATTCTCACAAAACCCTTATCCAGAGTATGCTTTACCACTTCATAGGGATAGGCCTCAGGATTGCTAAAGCCCAGGAAACCGGATGAATAGTGTGAAGGATAGGGCATAGGATAAATATAGTCGAGATACGGTGCCATTTCTTCTATAAGCTGTCCGATGCCCTGGTCATTTTCTGCAATAAATACAAAGCCAAAGACATCTGCAGATATCTTGACCGGATAGTTTTTTGTAGCCTTCTTTATCTTATTTAAAAACCCTGTTACCGCCCATACCTTTTCCCTTTCCATATCATTTGCAGGGAATTTGGCCTGGGAGATATTTCCCCTTGCCGGAGCCCTTATATAATCAAACTGGATCTCATCAACTCCAATTTCGGCCAGTTCCAGGACCAGGTCTTCATAATGGCCCCACATCTCCCGGTTAAATACATCCAGCCAGTACCCCCCGTCCAGGTATATGCGGGCGCCTGTGTCCTTATTCTGTACCGCAAGGTCCGGCCGGGCTTTGGTTATGATCCCGTCCTTAAAAAGGACTATCCGGGCAATGCTGTATATGCCTCTTTCATCCATCTCTTTTAAGGCTTTTTTCAGATCATATACCTGCCGGACCGAGCCTGTCTCTTTAAAAAAATCTACCTGGCAGTCATAAGATATCTCCCCTGAGTCTTCCTTTACATTAAACACCAGGGCATTTAACTCAGTCTCCTCTATAATCCTGTATATATCCTGCATCTTTTCTTCTGATGCCATGCTGTAGCCGGTAAGATATAAGCCCTTCTGGGTCCCCGAGATTATCTTGCCTTCATCCATATTATATGTCCATATGAAATCCGGATAGTCCGGATCAAAGGCAAAAAGTCTGGAAAAAGGTATCAGGGTGACCAGTATTATGGTCAGGGTGATCAAAAATACAGCTGTACTGCGGGTTATCTTCCTATATTTTTTCCTATATTTCATACAACTCTACATATCATTTTATTTCGTTTTCAGAACCTGTCTGGGAGCTGAAACCTTGTAAAAATAATCATTCCAGGGTTTTAGTCCAGTTTTAGACCAGATCAGTGTTTTATACCATAATATATTATTCGGGCATTATTTAAAGAATAATATTTCATCCAGATTTCTAAAAGTCCCATATTTTAATTCACTGTATCTCCTCTCTTTGTTATTCTATCAAATACCCCCACATAGAAACTAATTTTCCCCTGCTGGATCTATAAATATATTGGAAAACCACATGCCCTGGATTAAAATAGGATAATGGATGAGAATATAAATATCCTGGTCTTAAATGATATCAGCAGGAATGTTCTAAGATACCTGGCAAAGAACCTATCTTCCATCTTTGAAACAGATGTAAAAGCATCCAGGCATATAATAATACCCACAACATTATTCAATGAAGAAAAGTGCCAGTATGACGGAAGGAAGCTCTTAAAATTCCTTACCGATAATATGACCCTAAAAGAAGTAAAGGGTATTAACCTGGCCCTGTTTGACAGGGATCTCTATATTGGAAACCTTGATTATGCTTTTGGCCTGGCCTCCCCCTTTCCAAAGATATCAGTTATCTCCATATTGAGGCTGCATCCTCATTTCCAGAAGGATTATTTTGCCGGCGGTCTTAAGAAAAGAAAGGCCGGCAGATTTCCACTTTTTGTAAGGAGGCTGGGCAGCCAGGAAAAGTCCATTTATTATAACAGGATACTGAAGGAAGCTATCCATGGCATAGGCCATGCTATGGGCCTTATCCATTGCAGCCAAAAAGTTTGCATAATGCATCCATCTGATTTAATAAGCGATATAGATGCAAAAGAAACCGGGTTTTGTGAGTCCTGCCGGGGTCTTTTATGATGTTTTAACCTGACACACTAAACTATTCCTAATTTTCTGCCTGTTTTTTTCTCCTGCTCCTTACCAGGAGAAATGCCATTATTCCTGCCAGGTAAAGGGCAAATATACCCAGAGCATAAAAGTAGAATAGCGGATTATCTGATGTATATCCGGTAACGGCAAAACCCAGAACAAACATCAGCGGTACTCCAAGAGGTAATGCTACAGCACCTCCCAGGACCAGGTTCTCAGGGACATTTGATTCTGAATCGGGGTCTATCTCCCGGAGCAGCGCCATGCCGGTGGTGATTGTACCGGTAAACTGGCCGTAAAGCCCTACTATATGCTCGATGATAAAATTCGTATATATCCTCCGGCACAGGAATACTGAATATATAATAGTAAATATGCCGCCAATGGAGGTTACCAGCACGATGGGCAGCCAATAGGTCTTAAAAGTAGCAATAGACAGGGCTGCAATTGCGGCCACTATCATAAAATCGAATGAACCGGCTGATATCCTCTGAAGGATATAATTATCAGGATAATGTATGCGCAGCCAGTTCCTTCTCTTCAGGGCATTCAGTATAACCCTGAAAAGTATGGCAAACATTGTGGCAACTGTAAAATGAAAGCCCCATAGAAGCTGTGCTACGGTATGCCCGTAATCCCCCAAGGGTTCAAGTACCATGGAAACACCCCTCAGGGTAAAATAGGTAACCAGGTATACCACGCCGATCAGTACTACCTGAACCGTAAGACTATCGATGAAGAGCTTTTTGGGTATATTTTCCGTATGCTTTTCTTCCACATCGGGGCTTTTGACCTGGATCATCTTTTCCCTATCCTCAAGGCCCCATGCTTTCTTTTTCCTTACCAGGATATTGAGAAGGGGTATGCCGAATATGATTGCCCACAGAAAACCTATGGTTGCTATGGCCAGTCCTATATTTCCCCCATTTACCAGGCCCAGCTCTTCCCAGCTGGTACCTATTGAATAGGCCTGGCCCGGACCCTGGGCAAATCCCAGCGGAAGCAGCAGACCGAATGGGGGGAATAGTTTTGGCAAAATTGTATATGCCAGTGAAAGCGAGATGGCAAAGCCCAGTATTCCCTGGGAAAGATAGGAAGATATTATAGCCAATCCTGTATTGACATTATCCCTGCGGTGGTTGGCAGGAACAGTGGCTCTTTCTTTGAGCGCTACTGATATGAAGCCAACTGCCATCAAATGATAGATAATATTTCCCAGCTTTTCACTGTCCAGCTGTATCCAGTTAAGCACTTCTGAGCCCAGGATTAGTCCTATAAATCCGGCAATAATAGAAGTGGGGACCAGGAACCGCTGCAGGAATTTTATCTTTCTCTTAAGGATTATTGCTATTATCAAGAATAGCGACAGGAATATATATTCCTGGACCGATATCCACATTTCCAGCATAATTTTGCCTTTCCATAAGTGGTTGACAAGAGTGCTCTTTCATGTTTCCCGGGATCAGGGTCTTATGGGTCCTTTTGGAATCAGACGTCTGGTTTATTATTAATGTTTCAGGACAGTGCAAAATCTAAACAGCATGCTTTTATTCTGCTATAATCTTATGAATTATAAAAAATCGCAAAGGAATGAAATGGTAGATACTATTTATTTCAAGATAATATATGTAATACTGGCTTACCTTCTGGGCTCTGTGCTTTTTTCCTATATAATGGCCTCCATATATGGAAGGGGCGAAAAGAGGGACCTTTATAAGATAGACAGGCCGGGAACTGCTGGCGCGGGAAGGCAATTTGGAGTTAAGGCTGGTGCTCCTACCTTTATTTTTGACTGCGGCAAAGGTGCAGCCGTGGTACTTATCGGTAAAGCCATTGGTCTTAACGATATTACTATTGCAGCTGCATGCATCGCTGTTATAGTGGGCCATAACTGGCCGGTATGGTTTAAGTTTAAGGGCGGCGGCGGACTGGCTACCGGTATGGGAATTGCCGGGGCACTTTTTCTTATCCCTTTCCTTATATTCCTGGGGATATCCCTGCTTATCGGGACCATATACAGGTTTACCGCAGGAAGGATGCACAAGGTTAATCCCAATGTGATAGGCGGCATCATAGGGACAGTCCTATTTCCTGTGTTCATATACCTTTTTGGAATACTCTGGGAAGGCAGGTATTTCTTTGGCCCAGTCTATGATGCTCCCTGGGTATACTTTATTATGGCGCTTGTGCTTTTACTTATAATAGTGGGAAAAGGGATAGCCCTTCACTTCATATTCAGGGATGTCTCGACTGCCAATAGATTCAATAATTAAAAAGGGACCGGCCCTTATCCGGTGGTGTGGGAATAAGGGCCGGTTTTCTTCTTACTTTATCCGTTTCTCCTGGAAGGACTTAGCTATTTCTTTTCTTTTTCAGCCTTCTCATCTTCTTCCATAGTGTGCTCATCCTCATAATTCAGGTACTTTTTAGTCAGCGGATGGTTAAACCTTTTCCACATTACTCCGCCGAATATGGTACCTATGGGGAAGAAGAATACCATGGTAACTACCAGGACTGCCCTTCCCAGGGGAACGGCAAATGCCTTCCTCTGGTACAGGCCTACCAGCTCTACTATATACAGGGCTGGTGCCAGCAGGCTGTACATCATCCTTATGGGAAATCCGGCTAAATTGGAGGCAAGTCCGGATACGGCATTAAGGGTGAATGGATCATTCAGGTAATCAGTAACAAATCCTATTGGGCCCCAGGCAAATCCTGAGAATATGCCTATGCCCAGCAGTATTGCCATTACCCAGCACAGGATCAATGGTCCCTCGATCTGCTTTTTGCCTATTTTTACTTCTTTTGCTGTCAGTTCCGTCATTTTCATCTTCCTTTCCAGTTTGTATTAAAAACTTTGTCATTATTTATGGGGCCGGCTTGTTTCATCCGGCCAAACTGCCCTGTCCTGGAAACTTTTCTAAGTCAATCCAGGTCCATCTGTGGATTCCCGGGAATTGACTATCTAATCAATACTCTTTATCCTGCCCAGACCGGATATGCTCTGTGATATACTGGGTTCCCCCAAATAATATACATTTCCGGCTCCGCTTATGCTGATATCCAGTTCCTCAGATACATTTACGGTAGCGCTTCCCAGGCCTGATACATCTACCTCGCATTCGCTGCTTTCCAGTTCCCTGGCATCATATTTTCCCGAGCCGCTGATCTTTACCATATGGGAATCGACTATACCTTCAAGATTTATATCTCCCAATCCTGATATTCGCGTTTCCAGGGTATCAGCCTCGATGACAAAATCCACATTCCCGGAGCCGCTGATCCTGAATTCAAGATCATCTGTCTGGAAGCTTTCGCAGTCTATATCCCCTACCCCGCTGAGGTCTATTCGGTCCAGGTCTATTACTGTGAGATAAAACTTCATCTTAGCAGTAGGGACAACATTAAATCCCCTCCTGAACTTTATATCCAGATCCCTTCCGTTTACTTCTGTCTCTATAAGGTCAATGATATTGTCATCTGCCTCTATGATAAGGGACTCCTCATCACCCTGCTCTATTATAAGGCTGCCCATTCCCGAGAAGTGGAGTTCGTCAAATCCAGACACATCCCTTTCCTCAGTCACAAGGTCGCCGGAGCCTCTTACTACTCCTACTGTCCACTTACAGGAAGCTATAAATACTGCCATTATCCCTATCAAGGTGATTATGACTGTCAGCTTAAGTATTTTTGACTTCCTGCTTTTTCCTGTTAAGGTCTTCATTATTACCTCCCTTTCAGATCCAATATTTTAGATCCTATAATCATTGATAACCTACTGTGATATCGCCCGATGTAGTATTTACTATTATCCTGTAGGCGCTGTCACCTATATATCCCTCTAGATTTCTGCGGCTGGAAGACTCTATCTTTAATTCAAAATCATACTCTATCTCACCGGATAGGGTGCTTGCATCCAGCTTAAACTCTGAGCCCCGGGGAAGGGATATCCTGACATCTCCTGAGGTAACTCTGATATCAATATCAGAGATACCCTCCTGCTCGATCAATATATCTCCGGAAACAGATTTTACAAATATATCTTCATTTTCCGTGCCAGATATAAGGCTGACATCTCCAGATGTATTGGAGACATCGATATCACCTTTATATTCCCTTACCACAACATCGCCGGAAGTAGATTCGATCCTTATCTTTTCCGAACTTATCTTATCCAGCTTCATATCCCCGGAAGTCGAATCTACCACAATTTCATCAGCCTGGAGGCCGTCAATTTTTATATCTCCTGAAACCACATTTATATCCATATCTTCCAGCATTATCTGGGGTATATAGATATCCACAGTAGTCCTCCGTATATTTAAACCAATAAATATATCTGGGCTCTTGCTGACCTCTACATAAAGCTTTTCCCCTGTCTTATATGCTACCAATTCAGGGATATTTCTTTTTACATTTGTGCTCACTTCTCCGTAAAAATGTATGGTTATATCGCCTTTGGTGGTAGGTATTATATTGAGGTCATCGCTAACCAGGTCTACCTCAATAGATGAGATCTCCGAGGGCTCGAAAGTCTTTGAATCATTTATGGTCTCTGTAGCTACATTGAAATTGCCGGATACTACCAGTATTATTGCAGCTATACCGAATGAGACCACCATGGTAACCGCTAATGAGATAAGTAGTATTTTAATGCTACGCTTCATCTTTTTTCTCCCTTCCTGATATTATCCTGACATTGAACTTAATATATCTTACAAATAGCCTGAAAAATCCCCGGGTAATGTATATCATCCCGATAAAGAAAAGTATCCCCAGACAGATAAGCCCGATAGAGCCAAATACTCCTACTGCCGGGTTTATAAGCATATTGAATACTTCTGGAAAAAGCGGGCTAAAAATTGTACCTATCAGTGCAGTTATGCCGCCGGCTGCTATTGCTACTGCTACAGCAAATAATGCAGCTAATAGTCCCAGTATTACCAGGAAAGGCCCCAAAACGAATATGAGGTTAAAAAATCCAAGACCCAGACTGGCAAATACCGCCCTTGTTATATTTGCTGCCGTGGTCTCTTTTTCTGCCCGGGACAGCATGATACTGGCTCTGAACTGTTTGGCTATAGTCCTGGGATCTCCCAGGGATTCTGCCAGCTCTTCCTCTGACCTACCTTCCTTTTTGCCCATCTCAAAGAGTTCCTCAAAATCATTCATTATATCCTGCTCGTCTTCCCGGGGAACATTTCCCAGATATTTGGACAGGCTGTGCAAAAATTCCTTCTTATTCATGCTACACACCACCTTTCAAAAAACTGTCTACTTCCTTTACAAAAGTCTTCCATTCCTGCTTCAGGTCTTTTTCCATCTTTTTGCCCTCATCAGTAAGCTGGTAGTACTTCCTGGGTGCGCCTTCCTTTGATTCTTCCAGATATGTCGTCACATATCCGTCATTCTTCAGCCTTCTTAGAAGCGGATAGATAGTGCCTTCAGAAATGGCAATCCTTTTTGAGATCTCATTTACCAGTTCATAGCCGTATCTGTTCTTTTTGGCAAGGAGGGCCAGGGCGCAAAGCTCCAGTACTCCCTTTTTAAACTGTATATTCATAAGATCACATCCTTTCTATCTTTAATGGTACGCGTGTATAATAACACATGGTATAGTATTATGCAAGGTACTAATTAAAATTTTTTATCTTTCTATATTTTATATCATATTATGCCTGGTATTGATGAAAATACATTCATTTCATATCTTGTATAATGGTGCTGGATTTTTTATCAATATCATTGGTATTTAATAAAATCACCGACGGCGGGTTCTTTCTCTTAACTATATTTATTTTTTTACTAGCATAATTATGATAATATTATGATAATTTAGATAAGGAGCGCATTATGAAAAAGATAAGGCCGGTCTCTGATTTACGAAATAATTTTTCTGATATCTCAAAAATAGTCCACGAGACCCAGGAACCTGTATTCCTAACCAAAAATGGTTATGGCGACATGGTAGTGATGAGCATTGAAGCTTATGAGCGCAGGCAATTCGAAAGTGAGATATATTATAATTTGAAGGAAGCAGAATTAGAGGCAAAGTCTACTTCAAAACGCTATGCCCATAAGGAAGTTTTTTCTGGTTTAAGATCGAGATTAAAAAATGGTGAAATATAAGCTTAGGTATTTACCCCTGGCACAAAAAGACTTATTAAATATCATAGATTATATATCAAATGATCTTAAAGCTCCCAGTGCTGCTATGGATATTATTGATATTCTGGATGAATCAATATTGCGGCTAAAGGAATTTCCGTTCTCTTGCAGCCTATATAGACCCCAGAAACCTCTTGAAACCGAGTACAGGTACCTGCCTGTTAAAAACTTTATCATATTTTACATAGTCCTAGAGAATATTGTAGAAATACATAGGATTGTTTATGCTAAAATGGACCTTAATGAGATCTTTCCATAACTATAAAGGATGAGATGAAACAGTTTTTAGATAAGGATAGGGCAGAATATTATCACAGATGCTATAAGGCCGTGGACGGCCTGTGGTTTGTAAAAGCAGAAGATAAATATAGTTTTGAAGATGCCCTGGACCTTGACCGGGAGGTCTGGAAAGTAATGCCCAAGATCCAGGCCCGTTTTATAAAGAAGAGGCTGGGTAAAGAATCTGGGCTTGATGACCTAATGGATTGCCTTTCCCAAAAGCTTTTAATGGATGGGTTCGAATTCGAAGCCGAAAAAGATGAAGTTGAGGGGAAGACTACGGGCATTAAATTTAAGATTTCTACCTGTCCCTGGCACGATATCCTTATAAGAGCCGGGCGGGAGCACCTATCTGAAAGGATCGGAGGGGTCATCTGTGGTGAGGAGTATAAGGTCTGGGCCTCAGAGTTCGGGGAAGATATTGGATCCTCATTCGGAGGTAAACGGATCTGCCGGGGAGATTCATGCTGCATCCTGTCATTTCATGTATAGGGACCTCTAGGAATAGTATTATACCCTATATAGTCTAATATTCTGTTTTATTGCTCATATAGGCTAATAATAAATTTATTAATATATAAACTATACCCAATAAGGTATAAATAATATGAAAAAAGAACAGAACAATATAAGCAGGTTTGTAAAGAAGGAAAGGAAGCTGTCAAAGCTTACCCAGAAAGAACTGGCCCTTAAAGCCGGTGTGGGTCTTCGATTTATACGGGACCTGGAGCAAGGTAAGACTTCCCTTTTTTATAGATTCAGGACTATTCCCTGTTCAAAGTCTTAAAAAAGATTATCCAGGCAGCTGCTTCTTCTTCAGTTATATTTTCCCGGCTCCGATGGTCAAATTTTTTTATGAAATTATTAAGATCTTTGTCAATTGCTCCTATTTCCCTCATCTTTGGCTCCAGGACTTTTTCCAAAATATCCCGGTCCTTTATAAGCTGTGATGCATCGATAAGGTGGTCCATGCATATGAAGGGATTTTCCCTATATCTATCCAGGAATTCCTGTTTTTGCGCCCCCCTGGCAAATTCAGATATATAAAGCCTTTCATGTTTGGAAAAGTACTGGCATATATGACAAGAAGGATCCTTTTTTAGCCTACCGGGTTTTTTAAAGCTTACCCCGACTGCTTTCCTGCAGTATTTTAAAAATGTATTTGCCAGGTCTTCGGCAACAATGGATGCTGATAGCCTCTGATTAGTGTTTTCTGCTACTTTTATAAGCGATGCAGTATGTTTTGCACAATACCCGAAGGAGTCTCTTATCTGCCTTCTTGATACCGGATCCATGGTAAATTCATGAAGCAGGTTTTCCAGGTATTTCTCTACTGAGTTTTCCAGGAGCACACATATGGAACACCTGTCTTTGCTGAATGTATCAAGGAGTTCGGTATAATATGAATTTTTTACCCTGTCACCAGAACCCAGCAGCTTATCTATTATTTTCTTTAAGCCTTCTATCATATTAGCCTTAATAGGTTTTTTCTTTATTAACAGCCTACCTATTATACAGCAATCAACAAAGGGGCTTAAGGCATTTCGGGAATTTTTCTTAATCAATCCTAAATGAGGCTGCTAAAAATATCAGAGATTATGTTGATAAAGACTGCTTTGAATATAAAACCTGTAATAGTACCAGCTCGAACATTTTTAAGCCAATTGGTATGATTATTATTTATAAGAAATTTATAAGAATTTCCTTCCTCGTCCCCAACCTATGATCCCCCACCAGTAGACATATTGGTTATCGTATATAGAAATACCTACAGGCCACAACACCAGGTAAGGAAAAAATACAGAATAGAAGAAAGAACACAGAAAATCCTATATCAGCCCATGTATTATGCCAGGCTTATATACAACCACCCGACAAAAGCCATAAAACACATGGTCACTGTCTATGTAGTCATCTATGATATTATCCATTCCTTTTATCGGACAGTCAGGTTTAGCTTATTTGGGAAGTGGTTTGTTGCTATAGTGATTCTTAGTAAAGAATATCTTATTTATATCGGCATACTAAATTTCCAGCCTTTATCCAGTATTGTAAATTGAATATAAATGAAAAGATAGCAACAGGGCAATAGCAATTTGAGTAGTTAATTCCGCCTTCTTCTTATCCTGAGTCTGTCTTTTGAAAAAACACAGAAATTCTCCTTTAATTCTCCAGAATAATATCTTAGAATTTCTGAAAGAATTCGTACTTTCTTATCACCATTACAGTTTTCAGTCCTTAAAAGCAATACACCTTTATGCATCAAACCTGAATTGTAAACAAGTTCTCCAAAATCTTTATCCATTGTTATAACAATCCTGTTATCTTTAGCAGCAATATCAATTATTTCAGAATCACTCATGTGTGGATTTATTTGCCTTGCAGATAAAATATCATAACCACTTTTATCCAGGAAATCCTCAACTTTTTTACCAACACCTACATCAATAAGAAATCTTAGTCCCGAATGAGGCATTCTATACACCTATTTTGTAAATTTTTTCTTCTTCTACTAACTCAGCTGCATAAAGAAGAGCTGCTTCAATATCCTCTTTTTCTAATTCAGGGTAATCTTCCAATAACTCATCTGTGTTTATTCCCCCTGCCAGTGCTTTTAGAATTTGATCTACGGTTATCCTTAGTCCCCTTATTGTTGGCTTCCCTACCATTATTTTTGGATCAATCGTTATCCTATATAATAAATCTTTATTTTCCATTGCTATCCTTTACTATAAAATACATAATTTGATTATATTTCTTTTCTTTACATTATAAAAGGCTTATAAGAATTTGCTTCCTCGTCACCCACCTATAATCCCCCTCCTGTCGACATAACCATATATTGAACTAAACCGCTAACGCGGTAGTTTTTATCTTTCCTAAATCTTAGATCAAATGAATTTTTCAACTCTCCAGGTAATCCACATACTACTCTCATAAGAATATCCAAGATACTTTTTAA
>Ga0180432_10008631_pt1 | contig 12629 bp, 8 predicted proteins | sample SS_ome_10_FD_132414 | JGI IMG/M metagenome (GOLD analysis project Ga0180432, IMG submission 132414) | Hypersaline lake sediment archaeal communities from the Salton Sea, California, USA - SS_1_MS_2 metaG | ecosystem: Environmental > Aquatic > Non-marine Saline and Alkaline > Hypersaline >...
AATCTCATAGCGGTCGAGTACGTCTTCTCTCAACCGCTCGTTCTCAGAGGCGAGATCGACGTGGTCCAACGCATTGCGCAGCGTGAGCAGGATGCGGTCTGTGTCGAGTGGCTTCTCGAGAAAATCGTATGCACCTAGCTGCGTCGCCTCTACCGCGGTCTGGATTGTTCCGTGGCCCGATATCATTACCACGTATACATCGGAGTCCATCTTCTTGAGTTCGGCCAGCGTCTGTAACCCGTCCATGCCGGCCATCTTGATGTCGAGGAACACGAGATGCGGATGAAACTCCGGCACGACTTTCAGTGCCTTGTCACCCGACTCGGCCGTTCTGACCTCCATGCCTTCGTATTCCAGAGTTTGTCTCAGTGCCTCTCTGACACCTCTCTCATCATCAACTACCAAAACTCGTTTGGCCATCAGTTGGCCCTTCGATAGAAGGTCACGCCATCCGGCAGAATCTTCAGATCGTCGACCTCAGCCGGCACGGCAAATAACATCGCACCTCCGTCGCTTCCGGTGAGACGGTCGACGAGCACCGGTATCGTCGGTCCAGGGAATGGAAACGATGCCACGCGGAACTCGTCGACATCCCAGCCTATCACACCTGGCGCTCTCACAACGGCAGGGCCCGAGATGCGTATCGGCTCACGTGGATCGATCATACCCCGAAGGGGGCCAAGAAGATCGCCTCCAAATCGTTCGGTTTCCAACGCCGCTTCAAGAGTGAACCTGTCCTGCTCGAGCGTCACCGTCATCGAATCGAGCGCCTGTCTGGCCGCTCTGGTAAGGCGGTCTTCTATCAACGAAGCCATCTCGTCCGCTTCGAGTATCACACTGTCGGGCCCGCCACTTCGTGCAATCTCTCGTTCTTTGTCGACCGCCGATCGTAGTGCCGACGACGAGGGACGCCCGGTGGTCGGTTCCGTTGGTCCCGGGTCCGTGTCCCGCTCCACGATCGACACGTACAAGTCGGCAATGTCCTCCCTGAAGTACCAAGCTCCGACTAGCCCGAAGGCCAATACCGTGAGGCAACCGATGCCCGCGAAGATGTTTGTAAAGCAGCCTCGTATCATCCTGTTAGTCCTATCGACGCGCGGACTGTGTACTTCGCCCCGGCCCGCGAGAGTTCGCTTTGCATCAACTCGACCGACGTTACCGGAAATTCGACATCCACAACAAGACTTTCGAGCATCCTAGAAAGACCGCCCAGCCTGGACGGCGACGCGTCGCGCCGTGCTCTACCCAGCGTGACGTGAGGGTGAAATGAGCGATTCTCCCTGTCGAAGCCAATCTCACTCATTCCAGCTTCAACCTGTTCGTGCAGCTGTTTGATCTGCGCCGGTGCTTCACAGCCGACCCATACCACTCTGGCTCGACGTGGATTGGGAAACGCACCAAACCTATCGAGTCGTAGAGCGAACCGAGAGACACCTGCCGCCGCTTTCTCGAGTGACTTCGTGATGGCGTCTTCTTTTTTGTCCGGGACTTCACCGAGGAACTTGAGGGTGATGTGCATTGCCTCCGAGGCGACCCACCGAATTGGGTAGCGGCTATCTCGAAGCTGCCGAGTTAAATCCCGGACATTGTGACGAACCGGATCAGGTAGATTCACGGCCACGAAGAGACGCATGCCGTTTACCGCGCCTAGGAAAGCACTTCGAGTTCGGGTGGTTTATCGGTCAGCAAACTTCCCCTGCGGTACCCCGTGAGGTTGAGCGTTACTCCCACGAATCCAAGCTTGTGGAATCCAGACACTATGGTCTCCTTGGCCTCGCGGATCTTGTCAAATTCGGAAGCCGGGACCTCGATTCTAGCTTCGTCGCCGCGATGGCGGACTCTCATGTCACCTTCGACTCCCAAGTCTCTCAACAGAGTTTCGCCACCCTCGACTTGTGACAGCCGCTCTCTCGTAACTTCCAAACCATACAGCAATCTGCTGGAAAGGCATGGCGCGGCCGGTGCATCCCAAATCGGTATGCCCAACTCGCGTGCTTCAGCGCGAACCAACTCCTTAGTGTAACCCGCGTCGGCGAGGGGCTGCACGATCTTGAATTCATCCGCGGCCGCCAGGCCGGGCCGGTGCTCGCTCAGGTCGTCGGCATTCGTACCCTCGGCAACCACCGACATACCGTGCTCTCTGGCCGCGTCGACCAACTTGGTCCACAACTCGCGCTTACAGTAGTAGCAACGTTGGGTTGAATTGGCCGCGTACTGTGGATCATCCAGCTCGTCCGTCGCCACCTCAACGAGATTGAGGTCGAACTGCAAAGCGATCTGTCGAGCCTGCTCTAGTTGGCCCTTCGGTAGAGAGGGACTCGTGCCCACCGCCGCGATGGACCGATCCCTACCCAAAACTCGCCTGGCGACTACAGACAGGAGAGAGGAATCCACTCCGCCCGAAAACCCAACGAGCATAGAGTCGTATTCCGCGATGGCGATTGCCAAATCCGATTTATCCATTGGTGTAGAAATATACGGTTAGTCAGATATGTGTGTGGAGTTGTGATTTGTGATTTGTGATTCTTGACTTTTGATTTTTGATTTTGATTTGCGGTTAGTGAGTGTTGAGTGAATGGCAGTCATATGGTGAACGCCACTCACACCTCGCCAATCGCCACTCGCCACTCGCAACTCGCAACTCGCAACTCATCTCCTTCCACTATCGCCGCCTTGGCGCCGCGCTAGTTCTCTGTAGTACTCCTCCACCAGTTCCCGGTATCCTTCAGGCACCGCATCGGATCCGGACAAGTACAGGCGCTGATCGCCTTCGAGTTGGAGACGGCGCCGCAGGTTGAACTCGAACTCCTTGAGCCCCTGAATCACTTCCGATTCCAGCAAGGTCACACCGAGCGCCCGACCGATCACACCCCTGCGGTCCATACCACCCATCTGATTGATGACGTCTTCGAGTTCACCTGCGTCGACGCCCTCTTGGGCGAGCTGACGCCTCAGTTCCGACAACTCCTGCAAACGTTCCCTGAACTCACGAGTGAACTGGCGTTGGTCTTCACCGCTGAGGCGCCCGCCCCCACCTCCCTGCCCCTCTTGTGTCTCCTGGCCCTGCTGCGCTTCCTGCATGCGCTGCCGCAATCTCTCGGCCATCGATTCCAACCCGGTAACGGCATCCCGCGTGTTCTCGAGCGCGCCCTCCAACCTCTGCCCCTGTGTCTCACCGATGGCGCCGACTCCCTGCCTGACCAAGTCGTTCAACTCTTCAATATCAGTCTCTATCTGTGCCTCGAGATCCTGCGCGTATTCCGCCGAGCGATCCTGGATGACTCCGCGCGACCACAGGAGTTTCTCTTGCAGTTGGTTGTCACGTATAGAACGCGACGCGGCTTCGAGCATCCGAGATGCATCGCGTTGATCCTGCCCCAAATCCCTCGCCAACCGATCGAGATCCGCCTCGATCTCATCGACCTCTTCGGCCATCGTACCCTTTCGTTCCTGCAACGGCGGCACGGCTTCCCGGCGTTCTCTGAGGTCGTTGGTGAGGTCGTTGACGTCTTCCACCATCTGACGCTGCTGCTCCGCGAGCTGTTCGACCCGACGAAGAGCCTCCTGGGCATCTCGCTCGAGCCGAGCCGTGCGATTCCGGTCGAGCAACCGCCGCGCTTCCCGTAGCTCGTCCAACGCCTCGACTCCCTGCGCGACACCGCTGTTCCGGGAGTTTGCAGCTGCACGACGCATTGCCTCGGCCGCTTCGCGTAGGTCTCGCGCGGTCTGTTGAAGATCGGGACGATCCTCCTCGCGGGAGAGCCGTTCCAACTGCCGGGCCAGTTCCTCAGCCTCATCCGCCAAACGACGCTGTCCCTCCGCACCCCCTCCACCGCCAGCCGACTGTCGTTCCATATTCTGCTGTTGCGCTCGCATGCGCTCGTTCTGCTGTTGCTGACGTCGAGCGAGGTCCCTGAGTCGCTGCATCACCTCGTCCAGTTCCTGATCGGTTTGCTCGCGGCGACCGCGTTGGACCTCTTCGTACTGGTTGCGCATTCGGTCGAGTTCCAACTCGAAGAGGTCGGCGAGGTCCTCCGCGTTGGCCTGCTCGCCTCCCCCTCCGCCGCCGCCTCCTTGTTGTTGGCTCACCTCGGTCTCGCCGTACAGTGCTTCAGCTCGCAAGAGAAACTGAAGCGCTCGCTGCTCCGGCGACAGCGCTTCCCGCGGATCGCCCTCCCGAAGCAGCTCTTCCGCCACTTCCATCGCGACCGCCGCGGTGTCCAAAGCGTTGGAGATGGCAACGAATGTCGAATCGAACTGAGTAATGCCACGCCCTTGAATTCGGCCCGAAAGTGTCGCCACCTCTTCTCTGGCTCTGCCCTGCGCAAGAGCCAACGTGGTAAGGTTCTCCTCGAACTCGGCGTCGGTGTAGCGCCACCTATCTCTGAGAAGATTGAAGGTACCGGCTATGATCTCGCGCTGCTGTGCCGACAGATCGTTGCGGTTGCCGGCGCCACTGCCCTGGCGTTGCCCACCTTGCGACTCGGCCTGCCTGTACGTTCTGTCGAACGGGCGCACCTCCATGAAGTAGATATCACTGCTGGCTTCCTGCTCGCTTCCGCCGCGGACGACCTCCACCGCGCGCGCGTGGTACGAGATAATGTCGCCCGGCTGCAGCTCGATCTCCTCCAAGTAGAACGTGTGACTCGCCGACAGCTCTCTGCGCGAGCCCCGCCCGCCATAGAGACTCACCGTTTGCTCTTCACCACCGTTCACGGAATAGACCAGGCTCAACTCACCGATTCCGTAGTCGTCTTCACCGTTGACTTGCGTGAAAACTTCCTCAATCGATGTCACCGTGATGTCCCGGCCCGGCTTCTCGAAATAGACCGACGGCGGCATGTCGGCCAGGACGTCGATGTAGTAGTCCGGAGACCCCACCACCACACCGGTGGCGGGCGTCTGGAGAAGCACTCGGTAACGCCCCTCGCGGGCCACAATGATGTTCCCGGTTAGCGTCCCATCCTCTCCAATCTGTACCGCCGTGGTGTCGGTCTCGTCCAACACCAAAGCGCCACCAGTAACCGCCATCGTGGCGACAATCTCCACGCTGACACGCGTACCGCTCAACGCCGCGATGTCGCCACTCCCCTCTTGGCGCCGAGGACTGAGCCCGGTATAAGCCGGGAAGTGGTACACGAGGTTGATGTCGTCGACATACGGCAGATCCGAGACGTCGATCCTGAAGATCTGCGACCGCACGCCACTGGCTTCTATGAAGTACTCAGTCGGATCTTCCAGATCGAACAACATCAGCACATGCTCGCCGGTTTTGTCGTCGACGATCATCGGCCAGCGCTCCCAACCGCCCGCCTCACCTCTACGCACCGCCACATCTACATCCGCCGCCTCGAAATTCCGCAGGGTGGCCGACAACCGTACGTCCGATCCGCGGGCTACCGAGATGTCGCCGGGGATCACCTCGATGGAGTACGGATTAGTCGTTTCAGTTCCGCCCAAGGGCGACAGTAAAAACGGAGCGCCGTGCCGGAGAAACGGCGGATTCACCAGGAAGAATGCCATGCCCACAACCGCCGCGCCGGCGACGAGGCCGGATGAGCCCCACAGGCTCTTGCGCTCGATACGTCTGCCTTCATCTACAGAAACGCATTTCTCGATTGCGCGCCTCACGAGGTGTTTCACCAAGGCGGGTGACCAGAGAGTCTTTCCGTCGGCCTCGGCGTTCGGCCCCAGCTCGATGCCCGTCATCACGTGACCCGACAACGACGGCTCGTGCTCTTCCAGGTAAAGCGCCACCCTCTCGTCGGATACACGTTTGAGCAGCGGCAACACCAGGAATCGCACAAACACCAAAACGAGCGTTGTGTAGGTGACAATCCTGAACCAGAGAACCGCGGTATCGTCGAACCGGAACAGGTCCATCCCGTAGGCGGAGAAGAGCAGTGCGACCACCGCCACAGCCAGCAAAATTCCGAGGCCGCGCAGAAACACCCTGAGCCGCCATCGCAATCTCACAGATCGAACGATCTCGACGAGATCTTCATGACTCGAGGCAGAAAACAGCATTCGCATCATGTTCTCCTTTCGCCTCCCTCAGCGCGCCGCGTGCTGAATGCGGTTGGATAAGACCGTCTCCGCGACCAAGACCAACAACGCGGCAACCAACAGATACCACCACAGCCCCTGTCTACGTTCCCGTTCCTCCGGCGTGAGCGTCGCGGAAAAACTCGTGCTCCCCGAACTCGAGCCCGACACCGTCACGGCACTCGCCAATTCCTCGGGGTCAATCGTCGCCAGGTCCGATTCCGCGGAACTCACGTTCACCGCGACTATTTCGGACGGGCCGGCTTCATCGTCGAGCAGCCTCACTCGGTAGACACCCTGTTCCTCGAGAGTCAGATAGCGGGAGTCTTCACCCGTATTCCTGACGCTGCGTGTTCCCGACGGCGATTCCACGACCAACTCGCGATAGTCCCCGCTCGATGCGACAACGCCGGACCGCACTCCGGATGACTCCATGTCGGGGAAGACATCCAAGTCGACCACTTCCCCCGCGGCGAACCAGGTGCGTCCCGGCGCGTAACCAGCCAGGTGTTTCGTCAATTGGTGCAGGAACGGCAGGAATACCGGTTGCACCGGGAAGTCGTTCCAGGAGTTTGTTAGCCCCGATGTCAGCACCACCACCCTGCCCTCTCCCACACGCGCTTCGGCCAACGCAATCTCACCGTCGTCAAAACGCGCCAACACGTCCCATTCACTGTCGCCTGTCTGGTTCAAGCGACGATACCGAAAGAAACGGGCTCTCGAAAAATCACCGCTTCGAGGCGTGCGGAACAACTCTAGCAGAGGATGGTCGAAATCGGTCACACTCAGAGTCGTTCCACGATCGTCGAGACGGTCGACGACCGTTCCGACGGTTCCACGCAACAGATCCGTAAACTCGGTCGGCCAACTATTCGCTGTGCTTCGCTGGCCCAACGTCACCAACAGACCGCCCCCTCCCAGCACGAACTCCCGTAGCAAGCGGCCGGCTGTTCCCCGAGGAAGCGGAGCATCGTTGACGACAACGACATCACGCCCTTGCAGGTGAGAGGGGTCGAGCCGCGTCGAACTCCTGCGAGAGACCGTGTGGACCGGGTCGCTGCCTATTCCCAAAGCGCGTTCGAGGTATAAACTCTCGCCCACCGGCGCGTTGGGGTGCTCGAGTATCAATGCGGAAAGAGTCTGCCCGGGGGAGAGCAAGAACCTGAAGGCGTCATCCATGGGGAGTTCGTCTTCGGAGATGCCCACCGTGCCCAATGCTTCTCGTTGTGGAGGTGTGAAAGGTTGGAATCTGACAACCGTGGTTCCGCCCGCCTCGACATCGACCGTTCTGGAATCGATGCGCTGGCCATCGAGGTCCAGAGAAACTTCCAGATCGTTGGCCACCTCGGTACCGAAATTCGCAATCCGTGCCAATACACTCACTCGCTCTCGGCTTCCACTCTGACCCCGGTCGATCGCCACTTCGGTCACGGCCCTATTGGCCGTCTCGCGATCGCCGACATCGACAGGCACCAATCTGGCGCCCTCCGGCAGAAGGGCTTCTTCCTCCGCGCTCCAGCCGGCCCTTTGGAAATCGCTGATCAGGATCGCTTCTCTCCTCGCGTATTCCGACTCCTCTAGAATCTGCTCGGCGAGCTGCAGGGCGGGAGCGAAGCGTGTGGTTCCCGCACCGCGTCGTGCCCTGTTGATCGCGGACATAAGGCCTGCCGGATCGTCCAGAGGCTGATAGGCGATCTCCGCGCGGTCCGAAAACAAGACGAGGCTGGCGCGGTCGTCGGGCCCCAAACCCGCGGCCACGTCGCGCGCCGCCTCGACTGCACGGTCCCAGCGCTCCCCGTGCGCCATGCTGTACGACCGGTCGAGCAGCACCACGACCTCCCTTGCGCGATCGAGGGTGGCGGTGCCGACGAGGCTGTTCCGCATCCACGGGCGCGCAAACGCCATCACCAAGATCACGATCGCGGCACTGCGGAGCAGGAACAGCAGCCAGTTCCGGATCTTCTGACGACGAGTGGTCTTGAACGGCACTCGACGCAAGAACATCAGCGACGGAAACGGAACCGGCTCCTTCTTCGTGCGCTGGGTCAGGTGAATCAGGATCGGCACGACCAGCGCCGCCAGCCCGGCCAAGAACAGGGGAGCCAAGAGTGACATTGGCGCTACCTCACCCTCGCCAGTCTGTGCCGCCGTGCCAGGTACTCGAACAGCGCGAAGTCGAGCGGTGAAGACGTGTCGAACCGGCAGTAGTCGATGCGACTGGTTACGAGTCGATGCTCCAGCGTATTCATGTGCTCGTTCATCAGAGCCAGGTACTGGTCGCGCAGAGTGTCGGGCACCACCGGAATCGACTCGCCACTCTCCAGGTCTTGGAAGTGCGCCGCGTCGCTGAACGGGAATTCGATCTCGGCCGGATCCAGAACGTGAAAGACAATTACATCGTTTCCCTTGTGACGCAGCAGGTTGAGCGAGTCTACGACAACGTCGGGGTCTTCATACAGGTCGGAGATCAAGACCAGAATGCTCCGGCGAGTGAGTATTTCCGCGATATCGTTGATCGGCCCGGCAATCGTTCCCGGGTTGGATGCCTCCAGGTTGTCGATCGTGTGCAAGACAATGTCGAGGTGCTTTGCCGACGACGGTACGTAGTCCTTCACGGCCGAGTCGAACGTCAGAATTCCCACTCGATCCCGCTGCGTGCGCGAGAAATACGAGAGGCATGCGGCCAGGTAGCGACCGTAGTCGAGCTTGGTGATTTCTTTGCTGCCATAATCCATGGACTTCGAGACATCGAACAACACGCAGAAGTTTGCGTTGGTGTCGGCCTCGTATTCCTTCACGTAAAAGCGGTCGGTGCGGCCGAAGACGCGCCAGTCTACTCTCCGAATGTCATCGCCGGGCATGTACTGCCGATGCTCCGCGAAATCGACGGACAGGCCGAAGTACGGTGAGTGGTGCAGGCCGTTAATGAAGCCGTCCACCACCGTCCGGGCCAGGAGTTCCAGGTTGTCGATCCTGGCCAGCACCTTGGGGTCGAGAAACTGAGAGGTCTTCACATTCCCGATTTCGGCAACGGGACAACTTCGAGCAACATGTCGATTAGCTGATCCGTCGTCTTCTGCTCCGATTCAGCGTGGAAGTTCAACAGAATGCGGTGGCGCAACACGGGGTGCGCGAGCGCGCGGATGTCGTCGAAGTTCACGTGGTACCGACCATTCAACAGGGCGCGCGCTTTTGCGCCAAGTATGAGGTACTGCGCCGCGCGCACGCTGGCGCCGTACGACACCCACTTCTCAATGAAGTCGGGCGTCCCGTTCTCACTCGGTCGGCTCGTTCTCGCAAGGTCGACCGCATAGCGCAACACCGGTTCGGAAACCGGTACCTTCCGCACCAGTTCCTGGAAGGCGACGATGTCCGCTCCCGTCACCGCGTGCTCGAACACGGGGTCCTGAATCGCGGTTGTGGTGCGAACGACATCCATCTCTTCGTCCACCGGCAAGTAATCCATGATGATGTGGAACATGAACCGGTCGAGCTGAGCCTCGGGAAGCGGATAGGTCCCCTCCAGCTCGATCGGGTTCTGGGTCGCAAACACGAAGAACGGCTCCTCGAGATCGTAGGTGCGGCCCTGGACGGTCACCCTGTGCTCCTGCATGGCCTCGAGCAACGCGGCCTGAGTCTTGGGCGGAGTGCGGTTGATCTCGTCGGCCAACACGATGTTGGCGAATATGGGCCCCGGCAGAAACACCATCTGCCGTTTGCCGCTGTCAGGGTCCTCCTGCACCAGATCGGTTCCGGTGATGTCCGAGGGCATGAGGTCGGGCGTGAACTGAATCCGCGAGAATTTGAGATCCAACACCTGAGCGACGGTGTGGATCAACAGTGTCTTGGCCAAACCCGGCACGCCGACGATCAGGCTGTTGCCACCCACCAACAGCGAGAGCAACACCTGTTCGATCACATCATCCTGCCCAACTATGAGCTTCCGTACCTCTTCGAGCACGCGATCGCGTCCCGCGCTGAGGCGTTCAGCCAGCGCGATGTCGTCTGCCGCTTCGAGGGCTGCGGGCGTGTTTGTCATGATTCTCCTGTCAATGAGTCATCGCATACACGATGTAGTTGATGCCCAGCTTGTATGCGTCGTTGGTGAGCGGCACCGGGAACCATCCGGTTGCCGAGAACTCCCACAGCTCACCGATATCGTTGTTGTAGTTGATGATCGCCATCAGGCGCTTTTCCGGATCGTTGTCCTCGTGAATTCCCCAGAACTCGGATTCCACCCCTTCATATGGATGGGTGAAGTTGAGCGTATCCAACGAGAAGAACGAGTGGAATACCGGGTGCGAAACGTCGAGCGGCACGATACGCACGTTCGGCAGCACCTGGGCCATACACTGCTGAAGGTTCAGAAACTCGTAAGGTCCGGAGAAGTCGTCGAAGATGAGAAAGCCACCCTTCAGCAGGTAGTTTCTCAAACCTTCGGCTTCCGCCTCATTCACCGTCCAGTACCCAGGCTCCGACACGTAGGCAACGGGATACTTGTGGAGCTCGGGATCGTCGGCGCCGAGGATCTGACTCCCGTCCAGGTAGGGGTAGATGGACGTGAGTTCGCGCACCAACTGCATGAGGTTGCGCTCCGCCGTCGGCCAGTCGTGGTCCCACCAGAGTTGACCACGACCCCTTCTTCCCCACCAGGCGTCGCCTCCGGCCCCGGGTGTAAAGCTCAGCCGGACGAAGGTGAACCGACCGTCGTAGGGCACGTTGTAGATCGTGTAGTCGTCACCGTCGTTCCAGTACATCGATCCGCCCCGCCCACGCCTGCCGAAACGCTGCCCCGCAGTTGCGTCCGCGGCCGTCACCGCCAGCAACAGCAGCAATGTCGTGACCCGCCAACTCTTAAACATCTCGCTACCTCGCCTGCTTTCTTCGGGCATGGATCTCCAGCAACAGTTCCTGGGCCTGCTGGTAGTTGGGTGCGCCTTCCAGCGCCCTTATTACGCTGCGTCGAGCGTTCTCCAGATCTCCCGAGTCGAAGTATGTCTTGGCGAGTTGATACATCGCCTCAGCCTCGTCCACCGGATCGAGTGCAAGCACCGCACGCCGTTCGCGAATCGCCTCCGGCCAGCGCTGCTCCTGCGCCAGCAGTTCGGCGAGACGCGCGTGCAAGCTTTTGTCCAATGGGTAGATGTAGAGCAACTCTTCCAAAACATTGGCCGCCGAGCCGCTGTCTCCCAGCTGCAGCAACAGGTCGGCCAGCTCGAGGCGGCCCGCATAGTGCCTCTCGTCAATGGCGGTTAGCGCTCGCAGTTCGGCTGCGGCTCTTTCCAGCTCACCGCGTTCCGCGTAGATCTGAGCCAGATACCAGTGCGGGCTGCCCTCTCCTCCATACTCGGGGAATAGCGACTCCGCACGCTCTAGGTGCGTGAGCGCGTCCTCGTGGTTGCCGTCGCGGTACAGCATAACGCCGGCGGCGAGTTGGGCCAGGTAGTCGTTGGGACGAGTGAGCGCGCGCTGGAGCAAGCTTTCTCGCGACGGTCTGCCGACACTGTCGCCGGCAGCCGGTGAACGGAGCGCGACCATCGGGCCGGCGAAACGCTCCCGCATAAAGTCGTCGAACGTCTCGTTGAACCGATCGATGCTCACGCCGAGAATCGATTGAAACAGCTCCGCGCTGGACCGACCGGCACCGTACCCGCGCAGAAACTCCACCAGTGCTCCGAATCCGTGGTCACGCTCTATCAGCTCGCAGACGAGCGAGGCCTGATAGTACGAATATCCGAGTTGCTCCGGGTAAACCGGGCGCGAGAACCCGTTGTTGAGCTCCCGCACGTCGAACAGCCTGCCCTGCAGATATGCCGCGAGGAAGCCGGGGCTCACGTCGTCGCCCCACCCCTGCCGCGCCCTCCGTTCCTCCAGCACCGCCAGACCTTCCGTGAACCAACGCGGGACCTTGAACTCACTCACGCCCATGTGAAATGTGTGAGCGAGTTCATGCCAAAGCGTCGAGCCCCAGTTGAAGAACCCGTCATCCTTCGCCGATGGGGAGATGATTGCCACAACCGGCCCAAAACTCACACCGAGCGCACGCAAACCTGCTATTCCGAACGTCCGGACGGAGAAGTCGGCCTCGTGTGGAAACACTTCCACCCTTATAGGCGTGGGCGGCTCGTATCCGTACTTCCGCGCGAGCCGGTCGTATGCCTCCTCGGCAATGTCACTCAGGTAGAGAGCAAGAAGCTCCGATTCCGTGCCGTCGATGAAGAACCTGAACCGCGGCGAGCGAGCCTCCGGGTAGAGATCGAGCGTGTCCAGAAGGTCGAGCGTGTTTTTGGTCCAGACGTCGTAGGGGTCACCCTCGAAGGCCCTCTCGAGAAAAGCCCGACCCTCGCTCATCCTGGCGTTGCGGAGTTCGTTCATTCCGCGCAGTGCGTAACCGCGCCATGACAGCGAGTCGATTTCGGTGGCCATCCGCGCAAACTCTGCCGCCTGTTCGTACAGACGGTTTCGCGCGCACACCTCGGCGAGCGTAACGTAGAAGCCTCCGAACCGCGGGTTGAGTTGCAGCACCCGCCGGCGCGATTCGGCAAACCCGGCCTGGTCACCGCTCAGGTAACGGACCGCCGCCT
>Ga0180432_10008633_pt1 | contig 12628 bp, 12 predicted proteins | sample SS_ome_10_FD_132414 | JGI IMG/M metagenome (GOLD analysis project Ga0180432, IMG submission 132414) | Hypersaline lake sediment archaeal communities from the Salton Sea, California, USA - SS_1_MS_2 metaG | ecosystem: Environmental > Aquatic > Non-marine Saline and Alkaline > Hypersaline >...
TCGATGGTAATCCCTTTCGCGCGGCGTCCTGAGAGAAATTCGCCCACACGCGGGGGTGGCGTGAGGAGCCGAATGCCCTCAACTTGCTCGAGGGCAAGTTGGGCAATCCCGAAGAGTACGTCATGGCTGATATCGGGTGTTGTCGTGTCGCTCATCCGTCCCTCCCAAACTCCATCATTCGTCGCGCGATGAAATTGGTGTAGATGGCCCCCCGCTTGAAGAAGGCATTATCGAGGACTTCGAGGTGGAATGGGATGGTGGTGGATACACCCTCGATTACGGTTTCCCGTAGGGCTCGCTGCATGCGGGTGATCGCTTGCTCACGGGTGGGCGCCCAGGCCAGGATCTTCGCAATGAGGCTGTCATAGTTTGGCGGGATACGGTATCCGGAATACACGTGAGAATCCACGCGAATGCCGGGACCTCCAGGCCAGTGAACGTCGGTAATCGTGCCTGCCGACGGCCGAAAGTCACGTGAAGGATCTTCGGCGTTGATTCGAACCTCGATGGCGTGCCCCTCGACCTGCACCTCTTCTTGCGAGAGGGTCAATCCGAGGCCGTAGGCGACTCGGAGTTGTTCCTGCACGAGGTCGAAGCGCGTGATCATTTCAGTTGCCGGATGCTCCACCTGAATTCGCGTGTTCATCTCGCTGAAATAGAAGGCTCCGTGCTTGTCGACGAGGAATTCCACCGTGCCTGCACCCCGGTACTTGATGAATTGCGCGAGTTTCACGGCCGAGGCAGCAATTGCGGCCCGCAGTTCGTCATCGAGCAGGCTGGGAGCCTCTTCGAGCACTTTTTGGTAGCGGCGCTGAATGGAGCAGTCGCGGTCATAAAAGTGAATGACGTTGCCCTCACCATCACCAAACACCTGAATTTCGATGTGCTTGGGTTCCTCCACGTACTTCTCGAGGTACATTTCCGCGTTTCCGAACGCATTTCGCGCCTCTTCACGTGCATTGACGAACTGGCGTTCTAGATCAGCAGGGCTCTGCACGACGCGCATCCCACGGCCACCTCCACCAGCGGAGGCCTTGAGCATGACGGGGTAACCAACCTGTTCAGCGAATTTCTCCGCCGCCTCGAGGTCCTCGAGGGGTTCCGAGCCTGGCGTGACGGGGACGCCGGCCTCGGTAGCCAACGTCCGTGCACTCGCCTTGTCGCCGATGCGCCGGATCGTGCCGGGCCTTGGGCCGATGAATACGAGGTTGTGTTCTTCGCACTTCTGGGCGAATTCGGCGTTTTCTGCCAGAAACCCGTACCCAGGATGCACCGCCTCGCAGCCCGAGACGAGCGCTGCGGAGAGGAGGTTGCGGACGTTGAGATACGACTCCGATGCGGGAGCGGGTCCAATGCACATCGACTCGTCGGCGAGCAAAACGGGGAGACTGCTCTGGTCGGCCTCGCTGTAGGCGACGACGGTTCGAACCCCGAGCTCACGGGCGGCTCGTAGGACCCGGAGCGCGATTTCGCCTCGGTTCGCGATCAGGATCTTCTTGAACACGGTCGTCAGTCCGGATCGATCCGGAATAGGGCCTGTCCGTACTCGACCGGCTCTTCATTGCGGACGAGGACTTCCGCGATGGTTCCCGATGTCTCCGCTTCGATTTCGTTCATGAGTTTCATGGCCTCGATGATGCACAGCACCGCGCCAGCCTGCACACGGTCGCCGACCTTGACGAAGGGTGCTGCATCGGGTGCTGGCGCGGAGTAGAACGTTCCTACGATGGGCGCCGTCACCTCCTTGAGGCCGGTCGCGGCGGCATCAGCCGGGGCGCTGGCGGCAGGTGTCGCAACCTCGGCTTCGGGGACAGGGGTTGGGGTTGCCGGCATGGGGACGCCAGCGGCGGTGGGTGCGGGAGCACTTGTGTACGCCGTCTGCACCACGCCCCGCTTGACTGAGACACGAACATCACCCGTCTCGTAGGTGAACTCATTGACGTCGGCAGCGACCACATAATCGAGGAGTTTCTTGACGTCTTTGATTTCCATCAGGCTCTACCTAAATACTCACCCGTCCGGGTGTCCACACGAATGACGGTTCCAGAGTCGATGAACAGGGGTACCGATACCGTGGCACCCGTCTCGACGACGGCAGGCTTCGAGCCGCCCGAGACCGTGTCGCCCTTCACGCCAGGATCCGTCTCCGTAATTTCGAGTTCCACGACGTTGGGGAGAGTGACCTTGAGCGCTTTCTCGCGATAGTAGTCGACGGTGACTTCGGTGTTGGGCTTGAGCCACTTGGCTGCTTCGCCAATCTGGTCACGCTGGAGCGTGGGTTGGTCGTACGTCTCCATGTCCATGAACGTGAACAGGTCACCGTCACTGTAGAGGTACTGCAGGGTGCGGTAATCGATGAAGATGTCGGCGAGTTTCTCAGACGCATTAAAGGTCCGCTCGACGATGCTCCCGGATTCGAGGCTACGAAATTTGGCTACGACCTTTGCGCCTCCTCGACCAATCTTTTGGTGTTGATACTCGAGGCACTCCCACAAACCACCATCCATCTCAACTTTGGTTCCATTGCGCAAGTCGGTCACGCTAATCATGTGTGCATCCTCCAGGCGGGCCGCAACTGCCCTCGGCCCCTGTTGGGGCGCTCGCCACTGTACCACTCAGGACCCCGCGGTCGTCTTGGCCACGCCGTTTGGAAGGCTTTCCGAGCATGTACACTCCTTTCATGTCGTTTTTTGAGGAAAAACTTGCCTCTGGCAGCGCCGTCCTTGCGCCCATGGCAGGTTTTACCGATGCACCCTTTCGTGCGCTGTGCCGATCGTTCGGTTCGGCTTGGGCCGTGACGGAGATGGTGAGTGCGAAGGCGCTCGCTCAAGGTGACCAAAGAAGTCTCGAGATTCCTGCGCCGTATCCAGGTGAGCCCGATCTCGTGATTCAGTTGTTTGCCTCCGATCCAGGAGATGCGGCCGAGGCAAGCAGGCGACTCATGGAAACGTACGGCCCTTCTGCGCTGGACCTGAACATGGGTTGTCCCGTGAAAAAGGTGGTGCACAAGGGTTGCGGCGCTGAGTTGATGGGAGATCCCGACCTGGCTGCGGAGATCATCGTCGCCGTACGAGAAGCCTCAGGGGTTCCCGTCTCGGCGAAGATGAGGCTCGGTAGAAAAGCTAACGAACTTTCCTCGATCGTCACGCCCCTGCTCGATGCGGGGGTTGCCGCAATCGCGGTGCATGGACGGACGGCGGAGCAGAAGTACGACGGAAACGCCGACTGGGAACCCATTCTTGAACTCTCCGGCGAACTCGCCATTCCCGTTCTCGTCTCAGGTGACGTCACCACCGCCGAACAGGCCTCGCTCCTGCGCAATCGAGGTGTGGGCGTGATGATTGCCCGAGGTGCCCTCGGACGACCCTGGATCTTCTCCGAGTTGAACGGCGGTGCGCCCCCCAGCTGGCCTGAGATTGCCAGGATCATGCTCCGTCACGTGGACCTCTTCAGGGCTCGCTACGGTCCTGGCCGGGATCTGAGGGCGCTTCGAGGCCACCTTTCAAGTTACGTCATGCAACACCAGGAGATGACGCATATCCGGGAAGCCTTGGTTCGCGTCCTCACACGCGAAGATGTGGTGGAGCTTCTTCTTCAGACGGGTCTGACCTCAGCGGAATTGCTCCCCTCCGAAACATCTCTTGTTCTCCTTGATTCGGTGGCTTAGTCGCACGTTACTTAGCACTACCTTTCCCCTTCGGCGCAGAACTTGAAACCATTTTGCATTTCTTTCGGTGGTTTCATTCCTCAACGTTGACAGGTCCTCCCTGTCTTGAATTCGGCAGGTCTCCACCTTGGTAAAGTCGCGACGCTTACAATTATGGTCAGATTCCTTTCCGTCATCGTCACCTCGCGACCCCGCGCCGTGCTGGCCACCTGGGCCGGCATTCTTCTGCTGTGCGCTCCCTTCGCTGCCCGATTGACCGAGGTAGCTTCAACCGATTCCGGCTTCGCGCCGGGAGGCTCGGCACATCGGGTCGCGGGACTTCTTTCCCGCGATTTTTCTGGTCCCGAACGACCGGAAGCTCTCCTCGTGGCGCGCGCGTCAGAGGAGACTTTCGAGCGCACGGTCGCGAGCCTGTCCATGACGGAGGGAGTGTCTGCAATCCGTTCGGGCGAGGGCCTCATGACCTCAACGTCCGATCCTGAGGTTCGTTTTGCGTTCGTGACGCTCGAGCCTGGTTCGGACGATGAGGTTGGCGCGACGCTCGATCGGCTGCGTGTGGCGCGAGAATCGACGGAGGTCCCCGACCTTCTCATCACCGGACCACCGGTGGTCGACCTCGACATAAAACGAAGTAGTGAACGTGATACCCGCAGGGCAGAGTGGATCGGGCTCCCACTGAGCCTTCTGGTGTTGATGTGGGTGTTCGGAAGTGTGGTTGCTGCCCTGCTGCCGTTGATTTCGGCGCTCACGAGCGTGACCATGACGTTTTCAGGCCTCTACCTACTTAGTCACGCGCTCGAGATTGCCGCCTACGCGCAGATCATCGTGACCATGCTGGGTCTTGCGCTTGGCATCGATTACGCGCTGTTGCTGGTGAATCGTTTTCGGGAGGAGCTCAGGCGTGGACGCGAGACTCGGGACGCTGTGGTCACCACGATGTCCACCGCAGGCTCATCCGTGTTGTTCAGCGGTGTGACGGTGCTGATTGCGTTATCGGCCATGCTCGTACCCCCGCTCGCCTTCGTACGTTCACTCGGGGCGGCCTCGATTCTCGTGATTGCTTTTGGGATTCTGACAGCGACGACCATTACACCGTCGCTGCTGATGTTGCTAGGACCACGCGTGAACGCGGTTCCCTTGTCCCGCAGAACACCGGGCACACGCAGTCGACACATCTGGCGTTCCTGGGCGTCACGCGTCGTCCGCCATCCACGTCGTTACGCAGCTCTTGGCGCCGCGTTGCTGCTGTTGCTCGCCGCACCCGCCTCGCAACTCAAGCTCGAAATTGCGGGGGTGCGTGGACTCACGAATCAGACCGATACCAGTCGCGCGGTCACGCTTCTCGAGGATGCGGGCATGTCCGGGTTGCTCGAACCCTATGACGTCGTGATTCAGATGCCGGACGAGCAAACCTTTTTCCATCCCGCATCCATACGTGCTGTGGCCTCGTTCGTACGTTCGGTCCTCGCACTCGATGACGTCATGACCGTCCTCGCGCCGACGAACGTAGGCGCCATACCCAATCTTCTCGTGCAGCAGTACTACGCGACAGCGGATTTGGCGCGTGCGAGTCCCTTACGAGAACTCGTGGACGCCACCGTCTCTACCGACGGGAGTGCCGTGTTGGTACGCGTATTTCCCGCGCAGGCCGGCTGGCAGGGAGCAGCTGCGCTTGATGACACGCTTCACGAGGTCGCCGCCTCACAAGGGTTGTCGGTGCTCGTCGGTGGCAACCGGGTGGGTGAGCGGGAGTGGACGCAGGCGCTCTATAACGCCTTCCCCATCGTGATCGGTTTGATCTTCGTCACCACGTTCCTGTTGCTCGCGTTCGCCTTCCGGTCGGTGACATTGCCACTGAAGTCACTGATCCTGAACGGCCTCACCGTCGCAGCCGCCTTCGGTTTCGTGACTTTCGTCATGCAGTTGGGATGGGGGGCGTCCTTGATCGGCTTATCCGGAGGCCTCGGCTTCGTCGAGGCGACGGCACCTTTGTTCATTTTTGCCGTCGTGTTTGGGCTCTCCATGGACTATGAGGTCTTCCTCGTCTCGCGCGTGGTCGAGGCGCATGAGCGAGGCGCAACGGATGAAGATGCGGTGGTCGAGGCAATGTCGACGACCGGAAGCGTCATCACATCGGCCGCAACGATCATGGTCATCGTGTTCTCGGTGTTCCTATTGAGCGATGTCGTGCTGGTCAAGACGCTCGCCTTGGGCCTCGCCGTTGCCGTTTTTCTCGATGCCACACTGGTTCGCTCGCTGCTCGTTCCGTCCAGCGTCGTCCTTCTTGGGCGCTGGAATTGGGCGATGCCGGGGTTGCTGGCTCGCGCCGTTCATCGGGTGGGCTTTCGGCCGCACGGTATTTCGGACGAATCGTAGGGTTTCCTGAGCCCCACCGCGTTCGACCAGCGCACACGCACGCGTCGGGTTTCGCATTGACGCGCCTACCAACTAGGCATACACTACACATCATGTGTAACTCACACACAATTTGGGTATGTACGTCACTCGCTCGGGAGTGCCTGGCATGACCTCCGAACGCCGCCGCGTGCTGCTTTTATGCGGCGGTGCGTCCGATGAGCATGAGGTTTCGCTTGCTTCCGCATCGAACGTTCTTGATGCAGGGGGCCCGTTGGCGGATTGGACCGTACGCGTCCTCGACCGAACAGGCAGAATGCTCAGCCCCGAAGAGAGTCGGGCTCGGGTAGCCACCGCAAAGGACGGCGTGCCTACACGGTTCGCAGGTCCCACTGATACGGATGCGGCCCCAAGCCTGATTCACGGTCTTGCCGAGTACGCACCTACGGACTTCGACGTGATCTTCCCCATCCTCCATGGCCCAAACGGTGAGGACGGCACCGTCCAGGGTGCACTTGAGTTGTTTGGTGCACCCTACGTGGGCGCAGGCGTGCTTGCAAGCGCCGTGTCCATGGACAAGATTCTGATGAAGGACGTCTTCGCTGCCCACGGACTCCCGCAGGTTGCCTACCGCCCCTACCGTCGAACCGACTGGCACGAATCCAGAGAAGAGATTCTCGACGAATTGACGCAGTGGTCGAGCACGATCTTCGTCAAGCCCGCGAACCTGGGTTCGTCCCTCGGAATTTCTCGCGCAAACGACCGAGAAGAACTCGCCTCAGCCATGGACGCTGCTTTCAAGTACGACCGACGCGTGATCGTGGAGAGAGCGCTTCAGGATGCGCGTGAGATCGAGGTCGCCGTTCTCGGAAACGAACATCCCATGTTCTCGATGGCTGGCGAGATCTTGGTCGAGGGAGATGGCTTCTATGACTACGAAACGAAGTACCTGAGCGAAGGAGCGACCCTCAAAGTCCCCACGAATCTCAGCGATTCCGAGCTTGCGGACCTTCATGAGCTTGCCAGGCGGGCGTATCAGGCCGTCGATGGCGCAGGCTTGGCGCGAATCGATGCATTCCTGGCTGCGGATGGGCGCTGGCACCTCAACGAAATCAACACCATGCCCGGTTTCACGCGTCGCTCGATGTACCCCACCCTCATGCAGACGGTCGGCGTCTCGTATGAGCAACTCATCGTTCAACTGCTCGACCTTGCGGTTGCCAGGGCGTACGCCAACGACCAAACAACGCGCACGATCCCTTGAAGCACTGCTGATGTACCTGGGCTAGGATAGGGCACCGGAAGGGGGGTGTTGGCCGCCCGCGACGTCGAGCTCCCACACCTGCACGATGCCGAAATGGCGTTCCAGAACGAGGAGGCGGAACTTGCGTCTTTACTCGGTCTTGAGCCCCTTACCGACCCTGCAGCTGCACGGGTATTGATCCTCAACGCCAGCTTCGAGCCACTTCACGTCTGTAGCGTGAAACGAGCGATTCAGCTTCTCATGACGGACGTTGCCATCCGAGTTGAGGATGCCGATTCCGTGCTCCGAACACCCACGACCGCTGTGCCCGTCCCGAGCGTGATTCGACTCGCGCGGTACGTTCGGCGACCCATCCGCCAGAAGGTTGCATTCAATCGACGCAATCTGTTCCGACGCGACGACCACCGTTGCCAATACTGCGGTAGGCGGGGAAGCGACCTCACGCTCGATCACGTCGTGCCTAGGAGCAAGGGAGGGCCCACGAGCTGGGAAAACGTCGTCGCCTGCTGCCGTCCCTGCAACGCGAGGAAGCGCGATCGATCGCCGGAGCAGGCGAACATGTCTCTCGCCCGGGCGCCCAAAGCCCCAAGGTTCGTGTTCAGTAGTGCCTATGGACTCCTTCAGGACGTCGATCCCATCTGGAAGCGATACCTGCCAGGAAGCGACTAACGAAGCGACCCGATGAACGCCTCGAGCGCACCGAGGATCTCTGCCTCGGCGTCAGCGCGTGGCACCGAAGGCAGTCCGTCTCCTGCCTGGGGCCCATACCGACCAAAAAAGGCGTGTACGGCCCCTGGCAAAATTTCGAGGCCAGCGTCCGCGGGAAGACGCGCAAGGCCTGCCCGAACCTCGGTGAGGGTCGCCAGGCGGTCTTGCTCCGCAGCAAGAACGAGCGTTCTCACATTCAACGCAGTCAGGTCGTCCGTCTCTGCTGGATACGCGCCCATTAGAATCAAACCATCGAGCAGCCCTTCATTGCGCTTGGCCCATGATGCCGCCATCGCGCCCCCCAGGGAATGCCCGCCAATCAGGACTCGCCTCTCCCCTACAAATCGGTCATTCAGGATTGCTGTCGCACGATCGCGGCCAAGCACCGCAAGATCGAGTGGCATCTCGGGGATCAGCGTCCGCACGCCCACCGGCGCAAGACCCACGCCAATCCAGGTGTAGGCGTGAGGCCGAACCCGTCCGCCTGGATAGAGAATCAGGAGGGTGTGGGCCTCGGAGGAGGTCGGAGCCACTTCGATGCCTCCACCCGCATCCGCATAGGTCGTGATGCGCACAAGGGAACTCGGCACCCCGGCCACCGCCGCATCAGCAGAGGGCACGATAGGCCCTGACCAGAGAAGCGCGACGAGCGCACCGACTCCACCGAGTAGGAGGATGAGGGCGATTCGCCGAAAGAACACGCGTGCGCCCTTCACGCTACTCGACGTCCATACGGGAGGGTGCACGCACCCGCATCACGAGACTATGCCCACGCAACTGATACGCGCCTGCCTGAGCAGCCACCAACGCACTCCAACCTGCAGGAATCGTGAGGCTGGATTCGCCGCATGAGAGCTCGACGGATGACGTGATGGGGACCACCACATGCAGACCATCTTCCCCGGTCACCGCGTCGCACGTCCCCTCGAGTTGCACCTCATCGAGGCTGTAGTACGGGCACGTCACGCGATTTCGCCAAGGCAAGGTTTGCTCCTGCGTTGGCAGCTCACCCGGCTCCTGGCCCGAGGCATCCATCACGGCGAGGCTGTCGTCGATATGCAGTTCACGCGGCTGGCCATCGAGTCCTACACGACCGAAGTCGTAGAGACGATAGGTGAGGTCGGAGGGTTGCTGCACCTCGAAGATCTGGATTCCTGCGCCAATGGCATGCACCGTTCCCGCAGGATTATGTATGACGTCACCGGCGCGAACTGGCAGCTGACGGAGCAACGTAGGAAGCTCGTGATTCGCAATGGCGTGACGAACCATTTCTTCCGTCACGCGCCGCGAAAAACCCCAGTAGACGGTGGCAGAATCATCGCAGGAAAGAACGCGCCAGGTTTCCGTCTTCCCGGTATCCACGCGATCGGGATGTCGCATGCGGGCGTAAGCGTCGTCTGGGTGGACCTGAATGGAGAGGCGCTCTCGGGCGTCGAGGATCTTGAGGAGGACGGGCATCGCAGAATCCGTGGATGCTCCAAGCCACCACGAAGGATTTGTTTCGAGTAGCGCCGACAGACGTTCGCCCGCCATCGATCCCGATGCAATTCGGCTATCTGCGTGCGCGATCCAAGCCTCGCCAAACGGTTCCTCGCCCGCTGCAGGTTGCTCACCGTAGATCGCTTCGAGGTCGGTGCCACCCCAGATACGCGAGTACAGCTCGGGAGCGAGCAGAACGCAGCACGGTTGAGACATGACTCAGGATACCGAGCCGCAACCGACTCGGGTCGATCCTCGGAGTAGGCTATGGCTCGATGATCGAGGGACTGACATCGCTGATTACGTCACAGGGCTGGCTTGCGCCGGCATGGTACGTCGCTGGCTTCCTGCTTGCTGCATTGATTCCGATCATTCCGACGCCGCTGATTGCTGCGCTTGGCGGCACGGCTTTTGGTACGGCGCCAGCCATCCTCTACGGCCTCGTGGGTCTTGCGTTGGGCGCAGGCCTCGCGCTCACGCTCTCGCGCCAATTGGGGCGACGGGTGATGCGCAGAATCGTGCCAGAGCGCGTATGGCAGGAATGGGAAGCCTTTCTGGGCGTCAGGTCCTACATCGTTTGGTTCGCGGTGTTCCTGGTCTTAAATCTGGACATCGCCGTGATGGCAGCTGGTATGTCATCTCTCTCGGCGAGGCGCCTATGGCTTACCGCCATGGCGGCCAGAATCCCGTGGCTCATCGGGGCCGCGTGGGCAGGCGAAGTCATCCTCGTCAACGATGCCGCCTTGATACTGACAGCCCTTCTCCTAATCCCCATTGCCTGGGGCCTTCAGAAGGTGCGACCGTACTTTCGGGCCTACCTGCAACGTTTCGCTGAGCGTAATGCCTCGCACCCGAACGCGTCAGAGACCGATGCGCCGCCCTCAGCGAGTACGAACGACTAGCGAATCTCCTTGAGTTCACCCTGATCGAGTTCGTACACCTTGTCGGCTTGCGCGGCAAGCGTCGAGTCATGGGTGACGAGCACGACGCTGCGTCCGTCGGTTCGCGCGAGGCGGATGAGGAGAGCCGAGACCGCCTGCGCCGTGCGTTGATCGAGACTACCCGTAGGTTCGTCGGCGAGCAGCACGGGCGGGTCCTGATACAGCGCCCTCGCGACGGCGACCCGCTGCCTCTCGCCCCCTGATAGGGTGGCGGGAAACGCGTCAACGCGGTCGCTCATGCCGACCGCATCGAGGAGTTCCAAGCCGCGAGACCGTTCAACTTTGCCGTGAATGCGGCCGGAGATCAGTACATTCTCGAGGGCTGATACTTCGGGTAACAGGTGGGGATCCTGGAACACCAGCCCGATGTGCTTTCGTCGAGCGCTCGCGAGTTGATGCGTGTCCAAGGCATGAACAGGCGTGTCACCCCACCAGACTTCGCCCGAGGACGGTTGATCGAGCCCAGCGAGGAGATGCAGGAGCGTCGTCTTTCCAGATCCGGAGGGGCCCATGATGGCAACGATGGACCCTTGATGTAACGTAATTGTCACGCTACGCAGAATCGAAACTGTCGAATTCAACGTCACAAACGATTTATCTAACTGCACAGCGTCAAGTGCATACGTCACGTTTCACCGTCACACATCATGATAGGTTTCGTGCTCATCATGACGACTCTTCCTCCCCCACCCCTGGATATTCAACCCACCGATTTCCTTCGTACCGTACCGCTCTTCGAAGGTGCGGACGAGCGACTCTTGGCCATTGTGGCTGACCTCGTTCAACGACGTCGCTTTTCTGCTGGAGACATCCTCTTCCGCGAAGGCGACATCGGAGAAGCGGTCTACCTGCTGAAGAATGGGACGGTGAAGCTGTCGAAAGTCGATCTCGGAGGCCATGAGAAAACCCTAACCCTTCTCCGTCCCCCCGAATACTTCGGAGAGATGGCACCCTTGACCGAGTCGACCCGAAGCGCAACGGCCCTTGCTGTGAGCAACGTCGATGCCTATCTTCTCTTTCACGACGACTTCCACCGACTCCTGAAGGAATCGCACCTGGTGGGAAGAAACGTGAACCTCACGTTGGCGCGGAGGCTCCGCAGCATGGATGACGAATCGCAGATTCTCTCGTATCAGGATGCGCAGGGCCGCGTCGCGTACGTTCTTCTTCAGCTGTACCGCAGCGGCATCGTCGAACTCTCAGATGGTCCGCCCCTTGTTCGACTCACGCACCAGGAACTCGCTAATATGGCAGGCACGAGCCGAGAAACCGTAACGCGAGCTCTCAAGGCGCTCGAGGAGGAAGCGGTAATCGAAACGCGGCCCAAGGAGATCTTGATGGTGGACCGGGAAGGCCTTGAAGAAATCTTGCATGGCATCCGTTGAGCCAAGCGAAAAAGATTCCATCTCCTCGAGGACGAGCCCACCTCGATGTCCTCTCACTCGCGGGCTCGGACCTCCATCAGGCCATCGCGTCGCTTCACGCTGAGTATGGTCCCGCCTTCGCCTTTGGGTTTGGGCCCATCCGCTTCACATGGTTCGTGGGCCGTGACGCGGTCAGGGATGTGTTCCATGAGAAGCGCGACGCGTTCTCGCAGCAGGGTGGCTACGATTTCCTGAAGCCTGTGGGTGGTTCCACCGCCCTCATCAATAGCGACGAACCTGAGCACATGCAGCGAAGGCGCTCGGTCCAGCCCGCTTTTCACGGCAAGGAGCTCGGTGAATGGTTACGGCATGGGGAGGACCAATTGTTGCCGTGGCTCGATCAACTTGCGGCGAGTGGCGACGTCGTCGACCTATACCGCGGTCTTCGGCCGCGCCTCGTTCGCGTGGTTGCCGCAATCGTATTGGGCGACTCTCCCCTAGCGCGAGACGAGGCCTGGCTACAGGACGTCGACGCCCTGATGGACTTCCCAGGTAGACCCATGCTCGAGCAACAGTGGAAGGTCCCGCTTCCCGGGACTCCGTGGGCACGTTTCGTGGCGGCACGGCGCCGGGTGGACGGCAAGCTCTACCGCGAGATCGCGGACCGGCGTGCGGGCCGCACACAGTCTTCGCGCGACGTCTTGAAGTTGTTGCTCGAACGCGGAGAGCGCGCCGACCACACTCCCCTTTCCGACAAGGAGCTGCGCGATCAAACCCTCAGCCTCATTTCAGCGGGCTTCGACACAACGTCGGCTGCCCTCACCTGGGCCGTCGCCCTGGCGCTCGAAAA
>Ga0180432_10008636_pt1 | contig 12620 bp, 6 predicted proteins | sample SS_ome_10_FD_132414 | JGI IMG/M metagenome (GOLD analysis project Ga0180432, IMG submission 132414) | Hypersaline lake sediment archaeal communities from the Salton Sea, California, USA - SS_1_MS_2 metaG | ecosystem: Environmental > Aquatic > Non-marine Saline and Alkaline > Hypersaline >...
ACACTCAGAATCAGTGGTATTGACCAACCCCAGGAAAACAGTCGTATTCTGTCAACAAAAGCATTGACTTCTTGGGGTCCGCCAATGTGCTGCTCAAAGAACGCCAGGAACATCACGAAATCTACAATGCAAGCAAGAGTAGTACAGATTACAATTATGGCATATTTGTTTCCAGACCGCATGACAAAGAACTCTACCTAAGACATGGTTCGTAGCGTACTCTTCTCACGCACCTGTCGGCACCTATAACTCTCTTTTTCAATCCGGTTAATCCCGTCAAAAAAACTCTCTTCCTCGCAACAAAAAGGCACGCCCGAAAACTCCGAACGTGCCTCAATGCACCGTGTTATTGCCAAATAATGCCGACGATTTCTAACTGCACCCCATCGACGAACCGCAATTATGACACCGATAACAATTCCCATTACGCACCGTGATCGACCCGCACACATCACACACCGGCGCGTCGTCCTGAAAATGACTGAACTGGTCATTGAACGTCGCCATCTGCGTCGCCCTATTCGTCTCGGTCCCATCCCCGTCAGGCCGATTCACCATGCTGATCAACTTCTCCAGGCGATTCGATATCCGCCCCAGATTCGCGCGCTTTTCCAGCGCCGGCAGCGGCGCCTCACGCAACGTCGCCGACTCATCGTCCCCCTTGTCGCTCTCGTCGCTCTCGCTTCCGCCCTTCTCAGCCGGGCTCGTCCCAGGCCGCTTCGGTGCATACGCCTCACGATAGCCCGGCATGAACGTCATACCCAACCACCGCGCAATGTAATCGATCAGCGACTTGGCAAACGGTATGTCCCGATTACTCGTCATCCCTGCCGGCTCAAACCGCGAATGACTGAACTTGTCCACCAGCGTCTGCAACGGCACACCATACTGCAACGCCATCGACACACACGTACCAAACGCATCCATGAGGCCCCCGACGGTGCTGCCCTCCTTTGCCATAGTGATAAATAACTCACCAGGTTGACCGTCTTCGTATAACCCCACCGTCAGGTAGCCTTCATGGCCCGCTACATCAAACTTGTGCGTGATCGAATGACGCGTCAAAGGCAGACGCCGCCGCTGAGGCCGCAACGCCACCACCTCCGCCTCCGCTGCCTTCGTCTCCACCTTCTTCGTCGATAAAGGCTGCGAACGCTTCGAACCGTCCCGATATATCGCCACCGCCTTCAAACCCAGACGCCACCCCGTCTTGTATACCTCCGCAATCTCCTCCATCGTCGACTCGTGAGGCATGTTCACCGTCTTACTGATCGCACCCGACAAGAAAGGCTGCACCGCCGCCATCATCCGAATATGCGCCAGATAATGTATCGACCGCTCACCCTGCGTCGCCTTGAACGCACAATCAAACACCGGCAAATGCTCCGCCTCCAAATCCTCCGACGTCTCGATCGTGTCGTCCTGCTCGATCGTCCCCACGATCCGCCGCACCTGCTTGGCGTCATACCCCAGCCGCTCCAACGCCATCGGCACCGTCGTGTTCACGATCTTGAGCATCCCGCCCCCCGCCAGCAACTTGTACTTCACCAACGCAATGTCCGGCTCAATCCCCGTCGTGTCGCAGTCCATCATGAACCCGATCGTCCCCGTCGGCGCCAACACCGACACCTGCGCGTTACGATACCCAGCCTTCTGGCCCCGCGACAACGCCTCGTCCCACGCGCCCCGGGCCGCCTGCAACAACGCCCCCTCGCAACAGGCCTCGTCAATGTCCCCCAAGGCCGAACGGTGCATCTCCATCACCGCCAGCATCGGCTCGCGATTCGCCTCGTAACCTGCAAACGTCCCCAGCACCGACGCCAGCTCCGCACTCACCGCATACGCCTCCCCCGTCATCAACGCCGTGATCGCTCCGGCCAGCGCCCGCCCCTCGTCGCTGTCATAAGCCAGACCCAACGACATCACCAACGAACCCAAATTCGCGTAACCCAGCCCCAAAGGCCGATAGTCGTGCGAATTCCGCGCTATCTTCTCCGTCGGATAACTGCCGTGATCCACCAGCAGCTCCTGCGCAATAATCATCACCCGGACCGCCCGACGAAAACGCTCCACCGCAAACGTCCCGTCCGCCCGACGAAACTTCATCAAATTCAAACTCGCCAGATTGCACGCCGAATCGTCCACAAACATGTACTCGCTGCACGGGTTCGACGCATTGATGCGACCCGCTCGCGGACACGTGTGCCACCGATTCACCGTCGTGTCGTACTGAACCCCCGGATCCCCGCACACACGCGTCCCCTCCGCAATCAACTCCATGATCTCCCGCGCGTCATACTCGTCGACCGTTTCACCTGTCGTTACCGCCTTCGTCTCGAACGTCCCCCCGTTCTCCGCCGCCTCCATGAACTCGTCCGACAAACGCACCGACAAGTTCGCGTTCTGGAACATGATCGAACTGTACGCCTCCCCGTTATAGTCCCCGTCATAACCGTTCTCGATCAGCACCCACGCCTTCTTCTCCTCCTCCGTCTTGCACGTCACAAATTCCTTGATGTCCGGATGATGTATCTTCAGCGACTGCATCTTCGCCGCACGACGCGTCTTGCCACCACTCTTGACCACCGCCGCAATCTGATCAAACACCCGCATGAAACTCAAAGGCCCCGAAGGCTTGCCCCCTCCCGACAACTTCTCCCGACTCGAACGCAGCGTCGACAAATCCGTCCCCGTCCCGCTGCCATGCTTGAACAACATCGCCTCACTCGTCGCCAACGCCATGATGTCTTCCATCGTGTCCGCCGCACTCTGAATGAAACACGCCGAACCCTGAGGATACTCATACGTGCTCGAACACGCCGCCACCGCCTCCGACTGACGATCCCAACGATAATTGTGCGGACTGCCCGCCACACCCTTCTCGTGAAACAAACCCACGTTGAACCACACCGGCGAATTAAACGCCGCGTACTGGTTCACGCACAACCACGTCAACTCCTCGTAAAAAACGTCCGCGTCCTCCTTCGACCCGAACAACCCGTCCTCCAACCCCCACGTCGCAATCGTCCGCGTCACCCGGTGCACCAGCTCCTTGAACGACCGCTCCCGCTCCCCTGTCCCCTGTTCCCCGTAAAAATATTTGCTCACTACCACCTTCGTCGCCAACTGCGAGAAAAACGAAGGCATCTCCACCTCGTCCTGCTCAAACACCACGTTGCCCGACTCGTCCGCAATCGTCGCCGAACGCTGCTCCCACGTGATCTCATCAAACGGATGCACCCCCGCCTGACTGAAATGACGCTCCACCGCCAAAGGCTTGCTCGCCCGACCGCTCCGACTCGTACCCTTATGCTCCTTGGGACCCTTGCCTTTTGCCAAATCCGTGGCCGTCGATGTCATCTCTCTATACTCCTTATACCTTTGGTGATTACGCCCAAAAGCCTCTTAATCCACTGCCCTGGCCGCGCGCGGACCACGCGCACCTCTATCCTGAAAATTCCTAACGATGTTTCCGCGATTTAAGCCGACCCGCGCTTCAGTCTCTAAAACGTCGAGCGATTTAGGCCCGACTGCGGGGGCATTGTAAGGCTTCCGACCCTCAAAACCGGCCCCACCGGCCGGTATCACGCCCAACTTAACCCGTTGAACAAAGAAGAATATTACCACTACATCTAGTAGTGTCAATCGGCTTTTGATTTCAATTCCCACAATATTTTGTTACTCCTTGCCACATAAAGACCTACGCCACATAAAAATTGTTGCTAACAGCCTGCTGCCCATTGCCCCGGCCCGTGTTAGTTCTCTACCAAGAGGCCACTCCCTTTAGAGCCGATCACGATCATATATCGTAACCTACTCACACATAAACACTTACAACCATTCACCACCCAAAGGCCCTCCGCCGGCCCACCTTGAGCCCTGTAATCCCTCCCACCCTCACAAAGACGACGGCCCCAAGACGGCTGCCTGTGGTCCATCAGGCCCCCGGAGAATGCCCGTAAGCTGCGGATCGAAAGGCAGTTATGGACAGGTACCCAATTGCGGACACCACCACGCTGTTTCCACCGACGGTTTTTCCTGCCGTGGCGCCACGCCGGCCCGAAACGCCCCATTTGCATAAAGCGTTATTTTAAAAGACTTTACAATCAATCTCGCGCGCGAAAGGCAAAAAGGTCGCTCCAAAACGAACACCCAACAAATATCCGGGCTAAAGCCGCCTTTTCAATACGTCGAAGTAACTCCTATGCAGGGACTCATTCAACAAAACGCGACTCCCAACAACGCCACCCTGGGCCGGCTCCTCGTGGTTACCGCTACAGGAGGCATCCCCCCCCTCGCCCAACAACTCGCCCAACAGCTCAACCTCGACACCGAAGCCGCCCTCCTCGCCCACAACCTGCCCCACATCGACCCTGAACGCCCCTACGCGGCCGCCCTGGTCATCACCGAAGACGCTCACCTGCCGACCACACAACTCGTCGTCCAGTGGACCGCCCAAGCCGCCAAGCTAGGCCTTAACGCCCTCGTCATCGACCACTGTCACGTCTGCGACAACGGCCTGCCTCTCGACGGCGCCATTCTCGCCCAACCCGACGAGTCCCTCGATATGCTGCTCGGCCGACTCGCTACCCTCCTTGATCTGCGAAAGACACTCAACGGTCTCGCGAGCGAAATTCAACGACTCAAACTGCTCAACGAACCCCTCGGATCACACTTCGCCCAAGTCGATGAGGAAATGAGACTTGCCGCCCGACTCCAGCGTGATTTCCTCCCACGAGAATTGCCCCAAGTCCCCCACCTCCGCTTCGCCACCATCTACCGACCTGCTTCGTGGGTCAGCGGCGATATCTACGACGTCATGAGACTCGACGAAGAACATATCGGCTTCTACGTTGCCGACGCCGTCGGACACGGCATGCCCGCCGCACTGCTGACCATGTTCATCAAACGAGCCCTCGTCACCAAACGCATCGAAGGAAGAACCTACTCCCTGGTCGACCCCGGCAACGCCCTCAAGAGTCTCAACGACGACATGATCCAGCAAGACCTCAGCAGCTTCCAGTTTGTCACGTGCTGCTACGGTTTCCTCAATACCAAGACCCTACGACTTCGCATCGCCAGCGCAGGCCACCCCGCACCCATGCGCATCAACAAAAAAGGACAAATGACCGAACTCGACGTCGGCGGCTCCCTCCTCGGCGTCTTCCCCGAACAAAAATTCGAAACCGCCACCGCCCAACTGCACCCCGGCGACAAACTTCTCCTCTACAGCGACGGCGTCGAAGTCGCCTTTGTCAACGAAGGCCCCGACGAACCCCTCCGCTTCCGAAAAGAGTTCGGCAGCCTCGCCGACCTGGACATCCAAACCATGTGCGACAAACTCGTCCAGATCATCGATCGAGAAGAAGGCTCCCTCCACCCCCAGGACGACGTCACCATCGTCGGCCTCCAACTCGATAACCCCTGACACACGCGACGCCACACCTCCACAAAACCACAGCGCCGCTGCTGGACCTTCTTCCCCTACCGCTTCACCAACAACGTAACAATCCGCGATCCGCCCACTGTCAACCGCACCGCGCCTCCCTCTACCGTCAACGTCCCCTCCAACGCCCGCTCATCCAGCCCAATCACCTCCACCGACGTCACCGCCACATTGAAGACGATCCTCGCCTGCACCTGTTCTTTCTTGACATTCCACAACCTTAACACATAACCGCCCGCCTGCTCGCTCCAGTAGAACGCCGACACCCCCAACGCCTCCGCCGGCTCCAGCGAGAATAACGAATACGTCGCCGGCAACGCGCCTGCCTTGGCCACGCCCTGTATCGCCCGCATCGGCACCCGAAACCCATCCGCCAGCACATGCACCCTGCCCTGCCGCCAGCCACCGCTATGCAGACAAATCGCATACTCCATGTCCAAACGACCCAGACAATGCTGGCCCAGATTCCTCTCATACTCCGCCGGCGTCATCAAGCCCCGGTTGGCACGCATGTACGCCCGCGTCGTCCGCAACAACGTCACCGCCAGCGTCCGCTGTCGATCGTCCAGCACCTCATACTCCCCCAGCCCCTTGCTCATAAACGAAAAACCGTCCGGCCCGTCACTCACCGTCACAAAACGCTGCATCGGCTTGTACGGATGATAACACTCCATATTGTCGCCCACCTCATCCCACAGCACCGACCGCTCGACCACGTCAAACGCCGAATCCGCACACGCGTAATCCGTCATAATGCCCGTCGGAAACATCACCCGCAGCCGATGATCCTTCGCCCTGTTATCCAGCGTCGTCTTCAACCGCACCAGCCTGCTCCCCTTCGACAGCGACACCGTCGTCGATATCGGCAACACCACACTGCTCTGCGACCGGTTCCTGCCGCTCAACTCCGCACTGTCCGGAACTTCCATCGTCAAATCAATCCGCCACGACGCCCGCAACGGACCATTCTCCACCAGCGTCAACCGCGCCTGCGAACCCAGACTCGTCACCGTAAAATCCCGAAGCGCACCCTCATGCTTGTGCGCGTTGCCCGTGCTTGCATCGTCGCAAAAATAATGCTGCCCCCGCGACATCCTGCCCCGCTCCTTGTCCAATACATCAAATGTCCCGTTGGGGTGAATACTCACCTTGACATACTCATTCTCCAACACCCCGTTGGTCGAGCCGATCAACCCCCGCTCACCACCCGGCCGGGGCTCAGGAACATACGCACGCTTGCGAGGCCTCACCCCATACGTCCGATACCCCATCGCCGGCACGTCCACCTCCAACAAGACCCGGTTACGCAAAATATCATATACCGCCGCGTTCGAGTCCAGCTTGCGTTCCACCTCCAAATCTATAGTCTCACGCTCCAGAATAGTGTAAGGCACCTTGTGGCCGTCCTCGTCAATGATGTCAAAATACTGAAACGTCAATAACGCATCCGGATCAAAACCCTCCACCACCGGCCCCACCCCCGTGCAAGGCTCAATCTTGAACGCCCCGAAATCCGGCCGCGGCGCATCAATCACCACCGACTCCACCCCCCGCCGCCCTACAGGCAACGTGTTGAAAAACGTCAACGTCAAATCCCCCTCCTTAAACGCACCCGTCGTGTCAATCTTGCCCCAGATCTCCTCACACGCCTTGCGTGAGCACTCCCGTGCCAGCGATACCACCGAGCGAAAACGCCCCGGATTGTCCTCATGCGCCTCCGATATCGCCGCCCCGCAAATGCTGTCATGAGCATGATTCTTCAACAAATACAACCACGCCCGCTCCAGCAACACCCCCTCGTAACTGCCCCCCAGAGACGCACTCATCGCCGACAAAGGCTCCGCCACCCCGATCAACTCCCGCTCCGCCAGATCATTCATCAACTTCAAATCCACCCGTGACGAATGCGTCGCCCCCAACAACGCATTAAATCCCGCCTCCACCACCGTATGCCGCATCTCCCCCTTCACCACCGACAACGCCTCCTCCTCCACACTCGCCAAACACGCCGCCACATACTCGTCTAGCGACGATTGCCGCACCACACAATCACTCTGCCCCTCATTAATCGCCTCAATCAGCGCCGGCAACTGCACATAAGGCACCGCGTTGTCCTCCATGTCCAACGCCAGCACATGCTCGCCAATCGCCTGAGGCCCCGCCTGGTGCAACAACATCCGCACCGCCTGCCTGATCGCCTCCGTGTCCCCATTAAAATCCATCCCCTCACGCTTCAACTGCACCGCCGTCTCGTACAACGCCTCGTCCGCCATATGCACAGGCCACTCCCCCGCCTCCCACCGCGTGCTCAAATCCCGAGGCTGCTTGCCCAACACCAACAGATAATGCGGATAGAAAAACCAGTTCGTCCGCGTCACCTCGTCAAAACACCGAATATGATATATCTGCGTCCCGTCCGGACTCTCCAACTTGCAGATCGGCTCCACCTGATGCTTGTTCGTCCCCCGATACGACATCGCCGTCGTCATCCCAAACCCCGCGTAAAGCTGCGCCAACTGCGAGAGCTGCCCGTACGACGTCGCCGTATACCCCGTCTTGATCGCGCCCCCAAAGGCCTCCGCCCGCCGCTTGCCCAGAAGCAAATTCCGGATCAACGCCTCCGGCGCCACCGTGTTCATCTCCGGCAACGTGTACCACATCACCGTCTGTATCCGACCCGCCTCAAACAACGCCCGCAAACGCCCCTCCTGCCCAGGCCGCACCGCCAGATAATCCTCCAGCACCACCGTCCCCCCATCCAGCAGAAAACAACGGTATGACGCGTTCGCCTCCAGCACGTCCATCAGCTCATCCACCAGCTCCGCCAGACGCAACAACGACTGCTCCGCCGTAAACCGCCACTCCCGGTCCCAATGCGTCCCGGATATTACATGAACTGTAGGCCTATTCGACATTATGCTTCCTTTACTATCTGTCATGTGTCAACGCCACCAACGACCACCCTGGCCCACCTCCATTATACGTCCCCAGCATAATCACACAAACAGCTTTCCCCACCCTTTGCCCGTCTCCTGCCCAGACACCATCAAAGCCCCCCGTCTTGATGGGGGGCGGACTCCCGACCACATTGCCCTCGCCTGCCCCACCCCACGCCCCCTCGTCGATCATTCCCGCGAAGACAGCCATCCACAAGACCACCCTCCCCCAGTGCCCACACCACTCGTACCCACCCACTTCCCCCAGCCCCCGATGTAAAATCGGGGGATTCTTCTCAACAAAGCCAAGCACCCTGATGCGGGGCCCAAGTACCGACTACATGCCATCAGTCGAGCGCCCGGCTCCACAACCCCTCCCAGCACCGCTGGCCGACTGTCTTGCCCCATCTTGCGTAAACACTACCAAAACACTCCAGCAAAGCTGCGATTGTATCGCGAGGGCTGTTCTGCCCCTTCAGTCGAGCGCCCACATCCATAAACCCTTAGCACCGCTGGGGGGCTTCTGGCCCCACCTTGTGCTAACCCTCCCCCCCCGCCCAGCGGTGGTCTCTCACTTGCCGTCCCTGGCAGCACCACGCTTCCTGGCTCGGCCCGCTCGATACGAAGCCGACGACCCTTCAATCCTGGCACTGTCCAACTATCAACCTCGTTTCCTGAAATACCTGATCTGAAATCGGAAATCCTCTTCCTTCTCCGCTGTCTCCGGGTCTCTACGGCGCGTCTTTTTGGCCTGTTAAGATAGGGGGGGTGGGCAAGCTGTATGCGAGCGCACTTTGGCAAAGGCCGTTTTTTTACCCCCATTTTTCGCCCCAAAACGCCCCTTTTTTGCCCGAAAACGTGCAAGTTATGACCCAAAAGGCCTTACTTTTTGCAACTTTTTGCCACTTATTGAAGGTCGCTGACCAAAACGCGCACGTTATAACCGGCACAGATTACCCAGCTTGCCACAACTTTTTTGCTTTTCTTCGCCACGATCGCGCACCGCACCGTCATTTTTCGCCCAAAAACGCAGCTGCCGCTGGCGCAGTCTGGTCAGCAGCTCTGCTATGGGGCCGATGCAACCGAGCTTGGCAGCCGGCAAATAGGAGAACGCCCGTCCCCTGTGGAGGCCCGCTGGGGAAAAGACAATCCCCCTCCCGTCGGACGCATATGGCCCCCTCCATTGCGCAGCTCCACCTGGTCAGACCTTGGTGTACGCCCGTAAACTACTGTAACGCATGTGCTTACGGCAGATACGGGTAGTACCGGTAAGGCTGATTGAGTGGGGCGGGCTCTGCATACTGGCCCAACCACAACAACAGCCCCACAAACACCAACACCGCCGCCACGATCACCGCCGTGCCCCAGAAACGCTTGTCATGCAAGACGTTACCCACACGATGCATGATGTCGTGACCCGTCAGATGGTGCTGTTGAGCCCAGTGAGTGTAATGAGTTATGTGCGCCATGACCGACCTCCTGGCCTATCCTAATGCACCAACAATTCAATCCTTGTCCTACTAAATTATATGCCATCGAGACTGCTGAGGCGGTGCAATCTTGATTTGGCTGTAAGTGCCTCTGGCCAGGTCCCTGTCAGGGCAGGAGAGCATTTCTCTTATGCTATCTTCGCTGTATATATAGACTTATAGCGCAGGCCGGACACGGCGGGGCCTGGCGATGCCTGGTCTTGACGGGGCGTAGGTCTGCATGATACATAACGACAGGTGGAAGTGATGGCAGGCATCGGGCTCGTCGCCACCGGCCAGGGCGGCTGGCTCGGTCAAGGGCCGCTACCGGTTGGGCCGCGCTATCCACGCTGGCGGCCAACGTGCAGATATGGAAAGAGAGATCGACTTATGAGCGAGAAATTCATTGTTACCGGTGGGGCCGGCTTTATCGGCAGCAACCTTGTGCAGGGTCTGAACGCGCGGGGGCAAACGGATATCATCGTTGTGGACGATCTGAATCATCCTGACAAGCAGCGTAATCTTGAGCGAGTCGAGTTTAGTGAGTATCAGGACAAGGCAGAGTTTCGCTCGATGTTGCGGGAGAATCGTGTGCCCCGGGTGGACGGTGTGTTTCATCTGGGTGCGTGCAGTTCGACGATGGAGACGGACGAGGCCTATCTCAAGGACAACAATTATCAGTACACGCGAGATTTGTGTGAATGGTCGTTGCGGACGGGTGCGCGGTTTGTTTATGCCTCGAGCGCTGCGACGTATGGCGACGGGTCGCAGGGGTATTCGGATGCTGATGAGGTGACGCCGACGCTGGCGCCTTTGAACGGGTATGGTCGATCGAAGCAGATGTTTGATGAGTGGGCGTTAGAGACGGGTGTTCTGGATAAGATCGTAGGGCTGAAGTTTTTCAATGTGTATGGGCCTTGGGAGGACCATAAAGGCGCTATGCGGTCTCTGGTGCACAAGTCGTATGGCCAGGTGGTGGGTGAGGGTAAGATCACGCTGTTCAAATCGCATCGGTCTGACTATCGTGATGGCGAGCAGGATCGTGATTTTGTTTACGTGTCGGATGCGGTGGCGGTGTCGTTGTTCTTTTACGATCATCCGGAGGTGTCGGGGTTGTTCAACTGCGGGACGGGCGTGGCGCGGACGTGGGTTGATCTGGCGGCGGCGTTGTTTGCGGCGGCGGGGCTGCCGACGGAGATCGTTTTTGTCGATATGCCTGAGAGTATTCGGGACAAGTATCAGTATCACACGCAGGCGGAGATGAGCAAGTTACGTGGGGCGGGATACGACGCGCCGTTTGTGAGTATTGAGGAGGGGGTGCGTCGTTATGTGCAGGAGTATCTGGCGAAGCAGGTGGGGTAGGCGAAGGCGGAGGGGGAGGGGGCTGTGTGCAAGGGTGTAAGGCCATTCTATGCAGTTGTGGAAGTAGCAGGTGTGCGTTTGTTAGGGGGATTAGCAAGTCGGATCGCCGGGCGGGGGCTGGGCGGCCTACGGGGTTATATTCGACATTGAGGTGATGTGTTTTTGAATGGCGGATGTTGCCATTTGCGTTACCGTGCTTTGGCTCGGACGTGTGCTTTTTTGACGATCTGGTTGATTTCTCGCAACACGGCTGGCTCGAGGTCAGGGACCTCGTATTGGTCGAGGAGTTTTTGTGCGTTTTGTCGGGCACGATGGGCCATGGTTTTCATGCCGTCGGCTTGCCAGCGGGCGAAATTTTGTCTGGCAATGACACGGCTGGTCCACAATTTATTTTTGAACTGTTCGATTGTGACGTCGCTTCCCATGAAGTACATCGGGGCGTCCAGCGATTGTCGGATATCGTTGAAGACGGCGTCTTGATCGATGTTTCCGCGGACGGCAGGTGGGTCGGATGTCAGGTGTTTGATCATGGAAATCATCTCATGGTCTATGAGGATTTGCTCGGAGCTGGCGCAGTTCATGCTGTCCATTTGGCAGATTGAACCGTGGATGAGATTGATGCCGCACAGGACGGAGAGCAACATGCCGGGGAGTTTTTCCAGCATCAACTGGACGTCTGAGAGTTTTGCATCGGTGGCGACGATGCACTGGCTGGGCAGGCCGTAATGTTCGGCCATTTTTTGTCCGGCGATGTAGTACTGCCAGATTTCGGGAGCGGCAGTGACCAGTTCGGCGTTGCGCATGTCAGTGGAGCCGGCCATGATCATGTATAAGAAAGGATTGCCGGGGTTGATGTGCTGGACGATGACGAGGGCAGCGAGGATATTGGCATTTGCCAGGGCCAGGGCGCCTTCCACGGTAACGGGTCCGGTCATTCCCATCACGGGATAGGCGGCCAGGCCCGTGGGGATTGCGCGCTGGGCACATTTCATCATTGCTTCACAGCCTTGCTGGGTGATGCCGAGGGAAGTGTCTGCAGAAATATCGTGGATCGTAAATAGAGGTTTGTTGCGCAGCGACTGTTCTGAGCCGCGAATGGCCAGGGCCATCTGGTAGATGTCATCGACCTCGTGTGCGTTTTCTACCACAAAGGCACAGGGTTTGGTGGTGTTTTTGAGCATTTCGGCGGCCATGTCCACTCTGAAAGTGAGCGGGTCGACGTCGGAGGCTTCGACCAATTCGTGCATGACGTCGAGATTGGGCATTGCGTCCTGGAGTCGGGTCATTTGGGCGAGATCTTTGAGGGTCGATTTGCGATAGGTTCCGTCAAGGTCTCTTACACGAATAGCAGCGGCGCCGCTCATAAAGGCTACGTTGTTGCCGCCGAGGAGAATTTCCTTTTCTTCG
>Ga0180432_10008637_pt1 | contig 12618 bp, 9 predicted proteins | sample SS_ome_10_FD_132414 | JGI IMG/M metagenome (GOLD analysis project Ga0180432, IMG submission 132414) | Hypersaline lake sediment archaeal communities from the Salton Sea, California, USA - SS_1_MS_2 metaG | ecosystem: Environmental > Aquatic > Non-marine Saline and Alkaline > Hypersaline >...
GCTAGCGCAGTCGAGGCGCTCCGGACAAGCTTCGTCTAGCATGGCAGGGTATCGGCTTGGGAGGACTCCATGCACGGGTGCTGTCGTCTTGCCTCGCTGCGCCCAGCCTTGCGAGCAGGCTCAAACTGTGTTATAATTGAGCTGTCTTACAGAGGTTCCCCCTAGGCAAGTGTATCATCTCGAAGAGGAGGGCGGATCATGAAAGGCCACTGGGTCAGACTGGTCAGCTTGGCCATTGTCCTTTTCCTTCTGAGCGGTGTCGTCGTACAGGCTGAGCGCGGCGAACTGGTCAAGAATGGTGGTTTCGAGGAGGGATTCGTCGACGGGGTAGCCAACCACTGGGGCTTCTTCCACAACGGCGGCCTGGCCGATTGCACGCCGCACGAGGATGACTGGGATCCGGTGGTTCGCGATGGGGAGCGTTCCCAGCTCATCGAGATCAGCACCCTGGCCTACGGCGGCAGCGAGCCGGATCGTTACGCAGGCATCTATCAGGTTGTGGACGTGGTTTCCGGAGCGAAGTACGATTTCACGCTCCATGGCATGATCCGCAGCACTGAGGGCACCGAAGAAGACTCCGAGTACGGGTACCGTGTGGAGGTGGGCCTCGACTACGCCGGTGGCACCAACTGGGAGGATGTGGCCGAGTGGACGGAGATGCCCTGGCCTGAGTACCCCCGTCTGGAGCCAGGCGGGTGGAAGGACTACTATGCCAGCGTCTATCCCACGGGCGACAAGCTCACCATCTTCATTCGGGCCTGGAAGAAGTTCGCTACCGCTCGCCAAGAGGGCAACATCAACATCGACGCGGTTTCGCTGATGGGTCAGGTACCCACCGGGGAGCCCGCTCCTGCAGCGGAGCCCGCCGAGGCGGATGAGCCCGAGACGATGCCGGTTACCGGCGCAGGCCTTGCTGTGCCGATTCTGGGTGGGCTCTGCGGAGTCCTGGCCCTGGCGGCCCGCCGACTACGCCTGAGGGGCTGACAGGAACCCTCAAGCGACTGTCCTACAGCCCGGGAGCTACCTCTGCCGAGGCAGTCCTATCTGACTTCAACAGGAACTCGGCATAGGGGACTTGCGAGCTGTGTCCTGTTCACGGCGGCACGGCGAGCACAACGGAGCATCGTGCAGCGCTCCTATCAGAGACTCGCGTCGCAAGTTGCCCCGCTCCTCGCGCGAGACGCTGACTGCGAGCCCCGCTCGGACACGTCCGGTCTTTGGTCACACTGTGCCGTACCCGTCGCTAGAGATACCGAGGAGGTTGGCTTAGATGAAAGTCTCGTGTCTGCAAGAGAACCTGGCCAAAGGCCTGTCCATCGTCAGTCGAGCAGTAGCGGCCCGGAGCACGCTGCCTGTGCTCTCCAATGTCCTTCTGGCCACGGATCAGTCCCGGCTGAAGCTTTCCGCCACGAACCTCGAGATGGGCGTAAACTGTTGGATCGGAGCCAAGGTCGAGGAGGAGGGCGCCATCACCATTCCTGCTCGACTGCTCTCGGACTTCGTGAATTCCCTGCCGCCCGAACCCATCACCATGGATCTGAACGCTCGAGCTCAGACTCTGGCGCTCCGGTGTACTCGCTACGAGGCCAACATCAAGGGGATCGACGCGCAAGAGTTCCCGCTGATCCTGACGCTATCGGAGGACGATACCGTCGACTTGGAGGTCGCGACACTGCGCCACATGATCGAGAGGGTCGCGTTCGCGGCCGCCACCGATGAAAGCCGGCCCGTCCTCACCGGGGTTCTTGCCAGGCTCTCCGATTCCACGCTGACCCTTGCCGCAGCCGACGGCTTCCGGCTCTCTGTCTGCCGTGCGGAGGTGGGCCCCGGAGCCAGGCAGCCAATCGGGGCCATCATCCCGGCAAGAGCGCTACAGGAGCTCGCGCGCGTTAGCACTGACCAGCAAGAACCCATCCAGATGACCGTGTCATCCAACCGTAGCCAGGTGTTCTTCCACATGACGGACATAGACCTGGTCTCGCAGTTGGTCGAGGGTTCCTTCCCTGACTACAACGCCATCATTCCCAAGGCCCACAACACTCGGACGGTGGTCAACACGGCCGAGTTTCTCAAGGCGGTCCAGATCGCGTCGTTCTTCTCTCGGGACGCCGCGAACATCGTGAAGCTTGAGATCGAAGCGCCCGCAGAGACGGGCGGCGGCCAGCTATCCATTACAGGGACATCCGCGGACCTGGGCGACAATGTCAGTCAGATCGATGCGAGTATAGATGGGCAGTCCGCCAAGATCGCTTTCAATGCCAAGTACCTCATCGATGTGCTGGGCGTCATTGATGCTGCCCAGGTCGCTCTCGAGACCACCGGGCCATCGAGTCCAGGAGTGATAAGGCCCGTGGGCTCCGATGACTTCGTCCACGTGATCATGCCGATGCATATCGCCGACTAGTTCCGTCGCGGCGACTCGGGATCCACAGAGTGGTATCCCCGAACGTCGCCAGGGTGGAGAGATCGGCGCTCAATGGTGTAGGGTGTTACTCAAGCATCTCTCGCTAACCAACTTCCGCAACTACGCGCGCCTGGAACTCGATTTCCCGACGCGCGTCATTGTCTTGCAGGGAGAGAACGCCCAGGGCAAGACCAATCTGCTGGAAGCCATCTACTACTTGGCCGTCACCCGGTCGCCCCACGCCGAGAGTGACCGGCAGCTCATCAACTGGCTTGCCGGACGCGATGAGTTGCCCTTCGCCCGTTTGGTCGCGGACTTCGAGTGTGAGAGAGGTCCTCTGCGCATCGAGACCACCTTGATGCAAACCCCCGTGCCGGGACGTGACGCCGCTTCCGCCCTCCTGCGGCGCACATTCAAAGTCAACGGCGTCAAGCGCCGGGCCATGGACCTGCTCGGTCAGATACAGGTAGTCCTCTTCCTCCCCGAGGACGTCGATCTGGTGTCCGGACCGCCGGCGCGACGACGGCGCTATCTGGACATCACTATCTGCCAGATCGATGCCTACTACTGTCGCCATCTTCAGAAATACAACCAGGTATTGACTCAGCGCAACGCCCTGCTACGCATGCTGCGCGATCGTGGCGACGACCCCGAGCAACTGGCATATTGGAATCAGAAGCTGGTGGAATGGGGCAGCTATCTGATAGCTCGTCGCAAGCAGATCCTTGGTCGTATGAACCAGTGTGTCCGTGGCACGCACGGGACAGTCACCGGGGGCAACGAACGTCTTTGGCTTGCCTACCATCCCAGGGTACGAATCAACGATGAGAACGCCTGCGATTGTGGCTCGCTCGTGCTTGAGGGACAGCGCCCGACGGTATCGCAAGAAGAGGTACGGCGGATCTCAGAGAGGTTCGCGGCGCAACTGCGGGAAGTCAGAACAGAGGAGATCGCACGAGGGGCAACCAAGCTGGGCCCTCACCGCGATGACATCTCCTTCCTGGTAGACGACGTCGACATGCGCGCGTATGGATCGAGAGGGCAGCAGCGCACCGTGGCGCTCTCGCTCAAACTGGCTGAGGTCGAACTCATGCGCGAGGAGACCGGCGAGACTCCCATCCTGTTGCTTGACGACGTACTGTCGGAGCTGGACACTCTCCGGCGTAAGGCTCTGCTCGCGATGCTCGGGGACGGCCTCCAGGTGATCCTCACCACGACCCAGATGGGGTCCTATCCGCAGGGTTTCCTCGAGACCAGCAGCCTCTGGAGAGTGGAGCAGGGACGCATCAGACCGGAGGGCCCGTCAGAAGGCTAGGGCTCAAGACAGGGGGCGCTTGGCGGGCATGCCCGGGCGTCGGGGATACTTGGCCGGTGTATTGCTGACCTTGTCGATGGCGACCAGGCAGCGTTCCGGCACCAACCCTGGAAGGGTTATGGGTTTCACCTCACGCACACAGCCCCCCAGGGTCTCGATGGCCGTCACTGCCAGTGACATCTCCTCATCCAGCCCGGCGGCCGACTTCTGCGCGATGAAGCGGCCGCCCAGGCGGCAAAGCGGCAGACAGTACTCCGCCAGTACCGCCAAGTTCGCCACCGCACGAGCCAGGACCAGGTCATAGCTCTCACGGTGCTCTTCTGTCTGGCCCAAGTCCTCGGCTCGCCCGTGAATCACCTCGACGTTCTTCAGCCCAAGCTTGCCTACCAATTCGCGCAGGAAGACCGTCTTCTTGCCAGTGGCCTCCAGAAGCGTCAGATACAGATCCGGCCGAAGCATCTTCACGGGAACACCGGGGAAGCCGGCGCCGGTGCCGACGTCAATGCAGCGCCACGGACCTTCCAAACCAGATGAAAGCGGAACGGTATCGGGGATCGGAATGTCCGCAGGAACATCGGGAAGTACCAGAAGGCAGGTCAGTGAGTCCAGGAAGTGCTTGTACTGGACATCCTCGCGATCGGTGACCGCAGTTAGGTTGAACCGCTGGTTCCAGGATACCAACTCGTCGTAGTAAACCTCGAACGCAGCAAGATGGTCGGAAGTCAGACTCAGCCCCAGGTCACGAGCCCCGTGCTGTAAGAGCCTCATCGGTCAGTCTACCCTCCCAGCAAGCCCGACTCGAATCGTGCAGAGAGCCTGCGGAAGCTCCTCCTCGTTCGATCTCTCTCTCGGCACCATATGCCCTCTGGCCGCGCGCGCCAGACCTATGATGTGGGCACATGACCCGTCTGATCCGATGGCCATCTTCCGGAGAGGCTCGCCGTGCCCCGATTGCGTGGTGTAGCGATGCCGAGAGATCAGCACAGCGCATTGTACCCCAAAACCCGACGGCCCACAAACCTCAACCTGTTGCAGGGGGTCGTTTCCGGGCCAGTGCGGCCCATTCTTGGGAGGGCACACAGCGGCGCCCACCTCTGGCCCTTCTGTCCCGACATGGAATGCTTGACTCAGGCTCGCTTCGCTGCTATGCTGAACTGCGCAAGAAGGGTCTCCTCCCCCACTTTGGCCGGCCGCTCGGCACAGGAGAATAGCATGAGAAACCAGGCGAGCCTTCTTCTCTTGCTGCTCTTCTTGACGGGTCTGCTGTGTGGCGCGGCGGCGCCATCCTCCGCGGATACTCCCCTGGAGCTGTACGGAACATTCAACAGCGTGGGCATCGTGGTCACCGTCAAGCCGGGCCAGGACGCCAACGCGAATGCGGTCGCTTCGGTCGAGTACCGAGCCTCGGGGATGGATTCCTACCGGCAGGGTTTTCCCCTCTCTCGTGTCGCCGATACGCGCTTCGTGGGCAGCCTGTTCTTCCTGACGCCTGGCACGCGCTACGATGTGCGGGTCACCTTCGTCGATCCTGACCGAGAACCCCTCGACGGCGCGATTATGGAAAGTGACATCTGCACGCGTAGTGATCTTTGTCTCCCCGCCCCGCTCCGCTCCCATCACGTCAGTCCCTCCGGCAGCGGGAGTGCGTGCACACGGGAGGCGCCCTGCTCGCTCAGTGAGGGACTGAGCCGAGCTGAACCAGGTGACGAGGTTCTCTTGCACGGGGGCGTCTACTACCAGGGTGAGATCGAGCTACCGCGTTCTGGTGGACCGGCGGCTCCCATCGTGATCCGCGGCCGCTCACCAGCCCTCGAAGGTCCGCGCAACAGCGTTGCCGTTCTCGATGGAGCCGATCCCGGCTGTTCGGCCTTCGACTGGTCGCACCAGGGAGGAGGCCTGTATCGCACGTCCGTCAACGCGGCTGCCCCCCATCTGGTGATGGCCAACGGGAAACGCCTGTTCCCTTATGACAACCTCTTGGATCTGCGCGATCTGAGCCGCCAGAGTGTCCCCGGCTTCTACGCGGATGGCACCCAACTCTACGTCCACCTGGCCGGCGACGCCGATCCCGGCCAAGCGGCCATGATCGTCTCTCGCTACAACCACGCCTTCTGGGTGGAGCAGGATTACGTGTACTTCCTGGGCCTTAAGTTCCGCCACTATGGGCTGGGACAGTGGTCCAAGACCATCTACCTGAACGATGCCAGCGATAACCTCGTGCAGGGCTGTGTCTTCGCGCACAACGATGTCGGCGTGGGGATCAAACGCGATGCTCATCGCAACGTCATACAGGACAACGAGTTCTACGACACGATCTTCGACTGGCCCTGGGACGAGGTGAAGGAAGTTGGTGGGCTGGAAGACGGGGGCGTCGTGTTCTACGATCCCGCAGTGGGCCGGGGCAACGTGATCCGCCGGAACGTCTTCCACGACGACTTCGACGGCATGTGTGTCTGCCCTTCCGAAACGGCAGCTCTCACCAACGAGACCGACGTGCACGACAACCTGGTGTACAACGTAGGTGATGACGGAGTGGAGACGGATGGACGCTGCAGCAACGTGCGTCTGTGGGGCAACACCTTCCATGACGTGCTGATGGGCATCTCCTTGGCTCCGGCCTACACAGGGCCGGTCTACGCCATCAGGAACCTCATCTATCGCACAGGGGCGGGCAACAATGACTATTCCGGCAGTCCCTTCAAGTTCAACAGCGGCTACGGCCGCTCGGGGCCTATGCACCTCCTGCACAACACCGCGGACGCGGTTCTCTGCCGGGCAACAACGGCATCTACATCAAGGCTCCTGGCACGTGGGACCTTATCTACGCCCGCAACAACGTGTGGTCGGGAACGCACTACGCTCTGCACAACTACAATGCAGCACAGCCACTGGACCTCGACTACGATGATCTTTACACCACCAGCCCGCAGGAGTTCGTGTATTGGGCCAACGGTACCGGCGAGCACATTCACGATCTGAGCACCTTCCGGCTGCTGACGGGCCAGGAGCCCCACGGAGTCAGTGTCGTTCCCGGCTTCGTCGATGGCGCTGCGGGCGACTACTCTCTCAGACCCGATAGCCCTCTGATCGACGCAGGTGTCGTCATCCCGGGGATCAACGATGGCGACTACGCCGGAGGAGCTCCCGACATCGGAGCGTTCGAGAGCGGCCGAGAGGGCTTCTCGCTCTACGCCGAACCCTCCAGCCAGGCCATCGACTGCGGCGCTGTTGCCCATTACCTGGTCGAGGTACGATCGAGCGGCGGATCTGCCTCCCCCGTTTGGCTGGAAGCAGCGAGCCCATCCTCGGAGCTCAGCATCAGCACGGATCCCCTGGTGGTCACTCCTCCGGGGCGGGCAGACCTTACCGTGACCGACACGGCTTCCTTGCCCGGCACCTGGCATACGATCCACATCACCGGTACCGGCAGCGGCCTATCCGAGACCTTTGGGGTTGGGCTGTTGGTGGGTGGCACGGTCTTCCATCTGCCTACGATCCTCAAGGAATAGAGCGCAATCGATGACCGGGTGGGGCTTGTGCCTCAGCGCTGGCATCCAAGCTCCCGCGCGGAGACCGGAATCCGTGGCGACGACCTTGCAGGGACGCAAGCAAAAGGAGGACCGCTGCAACGTGCAGCTGCCCTCCTTGAGATCCTTCGGCCATCCAATCTGACTCAGGCCTTTTGGGCCAGTTTGGCCTCAGAGCCCTCCGAGCACCACCCCGGCGCATCGGGCTCCGGTGCGGCTTACTCCTCGTCTTGCGGCAACAGCACCTCCCGCAGGGTTCCCGCGCCTTCGTATGGTCCGACTATTCCGGCATCTTCCATCTGGTCGACGATGCGCGCGGCACGGGAGTAGCCAACGCCCAGTTTTCTCTGCAACAACGAGATCGAGGCCCGCCCCTGCGCCCGCACCAGCTTCACGGCATCGTCGAAGAGGGGGTCAGTCCGCTGGCGTTCCTCTTCTTCGACCTGAGCGATCATGTCCTCCCAAAGGGGCTGTTGAACGACGGGCTTTGCCACCGGTGGGCTGTCGCTCCTCCCCGTCTGAGTCCGCCAGTGGTGGACGAGCCGGTGCAACTCCTCGTCGGAAACGAAACAACCCTGCAGTCGAACCAGTTTGGCGGAGTCCGAAGACATGTACAGACCGTCTCCCCGCCCCAGGAGCTTCTCAGCACCTGGGCCATCGAGGATCACGCGAGAATCCACCTGCGAGGAGACGGCGAAGGCAATACGCGATGGGAAATTGGCCTTGATGAGGCCCGTGACCACGTCAACCGAGGGGCGCTGCGTAGCGATGACCAGGTGAATGCCCGTTGCCCGGGCCAACTGCGCCAGTCGGCACACCGAGCGCTCGACCTCTTCGGGTGCACTCATCATCAAGTCGGCCAACTCGTCGATGAAGACCACCCAATACGGGAGCTTCTTCTCGCCCCTCGCGATCGCCAGTTCATTGTGGCCGGCGATGTTTCGCACTCCAATCCGCGAGAAGACACGATAGCGACGCTCCATCTCACGCGTGACCCATTTGAGACTACCGACCACGTGATCGATTTCGACTATGACCTTCCCCAGCAGGTGGGGAGTGCCGTTGAAGTTCACGAGCTCGACGCGCTTGGGGTCGACCATGATCAACCTGAGGTCGTCGGGCGTGTTGTTCAGCAGCAGGCAGGCGACCAGGGCATTGATGCACACGCTCTTGCCAGAGCCGGTAGCTCCCGCGATGAGCAGGTGCGGCATGGCGGCCAGGTCGGCCACTACCGGCTGGCCCGAAACGTCCTGTCCCAAACAGATGGCCAGACGGGAATCGATCTGCTTGAAAGCGTCAGTCAGCAAGACGTTCTTCAGGGACACCAGGGATATCTCGGAGTTGGGTACCTCCAGGCCTACCAGAGCGCGTCCTGGAATCGGAGCTTCGATCCGTACCGGCGAGGCGGCGAGAGCCAGAGCCAGGTCATTGCTCAACGAACTGATCTTGTTCACCTTCACCTTGACTCTCTTGACCCGCCCATTTCGCTCGGCCCGTTCTATGTAGCCCGGCTCGATCCCGAACTGCGTGATGACCGGTCCCTGATTGACCTCCACGACCTTGACCGGCACGCCGAAGCTCTTCAGCGTGTCCTCGATCACGCGGACTCGATGTCTGATCTCGGCGGAGCTAAGCTCAGCCTCAACACCGTCGTCCAGAAGATCCTCGGATGAGGGCAAGTGCCATGCTTGCGTCTTGATCTCCTGGTCTGCGATCGGTGGCTGATCCCCCGCCTGCGCAACTGGAATCTCCACAACTGGCGCACCGGTCGAGAGTGCCGGAGCCCTCCGTGGGACTTGCTCTGCCTGCTCGGCCGCAGGGCGGTCCACACGCGCCGTTGCGGCCTTGCTGGGACCATTGATCAATGGAAGCTCGCCTTGGACCGGCAATGCCTTTTCTCGCTTGAGCCACGGCCGCGGAGCCTTGAAACGGTACCAGGTGACTACAGCTTCGGACAGGAGGGTGAAGAAGCGCCCGATCTCATCGAGGGAGATGTCGAGAAGGACGAACAGCCCGATTAGGATCACGGCCAACAGAAGGGCCAGAGCCCCAGCAGTCCCCAGGTTGACCTCCAGCAGCCGCTGGACGTAGAAGCCGAGGTACCCGCCTCCGCCCCCGGCCACAGCGAGTCCCTCGGGATCGGGGGAGAAGTGCATTATGTGAATGATGGGCAGAGTGGTGAGGAAGATGATCAGGATGCCGACTACCCGCTCCCAGACCACGGGTGGCTCCTTGCCGAACCCGCGCAAGAAGAGCCAGATGCCCAGAGCGCCCAGCCAAAAGGGCACGAGGTAGGTGCCCCAGCCGAAGCCCTTGCGCAGTAGCCCGAGCCACCGCTCGGTCAGCACCCCATTGCTGGCCGACAGCATGCCCAGAAGCGTCAGCAGGGCGGTGAGGACCAGCAGTATCCCCACCGACCGGTTGTTGACGTATCGGGAGAGCTCGATAGTCGGTGTCTTTCTCTTGCTGCGCTTGGAGCGCTTCTTCTTGGTGGCCATATGGTTCCTACGCTGAAGTCCTCTCAGTGGGTGCGGTGACACGGACCTTCGTGGACATGCACTGGCATTATATCACAAAGGCCCGAAACGCGAAAGCGCAGGCGCTCACTACGAGTTCTGGATAGACCTTTAGGGTCTTCTGAGACCCTAAAGGTCTTTGTCTTGACAACCAGTTATCCACTTGCTACACTTTGCTCATCGGGCTCACACGAGCGTAAGTGGGACACGGCCGGCACACACAACACACGTCCAGGCACAGAGGCGTGTCCGTTGGCCGGAGGGTGGAGCATGAAGCGGCCCAGGTCGCACGTGCTGGGGGAGGAATCGAGAGACGCTCTGCGGGACTTCTTGCCCAAGGAGTGGGTGAAACGGGGCATGATTCCTGACTAGGGCCTGGACCTGGATGTCACCATCGTGAAGGGCGAGGAGGTGGCCAATCTGGTCCTGTGGGCGCAGGTCGGGGGCACGGACAAACCCGGGGGTGCTCCTGGGTCCGTGGTCTGGTGCCGTACCGCGACGAGCGCCCCGGACGGACACCTCGTTCACCGTAGCTGTCGTGCATCCCTTGCTCGCTACTCCATCAATTCGGGCTGTCCGGTGGCGCAAGCACGCACCGTCATCTCAGATAACTTGCCCAGGGCGATTTCCTGGCGGTCGACCCTGATCGCTACGTTTGCGGCCCCGGCCCGAAGCACCCGCTCGCGGGCCAACTCGGTGGCGAGTTCCTCGGCTCGAGCCACGGCTTCGGGAAAGTGGGGAAAGCTCTCCCGGCCGAGAGGGGAGTGCACCAGGAACGATAGCGTGCCAGCCCCCACGACGTGGGGTTGTACCAGAATCTCGACAGTGTGGGTCACGCCGGCCACCACGGTCCCTACAGCGTTGCCTACCTCGGCATGAGGGGGGATGAGGCACTCTGTGTGAAGCTTTACCGCGACCTGGGGCATGAAACCGGCCACCGGAGCGCCGATGGCGACAATGGGCTCGGACACCCGTACGTGGCAGTCCACCATTCCCGGCTCGCCATGGCCTAGAAGCCGCTGCAAGATGAAGTCCCAGGCCGGAGGCGCGGGGGACAGGCCGTGCCCGGTCTCGTCGGAGACCAGTTTGCTCAGGATCTCCACCGCGACGCGATCCACCACATGCTCCACCACCTGCTGGATAAGCTCATTCACGGGCAAGTCCAACTGCCGTGCCACGATCTGAGCGCCGGCAAGCGCCGCGGCTCGGTTTCCTTTCGTGCCCTGGGAGCCCGGCACCTCGGTTGTGTCTGCAGCTACCAGCAGTAGGTCCGTGGGGGTCAGGCTTGCGCGGCGCAAGACGCCCCATGCCTCCAGGCGATCACCGGGCAAACGGTGGCAGTTCAGCAGGCGACAGAGGCGAGGGCTGGACAATGGGCGCTCGGCCAGGGCAGAGAGCAGCGCCTCCTCTGCGGCCGTGAGGTCCGCGTTCTCAGGCTGCTGCCGTACCATCATCATGTAGTCAGTTGGCTGAAGACTACACTCGCCAGGGCCTGCATGCACGGCCCCCTGCAATTCGGGTACGATCTCTGGCCAGTTGAGGCACAGCCGGCATAGGGGGACGGCCCGCCGAGGTCCTACACGGAGTGTTCGCCCGCGCTCCACCCGGATGTGGCTGTCTCCGCCCAAGCCGATGGTGTGCAGAGAGGCGGCTCGAACACTGGTCTGCCAGCCACCCACGGTCGCCCCATCAGGGTTTGCCCATGGCAGGCCATCGCGCAACACCGCGATGTCGGTCGTGGTGCCGCCCATGTCGACCACGATCGCGCTGTCCACACCGGCAAGATACTGGCCGCCGATGGCGCTTGCCGCGGGTCCAGAGAGGATCGTCTCCACCGGACGGGCGCGGGCCATCTCCTCGCTGATGAGCGAACCGTCGCCCCGGACGACCATCAGCGGCGCCGTGATCCCGAAATGTGTCAGTACCTGGTTTGCCGAGTCCAACAGACCTTGGATCACCGGCAACAGCCGGGCGTTGAGCACCGCCGTCGAGATCCGCTTCAGCGAGTTGAGTTTGCTTGTCAGCTCGTGACCACAGACTACCGGAGCGTCGGCCCATTCCTCGATCAGCGCCCTGACCTGAAGCTCATGATCCGGGTTCATCACACTGAAGTAACCCGACACGGCAAAGGCATCCACCCGGTCGCGCAGCACCAGGATGGCATCACGAGCCGCAGCAGTGTCCAGAGAGCAGATTTCCTCGCCCTTGACGTCGTGCCCACCCTCCAGGTAGAAGAGCCCCTCCACGGGGAGGCGGCGCTCCAGCCCGGCGCGGCGCACGACTTCCTGATCGCAGCCGATGAGCAGCAACCCCACACGACCGCCTTGCTCCTCGACAATCGAGTTGGTCGCCAGCGTGGTCGAAAGCGACACCAGCTTGACCCGACCCAAATCCCTTCGATCCGGTCGGGCGAGCGCGGCTATCGCTTCGGCGATGCCAAGAGACAAATCGTGGGGAGTGGTCAGCGCCTTGGCTTTGCGCCAGACCCGGCCGGTGGCCGGGTCGAGTAGCACGGCGTCTGTGTAGGTGCCTCCCGCATCAATACCAAGCGTCAGCTTCGAGGCGTCAGACTCTCCTCCGCCCGTTGCAGCAAGCATTGTTGCATCTCCTGGGAGAGATCCTTGGTAGGGACCAGCTGGACTGGCCCTGATGGCAGCAGGTGAACGCGCTTGAACCGCCGGAGCTCGACAGCATCCTGTCGGGTGGGTCGAGTCAGGATCGGTGGACACAAATCAACCGGGCATGTGTTAAGGACTGGCAGTCCTCTGACAACCGCACGTTGCCGGACTGCCAGTCCTGACGTCTTACGTTTTGGTGCAGGCTCTACTGGCCCACCAACTCACGTGCCTTGGTGAC
>Ga0180432_10008638_pt1 | contig 12617 bp, 14 predicted proteins | sample SS_ome_10_FD_132414 | JGI IMG/M metagenome (GOLD analysis project Ga0180432, IMG submission 132414) | Hypersaline lake sediment archaeal communities from the Salton Sea, California, USA - SS_1_MS_2 metaG | ecosystem: Environmental > Aquatic > Non-marine Saline and Alkaline > Hypersaline >...
GAGCGTACCAACTCTACCAACTCTCTCTTGAATTCAGGGGGATACGGTGGATTTGTCCTCGGCATCACGGACTCCTTTCGCTACCATAGTAGCATAGTGTCCGTCAAACCGGGTCAACTCCAGCAGGCTTTCTCCGTGGACCGAATCGGCGGGAACGTCTCGCCGACGCTCAGCGGAATCCGTCGCTCCTCCGCAGTTGGGGTGGGGAACGATGTCCCATCGAGATAGCCGTCGAAGCCGTACTCGCCAGACTCGATGCACGTCTGGCCCGTACGGAAGCGTGTGCCGACTGTGACAGCCATAGCACTTGCCTCCTCTTGGGTGTTTGGGGCGGATTATTCCGCCCTCATTCCCCACTGCGGATGGAACGCTGGAATTTGCCAAGGCTATGGCAAAAAATTGCCCGCTCGAGCGCAGTTAGGAATGAAGGAGGTAGTGGGTTGAAATCAGCTGACCCACGAGTGGTCCGGCGAATCAAGGAAATGACTCCCCAGGAGACCGGCCTGCTCATTGGGAATCTTGCACTCTACGCCGGACGACTCATTAGACTCAAGACCCGTTGGATGGCCAGGCCAGGATTGCCCAAGGGATTCGACGCTGAATCCCTGGCAATGGAAGCCGTGAAGCGGGTCCTTGATGGGACCAGGCACTGGGATCCAGACAGAGACCGGGACCTCCTAGCCTACCTCAAGAGTGTTGTGAAAAGCATACTCTGGGATATTCAGAAGGCGGCCGAGAAGGAAGACGTGCAGGATCTCGGCAGCGCCAATGGCAAGGCATCTGTGGAGGATCTTCCTTCGAAGGAAATCGGGCCGGATGATGAGGCTGCGCTGTCGGAGCTTCAGGACAGGATGCTCGCAGAACTCGACTTGGACGAGGATAAGTTGGTTCTCATGAGTATTTTCGAGGGGAATGTGAAACCCAGTGATATCGCGCATGCATTGGGCCTTTCAGTCGACAATGTGTACAGAATCAGGAAGAAGCTCAACCGCAGGCTTCAAGGCCTGAAAGACGGAGGGTGAGTGATGCCAAGAGAGAAGCGCCGCGAACGCGTGAACACCCTCCTCGAGCAACTTCTCGATGCTCTTACTGAGGAGGAAGTGGAAGACGCTGCTTCGATGCGGGTGTCTCTTCTGGAGATAGGCGTCGATGCGGATCGTGTGGCCGAAAAGGGCAAGAGGCTGTTTTCAGATTTCTTGAAGCGGCAGAGGTTGGCCCGAGCGCAAGAGAAACTCGAGCATATTCGCACCGTGGTGAGGGGATTCACTCGGGATGCTGCACAATCGCTTCTGCAGACGCGCGAAGAACTTGCCCGAGCGTTTGCAGGGCATGGCGACCAACAAGGATACCTCGCGTACCATCGAAAGTTGCAGTCAGTGGAAGAGGAGGATATCAAGAGCCTTGGAGATGACGCTGCTCTTCTCAGGTTTATCCAAGACATGGAGGAGGACGAAGAGCAGGAATGAGACAAGAATGTGTGCCAGCGCTGGTACAAGCCCGCCGACTAGTATCCGACTACGGGCTGCGCGAGCCGGAGGACATCAGCGTGGAAGCCATAGCTCTAGATCTGGGCGTGTATGTGGTGGAAGCGCCGCTCAAAGGCTCCTCAGCACGCTTGATACGGCAGGGGAACGGAGGACTTGTCCGAGTTAACTCCGGCATCCGTTCAGAGGGTCAGAAGCGCTTTTGTGTGGCTCATGAGCTTGGCCATTTTGTGCTTCATGAGAAGATGAGCCAGCTCGTATTCTGCACGTCTAAGGATATGCTTCTGGGATACCAGCAACAACCTGAAGAAGCGGAAGCGAATGCGTTTGCTGCCGAGCTACTAATGCCAGAGCCCTTTTTTCGAGAGAAGTGTTTTCAAGGTGAATTGAGACTACGCACGCTGGAGGGCTTGGCCAGGTTGTTCAGAACAACGATTTCAGCCACTGCTTATCGGTACGTTGAGCTTGGAGCGCATGTGTGCGCGGCAGTGGGAACAGAGAAAGGAATGATTCGGTGGGTCCTTGCCTGCCCGGACTTTGGCTTCAGGCTTCCCGGCCGTGGTTCACGACTTGACGCGAGAACCTGTGCGGGTGAGTTCTTCTTTCGCAGAAGGGGGGAGAAAACGGAGGAGGATGTACCTGCAGCGGCTTGGCTCGATGATGGCCGGGTTGAAGAAACATGGAGTATTCGGGAGATCCTGATTCCGATGCCCTACTACAGGAGCGCACTGAGCGTGCTTTGGGTGGTGCCAGGCTCAGCACTAGATGTTCTGGACTAGTGCCCAACACTCTGCGTTCGGGCGGCTGTCGGGGACGGACTGGATTCGGGTGACACAACACTGATTTCGGAGCCCAGCCGTTTCGGAACTCGGTGTTATGTTCCCGGATAACAGGGGGGAGGTCTGTGAGCAGCACATTCGCAAGTACTAGATGTCCTAGTGCTATTCTGGGTCTGGTGTTGTCACTGTTTCTCTGCGAGCCATCAAGTGGGGAGAGCGATGAGTGGTTTGACCCGCAGACACTCCGGTGCTTGGTACTTCTTGAGCGGGATGCCACGCCGGAGCCCACTCCGTTAGGAACGGGTTTTCTCGCTCTGACGCCAGGGCCTGGCCCGGTGGCGATTGTCATTACGGCGAAGCACTTGCTCAACCGGCCGTCCATCTGCGTGTCGGTTCCAGCGGAGACCAGTTTCGTTGCGTACTGCAGCAACAACCAATTGCGGTGTGACTCTCTTCAGGTCCAAGGCTACACTTGGGATCTTGATGGAAGCAAGCTGCGCTGCCGCGTTTCACTGAGAGATTGCAGCCGTGACCTGGTTGTCTCTCACCCCGACAGCGGTCTCGATATCGCTGCTTTCCCACTCGAAATACCCAAGTGGCTGACGGTTAATGGTGACACCGTTCTGGTAAGTAAGTGCCTCTTGCTGGGGCCGGGCTACTTCCTGAACCGAGAAACCATTCCGCTGGGCACCCGGACATACTTCCTTGGTTTTCCAATGGGACTAGGTGCAGGCGACTGTATCTCTCCGGTGCTCCGCTCAGGATCGGTTGCCTACATAGATCACTTTGGAAAGGAGTTCTGGCTTGATTCGGTTTCAATGGGAGGGAACAGCGGGAGTCCTGTCTTCACCGGAAGTGAGAGAACAGTTAGCCTTCGGTACTCTCCTCCCCAGATTGTAGGTATGGTCGTTGGGCATTTCTGCGAGCACCGCACGTTCCTTGAAGAGGTTTCTACCCCAAAAGGCATGGTTGTGGTTTCAGCCCCCGCCGAGCTCGAAAACTGGGGTCTAGCGAGAGCAATCTGGGCAAAGGACATCCTGGTTCTTCTGGAGAGCATCGCGTCGGATAGCGGCGACGACTTAGGAGACCAATAGGGGTCGGACAGCCTTAGGGGATCTCGTCAGCTTAATCAGCGTTCTTGCGTTGCCACCGACGCCATCTGTCCGTGCCTGATCGGCAGGGGGCGTTCCTGCCGGCCCGTCGGAGGGCGACACAGATCACGAGTAGCGTGTCGGCCAGAAAGCCCGCGCATCGTCAATCTGTCGGCAAGAGGAGGTAATTCAGCGCAGAATCGCTTGGGGGGCGAGTAGGGGACATAGTCAGCTTTGTCAGCTTATTGCGCTGCTGCTGGCAGGTGTGGCCGGAGGAGGGAAGTCCTAAGCAAGTTTTGAGTTCTTCTGAGTCGGGCAGGGAAGGTGGCTGAGCGCTTTATGGTTCAACAACGCCGGATTTCGGGTAAACGCGGTCAAGCGGTACGCCGAATCGCCAGTGCCTATGAGACAGATCCAAACCCCTGGGTTGTCGCGTACAGCGGTGGTAAGGACTCAACCGCCGTTCTCAAACTGGTATTCGTTGCCCTGTCAGCTGTCCCTTGCTTTCACAAATCGGTGACCGTGATCTACTGTCAGACAGGAGTGGAGATTCCCCTTGTCTCAGAGCTCGCTCTAAAGGCGTTGAGGGCCTTTGGTAAGGAATGCCGAGGAGCTGGTCTCCCTGTCGAAACGGTTGTGGTCCGCCCCCCTCTATCTGAACGATTCTTCGTGAAAGTACTTGGTCGGGGATACCCACCCCCTACAGACAAGTTCAGATGGTGTACCGATCGGCTCGCCATCAATCCCGTCTCCGCATACCTCAAGCGTCGTAGCCACCAAAGTTCGACGGTCCTACTAGGTGTCAGACAGGGCGAGAGCGCGACTAGAAGCCTCACGTTGAAAGAAAACAATGGTGGTAAGCGGTTCTGGTCCAAGCAGAGGGGCGTTGCCGCAAGGAGCCTCTTCATGCCCATCTTGGACTTCTCCACTAAAGACGTTTGGGCGGCCAATCTTGACACAACTGTGGTCGCCTCATTGCGAACAGGGGAACTCGCAGATCTCTATGCCAACGCGTCGGAGAGCCCGAGCGATCGCGGTCAAAATGGGGCCCCATCTGGTACAGCGCGTTTCGGCTGCTGGACATGCACCGTCGCAAGACACGGTACAACCTTGCGCAATCTCATTGCCTCTGGTAGGAGTGAACTGGAGCCCTTGTTGGATTTCAGGTTATGGATCGGAGAGGAAAGACGCAAGCCGCGCAACCGATGGCGGAAGAGAAGGAATGGTGGACCTGGACCCGGACCCATGACCAAGCAGTGGCGGAGGAAGGCACTCGACAGACTGATACAAGCAGAACGGGAGGCCGGCTGTGGCTTGATTGAGAAAGCCGAGATTGGAGAAATCGAGAGGATCTGGAGGACCGAATGACGAAATCAGACCTTGAAAAGTGGCGATTCAGAACCCCGTTCTTCATAGTCAGTACTGCAGTCATTCCTATCGTCATCGTGCTGTTTGGGAATCCAGATGCGGAGACAAGGATCATTCAGTTTCTGGTCCTGCCGGTCTCGTGGCTCTTTGCCTTCTTCTACTCCGCGATGAAATTGCGGGACAAGAAATGGCATCGCGAATTGGATCAGCATGTCGGAGCACAGATCCGAGCTGAGTTGCTCCCGCTTATTCCGGACTCTCTCGGAGTCACGGAGGAGGAGAAAGAAAGGCTGAAGAAGTGGGAAATATTCAAGAAACTCACGGGTGTATTCTGGGAGGCAATCGACAGCGACGATGAGTTGGTTCGGCAGAAGGAGCACTTCTACGCGAATGGCGTATACTACACTGCCGCAATCGATCTGTACATCATCTCACCGGGAATGTCCCTTATCTACTTCTGTGTGTGGCTTCTTACAGGAGATGCACTGCTTGTCATCGGCGGCTTCTTGTGTCTGCTAGTGGCTCCGCTTAGCCGCATTGTACTACTGCCCAGGATTCGTCAGCACCACCTTGATCTTTCGAACGAGCAACTCGATCAAGTGAAGCGGAAGAAGCGGGACTTCATCAGTGACAGGTTCCGCAGCATTGTCATCGAGTGGAGGGCAGAAAAGGCGGCCGAGCCCCCTCGCCATCGGGGGACATAGTACGCGTTTGACACTTTCGTGATAATTGGTCCGCCAGCACCGTTCACCCGTTCGACAGGCTCAGGGCGAACGGAGGGAGCGTTTACCAAGTCGCCTTGTGTGTATTGGGCTTGACATAGCCGAGCGCGTGCCATGTCGCGCACCGGTGGAGTCAGAGGACCTGTGTGAAGCGAGATCATCCCAACTGGCAGCAGGAAGGGGAATCTCATGAGCGAAGTGTCCGGAGAAACCCAGGAGTTGATGGACATAACTGTCGAGTTGATGGATGCTTTTTCCAAGGCACGAAAGTACCTGTTTGCTTCCATCGCCACGTCAGGGTGGCACAAGGGGGGACGGCGAAGAGGGGATGGAACGTCTGCTCACGATCCGGCCGTGTTCTTGCAGTTCTACCACCCTATTGCTGAGAAACATGGGATGCTGGTAGTATGTGAGGAGGCAGTTTCGGCGCCTGACCAGCGGCCAGTTCTAAACGCCAGCGGCCATGAACGCGTCCTGATTCTAGACCCGATTGATGGGACGCGAAACATGATGGAGGCGATGACGTTTGGAGTGAACATGGCTTTCGGGCGGCTGCGGCCTTCACATGATTTCACTCTTGGGGATATCGAAGGCGTCCTTGTTTACGATTATCGCACAAGAAAGGGATTTCGCTGGATCAAAGGACAGCCCGCGTTCGTCAGAAGTCCCACTTACGGCGACTACCTACCATGGCGGAACTTCCCTGCTGAAAGCCAAGTATACGAGGTGCCTGACGAAAGGAGTTACGTGTCCCCGGAGTATCCCCAAGGAGAGCAATGTCAGGAGAACCTCTTGCAGCTGTTTCGGACGTTGTTCCCGAACGCACAGCGGCGCGCAGTTGACTGCACTGGTGCGCGGCTTCTTGAAGTCGCTGATGGGAATCTTCTGGCCTATGGTGATGTTAGGCGCGCCACATCCATTTGGGATACGGCACCTTCAGTCAAGTACCTGATAGAATGCGAACACCCTCTTGTCGTTCTTTCCGGTGAGTTTGATAGATACTCTAACGACTCTCCGCTCCTGCTCTCCAACGGTAATCAAACCTATGCTGTTCGCACTGATTTCGGTGACACGATCATCGTGATGTCCGAGAGGAATGCGACACGTATGATGGACTACGTGAAACGTAAACGGGTCTTTGTTGTGCACGGGAGAGACTCGGCGGCCGCAGCCGAGATAGCGAGATTCATCGAGGAAGAGCTGGCCTATGAGTGCGTCATTCTGAAAGAGAAGTCAAACCGCAGCCTCACTATCATAGAGAAAGTCGAGGAGTACTCTGACGTTCAGGCTGCAGTCGTGCTGCTGACGCCAGATGATGAGGGTCGGCTTGCGCACTCGGAGGATCAGTTCCGCCCTCGTGCCCGGCAGAATGTGATATTCGAGTTGGGCCTGTTCTACGGTTTGCTGGGTCGCCATAACGTCATCGCTATGCATCGGGAGGTAGAAAAGCCCAGCGACATAGATGGGGTACTTCACGTCGTGTACGAAGACACGGGAGCCTGGAAGTATGAGCTGAAGAGGGAACTTGAGCAAGTAGGTGCCCCGTCATTGGCTCCATTGGTGTGAGACCGTGGCTTAGTGGTGACCTGACCCCCCCCGCCATCGCGGGACATAATAGGACGCGACTAGGGGACGTAGTTAGCTTTATTAGCTTATTGCGCTGCTGCAGGTACCATCTGGCTGGGGAACGAGTAGGGGACGTAGTCAGCTTTGTCAGCTTGAAGAACGACTAGGAACGTCAAGGGGGTCAGCCACCCATTTTGATAGAGCATGTCGCATTGAGGGGGGCGGCACTGTATAACCGCTCAGGGTGAGTGGGATGGAACGTTGTCGAACAGGAGGATCTCCGTGTTAAAGGCGAGCCCGATGAGTCTCCCTCCCATTTGGAGACGCGACTCCATGCGCGCAACCGATGCGCTGATCAGCGCCAATGTCATTCTTCGTGGAGGTCTGTTTGAGGCTGCACACTACAGGGATGTCGCGACCTTCATGGACCTCGTCAACCTGATTGAAGCGAGTGTTCTGTTTGACAAGCTTGTGTGTCTTCCTACTGAGGTCCCAGATGGAACTGAGGACTTGCCTTTGATCAAAACGCTCGCGAGTGAAGGGATTCTCTGGCGGCTTGATCTACTCGATGATGAGATCGTATCGAAATCTTCAGTCTCAATGCTGGATTACTGTCCGGAGGAGAATGCGGAGTTCGGAAGAAACATCATACTTGCGTCCACGCGTCTCGAAGAGCTGGCATTTGGTCGCGTGGCTCGCTGGTTCACGGCGCTCAATGTTGAGAGCTCTTGCCGGAAGGCATACCCGCACCTGGGCTACGATAGATCCTTTCACATGGATAGGACCGACATGCAATACAGATTCATCAGGACTCTCTCCTACTTGAGTGTAGCGAGTGCCCTGAAAATCCCCTACATACCAAATTTCAACAGGCTTGCGATTGTAAACCCAATCTTGAGATCCTCGGTGGCCACTATCCGGAAAGGGTTCATTGAGCAGGCCAGCGCTGCTGTATCTAGTAGTGTGAGAACGCAACATGAGAAACTGCAGCTGGCGGGCCGGGAGATGGACATCTTCGTACCTCCCATAGCGAGCATGGTTCTAGACCATGCCAGAAGCGGAGGAAACCTCGGCAGCGCAATATTGAAGATTCGGAAGGACATGGCAGCTACGCGGAAGTACTTCGCTAGATACTTAGAGACAATTGCCTCCGACGATGTGCCCTTAGAGGAATCGCAAGCGGCACTAGAGCGTCTGGATAGTGATCTTAAGACAATCCTAGATGTGACGCGCGGAGGAAGTTCCATTAGGTTGCTCGAATGGCGGCCGATTGCGGCATTCTTTGCAGACAGGGTAGCTCACCCAGAGGCGTTGAAATCAGCCGGGTCGCTTGCTGAGATGAGCGTAAGGTTGTTGGAGATGCCGGTCAGAGTTATGCGGGCCTACTTTCGGAGAAGGCGAGTTCAGCCGATTCTGGACATTCCGCAGAAGGTCGGGAGAATCAAGCGAATGGGAAAGTTAACTCAAGACCTGTTCGGGTGGAATGTGTCTCCCGAAGAAGCTGCTGGGTTGAGACGATTCCTCATGGCTGTAGGCCACACCGTTGATGTCACCAACATTCCCGAGAGCGCATAGGCAAGCGAACTAGGAACTCGTCATCCAGCTAGCACAGGAATCTGAGATAGGTCTCCGTATCTAGAAGGAAGCTGGGCGAGAGGAGGCACCGGAGGTATGGAAACAGGGGGAATCACCGGTATTCTGCTGGTCCTTTTCGGTGGGCTTGGCACGGCGGTACTCACACATCTTGTGCGGCAAGTGTGGCAACACTGGGCCTACCGCAGAAAGAAGGTGCAAAAGACGACGGTGGTTACTCCCAGGAAGAGCGAACCATCCGTTATCGGGACTCACCTCTGGGAATCAGACTACTCGTTCCTGCTTCCCAAGGAAGAACCCATCCGTATTGGGAATCCTGGCGATTACTGCGGCACGCCGCCGATGATCGACGGGACAGTTCAGTCAACCATCCGTGACATTTACAAGGATAGCCTAGGCAGCTCCGACTTTCAGTTCGGCGTTTCGCCAATCCTGGGCTCCTCGGAATCCTCAAAGACGGTGGGCTCGGCCAGCAAGGATTCTCTCAGCAGCATCTACAATCTGGATTTCGATCGCGACTTGACCAATCTTGTAAAATTCGGCGAGGATGCAGGAGCCGCGGTGGCGAGTGATAGGCTTCTCTATGTGGACAAGAAACAGAAGGTGTTCCTGGCTTCAAAGTACGATGCCAAGGTCTGGGAACAGGCAGAGTTCAAGAGAACGGACAATGAAGTGTTCTTTCGCCTCCGCAAGAAGAATCGGAGCGACTAGAGTGGATGCGGGGACACGACACTGATGTCGGACCGCAGCCGTTTCGGAAATCGGTGCTGTGTCCCCGGAGGGTAAGGTTTGGTGAGGAGGCAAATCGATGAACTCAGGACGTAATACGACGAGACAAGAGGTTCTAACTCGGGTGTTCGTGAGCGTCCTGCTGGTCCTCGTGGCGCTTGTGCTGTGGATGGTGGGTTGCCGACTCACGCAGGGGACCTTGAGGCAATGGACATATAGCGTCGCGTCTGGGTTGGTGGTGTTGGGCCTAGCCGGAATATGGGTTTCATATTTCGCCGAGCGGCAGGCCGGCACGAACATCACTCGCAAGGTTGAGGATCGATTCTCAATCCTCACGTCTTGTTTCGACGCTGGGATCTGCAGTTTCTACAGGTCTCGACATGATCCGGCATTTTGGGACAAACTTCTCACGGAAATGCGGAAATCGTCAGAGGAAATTCGAATCCTGTCAGTCGCGGCGCGGGAGTTCCTTCATGAAGGCCACGAAGGTGAGTGGGATGCTTATGACAACATGCATTCCCTGTCGAAAGACAAATGTGTAAGATTCCTGCTGTTGCATCCCTGGAGTGAGCAGGCACTGTCGAGGGCGCTGCATGAAGATCTCCAGCACAGTACGTTCGACCGCTATCGAGACACACGTCTGTATCACGACGTCACGCGTTCTTGCGACACGCTTGTCGGGTGGGCCAGTCTCGGTCTGCGCGTCGAGGCTCGGCTCTACAAGGTGATGCCGTCGTGTTATCTTGTCATCACGAGCAATGTGATGTTCCTCGAGCCGTATCATTTTGGCACAGGCGGACGCGCGTCCGGTAAGGTGCCGGTTCTCGAGGCCCGCAAGGGTGGTAGGCTCTATGAACAGTACTGGGGACATTTCGACCACGTCTGGATGGGAGCGGAACCGTTCAGTCTATCGGGGGGCTTGGCCACGTCGCTACGAAACCCATCAAGCGTGGAGCTGACATCCTTTAGGAACAGCATTCGGTTCTTGCGACCGGACCTTGCTTGACCGGGGAAAGCCTGGGGACAAAAGCCTCACGGAATCAGGCGGAATTAGGAACGACTAGAACGTAGTAAGCTTCATTAGTCTATTGCGCTGCCACCGGCACCATCTGGCCGGGATACACGAGTTCTAGGCCAATAGGGGTCAGCCACCTATTTAGGCATACTATCCCACATGGCAGCAGCTTCCGACCCTTTTCTTCATTTCCCGGCACGGGATGTGCGAGCTGAGGGAGGGGCCATTGAAGTGTCTTCAACCCGAGCGTCCAGCCCATGTCATGCCGAGACTCGATCGCATTGTGATCCCGGATCTCCCGCACCACGTCACCCAGCGGGGCAACAATCGTCAGAAGGTGTTCTTCTCCGACCACGACCGCGAGTTCTACCTCACCACCCTGAAGAAACAGGCCGACCGCCATGGTCTCGAGATCATCGGCTACTGCCTCATGACCAATCATGTCCATCTGGTGGTTCGGCCGGAGACGGAGGAATCGCTCTCGCCGGCTATCGGGCGCACGCATTGGCTGTACTCGCAGCACATCAACCTCACCCGCCGGCGCACGGGCCACCTCTGGCAAGGCCGATTTCATTCTTGCCCCCTGGGCGACCCTCACTTCTGGTGGACACTTTCCTACATTGAGCAGAATCCCGTCCGGGCCAAGATCGTTCGGCTGCCATGGGAATACGCATGGTCCAGCGCGCGAGCGCACGTCGGCCACCCGGATACTTCCGGACTCATCGACTGTGTGAAATGGAAGGGGAGGATGGATCCCGAGGACTGGAAGCAGATTCTACTCGAGAGGCTGGATGACGATGAGGTCGACCGACTTCGCGCATGCACCAAGCGCGGGCGGCCTTTCGGATCCGTTGAGTTCCTGTCAAAACTCGAGGAAGCCCTCGGCATTCGCCCCCTGCCCGTCGGCAGACCCAGGAAGACAAAGCGGCCTTGAGATATCCCTGACGAAAATGGGTGGCTGACCCCTATTGGCCGAAATACAGGAAGGTGCTAGCGATGACGCGGGCAATAGGCTATCATATGGCGTGTGTCTGGCTGTGCTGTAGCACGCAGTTCCTTATCACGAAGGAGCCTCGCTATGCGCTTGCAGCTAATGCCATCTGTACTTGTCGCCCTCATGGCCTGCGCTTGCCCAGTGGGAGCCGACACTCTTACCATCTGGCCCTTCGGAACATCAGGCATCCGGTATCATATCTGTGAGAGTCCCCCGGATTCTTACTGGGCACTTGACTACGACGACTCGGGGTGGCTGGTGGGTACTGCGCCCTTTGGATCGAACTCGCCTGACTCTACGTGTCTCGTAGGCCCGGTTGGAACGCACTGGGTTTCGACGACACGTCTTCTGGTCCGAGTTTGGGTGGACATCCCAGCGGGGGCCACTAGCGTCATCTCGGTGACTCATGGCGCCAGGGATGCCTATATATCCATCAATGGCATTCCCTGGGCTTCCTGTGGCGGAACTTGGTGTCCATATTGGCTATGCGGGCACGAATTCGGACCTTACGTTCCGTGGCACGAGGGGCTCAACCTCTGGGCTGTCCAGGCCCACGATTTTGACGTAACCTGGCGCTACTTTGATTTCGAGTTGACTTGTGTGGTCGAAGGTACAGCTGTTAACGACACTGCCAGTCGGTTTAGAGAGCTGTCTACCTGGTCTACCGTGAAAGCACTCTACCGCTAGAATTGACAGGGAAAATGGTCGGTGCACTTCAGTTCTTCACATGGTCCAGGATGATTCTGGATATTTCGGGACAGAGGGGCTGTTGAAAAAGTGGTCGCGATTTGGCCGGTGATCAGCTAGGCTGTCGGTATCCAAGAGTTTCGATTAAGGAGGGTACCGGGAGATGATAGGGAGCCAAGACCGGAGTCAGCGGACGCTGTTCATACCGGGATCGTTGGCTGGACTAGGGGACGTAGTTAGCTTTATTAGCTTATTGCGCTGCTGCCGGGCGGCACCATCTGGCCGGGATACACGAGTTCTAAGTTCTAGGTTCTGAGTTCTAGGTTGTGCGGGGAGGGGGGAGGCTCGCCTCCGGAGACACGATCCCTGTTTCGACCCGCCGCGGGCATCGGAAGGCCTTGCCTGAAACAGGGTCATGTCCCCCGACACTCCGAAAGGAGGAGCGTGTCATGAAGACGGCCATTGCATTCGTCGCGGTGTTCATGCTGGCATTCGGAATGGGGACTGCCTGGGCGGATGAGCAGGACATGGGAACCGTGAGCTGCTACATCGAGGTCGTGCCGCAAGGCGCCGGCTCACAAGTCGGTGA
>Ga0180432_10008639_pt1 | contig 12617 bp, 11 predicted proteins | sample SS_ome_10_FD_132414 | JGI IMG/M metagenome (GOLD analysis project Ga0180432, IMG submission 132414) | Hypersaline lake sediment archaeal communities from the Salton Sea, California, USA - SS_1_MS_2 metaG | ecosystem: Environmental > Aquatic > Non-marine Saline and Alkaline > Hypersaline >...
CGAGGGTGTGGGTGCGTACGTGTACTCGTACGACACGACGGGACTTGAGCCTGGGGTGTACGACATCTACGTTGGGACGGGGGACGGGAAGAGCCAGCACTTCCAGATCGAGATTGTGGAGTAGGGCACTACGAAGCTCGGAACACAACGGGAGCGACGGGCGAAGATCGTCCGTCGCTCCACGCTGAAGAGAGGGGGAACGCATGAGGCGGATGTTCTGGGTCCTTCTCTCGACTGCCGTCCTTCTTGGGATGAGCGGCGCATCGTCGGCCGAGCAGGTGACGTTCTCCGGCGGCCGGCTCGATATCGGCTGGGATGAGTCGACCGTTCTCCATCTGCGCATCGAGCTCGATGAAGCGTCTGCAGTTGAGGGGACTCACACGTGGGTTCTGACCGATCTTGCGCACAGATTCGACGATGGGGTTTTCGCTTGGCAGCTGCACGTGAGTGAGGAGCATCAGAGTCTACTCGTGGTCCCGAACGACTTCCTGATGATTACGAGCTTCACCTTCGAGCAGCTGGGGGTCGAGCTCGTTGCCCACGAGACGGGACGGACCCTGGAGCTTCGGATCCCCTGCAGCAATCCGATTCCGTCTCTTGTAGTTCCCGGCGATCGACTGGAGGTTCACGCGCTCTGGCGGCAGATGGCCCCGATCGCGATCGTGAATGTTCCGTCGGATGGTGAAGCGGGGATCGCGGTCGGTGGCGGAGGCGGCCTGGGGACCGTCGAACTGCCATCGGCCGACCCGCTTCCGTGGCGGGACTCCTACACGATCGGAGAGACGATACGGAATCGGTTCGTCGTCATCGATTCCGAGACAGGGTCTCCAGATTTATGGGCAAGCGCCAGCTGTTCTCTCATCCAGATCGAGAATGGAGCGAGCAACTTCCGGAGGTATCTCCTCATCCCGCGGGAACCGCAAACCGGCATTTTCGAGCTCGAGATCGAGACCGGAGATCTCCCCCCGGGGACCTACGATCTCTACGTCTGGACGTCGGCCGACGGAGGGACGTCGACCAAGCGACGGATCATCTTGCAGGAACCGTGAGGGTTCTCGGCGGACGCCGGAGAACCTATCCGGCCAGCTGAGCGATGGCCGGATCGGGGGGGCGGAAGATGACGATTGCTCGCGTGGTGGCGGTGAGCGGCGTGGCGGCGTGGGGCCTTCCGGTCGGGACTCGGTGAACCTGCCCCTCGTCTAGGAGCGTCTCCCCCTCCTCCATGGTGATGAGCACGCGGCCGGAGAGGACGAGAAGGTACTCGTCACTGACGTCGTGCCGATGAAGAGGGAGGGGTTCTCGCTCCGCGTTCGTCGCCCAGGCATCGACGACTTGGTACAGAAGCTCGGGATCGTTCTGCGCGGGTTCAACCTCCCAGCTGCCGGAGATGAACGTTCCGCGTCCGGTCGTCTCCATGACCTCGCCGACCGGCCGATGGAGCGTGTCGAACTCCCGGACAACCTCGTCTCGGGCCCGTTGGTAGTCCTCCAAGGAGATCTTCCCTTGCTTGACGAGCTTCTTCGCGATCTCATCCGAGAGTGAAGGACGATCGAGCACCGACCGAAGGATCGCATTGCCGATTTCGCGCAACGTCGTTCCCCGTTGACGCTTTCTCGATTTCAGCTGCTCATGCACATCCGGATCGAGTACGAGGTGTTTCTCCGACATTGCCCTCCTCCGGCTCGACGAAGCCTCCAAAGACAAGATCGGGTCCCGGCCTCTACCGACCGACCCCCGCCCCGACAGCCACCTTCACGTCACAACACGCCATGTATCGACCTCGGATGAACCTCTCCGCGCGAGGTGAATCCCTTCACCAAGAGGCAATCGCCTTGGCCGGTTTCAGTCTACCGCCGCGGATCGCTTCCGACAAGAGGGTTCGTTCTTCTCGAGAGGCTTCGCACAGACCCGAGGGCGGGCAGAGAGGGGGCGCCTCCTCCGGATCCTTCGAGAACGGATACACTTCGATTCGAGGTGATCGACACTGCGCAACGTCGAGATCAAGGCACGGATCCAGGATCCGGACGCAGTTCGGGCTCGCGTTGAGCACCGGTGCACGGGGCCCGAGGTTCTGGATCAAGAGGATGTCTTCTTCCGCGTTCCGGAAGGGCGCCTGAAACTCCGCGTTCTCCCCAGTGGGAGCGGACAGCTGATCGCCTACCGGCGTCCGGATCGTAACGGGCCGACGTTGTCGGAATACGGAATCTACGAAACGACGAATCCATCCGGATTGAGAAGCTTTCTCGGTGACACGCTCGGCGTTCGCGGGATCGTTCGAAAACGCCGATGGCTCTATCGGCTCGGCGAGACGCGCATCCACCTCGATGATGTCGAGGGACTTGGAGCATTCCTGGAACTGGAGGTCGTCTTGGCGGACGATCAATCGAAGGAAGACGGAGCGCGGATGGCCGATCGGCTCTTCGCCGAGCTCGGGATCCCTCCAGAGGATCGGATCGATCGGGCGTACATCGACCTGTTGGAGGAGGCGGCGCGATGAACCTCCGCCGCTTCGACGATGCCACGGCGTTTCTTGCCGCTGTGGAAAGCACGCTTCTCGAGAACGAAGCGGAGAATGCGCTGATCCTTGGCGTTGCGCTGCGAGTTCGAGACGGTCACTCATACGGCGACGAGCGGCCGTTCTTCGCATCCGTCGAGGACGACGGGAGGACCGACGTCGTCGCCGTGCGGACGCCTCCGCACAACCTTCTGGTACGGGAGGAAACTGGTTCCTCGGAGGGGCTTCGCCTCATCGCTTCGCATCTTGCCGGTGCGCGGGTCCATCTTCCCGGAGTTCACGGCCCTCGTTCGAGTGCCGATCGGTTTGCTCGGGCGTGGACGGACGCGGCCGGTGTGCGGAGTGAGATAGGTATGGAGCAGAGGCTCTATCGCTTGACCGAGGTGACCGCTCCGACAGGCGTTCCCGGCCGCTTCCGGCTTGCCGAGTCGAAGGACCGTGACCTTCTTGTCGAATGGATCGGTGCGTTCGTCGAAGAGGCTGTCGGGTCGCCACATGCCGATCCGGGCGTGATGGTCGACCGGCTCATGGCGGCCGAGTCCCTCGCAGTTTGGGACATTGGACGACCGGTTTCGATGGCCGGTTCCGGTCGGCCGACGCCGAGTGGAATCTCGATCAATCTCGTCTATACACCCCCGGAAGAACGTGGGAACGGCTACGCATCGGCCTGTGTGGCCGCCCTCAGCCGGCGGCATCTCCGGGGAGGAAAGCTGTACTGCACCTTGTTCACCGACCTTTCGAACCGGACGTCGAACGCCCTCTACCAGCGGATCGGCTACCGCCCGCTCGACGATTTCATCGAGATTCGCTTCTCCTCGAAGACGGATTGAGTCGTCCCTCCTTGATGCGGTCACGAGGCCGCCCTAGACTGGCGCTCATGGTTCTCAGCGCGGACGAGACGAGGACGAAGATCGTCTGTACGATCGGTCCGGCGTCGTCGGACGAGACGACCCTTCGCGGATTGATTCGCGAAGGGATGGATGTCGTTCGATTCAACCTTTCGCACGGATCGCGGGACGAACACGAAGAAGCGATCGCACGGGTCCGGCGGGTCGCGGAGGCGGAGCGAGCGACGCTCGCCATTCTTATCGACCTGCAGGGGCCGAAGCTGCGAATCGGACGTTTGGCTGAGCCGGTTGGGGTTTCCATCGGCGATTGGATTGCTCTGACAAGTGGTCCGGCGGACGGCTTGCACCACGTCCTCCCCCTCCCGCATCCGGAGCTGATCTCCGGCGCGAAGGTCGGACGGCGGTGGATTCTCGACGACGGCGCGGTCGAAGGCATCGTGCGCGAGGTTCGGCCGAAGGTCGTTCTCCTCGAGATCGTGGTCGGCGGTCGCCTCTCCTCGCACAAGGGGATTCACGCCCCCGGCGGAACCGAACAGGTCTGTGCGCTGACGGAGAAAGACCGCGAAGACGCAGCGTTTGCGGTATCGATCGGTGCCGACTTCATCGCGCTGTCGTTCGTTCGATCGGCTGAGGATCTTCACCTACTGAGGGCTCACCTCGAAGGCCTTCCGAGGGGCCGGGAGACGGCGGTCGTCGCCAAGATCGAGAAGCGAGAGGCGTGCGACGCGCTCGACGAGATCCTGGCGGAGTCCGATGCGGTGATGGTGGCGCGGGGTGACCTCGGGCTCGAGGTTCCCCCTCAAGAGGTTCCGATCCTTCAGAAGGAGATCATCCGCCGGTGCAATCAGTCGGGCGTTCCGGTGATCACCGCAACGCAGATGCTGCAATCGATGGTCGAGCATCCCCGCCCGACGCGGGCCGAGACGAGTGACGTGGCGAACGCCATCCTCGACGGGACCGACGCGGTGATGCTCTCCGAGGAGACGGCGGTCGGGCGGTATCCGGTGAAGTCAGTCGCCATGATGCGGGAAATCTCAGCGATCGTGGAAGGGAGGATGCGTCCGGTGTCGAACGATGTGGCCCTCCCGATCGAAGGAGGGGCTGGCTCGGTCTCTGACGCCGTCAGCGAGGCCACGGGCCGCGTCGCCGCCCTCGTCGGGGCGCGTTTGATTGCCAGCGTAACGGCCTCAGGATACACCGCCCGTCGAGTTGCGCGGGAACGGCCGAATCGGCCGATCGTGGCGCTGACGTCGGATGAGCGCGTCCTTCGGCAGCTTGCCCTCGTCTGGGGAGTGGTTCCTCTGCCGGTTCCCCCGTATGACGGAGCCGACAAGATGTTCGATGCCGTCTCCACCGCGTTACTCGAGGCGGGATACGTTCGAGAGGGAGATCGGATCATCGTGACGGCGGGGCTTCCGTCCGGCGGGCGTGGCACGACGAACCTGTTGAAGGTCCACCGCATCGAACGACGTTCAAACGCTCATCACAACGGGTCCGGGAGCGATCGCTAGGTTCTTGAGTATCCGATGCCGGACCGACCGAATCCGGGAGGCAAGGACCTCGCCGGACGGGTGTGTGAGATCTCACTAGCCTCCGGAGAACAGGAGGATCGCGCCGGCAAAGGCCAGAACGACCAGGGCGATGAGAATCCAGTTCGTCGTCTCTTGCATCATTCACCTCCTTCGTCGGGGAGATCAGAGAAGAGAGCCTTCATCTGACGTCGGTACGCATCGAACGCTCGCCGGCCGGGCTCGGTCAGCTTGGCCATCGTGTGCGGCTTGCGTTCGACGAACTCCTTGGTGATATCGACGTATCCGGCCTCCTCCAGCTTGCTGAGGTGTGAGGAGAGGTTCCCCCAGGTCAGCCCGGTGTTCTGCATCAGGAAGACGTAGTCGGCGCTTTCGACGACGTAGAGGTGCGCCGTGATCAGCAGGCGGGCGGGCTCGTGGATGACTCGGTCGATCTCGAGCGGCCCTTCGTCTTTGCCGCTAGCCACGGACTTCCTCCGGGCCGAGGGTTCTCGGGCATCGACGCACGAATCGCAGGAGAAGCACGATACCGATTGCGGCGATGAGCGCCCCGACGCCGACCAATGCCTCGCCCACGTCGTCGGCGTGTCCGAGGTGCGGGAGAACGAGCCACTTCGCAAGATCGCGCAGGCCCGGAAAGGCCGGTGGGACCCAGATCGCCGAGATCCGGTAGATCTCGGTGAGGATGGACACGCCGAACCCGAGGAGAAGGGATCCGATCGCGATGTCCCAGAGACCATGCTCGAACGTGTGCGACCAGGCTCGACGCTCGATATCTCGCAGACCGAGGCTAGCTCTCATGCGAGCCCCCCTCCGGTTCAACCTCCGGGTGGGGCGTGGTCCGAAGGAATCGGACGAAGATGGGGATGCCGATCGAAAAGCCGATCGCCGACGCCAAGGCGTAGGCACAGGCGCCGCCGTAGGGAACCCGAGTGGGCAGTTCGACGACGATGTGAAGGAACTCTGCGCCGGAGAGGAGCCCCGCATAGACGAGGAGACGTGGATAGTCGAGCACGATCGCGATTCCTCCGATCGGAACGAAGACAACCGCCGAGATGAGGAGCCAGACGCCGAGGCCTCCGACGTTTCCGAGCAGCGTGAAGCCGAGGCGGCCCGAGAGTGCCGTCAGAGCGACGAGAGCGGCGGTGACGAGGACGCAGACGGCGAGTAGGACCCGAAGCCTTCCCATCCGCCGAACGCGACGGCGCGCGTACTTCACTCGACCGAGCCTCGGTGCGACGAAACGGCGTCTCAGAAGAACCATCGCCGCGACGCCCGAGGCTTGGATGACCATCAGAGTTGTCATGCGCACCCAGTCGGGAACCGTCGCTTGGTCGAGAACCGCAACGACCGCCGCGGCCAGGAAGATCACCCCGAACAGACAGTCCATGAGTCCGTCCTGATGGAGCATTCGCCAGTTCTTCCGCTCGATGCCTTGCAGGTTGAGTGCTTCCATGGATCTCTCCCCCACCGCAGACCAGAGTGCTTTGCGGTGCAGAGTACTCTACTGTGCACACTCTCTCATGTCAAGCGATCCGAAACCCGGTGTGGTGTCCATCGCTTTATGGCCGCTTCGATTCCGGCTACCAGTCGGTTGCCGTCTGTCGAGGATTCGGTGACGATCGCGCCTTGGAGCCAAGCCAGCAACCACCCGCGAGACGCTGGCTGAACGATCCAGTGCGAGGCTGCGACACACAAGACGAAGACGACAGGCTCGACAAGGAGGGAGTACCGTGACCAATCCGCGGCAGTTCTACGATTGCTGTGAAGCCTGGATCGACCGCCTCATGGAGTTGAATCCGGGCGCGGCGACGCAGCTGGGCGATCATCGGTTTGACGATCGGCTCGGCGACTTCAGGGTCGCATCACAGGATGCTCAGAATGCCGAGATTCGCGCGTCTCTGGCCGAGTTGGAGACGATGGAAACGACGGACTGGCCGGTTGCGGCTCAGGTCGATCACCGGCTGATCGTTCAGATCTACAAGGGGTTCGTTCGCGGGCACGAGAAGCTCCGCGGCCACCTTCGCAGCCCGGGACAGTACCTGAATGCGACCACAGGAGGCGTCATGCTCCTGTTGATGAAGGAGTTCGCACCACTGTCCGAACGCCTGAAGTCGGCTCTCGGGCGGGCTCGCGAGGTTCCCCGCGTCTTGGAGGAAGGGAAGGACGCGCTCATTCCATCGGAGGTCCCCCGCGTCTGGGCGGAGACGGCGATCGAGCAGGGAAGGATGTCGCCGATGCTCTTCACGATGCTCCTTCCGAGTCTTGCACAACAGGCAGCACCCGATTTGGCGAAGGAGATCAACGAGGCTGGGGCTGCGGCGGGGAAGGCGATCGAGGACTACGTCGGTTTCCTGGAGAAGGAGATCCTGCCACGAGCCGCGGGGGAGTTCGCCGTCGGGCGGGAGCTCTTCGACGAACTGCTTCGCGAGGACCATATGGTCGACTACGACGCCGACGAGTTGATCGAGGTCGGGCGGGAGCAGTTCGAATCGACCAAGCGGCAGATGGAGGTCGTGGGCAAGGAGATCGATTCGACGAAGCCGGTCGAGACGATCCTCGAGGAGGCGAAGGAGGACCATCCGACGGCCGATGGGCTCCTTCGAGCGTACGAAGATGCGATGGCTGGGGCGAAGCAGTACGTCATCGATCACGAAATCGTCACGATCCCCGAAGGGGAATCGCTCAAGATCGTCGAGACGCCAGTCTATCTTCGCCCAATCATCCCGTACGCCGCCTACCTTCAGCCCGGGATCTTCGAGGAGAAGCAGGACGGGATCTTCGTGGTCACGCCGGTCGACCCGAGCGCGTCGGCCGAGGAGCAGGAACAGAAGCTCAAAGGTCACTTCAACGTCAAACTCCCGGTCGTTGCTCTTCACGAGGCGTATCCGGGACACCACCTGCAGCTTGTCTGGGCGAACCGAGCGGCAACGATTCCGCGGAAGATGGGCTCGTTCTTGGCGACGCTGTTCATCGAAGGGTGGGCCTTCTACTGCGAAGAACTGATGGAGCAGCTTGGGTGGATTGCGAAGCCGATTCAGAGGCTCGGTCGCCTACACGATCAGCTCTGGCGGGCCGCGCGGATCATCTTGGACGTCTCCCTTCACACCCGGGGGATGACGGTACAAGACGCAGTCGACTTCATGGTGGAGAACGTTCAGCTCGAGCGGGCGAATGCAACGGCCGAGGTCAGGCGCTACACGCAATCGCCGACGCAGCCCCAGTCGTACCTGATGGGCAAACTCCAGATCCTTGATCTCGTGGAGGATCTCAAGCGGGCGAACCCGAATGCCGGTCTTCGCGAGCTCCACGACCTGATCCTCGCTGAAGGCTCCCTCCCGCCTCGGCTGATGCGTCAGGCGCTTGGTCTCTAGGATGCGGAGGTGGGGCGACGGTTTGGGCCGTTGCCCCGCTGGCTATGCGCCGTTCGTCGACGAATCGCGGGAGAGGAGTTCTTTCGGTAGATGGACTGCAAAGACGCATCGGTCAGCTCCGTGAAGCACGTCCTGCACGACATCGACACGGAGCCTGCGGTCGAGGATGGCCTCCCAGATCTGGACGAACCAACCGGCGGAGCAGTGACAGAAGGTCGGAGAGATCTCCTCGCCCCGTAAGATTGCGTCCTTGACCATGCTGCAGAAGCACGTGTGAAAGCGCTTCTCGATTGGGTCGTCGGTTGCGTCGCGCTCGTCTGGATACGGGATCGTCCGCTCGACGTACAGAACGCTTGGCCGGTCCGGCTCTCGCCAGACTCGAGGCGGGTAGAGGGTCTTGTCCATCTCGAGTCGTTCGACGAAACGACCGAGATCGCCTGACTCCCGGTACGCGGCGCGCAGTCGCTCGAGTTGAGGCTTCGGGTGTGGATGGGCGCAGCCGTTCATCAGGCAGGCGCGAGTGCGCTCGTCGGGAACGGCCTCATCAAGGCGGGCGATTGCGCCGCGGACCCAACCTCTAAGCCGGTCGGGGTTGAAGACCTCGTAGAGCTTCTCACCACCGGCGACGACGTGGTTGGCCGCTTCGTCCCCGGCGCACGAAGCGACCCCCGAGCGGAGCGCCTCGACCCAGACGGGAAAGTGATAAGAGATCTGGATTTCGGTCTGGTAGCGGGACACGTCTTCTCCGTGCGTCTCCGGTCCCTCCAAGTAGACGCTTCGCCTGGGGTTATCTCCGAGGAGGAGGCGGTTCGGCACTGCGATCTCGGTCCAGAGCCGTCGGATTGCGGAATCGAGCCCCGGTCGATCGGCAGTTCCGTCGAGGGGGCCAACGTACGTCGTTGACAGCACGTAGTCTCCCGGAAGGGTCCAAGTATGGATTCCGTTGTCTACGACACGCCGTCTGACGGGGAAGACGATCTGGACGTCGAGTCCCCTCTTCGTGTTCCGGTCGAGATAGAGGCTGATCGGCGGTCCGGAGGCTGTATCTCCGATCATCTCTCGGAGTGTCGCGATCTCCGTGAGGATCGCTCCCTCACTTGAAACCCATCGGCGGACTCCCGCGACGGTCGTCTCCGGGAGCTGCTTCACCGTCAACTCGATCACAGACTCGGTCATGCGACATCCTTCCTGGGTTGATACCACGCACGGCACAGCGTAGTGCATCCTCAGGCAGCCTGAAACGCGGCCGTCTCGCGTTCGTTTCGGATCGGCCGCTTGGTGGGCCTCGCTTCAGCCCGTTGAGCCGGTATCCTTGAGCGGGTGTAGATCGATCGAAAGGGCGTCGAATGGCACGTGACGGGGACACGAAATGGATTGCTGCGTGCGGCCTCGATTGCGAGAGCTGCTCGATCCGACGACTTCCGTTCGATGATGCGGCCGCCGAGGAGTGCATCGCATGGTATCGGGAGATGGGCTGGCTGAAACCGACCGAGGGCCTGTCCGAAGCCCTGGAGCGGGGGATGACCTGTCATGGGTGTAGGGGGGATCGGAGCGTTCACTGGAGCGTCGACGAGCGTGAGACCGTTACGTGTTGGATCCTCGCGTGCTGCGTCGACAAAAGGGGGCTCGATCTCTGTTCCGAGTGCGACGGATTCCCCTGCGATCGATTCGTCGAGTGGTCGAAGGAGAGCGAAGCCTACCGGAAGGCACTCGAACGGCTCGAGAAGATCCGTGCCGCTCGACCCCGGTAGCGACGTTCGGTTGCGCCGACGTGACACGGCCCCTACTCTCATGTCGTAGGTGTGAAAGGAACGGAGGGAAGATGAGAGTACTCGCCTCGATCCTTGTTACCCTGTTTGCGCTCTCCGGTTGGGTGCTCGCTGATGATCACGGGAACTCGCCCTTGGCGGCGACTCCGATCGTCGTCGGGAGTGGGCTCCTCTCTGGGTGCATCGAGTCCGGAGGGGATCTCGACTACTTCTTCTTTCAGACGACTGCGGGGCGAACCTACCTCCTTCTGACGAGTCACTTGGACGACGGAGCGGACACGATTCTCTACTTGTTCGATACGGACGGGAGCACGATCCTTGCCGTCGACGACGACGGAGGGACCGACGGCGGATCGCGGATCGAGTGGGCCGCCCCCGACGCCGGCACGTACTTTGTGATGGTCCGCCACACGCAGGCGACAGCAGGGACTGGCTGCTATGCGTTCTCTGTTTCGGCGTTACAGGTGGACGATCACGGAGACGACGCGTTGACCGCGACGCCGCTTCCCTCGAATGGGAAGGCGGCCGGCTTTCTCGAAACCGAGACCGACATCGACGTCTTCCTCTTCTCTGCCGAGGGCGGATACAGCTACGCGATCGAGTTGGAGAAGACGTCAGGGGAAGGTCCGGTCGGTCTCGACCTGCTCGGCGATGAAGGACGGAGCGTCCTCGCGACGGCGACCGCGAACGGCGGACCGGCTCGGACCTCGTGGGAGGCGGACACAGGAGGTGTACGATTTGTGGCCGTCCGGTCCGATGGCGGAACCGGAGGCTATCGCCTCTCGATCGATCGATCGGGCTATGTCGATGATTTTGCCAACAGCGCCGCGTCGGCCGATGACCTGAACACCCTCGGTCTCATCGCGAGGGGACGGATTGAGGTCGTCGGTGACGTCGACTGGTTTCGTTTCCGGGCTCGGGCGGACGGTGCGTACGCGTTTCGGATCGGCGCGGAAGGTCCGATCCGGGTCGTCCTCGTTGGGCTCGACGGCGAGACAGTTCTCGAGGAATCCTCGGCGATCGGGGGGGACGGGCTTGCGATCGACTGGATCGCTCCGAGCGACGGGGTCTATTTCGTTGAGGTGTCATCTTCCTCGTCGGCGGTCGACTACACGCTCGCCCTGGAAGCGACCTTGCAGCTTCAGTTCCTCGGGCAGTTCAACCCGAGGGGGTACTCGTTCGACGTCGCTGCTGATCAGACGTTCGCCTATCTGATTGTCGGAGCGCAGGGGCTCCTTGTGGTCGACGTGAGCGATCCGACGGACCCGATCGAGGTTGGGTCGCACAGCACGCGGGGGTACGCCCAGGCGATCGAGCTCGACGGAGACACGGCGTACGTCGCCAACCGGAGCGACGGATTGACGCTCCTCGACGTGGCCGATCCGATGCGGCCGTCAGAGATCTCCCATCTGGACACCCCCGGCTCGGCCTGGGACGTTGCAGTTCGGAACGGGGTTGCGTACGTCGCCGATTCCCAAGGCGGCCTCCACTTGGTCGACGTCACTCGACCGGCGAGTCCAGCGTCGCTCGCCGCCTACGTGACCACCGCCTTCGCGAAGTCTGTCTTTGTCGACGATTCGGCGGTTTTCGTTGCGATGGGAGACGCCGGCGTGGAGATCGTCGATGTCTCCGATCCGAGCAGTCCGTCGAGGCTTGGGCTTCTCAAAACGTTCGGTGAGGCGAACGACGTATGGGTTGCCGATGGGACCGCGTACGTGGCGGCGGGCTACGGTGGAGTTCGGATCATCGATGTTCGGGATCCGAGCGCCCCATCGGAGATCGGCTTCATCAGCACGGCCGGAGAGGCGATCGGTCTTGCACTGGTCGGTGGAACGCTCTACGTCGCTGAGGCGACAGACGGGCTGTCGGTCTACTCGGTCGGCAATCCGGAGAATCCGCAGCGGATCGCCCAGATCGACACAGCGGGTGAAGCGACGAGCGTCTTCATCTCCGATGGACACGCCTACGTCGCCGACCGAGAAGAGGGCCTGCAAATCGTCGAACTCCTTCAGTAGACGCCTCGGACGCAGTCGAAGGGCCGAGGAGCGGTCGCCCACCCATCGGCCCTCAACCGATTGCTTTCGGTTCTATCGAGGTTCCGTCAGCTCGATCGGGACGTTCTCGGACCGATCGGTTCCGTTCCCGCTGAAGGAGTTTTCGTACCCGGCGACGAGCGCGTCCGACCCGACGAAGATGCCGAATCCGGCGTTGTCGGTGAACGCATTCTGACGGATCGATCCGATCGAGGCTTCCAAGTGGAGTCCGTCGCTCGTGTTCTCCGTGAGCGTCGAGCCGACGAGGGAGAGGACGGATCGGTCGAACAAAGAGATCCCGTGTCCGTCGTTCGCTTGGATCGTCGCCTGGCGGACGGAGGCTGATGACGCGTCGATCAGCAGACCGCCGGACGCGTTCTGTCCGATCGTCGCTTCGACGACCAGGAGGGCGGATCGCGCGATCGCAGAGACCCCGATGCCGAAGTTGCCGCTGATCGACGTGTCCTCGAGGAGTGCGGCGACCGATCGGTCGAGCGAGAGCCCGCCGTCGGCGTTTCCGCTGATCGTCGCCCCGAGCGTCATCAGTGC
>Ga0180432_10008640_pt1 | contig 12616 bp, 9 predicted proteins | sample SS_ome_10_FD_132414 | JGI IMG/M metagenome (GOLD analysis project Ga0180432, IMG submission 132414) | Hypersaline lake sediment archaeal communities from the Salton Sea, California, USA - SS_1_MS_2 metaG | ecosystem: Environmental > Aquatic > Non-marine Saline and Alkaline > Hypersaline >...
CTGCAAATCTGGCTGCTTCGCCGTCCTTGCCAGAGGCCAAAGCAGCTCGCTCTCGGGCCAACGGTAGCCTTTTCAGACAGAGCCTAGGCGTTGCCTTCCGGAAACTGCGTAGCGGTCAAGCCCCGGGCGGCGGCTGGGGTATCGGATAATCGGCCGGGGAGGGGATTCAGCGGCGGATCAGTTTTTCCTGGCGGCGCGCCTGATAATGAACGCTCGATCGCGGGCCATGAAAACCGATCACCCGGCGATCGATGCTCGCGGAGCGACTCTGCACCCTGCCCGCCGCCGCGTCGAACTCGATGCGGCCGTCCCAGATCCGTTCCAGGAGCCGGGCCTCGATGCGGGGATCGTCAACCGGAGTCAGGACAGTCGTGTCGACGTCGATCAGCACGATCGGCTCGCGGATGCCGGCCACTTCGTAGCGGAGCCTTGTCCGGACCGACTTCCGCGGCCCACCCGGCACATCGACGACGATTTCGCCGGGGATCGTCCAGCTGCTGCCGACGCGGACCGGCTCATCGGGCAGCGGAACCACCATGAGGTCACCGGTGTTTGAGGGCGGGCTCGGGAAAAGATCGTGGCGGCTCAGCACCCGGCCGCAGCGATCGATCGTGAGTCGGGACAGGGGCCTGCCGAGGCTCAGCCGCACCCCCTCGTACCCCGGCGGCGGTGGGGCTTCACTGTCACTCTGCCACCGCGTCGGCTCCTGCCCGGCGGCCCGGCTCGTCATGGAGACATCGTCGACGGCATGCTCGATCGTCGTCTGTCCCGCGTTGTCGATGCCCGTCACCCGCCAGGTCTTGACCGAATCGGTGGCGGTTTCAACAGACTGCGTGGTGCCGTTGATGGTGGTCTCGGTCACCGCCCGGTGGGATACTTCCGCCGATACCGCCTCGCCCGGCGTGAACCGATACCGCAACAACAAGCCGTCCTCCTCCGCCACGACCGGTGCGACAGCGACGGCCAGGAGCAGGCCGGCTGTCAGCAGGAGGGGGCCACGGCGGCAGGTCATCAGGGGGCTTCCAGAGGGGGGGGGCTGGGCCGGCTCAGGCCACCACCCCAGGCGAGTTTGTCGCGAAGCGTGGAGTAGTAACCGTGCTGGCCGGTTTCAATCAAGTGAAATCTTGGTTTGGCCACCGCGACCCGGATCTGGTCGCCCGGCTCGAGACGCGTCAGTTCGCGGCCGTCGACAACGCAGGCCGAGCCCTCGTTGGGATCGGGTACGACGAGGCAGTAATCACGGGAGGCCGCGTCGATCACCGTCCGGTTGGTGAGGGTGTGGGGGTTGAGCGGGGTAAAAATAAATGCATCGAGCGATTTTCGCACGATCGGGCCGCCCGCCGAGAGGTTGTAGGCGGTCGAGCCGACCGGGGTGCTGACGATCAGTCCATCTCCCCGGTAAACGGTGGCCAGGTCGTCATCGACGAACAGTTCGATGTCGATCATGGAAAACGGGGGGCCTGCCAGCAGAGAGGTTTCGTTGAGCCCGAGGTCGGCGGCCACGACGGCATCGTCGCGGATCACTCGGGTTTCGAACATCATGTGTCCGACCAGCCGGAACCGTCCCTCGACCAGTTCGGTGAGCGCCGGTTCGACCTCCGCCGGGGAAAAGTCGGCCAGAAAGCCGAGCCGGCCCAGATTGACCCCGAGGACCGGTCTCTGCCGGTAGCCCATCCAGCGGGCCGTGCGGAGGATGGAGCCGTCACCGCCGAGGACGATGACCAGATCAGCCGCCTGAGCGAGATTGTCCGCAGCGGTGTCGGAAGCGTCCGGCTCCCAGGCTGAACGGGCGGCCAAGCGGACGGCGACGCTGTGGCCCCGGGCGACGAGCAGCTGTTCAAAGCCGGCAGCAAGACGGCCGATCCCCGGCACTTCCTCGGGGCCGACGATGGCGACGGTGAGCGGCAGCCGCACGGGCCGTCCCGACGCCAGCAAGCCGGCGGATGTCTGGGATGCTGGCATCGGCTGTCATCACTCCTGGCGGGCGGGAACATCGGCCGCTGCGGGCGACCGCCTTCAGCCCCGGACCGGAGTCGAGAGCCCCGTCGCCAGACCGCGTCCAGCCAGCCGGCGGCAGGCCTCCGCAATCCCGGCGGGATCGAGCCCGAGGTCGGCCAGCAGTTCACCGCGGTCCCCGTGCTCGATGAACCGGTCGGGAATGCCCAGCCGGGTGATGCTGCCGGCGGCAATCCCGGCATCGCTGACCGCCTCGAGCACCGCCGAGCCGAAGCCGCCCTGCAGCGCATGCTCTTCAACGGTCAGCGTCCAGGCTGCCTGGTCAATGCGGTCGAGCAATTCGCGTTGATCGAGGGGTTTGATGAACCGGGCGTTGACGACACCGATCTCCAGTCCTTCCCGGCGGAGCTGCTCGGCTGCCTCAAGACAGCTGCTGACGAGGCTGCCGCAGCCGAGAATCAAGCCGTCAGCTCCCTCGGTGAGCGGCTCGCAGACTCCCCGCTCGACGGGCCGCCGCTGGCCCCCGAACTGCTCCTGCACCGCCGTCTCGAGAACCGCCTTCGGATAGCGGATCGCCACCGGTCCCGGCTGGGCGATGGCCCAGTCGAGCATCGCGGCCAGGTCCGACTCGTCGGCCGCGGCCATGATCGTCATGTTCGGGAACAGCCGCAGGTAGCCCAGATCGAAGATGCCATGATGGGTGGGGCCGTCGGGGCCGGTGAGACCCGCCCGGTCGAGCATGAAGACGACCGGCAGGTTCTGCAGGCAGACCTCCTGGAAAATCTGGTCGTAGGCCCGCTGGAGGAAGGTGCTGTAGATGTCGACGATCGGCCGACAGCCCGCCTTCGCCTGGCCGGCAGCAAAGGCGACGGCATGCGACTCGCAGATGCCGACATCGAAGAACCGTTCGGGAAATTCCTCGCGGACTTTCTCAAGTTTGTTGCCCTGGCACATCGCCGCGGTCATCACTGTCACCCGCTCGTCCCGCCGCAGGCAGTCGCCGATGGCCGTGCTCGCCGCATCGGTGTAGCCCCGTACCGATGACTTGCGGATTGCGATGATGCAGTCGTCGTCGTCGCACTCGAACGGAGCCGGCGTGTGAAAGAAGACGGGGTCGGCCTCCGCCGGTTTGAACCCGTGCCCCTTCTCGGTCAACACATGCAATAAAATCGGGCCTTCCTCGTCCTTCACCAATTCCAGGTAGCGGATCAGATTGGGGAGGGAATGGCCCTCGACCGGGCCGAAATAGCGAACGCCGAGGGCCTCGAAGAGCATGCCCCCATGGAGCGTCGCTTTGAGCGAGTCCTTGACGTTGACGAACATCCGCTCCATCGACTCGCCGACCATCGGCACGCCTTTGATCAGGTCGCCGGCCTTGTCCCGGAGCCCCCGGTACCAGGGGTTGGTGCGGATCACGTCGAGATACTCAGCGAGTGCACCGACCCGCGGGCAGATCGACATCCGGTTGTCGTTGAGGATGATGATCAGCCGTTTCTTGAGAAAGCCTGCGTTGTTCAACGCCTCAAACACGATGCCCGAGGGCAGGGCGCCGTCGCCGATCACCGCCACGCTGCGGCGGTCATCTTCGCCCCGCAGGCCGTCGCCGCTTGCCAGACCGAGGGCAGCCGACACGCTGCAGCCCGCATGGCCGGTCATGAACAGGTCGTAGGGACTCTCGGCCGGGTTCGGAAAGCCCATCAGCCCGCCCCGGGTTCGGATTGAGTCGAACCGGTCGTATCGTCCAGTGATCAGCTTGTGCGGATAGATCTGGTGGCCCGTATCCCAGATCAGCCGGTCGCGGCTGAAGTCGAAGACGCGATGAAGCGAAAGGCAGAGCTCGACGACACCGAGGTTTGAAGCAAAGTGAGCCGTCCGGGTCGTCGCCACCCGACAGAGAGCCTGCCGCATCTCCGCAGCAAGGGCCTCGAGTTCTTCCGGGGAAAGTCCCAGAAGATCCCGCGGCGACGCGATTGTCGGCAGAAGTGCAGGCATGGCGTTGAGCCTCCTCGTCCCTGACCCCGGGCGGGGGGGTGCGACTGGCCAGTCGACGCGTTGAGCGTACCCGAAACAGTTATAGCTTCGCGACTGCCCGCCGCAGAGTCTGCCGTTGTCGGTCACGTCCTGCGGCGAACAATCCAGGAGGCGAGGGCAGTGAGGCTCGCCGCCGGTTCGCCAAACGGGGCGATGGCTGCAGCCGCTTCGGCGGCGAGGTCCAAGGCCCGCTGCCGGCTCGCGGCAATGCCGATGACCGTGGGAAAGGTGAGTTTGCCCCGTTCGGCATCCTTCCCGACGCGTTTTCCGAGGTTGGCCTCGCTCCCCTCGGCATCGAGCAGGTCGTCGGCGATCTGGAAGGCGAGGCCGAAGGCGGCGCCGTAGGCTGCCAGCGCAGCCCGCCGGGACGGATCGCCGCCGGCGGCGAGGCAGCCAAGATCGAGGGCCGCGAGGAACAGACAGCCGGTTTTGCGGCGGTGCACCCGCTCCATCCAGGCGACCTGTTCGGCCGCGGAGAGGCCGGCGAGATCGGCCACCCAGCCCCGCTCAGCCGCAAGATCGTCGGCCTGACCGCCGACGAGGGCGGTCGCCCCGGCCGCCTCCGCCAGCACCCGGCAGGCCTCCCCAGCCACCGCCGCGGGCAGGCCGCCAGCCAGCGTCGCAAAGGCGAGCGGTTGGAGGGCGTCGCCGCAGAGAATGGCCGTCGCCTCGTCGAACGCCCGATGGCAGGTCGGCCGGCCCCGCCGCAGGTCGTCGTCATCCATGGCGGGAAGGTCGTCGTGCACGAGCGAGTACGCATGGATCATTTCAACGGCGAGGGCTGCGGGAGCCGCCTCCTCCCACCGCCCGCCGCAGATGCGGGCCGCCTCCAGCGCGAGGGCCGGCCGGAGTCGTTTTCCGGGGGCGAGCAGGGCATGCCGAACCGCCGCCATCAGCCGGGGCGGCGCATCCTCCGAAAGCTGCGTGGCCGCTTCGAGCCGCGGCTCGATAAAAGCCTGGACCTGGGCAAGCGTCTCGGCGACGTCCGGTGCCACCGACGGCGGCGAGTCGGCCGGCACCGCAGAACGTTCAGACGGGCTCTTCATGCGGTCTTCCGGGTTCGGCCGCCGGGTCTCGTCGAGAGAACCGCTCGGGCACCAGCGGATGGTCTGTCGTTCAGGTGTCTGGGAATCGTTCCCGGCACCGCCTTCTGTGGCCCCCGGTCAGCCTCCCGGCACCGCGACGGAATCGGTGCCGCCGCTCCCCGCCGCGGGTGCAGGCGGCTGCGGCCTGCCGCAGTGCTTCCGTTTTTTACGAGGTCTCGCCCGGCTCGTCCATCCCGGGCAGCCGGGCCCGGCTCTTGGTCCCGGCCGGCCGTTTTCGTCGGCTGCGAGAGCTGGAGGCCGGATCACCGGCCGCTGCAGCTGGCTGTCCGGCCGCAGCGGGCGAGCCGGCCGCCGGCTCGAACACGGCGTTGCCGTCCGCGTCGAGCCGCACCAGCGTTGTCACCCGCTGTTCGATTTCGCTGAGTTCTTCGTGGAGCCGTCGGAGCAGCCCCACGCCTTGCTCGTAGGCGGCAATCGATTCAGTCAGGCCAAGCTCGCCCGATTCCATCGTGCGAACCAGGCGGTCCAACTGCTCAAGACGCGCCTCGAAGGTCGGGCCGCTGTCCGGCTGGCTCACATCGTCGGTCCCTTCTCGGTCTGCCGGCATCGTGGCGTTTCCTGGTGGGGCGGGGCCGCCGCTGTCGGCCGGCCGCTGGTGACTCGCGATCGATTTCAAGTCGTTGTAACTCCCAGCGCAGCATCCGCGGGAGCGGTTTCCGCGGACCGCCTGCAGTCAATCCCGCTCGGCCTCCGACCAGCTCGCTTCAACCCGGCTGCGGAGCGTGCCCGCAGCCAGCCGCGTCAGGATCATCGTGCCGGCCGGGGCCTGCTGCGACGACCGGACCGTCACCCCGGTGTCGGCCCGGCGGGTGACCGAATAGCCGCGGCTGAGCAGGCCGATCGGGCTGTTGGCCTCGAGGCGGCCGGCGGTCGCGGCGAGTCGGTCGGCGAGCCGCTGCACGGTGCCGAGGCCGAACTGCCGCAGTCGTCGGGCTTCGACGGCCAGTTGCCGCCGCTGCCGATCGACCGGCAGCCGCGGTTCGGCAAGCGAACGGCTGGTCGTCAGTTGACCAAGTCGCTGCCGCACCGCGGCGAGCTGCCGCTGGAGGTTTCGGCCGAGTGCCAGACCCGCCGCGGCGAGGCCGTCGAGCAACTGCCGCCGGTCAGCGGCGATTCGCACCGCCGCATCAGTCGGCGTCAGGCCGCGGCAGTCGGCCACGAGGTCGACGAGCGACACATCGATCTCGTGACCGATGCCGGCGATGACCGGCACCGGTGAGGCCGCGACCGCCCGCACCAGCGGCTCTTCGTTGAAGGCCCAGAGATCTTCAAGGCTGCCGCCGCCGCGGACCAGGGCAATCACATCGAGCGGTGGTGAAAGCCGCCCGGCCACCGCCAGGCTGGCGGCGAGTTCCGCCGCCGCAGCCGCACCCTGCACCCGCGACGGGACGAGGAACACCTCTGCCAGCGGCCAGCGGCCGGCGAGCGTTTCGAGAAAGTCGGCGACTGCCGCGCCAGCCGGGCTGGTGATCAGCCCGATCCGACGGGGAAATCGAGGCAGCGGTCGCTTGCGATCGGCGGCGAACAGCCCCTCGGCTTCAAGCCGTGCATGGAGCTGTCGAAGCCGGGCCTCAAGCGTGCCGGTGCCGAGGGCATGGCAGCGGTCGATCGTCAGCTGGTAGCTGCCTCGCGGCGGGTAGACCTCGATCCGGCCGTGGCAGATCACCTCCAGACCGGCGGTCGGCTCGATCGCCAGAGTCGGTCGTACCCCGCGCCAGACGACCGCCCGAAGCAGCGCCTGCTCGTCCTTGAGGCCGAGGTAGAGGTGGCCGGAGCTCGCCGCTGTCAGATTGGTCACCTCGCCGGTCACCCAGACGTCGGAGAACCCCGTTTCGAGCTGCTCCTTGACGCGGGCGGTCAGCTCCGACACGCTCTGGGCAGTGTCAGGACGCGTCGCTGATCGTCGGCTTGCGGTTGCCATGCCCGCTGAGTTTAGCGGCGGGTGCTGCCGGTGGAGAATGCCCACCATGGACTTTTTCCCCGCATGCGAACCCTCACAAAGCCGTCGGTTTTCGGATCTGCTCACGCCGCATCCTACGGCGGATCACCGTATCGACGGGTTGCTGACCGGCCGAACTGCTCGCTGCTGCCGCGATGACCGCCCGGCCGCCCATCCCCCGAGATTCCGATGCCCGCTGAACCCCCAGTTCCCAGTCAACTGCCGCCGGCTTCGTCGCGGTTTGCCCTGCTGATCGTGTTTCTGACGGTCTTCATCGACCTGCTCGGCTTCGGCATCGTGCTGCCGGTGCTGCCCCGGCAGGCCGAGCCTTACCTCAATGCGATCGGGATGCCTCCGCTGGAGGGCGGCGCGGGCGGGGCCGTGATCGGCGTTCTGTTCTCGGTCTTTTCGCTGATGCAGTTCATCTTCAGCCCGATCTGGGGCCGGCTCTCCGACCGCTTCGGCCGGCGGCCGATTCTGCTGTTGAGTCTCTCCGGTTCGGTTGTGTTCTACGCCCTCTACGGCTACGCGGTGAGCCTGCCGGCTGACCCGCTGCCGACGCGTTCGGGGGCGATCCTCGCGCTCTCGCTGATCCTGCTTGCCCGGGTCGGGGCGGGTATTGCCGGGGCGAGTGTCGGGACGGCTGCGGCGGTGATCGCTGACTGCACGACGCCGGAGAACCGGGCCCGCGGCATGGCGCTGATTGGCATCGCCTTCGGCGGCGGGTTCACGCTCGGGCCGCTGATCGCCTACTTCGGCCTCGCCGTTTTCGATGAGGCCCGCTGGGGTGTCGGGGCGATTGCCTCGCTGCTTTCGGGTGTCGCGCTGCTCATCGCGATCTTCGTCTTCCGCGAGACGCGGCGGCCGGGGGCCGGGGCCTCGAAGGAGTTTCCGAGCGTCGCGCGGTCGCTGGCGGTTTTGCAGATGCCGATGATCGGCGGGCTGGTCCTGGTGTACTTCCTCACGATCTTCGCAATGGCCGGCTTCGAGTCGACGCTGGCGCTGCTGACAAAAGCCGCCTTCGGGATGGGGGACGATGCGAATTTTCTCGTCTTTGCCTCAATCGGGTTCGTGCTGATGCTCGCCGGCGGCGGCTACCGGCCGCTGGCAAAGCGGTATCCGGAGCGGCGGCTGCTCGCCGTCGGCGTGACCCTGATGCTGATCGGGCTCGCGGCTGTCGGAACGATTGCCGCAGTCCTCTCTGGCGGGGACCCGGCCGGTGCGACTGGAATGTGGCCCCCGGCCTTCTATGCCGCAGCGTCGGTCGCCGTCTGTGGCTTTGCCTTTGTCAATCCGTCGGTGTCGGCGATTATCTCGCGACGGGCCGATGCCGAGCGGCAGGGAGAGGTGCTCGGCGTCAATCAATCCTTCGCGTCGCTGGCCCGGATTTTGGGGCCTCTGGCCGGCCTGACGCTGTTTTCGCTGCACCCCTCCCACGCGTTGCCCTACGCGGGCTCAGTCGGCGTGCTGCTGATCGTCGTCGGCCTGTTGCGAAAGACGACCGCCGAACCCGACGGAGCTGTCACGGCTCCTCCGGGGTGACTGGTTCGTCATCCGGGCCGCGGCAGAACTCTTCGCGGCGAAGGCCGTACTGGTCGAGTTTCCGGTAGAGCGTGGCCCGGCTGATGCCGAGCGACTCAGCAGCGTCGGGAACCCGGCCCTCCGCCCGCCGCAGCGCCTCCCGCACGAGCAACTGCTGCCAGTCGTCGAGCCGCAGCGAATCTCCGAAAAGCTCCGACGCCCGCAACGGTTCGGGGGCGTTGCCGGGCCCCTCGGCCATCGTGCGGAACTGTTCGGGTGTCGCCTCGATGGTGTCGACGGTCGCCAGCGACAGGCCGATGGCCGGTGGGGCCGGCGTCCGGCCGCCGCGGTGGCCGGCACAGGCAGCCGACGCCAGGCTGGCGAGGGCGACCAGAAAGTCGAAGTCGCTCTCCCGCAGGCTGCCGCGACAGGAAGTCGCGCAGACCGCTGCCCAGGGCCTGTCATCGTCGAGCACGGGAACGCAGGCGAGGTCATGGTCGGCCTCTGGCGGGGTCGCCGCCGACGCGGCGCGGGCGATCCAGACGGCCTGCCCGTCCTGGGAGAGCTGCTCGCAGGCTGAGGCGGTCACCCGGGTGGCGAGATCGCCTCCGGCGGGAACCTGCAACACCGGCGACAGGCTGCCGCCCGGTTGGACTTCGAACCAGCCGACCGCATCGGCGCCGGTCTGTTCGACGGCGAGTTCAACCGCCGCCGCAATCACGTCATCGACCGACCGGGAGGCGAGCAACTGGATGCTCATCTGGTACAGCAGCAGGGTTCGTCGGCTGTCGTCATTCCTGCCCACCCCCGATCGCCGCAGGGCCTCGCCTTCGACTTCACCGACCGGGCCGCAGCGAACAATCCGCTCTGACCGGTCCGTGCAGGTCTCGGCCGATCGCCGGGAAAACGTCCGAAAGATCAGCTCCGTGGTCCCGATCCGCACGGTCATGCCGGGCTCCAGCGTCGCCTCATCGACGCGGAGTCCGTCGACCCAGGTGCCGTTGCGGCTGCCGAGATCCCGCACCTGCCAGCGACCGTCCTGCGGGTCGCGTTCGATGAGGGCATGCCCGCGGCTCGCCAATCGGTCGGGGACGACAATGTCGGCTTCGGTCGACCGGCCCAGGGTGTTGCTCCGGTCGGGGTCGAGGACAAAGCTCGGTCCGTTGCGTTGACCGATCCGCAGCACCAGCGCTGCGGCAAGCCGCACGGTTGTCGAGCCCGGCAGCGTGGCCGGGCGAGCGGGCGGTGCAGGGAGTGAGACGCTCGACATCGATCGGGTTCCTCATGCCACAGGCGTGAAGCCGCTACTATAGCGGCATGAAACACGCTGCTGAACCATCCCCGACATCGAAGGGGGGGGCTGGCGGGCCGCTCCCGGCAGGCTTGCGGTCGCGAGACCTTCCGCGCGGCCTGGGGCTGGCAGTCATTGGGCACGGCACGGCGAACGCGACCGGAGCCGCCGAGACGGCGGAGATCGCCGCCACGATTGGACGGTTGCTGCCCGATGTGCCGGTGGAACTCGGCTATTTGGAGGTGATCGAGCCGTCGATCGACATCGCCGTCGAGCGGCTCGCGGCCCGGGGATGCCGGGAGATTCTCGCCCTGCCGCTGCTGTTGTTCGCCGCCGGTCACGCCAAACGCGACGTGCCTGCCGCGCTGACCGCGGCCGCCTGTCGCCGGGGGCTTGCTGTCCGGCAGGCCGCCCCGCTCGGGCTGCATCCCGAAATCGTCACGCTGATGCGGCAGCGGTATCTGCAGACGGTGGCCGACCTGCCGCCGGCTGCCGGGGGCGAGGCGGTGCTCGTCGTCGGTCGCGGATCGAGTGACCCGACTGCAGCCGCCCAGCTTTGGGCGGTCATCCGCAAGAGTTTCGCGACCGTGCGTCGCCTCGCGACGGCGCCGGTGAGAATCGGTTTCGTGGCGGCCGCGCGGCCGACCCTCGATGAGGCGATTGCCGAATTGAGCCGGCCGCAGCCGGGCCGGCCGGGGATCGGTCGGGTGGTGGTGCAGCCGCACCTGCTGTTTCGCGGCCATGTTGAAAGCCAGATTGCGGACCGACTGCACCAGGCCCGCGCCGCTCACCCGGAGGTCGAATGGCTGCAGGTTCCGCGGCTCGGCGCCGCTGCGGAGGTTGCCCGGGCCCTGATCGACCGCGGGATTGAAGCGGTCCGCGACAACCAGCCGGGCCGGTCGTGACCGGAAGTCGGCTCTCCCGCCAGCCTGGAACGACCGGCTCTGCGGACCCCGGGGAAGAAAACATCTCGTCACAGCCGCGGGAAGTCGTCACAATGAACGGGATCGGCGGCGCGTTCTCGTGGCCAGCCGAAGGCCCGACCCGCTCCGCCATGGCTCAAAGGTGATTCGGTGGAGGACACGTTTTTGAGGGAGTCTGCCGCGTGAATCAACTTCGTCCCCTGTCGGCCGCTGCCGTTCGCCCTCAGATCAGGCCCTGTCGTTGGGTCTGCTGCCTCGGGGCGATGCTCCTCGTGCTTCCGCTTGCCGCTGCGGCGCCGACCCAGCAGGGCGGCCCCGTTCCCGGGCCGAACGACCGCCAGATCACCCTCGCGGTGAAAAGCTACCTGGAACGGGAGCATTTCCTGCGGCAGCCGATCGATGACCAGGTCGCCGGCCGCTGGTTCGACACCTTCATGGAATCGCTCGACCCGATGAAACTCTATTTCATCAAGGCCGACATCGATGACTTCGCTCGCAAGAAGTCGATCCTCGATGATCTGGTGCAGCGAGGCGATGTCAGCTTTGCCTACGAGGTCTACGACCGCTTCCTGAAGCGGGTCGACGAACGGCTGCCCTGGATCGAGGAACTGCTCGACCGCCAGCCCGATTACACCCGCGACGAATCGATCGTCATCGACCGTGACGCGGCAACCTGGGCGACGTCGCCCGCCGAGGCCCGTGACAAGTGGCGAAAGCGGATCAAGTACGACCTGTTGGTGCAAAAAATGGAGAAGACGCCCCGCGACGAGGCGCTGAAAAAGCTCCGGCGGCGGTATCGCAGCTTTGCCAAGCGAATGCACCAGATGAATGCCGACGAGCTGCTCGAAACCTACCTGTCGTCGCTGACCAGCTCGCTCGACCCGCACACCAGCTTCATGTCGCCGGGCACGTTGGAAAACTTCGAAATCGGCATGCGGCTGCAGCTCGACGGCATCGGGGCGTCGCTGAAATCTGAGGACGGCTACACGACTGTCGCCGAACTGGTGCCGGGCGGGGCGGCCGACAAGGACGGCCGGCTGAAAAAAAAGGACCGCATCGTCGGGGTCGGGCAGGGCCGCGAGGGTGAGATGGTCGACGTCGTCGACATGAATCTCAACGAAGTGGTCAAGCTGATCCGCGGTGAGCGGGGAACCGTCGTGCGGCTCAAGGTGATTCCGGTCGGCCAGACGGTGCCGACGGTCTATGACATCGTCCGGGCGAAGATCGAGCTTCAGGACAGCGCCGCCCGGGGCGAAGTGATCGAAGAGGGCAGCAAGCCCGATGGCAAGCCCTGGCGGATCGGCGTCATCAATCTGCCGAGCTTCTACATGGACATGGCGGCCGCCCGTCAGGGGCAGGCCGACTACAAGAGCAGCACCCGCGACTGCCGCCAACTGCTGGAGGGTTTCCGGCAGCAAAACGTCGACTGCGTCGTGCTCGATCTGCGGAACAATGGCGGCGGCTCGCTGCCCGAGTCGATCTCGCTGACGGGCCTGTTCATCGACACCGGGCCGGTCGTTCAGATCAAGGATGCCGATCAGCGGGTTCAGCAGTACGACGACCTCGAGCCGGGCGTCGCCTGGGACGGCCCGCTGGTGGTGCTGGTCAACAAGTTCAGCGCCAGCGCCAGTGAGATCGTCGCCGGAGCGATTCAGGACTACCACCGGGGGCTGGTGATCGGCGACGCCGCCACCCACGGCAAGGGCACCGTCCAAAGCCTGCTCGACCTGGGGCGACAGCTCTTTCAGCGGCTGCCAAACGCCCCGTCGCTGGGAGCGATCAAGATCACAATGCAGCAGTTCTATCGTCCCAGCGGCCTCAGCACGCAGCTGGAGGGCGTCAAAAGCGA
>Ga0180432_10008642_pt1 | contig 12616 bp, 11 predicted proteins | sample SS_ome_10_FD_132414 | JGI IMG/M metagenome (GOLD analysis project Ga0180432, IMG submission 132414) | Hypersaline lake sediment archaeal communities from the Salton Sea, California, USA - SS_1_MS_2 metaG | ecosystem: Environmental > Aquatic > Non-marine Saline and Alkaline > Hypersaline >...
CCCAACCTCGTGCAGACGCTGGAAAACAACCCCGCCTTCGTGCACGGCGGGCCGTTCGCCAATATCGCGCATGGCTGCAACTCGGTCATCGCCACCAAGACCGCGCTGAAACTGGGTGACTACGTGGTGACCGAGGCGGGCTTCGGCGCCGATCTCGGCGCCGAGAAGTTCTTCGACATCAAGTGCCGCAAGGCGGGGCTGAAACCCGCCGCCGCGGTGATCGTCGCCACCGTGCGCGCGATGAAGATGAACGGCGGCGTCGCCAAGGCCGATCTTGGCCCCGAGAATGTCGAGGCGGTGCAGAAGGGCTGCCCGAACCTCGGCCGCCATATCGCCAACGTCAAGAGCTTCGGTGTGCCGGTGGTGGTCGCGATCAACCATTTCCATTCCGACACCGAGGCCGAGGTCGAGGCGGTCAAGGCCTATGTCGCCGAACAGGGGGCCGAGGCGATCCTGTGCAAGCACTGGGCGCATGGCTCGGCCGGGGTCGAGGATCTGGCGCACAAGGTCGTGCAACTGGCCGAATCCGGCAGCGCGAATTTCGCGCCGCTCTATCCCGACGACATGCCGCTGTTCCAGAAGATCGAGACGGTGGCCAAGCGCATCTACCATGCCGACGAGGTGCTGGCCGACAAGACGGTGCGCGCCCAGCTCAAGGCCTGGGAGGATGCGGGCTACGGCCACCTGCCGGTCTGCATGGCCAAGACGCAATACAGCTTCTCGACCGATCCGAACCTGCGCGGCGCGCCGACGGGCCATTCGGTGCCGGTGCGCGAGGTGCGGCTGTCGGCCGGCGCCGGCTTCATCGTGGTGATCTGCGGAGAGATCATGACGATGCCGGGCCTGCCGCGGGTGCCCTCGGCCGAGGTCATCCGGCTGAACGACGCGGGCCAGGTCGAAGGCCTGTTCTGAAACCAGCGGCGCCCGGCCGGGGCATCGAGCCCCGGCCGGGCGCGCATCCGGCCCAGGCCGGATGCGGCAACAGCCCCGATGGCGGGGTCAGCGGGAGAACGCGGCAATGAGCGCCACGATCATCGACGGCAAGGCCTTTGCGGCCGATGTGCGCGCCCGGGTGGCGGAACATGTCGCCCGGCTGAAGGCCGATCACGGCATCACCCCCGGCCTCGCGGTCGTGCTGGTGGGCGAAGATCCCGCCAGCCAGGTCTATGTGCGCAACAAGGGCCGGCAGACCGTCGAGACCGGCATGGCGAGTTTCGAGCACAAGCTCGACCCCGACACGCCGGAGGCCGACCTGCTGGCGCTGATCGACCGGCTCAATGCCGATCCGGCGGTGCATGGCATCCTCGTGCAACTGCCTCTGCCGGCGCATCTCGACGCCGATCTGGTGATCAACGCGATCGATCCGGCCAAGGATGTCGACGGGTTCCACATCTCGAACGTCGGGCTTCTGGGCACCGGGCAGAAGGCGATGGTGCCCTGCACGCCGCTGGGCTGCCTGATGATGCTGCGGGCCCATCACGGCAGCCTGTCGGGGATGGAGGCGGTCGTCGTCGGCCGGTCGAACATCGTCGGCAAGCCGATGGCGCAGCTGCTGCTGGGCGACAGCTGCACGGTGACGATCGCGCACAGCCGCACCCGCGACCTCGCCGCGGTCTGCCGCCGCGCCGATATCCTCGTCGCCGCCGTCGGCCGGCCCGAGATGATCCCCGGCGACTGGGTCAGGCCCGGCGCGACGGTGATCGACGTCGGCATCAACAGGGTGGAACGCGACGGCAAGACCAGGCTGGTGGGCGATGTCGATTTCGCCTCGGCCGCCGAGGTCGCGGGCGCCATCACGCCGGTGCCGGGCGGGGTGGGGCCGATGACCATCGCCTGCCTTCTGGCCAACACCGTGACCGCCTGCTGCCGGGCGCATGGGCTGGCGGAGCCGGAGGGCCTGACGGCCTGACCGGTCAGCCGGCCCCGGCGGGTGCCGCCTCGACCGGGATCATCGTGCCCTGCAACAGCGCCACGATGCGGCGCCTGCCGTCCTCGGCCTCGGCCTCGACCTCGGCGGTGACCACGGTCAGGCGCCGACCCGGTTTCATCACCCGGCCGGTCGCGATCAGCCGCTTGCCGGCGGCCGGGGCCATCAGGTTGATCTTCATCTCGACCGTCAGAACCTCCATCCCCCGGGGCATCAGGCCAAGCGCGGCATAGCCCGCCGCCGTGTCGCCCAGCGCGAAGGTCAGCCCGGCATGGCCGAAACCCTGCTGCTGGCGCGCGCCTGGCAGGATCGGCGCGGCCACGACGCACAGCCCCGGCGCGAGGTCGACAAGCGTGGCCCCGAAGGTCGTCATCAGGCTTTGCGCCGCGAAGCTCTCGCGGATCGCCGTGGCCCGTTCGGGCGGAAGCGTGGTATCGGACATGCGGATGTCCCCGGGCCGGTTTGCCGCGGCAAGCCTAGTGACTTGCCCAAGCGCGGTGCAAGGATTACCTACAGCGGGGAGGAATACGGTGTCCTGCAATTGCCGATGACGAATTTTTCCAGCGAATTCAAGACAGCGCTGCGGTCTCCGCTGCCCTATATCCTGTGGGCCGTGCTGTCGATCATGCTGGTGCTGGGCGGGCCGTTCGGCACCGTCGAGGTTCCGGTCGCGGAGCGGACGATCTACTGGTCGGTCGTGGTGGCCGGGTCGATCCTGATCGGCAAGGCGGTGCGGCTGGCGATCGAGACCTGGCTGGAACCCGCCCATCCGCTGCTTGAAAAGGCCGTCGTGGCGATCGTGATGGCGGTCGCGCTGTCGCCGCCGATCTGGGTCTACTCGGCCGCCTTCTTCGGCGCGGATGTCGTGCCGTCGTTGCGCGATTTCTTCATCTTCGTGCTGACCGTCACCTTCGGGGTGCAGCTGATCCGTTGGGCGATCGACGAACATCTCCTGCGGTTCGGCAGCCTCGACGGGCGTGCCGCGGCGGCGACGGACGAGGAGGCCGCGCCCGCCGCTGCGCCGGCGGCCGCGCCGCGGCTGCTGGAGCGGATCGAGACCGATCTGCGGGGCAGCATCCTGCGGATTTCCGCGCGCGATCATTACCTTGACGTGTTCACCGACAAGGGGCGGGCGGAACTGCTGTTGCGGTTTTCCGATGCGCTGGCCGAGATCGACGGGCTGGACGGCGCGCAGGTGCACCGCTCGCACTGGGTCGCCTGGGCGGCGGTGGTCGGATCCGAACGCGACGGCGCGCGGCTGTTCCTGCGGCTGGCAGATGGCGACCGGGTGCCGGTCAGCCGGCGGTTCCACGATGTCGTGGTGCGGCGCGGGCTGGTGTAGCGATCACAGCGCCCGCAGCGGTACCGCCAGCGCCGTGCCGCCGGTCACGATCGCCAGCGCATCCGCGGCCATGATCCCGCGCAGCGCCGGCGCGGTGCAGGACAGCCCGCCGGTATAGCTGCCGAAGGCCGGCATCACGATCCGCGCGGCATCGACGAGGAAACAGGGCCGCGAGCGGCCGCCGAGCCGCGCCTTGGGATGGAAATGGCCGGAAATCTCGGCCACGGCGCCGGGCCGCGCCTCGTGCCGGAACAGCAGCCCGTCCATGGCCAGTTCGGCGACATGGCTGCCGCCGATCTCGACCGGGCCGGGATCGTGGTTGCCGGCGATCCAGATCCAGTGCCGCCCGGCCATCAGCCGCGCCAGCCACAGCGCCTGGGTCTCGGGCAGGGCGGCGGCGGCGAGATCGTCGAAACTGTCGCCGAGGCAGATCACCGTCGCGGGATCGAGCGCGGCAAGCTCCGCATCGAGCCGCATCAGCGTTTCGACACTGTCATAGGGCGGCAGCAGCGGGCCGCCGCGCCGCGCCAGCCGTTCGGCCTTGCCCAGATGCAGGTCGGAGACGACGAGCGTGCGCCGGCCCGGCCACCACAGCGCGCCCGAGGCCCGGGCGGTCAGCTGGATGCCGTTCAGGGTCAGCGGATGGCTGGACATGCGCCGCGAGTTAGGGGCTCGCGCCCGGCTCCGCAAGCCCCGCCTCGGCCATCAGCCGCGCCGCTTCCGCCGCCGCCAGCCGTTCCCGGCCCTGCCCCTCGACCGGGATGCGCCCGGCCTCCAGCAGAAGCGGCGCGGCCAGCGGGGTCACCCGGTTCAGCCGCACCGCGTCGATCCGGCCGCCGGTGCGGGCCAGCATCGCCTCGATCCGGCCGAAATCGACCAGCCCGCGCATCGCCTCTTCCCGCGTGATCCGCAACAGCAGGTGGCCGGGATCGTGCCGCGCCAGCGTGTCGTATAGGATATCGGTCGAGAATGTCGCCTGGCGGCCGGTCTTGCGCAGGCCGGGCAGGTTGCGCTCGATCAGCCCGGCGATCTGGGCGGTGGCGCGGAAGGTGCGTTTCATCACCGCGTTGCCGGCCAGCCAGGTCTCGAAGCCCTCGCGCAGGCGGGCCGGGTCGAACAGGGCGGCCGCGTCGGCCGCCGCCTCCAGCCCCCAGATCAGCACCGCGTAATCGGTCGATACGAAGCCCAGCGGCGCCAGCCCCTCCTCCTCCATCCGGCGGGTCAGCAGAAGTCCCAGCGTCTGCATCGCGTTGCGGCCGGCGAACCCGTAGGCGCACAGGTGCTCGCGCCCGTCATGCGGGAAGCTTTCCACCAGCAGCCGGCCGGGTTCCGGCAGCCGGCTGAGCCGGCGCTGGGTGGCCAGCCAGTCGCGCGTGTGGCGGGGCAGGCCGGGCCAGTCGGCCTGCCCGAACATCGCGAGAATGCGGTCGGAAAGCTGCGTTGAGGTGGCGAACTTGGTGCCGGAAAACACCGCGATCTTCGGTTGGCGGCCGCGCTCGCGGCTGACCTCGACGGTCATCTCGCGCAGACCCTCGTAGCGCACCACCTCGCCGCCGATCAGGAACGTGTCGCCGGGGCTGAGGGTGGCGGCGAAGGCTTCCTCGATCTCGCCCAGCGGCGCGCCGCCACGGCCCCGCATCCGCACCTTCACCAGTTCGCTGTCGACGATGGTGCCAAGGTTCATGCGGATGCGCTGCGCCGCGCGCGGGTCGCGCAACTGCCACAGACCGCCGCGGCACATCAGCCGCTGCCAGCGGTCGTAGGCGCGCAGCGCGTAGCCGCCGGTGGCGACGAAATCGAGGCAGGCGTCGAACTCGGGCCGGGTGAGGGCGGCATAGGGGCCGGCCCCGGTGACCTCGGCAAAGAGATCGTCGGCCGCGAAGGGCCCGGCGCAGGCGGCGACCAGGATCTGCTGGCACAGCACGTCGCGGGGCCCCGGCCCGCGCGGTTCGCCGTCGAGGTCGCGGGCGCGCACGGCCTCCAGCGCGGCGCGGCATTCGATCACCTCGAAGCGGTTCGCGGGCACCAGCAAGGCCTTCGAGGGCGCGTTGTAGCGGTGGTTGGCGCGCCCGATCCGCTGCACCAGCCGCTTGACGTTCTTCGGCGCGCCGACCTGGATCACCAGGTCGACATCGCCCCAGTCGATGCCGAGATCGAGCGAGCCGGTGCAGACCACCGCGCGCAGCATGCCCTCGGCCATCGCGGCCTCGACCTTCCTGCGCTGCTCGCGCGCGAGGCTGCCGTGATGGATGCCGATCGGCAGGCCATCGTCATTGGCCAGCCACAGGTCGCGGAAGAACAGTTCCGCCTGGGCGCGGGTGTTGTGAAAGATCAGCGTGGTGCGGTGCCGGCGCACCTGGTCGAGGATCGCGGGGATCGCGTGGCGCCCGCCGCCGCCGGCCCAGGGCGGCGGGTCTTCGGTTTCCAGCATCGCGATATCCGGGTCGGGCCCCGGATCGGCCTGCAGGATCTCCGCCGCAGTGCCCGCCGGGGCGAGAAACCGCGCGATCGCGGCGGGGTCTTCCACCGTGGCCGACAGGCCGACGCGGCGCAGGCCGGGGCACAGCCGGTCGAGCCGCGCGAGGCACAGCATCAACTGGTCGCCGCGCTTCGATTCGGCCAGCGCATGCACCTCGTCGACGATCACCCGGCCGAGGCCCGCGAAGATCCGCGGCGCGTCGGGATAGCTCAGCAGCAGGGCGAGGCTTTCGGGCGTGGTCAGCAGGATATGCGGCGGATCGGCGCGCTGGCGGCGCTTCTGCCCGGCCCCGGTATCGCCCGATCGGTCCTCGATCCGGATCGGCAGCGCCATCTCCTCCACCGGGCGGGTGAGGTTGCGGCGGATGTCGGCGGCCAGCGCCTTCAATGGCGAAATGTAGAGTGTGTGCAGCCCGGATTGCGACTTTTCGGCAATTTCGATCAGGCTTGGCAGGAATCCTGCAAGTGTCTTGCCGCCTCCGGTCGGCGCGACCAACAGGGTGGCCGGTGCGCCGGCGCGGTCCAGCAGGGCCAGCTGATGCGGATGCGGCGCCCAGCCGCGGGCGGCGAACCAGGTGTCGAACGGGGCGGGCAGGGCCTGGGCCATGCCCGGCAATCTAGGCCGCCCGCGCGCGGGCGAACAGGGCCCGTCAGTGCGTGATCTGCTCGTCGCGCACGAACATGTTGGCCCAGGCCCGGTCGATCAGGTCCGGCGTCATCTGGTAGGGCAGGCCCTCGAACTCGCAGATCGCCATCATCTGGTCGATCAGGAACACCGGCTGGTAGTTGGCATAGACATTGTCGATCGCCGGATATTTCGTCTTCAGCAGGTGCAGAAGCGAGCCCTCGTCCAGCGGTATGCCCTTCTTCTTCGCTACCAGCGCGAAGATCTTCAGGAAATCCTCCTGGCACGGCCCGTCGATCTTGATCTTGAAGAAGATCCGCCGCAGCGCCGCCTTGTCGAAGATCTCGTTGGGGTGGAAGTTGGTCGAGAAGATCACCAGCGTGTCGAACGGCACCTCGAACTTCTCGCCCGATTGCAGGGCGAGGATGTCCTTCGATTCCTCCAGCGGCACGATCCAGCGGTTGATCAGCTTCTGCGGCGGTTCGGCCTGGCGGCCGAGGTCGTCGACGATGAACACGCCGCCGGTGGATTTCATCTGCAACGGCGCGGTGTAGGTGCGGGCCGTGGGGTTGTAGGTCAGGTCGAGCATGTCGATCGACAGTTCGCCCCCGGTGATCACGGTGGGCCTTTCGCAATGCACGTAGCGGCCGTCGAACCGGTTCGAGGCGCGGCGCAGGCTCAGCGGATTGTCCTCGCCCGAAGAAACCGCGGTGTGCACGATCGGGTCGTAGACGGTGATCACCTGGCCGGAATATTCCACCGCGCGCGGCACGTAGATCCGGTCGCCCAGCGCGTCGCGGATGCCGTTCGAGATCGACGACTTGCCGTTGCCGGGCGGGCCGTACATCAGGATCGACCGGCCCGATCCCACGGCGGGGCCGAGATGGTCGATCAGCGCGTCGGGCAGGACCAGGTGGCCCATCGCCGCCATCAGCTGCGTCCGGGTCATCCTGATGTTGCGGATCGACTGGCGCTTCACCTGTTCGCCGTAATCGGCCAGCGGCACCGGCATCGCGCCGTAGTATTCCGACTGGCTGAGCGCGTCGAGCGCCCGCGCCTTGCCGGCATCGGCCAGCTGGTAGCCCATCTCGTTGCCCGAGGTCGCGTGCAGCGTGCCGGTCGCCTCCACCAGTTTCTGGCTGCGGCACAGGTCGATCAGTTCCTGCGTCAGCGGGATCGGCAGGCAGATCATCCGTGCGATTTCCGAGGCCTGTTCGAGGTTCATGCGAAACATCGTCTTGAGAAGGATGTCGCGCATCATCACCGTCGAGAGCCCGGTCTCGTCCAGCGTCCGCGGCGGTGGCGGCGGCTGCACGGCGGTGATCTGCTCGATCGCGTCGGCGGCATGCATCGTCATGTCGGAATTCCCCGGGTCTGCATCGTCTTTGCACTAAATCCACCGAATCGGTGCCATCGTTTCCCCCGAAGGCCGATCCGGCGGCGGTGCAGATACAACCGTGACCGGGCAATGTGGCCAAAAGATGAACCGCGCGCGGACAGGAATGGACGAATGACGGATTTGCGCTGGCTGCGCCTGACGCTGGTGCTGGGGCTCGGCCTTGCGGCCTGGGCGGCCGCGCTTCTGGCCAAGGGCGGCTTCTTCATCGACATGCATGAAGGCGACACGCTGCACCTTCTGGACATGATCATGCGGATGACGGCCGGCGAATGGCCGCATCTGGATTTCATGACCCCGATCGGGGTGCTGGCGATCGCGCCGATCGCGGCGTTCGTGGCCCTGGGGGCCAGCGCGGGGCAGGCGATCCTGCTGGCGCAGGTCGCGGTGGCTGCGGTGCTTCTGCCGGCGGTGATTCGGGTCGCGGCCAGCCGGATTCCGGGTATCTGGGGCCATTTCTACGGGCTTTACGTGCTCGCGCTGGTGCTGGCGGTGATCCACGGCGACGCGGCGCGTGTCGTGTCGATCTCGATGCATTACAACCGCTGGGCCTGGGCACTGGCCTATGTCGCGCTGCCGCTGGTCCTGTTGCCGCCGCGCGGGCCGGCGCGGCCGGTGCTGGACGGTGCGATCGTCGGGCTGGCGCTGGCCGGCATGGCATTGACCAAGATGACCTATTTCATCGCCTTCCTGCCGCCGGTGGCGCTGGCGCTGCTGGTCGCGCGCGACGGCCGGGAAATCGTCGCCGCCGCCGTGGCCGGGCTGGCGGTGGCCGGTGCGGTGACGATCCTCGCCGGGCCGGCCTTCTGGCCGGCCTATGCGGCCGATCTCCTGACCGTCGCCGGGTCGGAGTTCCGCGCGATGCCGGGCGATTCCGTCGATCTGGTGATCTCGGGGCCGGCGCATCTGACGGCCTCGCTGGCGCTCAGCATGGCGGTGGTGCTGTTGCGCCAGACCGCGGCGAAGACCGCCGGGCTGATCCTGCTCGTCCTGCTGCCCGGCTTCGTCTACGTCACCTGGCAGAACTGGGGCAACGATCCGCAGTGGATCTACCTGCTGGCCTTCGTGGCGCTGGCGCTCAGGCCGGGGCCGGAGGTTGTGAACCGGCTGGGCTGGAACCTGCGCCAGGCGCTGACGCTGGTGGCGGTGGTGGCGCTTGCCAATGGCGCGCCCTCGGCGATCAACGTCGTGTCCAGCCCGCTGCATCACCTGTCGCGCGATACCGAGGACATGGTGCCACTGGTCACCGAAAACCCGGCCCTCGCCGATGTGCTGGGCGACAAGGAGCGTTACTGGCGGCGCTACATCCGGGTGCCCGGCGACGGGCCGGGCACCGGGCTGGAGGCCTTCGCCGACCGGGTCGAAACCGACGAACCGGTGACGCTGGCCGGCGCGCCGGTCGCGGATTGCGGCACCGAAGCCGGTTATACCGCGATCTTCACCACCATCGCCCGCGACCTCGAAGCGGCGGGATATGGCGGCACGGCGATCTTCGGGGCGGACCTTCTGTCGGGCTTCTGGCTTTACGGCGATTTCCGGCCGCTCAAGGGGGGCGCGCCGTGGCACTACGACGGCCTGCCGGGCCTGGCGAATGCCGATTACCTGCTTGTTCCGCATTGCCCGATGTCGCAGGACGTGCGCGACAGGGTCGCCAGGGCCCTTATCGAGGCCGGGGTGGGCCTGACGCAAGTGCGCGACACGCCGCTCTACGCGCTCTACCGGCCGCAGCGCTAGAGAAAGGCGGGGATCGCGAGGTAGATCGCCAGCGCCGGGCCCAGCGCGATGCCCATCGGGAAATCGCGCCGCTCCCAGGACACCCAGTCCGGCGTGGCCCGCCGGATCGCCGGCACCCGCCGGGCAAGGCGATGCGTCGCCCAGGCCGACAGCAAGAGCCCCGCGAACAGGTAGATCACGAAGGTCGCGTCCGACAGCGGCACGAAGGCCGCCATCGCCGCGGCGAATTTCGCGTCGCCCGCGCCGAAGCCGCCGGTCAGGTTCAGCACGAAACCGACCGCCAGCACCACGGCGACATGGACGAACCGCCAGGCATAGTCGCCAAGGTCAAGGACGAAGGGGCCGATCAGCGCGAAACCCGCCAGCAGCGCCAGCACCGCGAGGTTCGGGATCCGCATGAACTTCAGGTCGGTCCAGACGATGTAGAAACAGATCGGCAGCGCGACGGGCAGGAAGGCGAGGTTCGCCGGCGAAAGCTCGGGTGTCATGGCCCGGTCAGCCGCCCGCTGCCGCGCCGGAATCGAGCGCGGCGATGGCGCGCGCGGCCTCTTCGAAATACTGCGGATGGGTGTCGAGGGCTTCCTGCAAAAGCCCGCGCCCGATCGTCAGGTCGCCCTGTTTCACGGCCGCCAGCCCGGCGGTGTAGTACAGCATCGCGCGTTCCGTCTGGGTCATCGAGACCACGGGCAGATCGTATTTGCGCTGCGCCGAACGGGCGAGGACGAGATTGTTCTTGGTCGTGAAGGAGGCGGGATCGAAGCGCAGCGACTCCGTGAACAACCGCTCCGCCCCGGCGGCATCGCCGCGGCTGAGCTTGGAAAAGCCCCAGTTGTTCAGCACGCCCGAGGGCCGCGTGGTCAGCCCCGCGGCGGTCTCGTAATAGGAATCGGCCTTCGACCATTCCTTCTTGCTGTCGGCGACCATCGCCTCAAGCCGGTAGCGCTGGTAGGTCTCGTAGGTCGGCGGCGTGGCGGCCAGCGCGGCCTCGGCCCCGTTCCAGTCGTTGGTGCGGATCAGCGCGTCGGCATAGTCGACCCGGTCGGCATTGGTCACGCCGGGCGAGCCGACGACCTGGGCCCAGACCGGCACCGCATCCGCCGGCCGCTGCGCGCGGATCAGCGACTTGGCCAGCCCGCGCTTGAAATCGATCCGGTCGGGTTGCTCCGTGCTGGCCTTGCGGAAGTAGTTCACCGCCTCTTCGGGGTCGGCGACCGTCAGCATGATGTCGTTGAGGTTCGACTCGTCGATGACGTTGACCGCGTCGAGTGTGCGGCGTGCCTCTTCGTCTTCGGGGGTGTCGCAGGCTGCCAAGAGGCCGGTCGCGGCGAGGCAGAAAAGCAGGGGAAATGTCTGTCGCATGGGTGCTGGTGCCTGTCGAACTGGTCGTCGCTGCCTGTTGTTCGCCCGGTTCTGCGCGGGCCTGATCGGGATCGCCCGAAAACCGCCGGGCTCAGGGCGTGGTCAGGAGCAGGTATTCCCCCGGGCCGCGCCGGAACAAACGCAATTCACTCGCCTCCGCGCCATCATACTCGGCTTCGTCGCGCTTTGCGAGCGCCAGCCGCAGGTTCTGGCGGATCTCTTCCGACCGGCCGGCATCGAGCGCGTAGGCGCGGCGAAACACCTCGCCGGCCTCGCCGTACTGGCCGCGTTCCATCAGCACGACGCCCAGATTGTTCCAGGCCGGGACGAACCGTTCGTCGAGCTCGATGGCGCGGCGCAGGATATCCTCGGCCTGGCCCAGCCGCCCCAGCTTGAGATTGGCCGAGCCGATGGCCGACAGCACATCGACCGTCATCCCGCGTTCGGCGCCGGCGCGCAGATAGGCCTTCAGCGCCAGTTCGTATTGCCCCGCGTCCATCAGCCGGTGGCCCACGGTCAGCCCGTCGATCGCCTCGCCGGGATCTAGCCGTCCGGCGGGCGGGAAGGGCGAATTCGATGCGCCAAGGCCGCCCGCGGGGTCGCAGGCGGCCAGCAAAAGAAGGGCCAGGGCAGCGCCCGGCACCGGGCGATGGATCATGCGGTCAACGGATGGCCTGTGCGAACAGCTGCATCATATCGTAAACCGACGGGCCGACAAGGATGATCAGGAGCGGCGGCACCGTGAACATCATCGTGCCCAGCGTCATCTTCGTGGGCAACTTGTTGGCCTTTTCCTCGGCCCGCATCACCCGCTTGTCGCGCATCTCGGCCGCGTAGACGCGCAGCGCCTCGGCGATCGAGGTGCCGAAGGTCTGCGACTGGATCATCACCGTGACGAAGGAGGACACATCGGCCACCCCGGCCCGTTCGGCGAAGCCGCGCAGCACCGTGGGCTTGTCCTTGCCGGCCTTGATCTCGGCCGAGATCGTCTCGAATTCCTCGGCCAGCGCCGGGAAGCCGGCGCGCAGCTCCTTGGCGACCCGGACGATCCCCTGGTCGAGCGACTGGCCGGCCTCGACGCAGACCAGCAGCATGTCGAGCGCGTCGGGAAACCCGTCCTGGATCTCCTGCTGCCGGGTCTGAAGCCGGCGTTCCACCCAGTAGCGCGGCAGGTAGTAGCCGATCGCGCCGGGGATGATCACCGACAGGATCAGGTTCGTGGTGTCCAGCGGCTTGCCCGCGGCCGAGACGATCGCATAGCCCACCCCGATGACGAGAAACCCGATCCCAAGCGCGAACTGCACCGCGTGGAAGGTGCGCACCGCGTTGCGGCTGCGGTAGCCGGCCTGCAGCATCTTCAGCCGGGCCGAGCTCATTTCCTCCTCGGTCTTGGGTTCGAGGAAATGCGCGAACCGCTCCAGCTTGTCGCCGCCGGCCGCGTCGTGGCGCAGCCCCTTGCGCTGGCCCGGCCCGCCCGGCTGCCTGCGCATCGCGCTGTTGGACTGTTCGCCGCGCGGCTGCTTGAGTTTCGACAGCGGGTCGATCTGCCGCCGCATCAGCGCGGGCAGCACGACCGCCATCAGCACGATGCCAAGGCCGAAGACCGCCGCGAGCGGGCCGAGCGGGCCGAACTCGGCCACCAGCCAGTCGTTGATCGGTTGCAGGAATTCCATCGCGCCGCCCTCAGACCTTGATGTTGACCATCATCTTCATGAACAACATGTTGATGCCCAGCATCACGAACACGACCAGCGC
>Ga0180432_10008643_pt1 | contig 12616 bp, 10 predicted proteins | sample SS_ome_10_FD_132414 | JGI IMG/M metagenome (GOLD analysis project Ga0180432, IMG submission 132414) | Hypersaline lake sediment archaeal communities from the Salton Sea, California, USA - SS_1_MS_2 metaG | ecosystem: Environmental > Aquatic > Non-marine Saline and Alkaline > Hypersaline >...
AGAATCAGCATCCCGCGTGCTCCAACCGCTAGTCAGCTTCGAAGAAACTGCGCGGGCCCTCGACACACAAGCGGTCCATCGTGGACTCCGACACGCCCATCTCCCGAAGCCACGGGAAGACTACCTTCTTCATGTACAGGTATCCGTGAGGATTGAGCCAGAGTCTCTCTTCCTCGGATACCATGGGGTTGTCCGCCATGACGCGCGCCAGCAAGCAGTCGTGGGACGGACACAGACGGTCTTCATAGCCGGCGTCGATCAATGCCTTCATCGTCTTTGTTCGAGCGAGCGGGCTCACGTTGCGCCCCGGATAGCGGTCGAGGCCAAGATAGCACCCCTGCTCCAGGATCCAGACCAGGTATTCCACATCCGTGGTGTCATTGGAGTGGTCCAGTTTGACCCGTCTCAGGTTCGCGCCTTCCTCCTTCAGGACAGCCAGTTGCTGCTCGCCCACGCGACCCGCAGGATACGAGTGGAGCATGATAGGAGCCCCTGTCTCAAGATGCGCCCGCGCCACTCCACGCAGAACAAGCTCCTCCGCCGGTGTCAACCCAGAGATGTCACTTGCCGCCTTGAGGATGCCCGCCTTGACCTGCGTGCCGCATATACCCTCCCGGATTTCGCGGATGAACACGTCGGCGAACTGGTTCGCCGAGACTCCTTCGAAGAAGCGCGGCATATCTAACCACCAGCCGCTGCAGGCGATGATGTTGACCCCCGTTCGCCGTGCGGCCTCAACCATCACATTCACATCTCGCCCGAGGTCAACGGTTGTCGCATCGACGACGGTGACTACCCCTCCTTCTTTGGCTCGAGTCAACCCATCAACGATCTTGTCCATGAATTCGGTGCCGAGAAGCTCAGGACAGTTCTCAGTGATACCAGCGAACCCACAGAGAAGGTGCTCGTGCATCAGGGTGAAGCCCATCTCTGCAGTATCCAGCGGACCAAGCACCGAGTTGATTGTGGCCATTCGACTACATCCTCCTTTCGATCACAGCCGTGTCGCCAACGAGGCCCATCGGCCAGTCATGGGGGACACGCCAACATCTCGGCTCAGTCGAGCCGCCGCAAATGGCACGCATCTGTGCGATAGACAGTGGTTGTCCAGAGCCTATGTGCAGTGCTGTCTCCGAGAGCCCACGGCGGCGGAACCGTGTGCACCTCTCTGCCGTTCGCAGCTTCGGCGACAGTATAGCATCCACAATCTCGCCCGTCCATTGGGGGGGGGCACAGTTCCCGGCCGTAAAGAACGGAGGACAGCAGCAAGCTTCCCGCTTCCATATCGACAAGCTTCCACGTTTCTGCTATCGTGGGAACACGTGACGGCTGCACGTGATCAGCATTACCTGCAGCCGTGTCACGATGTAGTGCAGGGGGATGTGGCCTCAGCGATGGACTTCGATACGTACAAGACCGAGTCGTACTACGATGAGCTATTCGAGTCCGACGGGCGACCGCGCCAATCCGCGGCACCCATCGTCAGCCGGATCAGCTCGTTGCCCTCTGGAGAACTGCAGCGCCGTCAGAAGGCAGCCGAAGCCGCACTCATGCAGATGGGCATCACGTTCGCGGTATACGACGGCGAGGAAGGCGCCGACCGCATCTTTCCCTTCGACATGGTTCCTCGAATCGTAGAGGCTTCCGATTGGGAGTTCATTGAACGTGGTCTCAAGCAGCGCATCTGCGCGCTCAACCTGTTTCTTCAGGACATCTACGCCGAGCAGAGTATCCTGAAGGACAAAGCCATACCGCAGGAGCTTGTACGTTCCGGCGCGTCGTTCCAGCCGCAGTGCGTGGGGCTGCATCCGCCAAGAGGTATCTGGTGCCACGTCACCGGCACGGATATCGTCCGTGACGCCGACGGTCAGCTATATGTTCTGGAAGACAATCTACGCTGCCCATCCGGTGTTTCCTATGTGCTGGAGAACCGACAGGTGCTCAAGCGGACATTTCCCCACCTGTTCGAAGTCCTCCACGTACATCCCGTGGATGACTACCCCAACCGCCTGCTTGACATGCTGGGATACCTTGCGCCGGAGGCCGTGGAGTCTCCTTCAGCAGCCGTGCTTACGCCAGGAGTGTACAACTCCGCCTATTTCGAGCATTCCTTTCTCGCGCAGCAGATGGGATGCCCCCTGGTGGAAGGCAGGGACCTGGTGGTATCCGACGGCTTCGTCTATATGCGCACGACGCGCGGGTTTGAGAGGATCGACGTTCTCTACCGACGCATAGATGATAGCTCCCTTGACCCGAACGTCTTCCGAGCGGATTCGCTTCTGGGAGTCCCCGGGATCATGGAGGTCTATGCAGCAGGGAGGGTCGCACTGGCGAATGCGCCCGGCACGGGCATTGCCGACGACAAAGCCGTGTACGCCTATGTCCCCGACATCGTCAAATACTACCTGGGAGAAGACATAATCCTCCCCAACGTTCCCACATACGTCTGCTGGGATAGTCGGCAGCGCGAGTACGTGCTGCAGAACCTGGACAAGCTGGTGGTGAAGGCAGTGAATGAGTCGGGAGGCTACGGAATGCTGATAGGACCGCACGCATCGCAGGCTGAGAGAGACGGCTTCGCACAGAAGGTCCAAGCCAACCCCAGAAACTACATTGCCCAGCCAACCCTGGCGCTTTCCAGAGCACCTGTCATAGTCGAGGACCACTTCGAAGGGCGCCATGTCGACCTGCGCCCCTACGTCCTCCACGGTGAGGAGATATACGTGCTCCCGGGCGGGCTGACACGTGTGGCCCTGCGCAAAGGCTCCTTGGTGGTGAATTCGTCGCAGGGCGGCGGCAGCAAAGACACGTGGGTACTTGAGGGAGACCCCGACTGAACCGCAACACCGGGGCGGGCTATCGAGCGTGGTTGTGAACGTGGAAACGGAGGCTTGCTGGTCATGGTGATTGACGACACCGCAATGTTGAGCCGTGTGGCCGCATACATCTACTGGATGTCTCGATACGTCGAGCGTGCTGAGAACATCGCGCGGTTCATAGACGTCAATCTGCACTTGATGCTTGACCTTCCGGTTGACATAAGGCAACAATGGGAGCCACTGGTAACGGTGACCGGAGACCATGAGCTATTCGCAGAACGCCACGGAGAACCGAGCCGGGACAATGTCATTGAGTTCCTGACCTTCGACGCACAGTATGCCAACTCCATCGTATCGTGCCTGCGAAAAGCACGCGACAATGCCCGCTCGGTGCGGGAGGTCATCTCTTCCGAGATGTGGGAGTGCGTCAACGAGTTCTATCTCTTCGTGACTTCTCCCGCTGCCAGGGCCAGCGCCTACAACGACCCCCACACCTTCTTCAACACCGTCAAGCTGAGCAGCCAGAAATTCGTGGGCATTGGAGACGGAACCATGTCCCACGGCGAGGGGTGGCATTTCTTGCGGCTGGGTGGTTTCATTGAGCGAGCCGAGAAGACATCAAGGATAGTCGATGTGAAGTTCTTCATCCTGTTGCCCAGGGTTGAGTACGTCGGTACTCCCTATGACAATATCCAGTGGGCAGCAGTACTCAAGTCGGCAAGTGCGCTGGAGATGTACCGGAAACGCTATCACCGCATCTCACTCAAGCAGGTCGTGGATTTCCTGCTGCTGAACCGCCAGTTCCCTCGAGCCATACGCTACTGCCTGGTAGCAGCGGAGGAATCCCTGCACGCCATCACCGGTTCGCCACCTGGGACGTTCTCCAACGAGGCGGAACGGCGCCTCGGCCGTCTCCGAGCGGAGCTTGATTACTCCGACATCGACGAGGTCCTCGACTCCGGTCTGCACCCCTACCTGGATTCGCTTCAAACGAAGTTGAACAGCATTGACGATGCCGTCTTCAGCACATTCTTTGCCTTGCGGCCATCCGGCTCAGGCACCTAGCGCGAGGAGGCCACTGTGACATTCTGCATTGGAATGAAGGTCAAAGACGGTCTGGTGGGCATAGCCGACACCCGGGTTACCAGTGGCGTCGAGTCCATAGTCGCGCGCAAGATCGCAGTCATCGAACGTGAACACCACGCGATGTTCATTATGACCTCCGGCCTCCGCTCCACACGGGACAAGGCCCTCACATACTTCAACGAGGTTCTTGAAGAGAAAGACGAGTCCTTTGACAAGCTTTACAGGGCAGTGAACGCCTTCGCCGAGCAGGTTCGTCGCGTCATCGCGGAGGACAAGACCGCACTCAACCAGAGCGGCTACCACTTCAACCTCAATTGCATCATCGGCGGTCAACTGGAGAACGACCGAGAACACAAGCTGTACCTGCTGTACCCGGAGGGCAACTGGATAGAGGTCAGCCAGGGTACTCCTTACTACGCTATCGGTGAGTCGAGCTACGGCAAGCCGTTGCTTGACCGCGCCCTGACCTATGAAACCAGCATGGAGACAGCGTTGAAGATCGGCTACCTTGCGTTTGACGCAACTCGAATCGCCGCCACGGACGTCGATTTCCCGATTGACGTGGTGATGTATCAGCCGGATAGCTACAGGATGGCCCAGCACCGTTACGAGGAGCACGAATTGCACCACGTTGGCCAGTGGTGGGAGGAACGGTTAACCAAGCTAATTGAGGATCTGCCGTCAGAATGGGTCAAGGAGGCAGGGAAGAAGCTGAGAAGCTGAAATCCCCACGAGCACCAATGCGCTTTGAGATCTCACACAGCATAGCCTACTCATATGACAGGGCCGTCTTCCTCGAGCCCCTTACGGTTCGCCTGAGACCGCGTTGCGATTCCACCCAGCGGTTGGAGCACTACTCACTGAATGTGGAGCCTCATCCCGCCGGCTTGTCAGAGTGCGTTGACATCGATGGAAACAACACAGCCACGGTGTGGTTCGACGGCACTCACCGCCACGTGGGGATTTCCGCCAAATCCCAGATTGAGGTTCTCCGAGCCAACCCATTGGATTTCATCTTCACCGACGACGGCGTGTCGCACTTGCCAGCCACCTATAATGACGAGTACCGCCAGGCTATGGAACCATATCTGCGGCCGTCCCATGGCTGTTCCAGGCTGCAATCCCTTGTTGAGCCAATGGTGGAGGAGAGTGGAGGTGAGACCATCGCTTTCCTGATGGCGTTCGCATCCCACATCAACGGCCGCTTTCCCAAAGTGCTGCGCGACAGCGGTGGGCCTCTTACGCCTGACGAGACTATTGCGCTGGGCCAGGGGGCCTGTCGCGATCTGGCCCTGATGTTCATGGAAGGATGCAAGTCCGTAGGCCTGGCGGCGCGTTTCGTCAGCGGATACGCGGGAGGCCACTGCCTGTTAGCGGAACCGCATATGCACGCCTGGGCTGAGGTATACCTGCCCGGCGGCGGCTGGCGTGGTTTCGACCCTACAATTGGCCTCGCAGTCGCCGGTCAACACGTCGCCGTCGCCGCCGCCGCCAATCCCGCCGATGCAGCGCCAACCACTGGCACGTACCGAGGAACCGATGTCGAATCCAAGCTGGAATACGAGGTTTCTATGCAGCGCATCAGGTAGAGCAGTCATGGACAACGATGCCGACGCGATTGTTGGCGCACAGGACTTGTGGTATCCTACGCACACCGCTATCTGGCAGAGACCTTCAGGAGCAGCCGCATAGGTCGTCGAACCGGTAGCGGCTGGGGAAGGGGGCAAGGATGATAATCGTCGGAGAGAAGATAAACACCAGCCGGAAGAGCATCCATGAGGCGGTTGAAAGAGGTGATGCTGAGTTCATTGCCAAGGTAGCCCGCGAACAGGCGGAAGCGGGGGCACACTACATCGACGTGAACGCGGGGACCTTTCTGGACAGAGAGACGGAGTGCCTCTGCTGGCTGGTGGAGACCGTGCAGAGCAGCGTCGACCTGCCTCTATGCCTGGACAGCCCCAACCCCGTGGCCCTCTCCGAGGCCATCAAGCATCACAAGGGTGACCCCATGGTCAATTCCATATCGCTGGAGAAGGACCGCTTCCAGTCACTTCTTCCAGTGGTGAGTTCGCGTCCATGCCATGTGATTGCCCTGTGTATGGCTGAGACCTCGATGCCCACGACGGTAGAAGATCGAGTCCAGGTCGGCTCCGAACTGATCGGGAAGCTCACCGATGCCGGGATTCCTCTGGAGAGAATCTACGTAGACCCTCTGGTACAACCCGTTTCGGTGGATACTGAGATGGGAAGCGCCGCACTGGGAGCCATCCGCAGAATCATGGAGGAGTTTCCCGGCGTGAACACCGTTTGCGGCCTGTCCAATGTCTCGTTTGGCCTGCCGGAGCGCCACCTGCTCAACCGCCACTTCCTGGCTCTGTGCGTGGCGTCCGGTCTGTCCGCTGCCATCCTGGACCCAACCGACGCGCGGCTAATGACAACACTTGTCACGGTGGAGTTGCTTCTCGGCAAAGATGAGTTCTGCGAACACTTCATCGACGCGTATCAGAACGGTCGCATTGTTTCAGGCTAGTCCTGGGGACTGGCTTCAATCTAAAAACACGAAAGGGGTTGGACATGAGTGAGTTTAGCGCGCTGTTCGAGGCCATAGTCAAAGGTGACGCGAAGAGTGCCGTTGCCGAGACCCAGAGCGCCCTGGACGCGGGTATTGACGTCCAGAAGATCATTGACAGCGGACTGATCGTTGCCATGGACGATGTCGGCGAGAAGTACTCGAAGGGTCAGATATTTGTCCCCCAGATGCTGCGTTCCGCCAAGACGATGCAGGAATGCATGAGACTCCTCGAACCGCTTTTCAAAGAGGGCGGCGTCACCGCCAAGGGCACGGTGCTTATCGGCACGGTGAAAGGGGATCTGCACGACATTGGCAAGAACCTGGTGGCCATGATGTTGGGAGGTGCCGGATTCAGCATAACCGACCTGGGAGTGGACGTGCCTCCAGAGAAGTTCGTGCAGAAGACGCAAGAGATAGAACCCGACATCGTCGCGATGTCAGCCCTGCTCTCGACCACCATGCCCGCCATGGGCCAAACGGTTGAAGCGCTGGAGGAGGCCGGCATCAGGGACCGGGTGAAGATAATGATTGGCGGCGCACCGGTAACCGAGAGGTTCGCCCAACAGATCAAGGCAGACTCCTACGCCCCAGATGCAGGAGCCGCGGTGGTCAAGGCAAAGAGCCTGGTAGAGGGGAAGTGAACAGACATCACCGAAGGAGAGCACAATGAGACAGATAGAGCCCGCAACGCTTCTTCCGAAGCTGCGCGTTTTGAACCGTGAGCAAGCCTTAGCCATACACACAGCGGCATTGGAGGTCCTGGAGAAGACGGGGTTCTGGATGGAACACAGCGGAGCCCTGCAAATGCTTGCCGACGCCGGCTGCACCGTGTCCGACGGCAACTGGGTCAAGATGCCAGGCTACCTTGCTGAGGACGCGCTGGCATCAGCCCCGAGGCAGATCGCTCTATACGACCAGAAGGGCAACAAGGCTATGCCACTGGTGGATGGCAACCCCTTCTACGGCACCGGTTCCGACGCGACCTTCACCATCGACCTGGATACCGGCGAGCGCCGCCGCACCATGCTCCAGGATGCCGCCAATTTCGCCAGACTGGTGGACGGACTGGAGAACATCGACTTCGCCATGTCGATGGCGAACCCCGACGACGTTCCTGTCAAAGATATCTACGTCTATGTTTTCGCCGAGATGGTCAAGAACACCAACAAGCCGATGGTGTTCATCGCCGACAGTGGCAGAGACATCGCCAAGATCCATGAAATCGCCTGTCTGGTGACCGGAGGAGAAGCACAGTTTCGCACGAAGCCCTTCATACTCAACTACTCCGAGGCCATAAGCCCGCTGCGCTTTCCCCAGAACGTCATGGAGAAGCTCATCTTCTGCGCCGAGAAGGGGATACCCCTTTGCCTCCCCTCAGGCTCCAACGCAGGCGGTGGTGCGCCAGTCACCATCGCCGGGGCTCTCGCTCTGGGCATCGCCGAGAACCTTGTGGGGCTCGTGGTGCATCAGATGGCAGGCAAAGGGTCTCCTTTCCTCTTCGGGCCCAACGTCAGTGCACTGGACATGAAGTCCACGATCGTGAGCTACGGATGCCCCGAATGGAGCCTGTCCCAGGCCGCGCTCGCCGACATGCGCGACGAGCTCTACGGCCTGCCTATCTGGGCCTACGCCGGTGCCAGCGACGCTAAGGTCATGGATGCTCAGGCCGGTGCGGAGGCCATGTTCTCCATCATCACCGCCATGCTTTCCCGATGCAACCTGATACATGACGTGGGATTCCTGGAGTATGGGAGCACGTCGTCCCTGGAGATGGTGACCATGGCCAACGAGCTGATCGCCATGAGTCGCTTCTTCGTCAACGGTATCCCGGTCAACGAGCAGACACTGGCGCTTGAGGCCGTAGAGCGAGTGGCGACGGGCGGCACAGGCTCCATCTTCCTCATGGATGATCACACCTTTGACAATTTCCGCCAGGCCATGTTCTTGCCCGAACTCCTCGACCGCTCGCGCTATGACGCCTGGGTATCGGAAGGAGCCAACGACCTCTACAGGAGATGCAATGCCGAAGCCAGGAGGATCCTGACGGAACGCCAAGTTGAACCGAAGCCTGAGGAGGTGCTGAGCCAAATCGAGCATATCCTCGGAGCGCGTGGCTAGGAGACCGGCAATGGGAATGAGTCTGCCTTTCTATGGACTGCTATCGCCTCAGGACGTGGAACAGGTGGACCACACGGCACGCCGCATTCTGGAGCAGGTTGGCGTCAAGCTCCATGACCACGCCTTCCTCGACGAGTTGGCGAAGGCAGGGTTGCGAGTCGACCGTGAAGACCTGCGGCTGTACTTCGACGGTGATACCCTTGATGGACTCCTCGCGCGAGCCCCGTCCAGCTTCACTCTCCATTCCCGGGACGGAAAGAACGACATACACCTGGGAGAGGGCACCGTACACTTCGGCAACGGCGGGCGGGCGTTTCGCATCCTTGATATGGGAACGGGCGGCTACCGCCTCACCATGCTGAGAGATGTGGCCCACACCGCCACCCTGGTCGACAGCCTAGACCACATACGATTTTACATAATCGCCTGCCAGGCGCACGACATCAAGCCAGTCAACTACCACCTCCTCGACTTCTACTACGCCATGAACCACACCACCAAGCATGTCATGGGGGGCTGTGACAATCTGGACGGAGCAAGGCAGATGTGGCAACTGGCAAGCATCATCGCCGGTGGGGCGGACTACCTGCGAGAGAGACCCTTCGTCTCCGTGATCACCAACACCATTTCCCCTCTGACCATTGACGGCAACACTCTGGCGATCCTCAACTTCTGCACGTCACACGGCATACCGGTGACCTGTGCACCGGCGCCTATCGCCGGGGCCACCGCACCGGCAACGCTTGCCGGGACTCTGGCCCAATTGCACGCCGAGGCCCTGGCCGGTGTGGCCATTGCTCAGTCGCTCAATCCTGGGGCCAAGACCCTCTATGGCGCCGTGGCCACCACCATGGATATGCGGTCCATGGAGTTCAGACTTGGGTCGGTGGAGATGGGAATGATGAACGCTGCTGCGGTACAACTGGCGAAGCGGTACAACCTGCCCATCTATGCCTCTTGCGCCGTCACCGAGGCCAAGAGACCCGATATTCAAGCCGGCTTCGAGAAAGGTGTATCCGCTCTGACTGTGGCCATGAGCGGGGCGGACTACATCCATCTCGCCGCAGGCATGATGGACTCGGGGAACTCGATTTCCTACGAACAATTCGTCATCGACAACGAAGTCATCGGAATGGTCCACCGCATACTGGCGGGCATCAATGTGAACGAGGACACTCTCGCCTTCGATGTCATCCAGCAGGTCGGTCCTGGAGGCAACTTCGTCGCCGAAGACCACACCATTGAACACATGATGGACGAGTTCTTCTACCCTGAGCTGAGCGTACGCTGCAGCTTCGACATCTGGGAGGAACAAGGCCAACCCGACATGTTGCGCCGCGCCAAGGAGACGGTCAACAGGATCCTGGAGGAGGGCAAAGAAGGTATCATGGAGCAGGAGACAATCCTCGAGTTGAAGAAGGCCTTCCCCAGCAGTCACCTTATTTCATAGACGATGTCTGGCAGGAGGGGACAGGACACCCGTGTCATCGCCTGTGCGGTGTTCAAACCAGCTCTGGAGCATCTCCAAGTGAAGGAGAGGTATCCAGCGCTGCGTATTACCTACCTGCCGTCGAATCTGCACCTGAGACCGCAAGGACTGAAGGAGCGCCTCGGGGAAGAGATCCGTTCCGCCCGAGAGAAAGGAGAACGCGTCGTAGTCCTCTACGGCGACTGTTTCCCGGATATGGAGGAGTTCTGCCGCGAAGAGGGCGCCGCCAAGGTGCCTGGCAGCTACTGCTATGAGATGCTCCTCGGCAAGGAGCGATTCAAGGAACTCATCGAGGAGATGGCGGGAACCTACTTCGCTGAACGCGATCTTGTTCTCAACTTCCAGGAGTATTGCGTGAAACCCCTGGAGCTACACGACGAGGAGATGCGCAACTACTGTTTCGACAAATACACCAGATTGCTGTTCGTCCAGCAGCCGGAGGACCGTGACATGGTATCCAAGGCGAGCGAGATAGCCGAGTTTCTGGGCCTATCTCTGGACGTTAGCGAAGCCGACTACTCTTACCTCGACAGCAGGCTCGCCGAGCTGCTGTAGCTCGAGCGGCATTGGCATAGGAGCGTCACCATGGACGATAGGCTAGATTCATCGACAACGGGGGCAGCGGCGACGGGAGACATTCGACACGTGGGGGAACCGCCGAAGAGAAGACGTGCCGTGGGCACCCGTCCGCCCAGGAAACAGAAGACGAGACAGGTTTGGCTCAATGTCTTGCCGGACGACCTGTGGTTGAAGGTGCGTCAGGGGAACACAATCTGGGACGCATTGCGAGACACCAACGTTGAGCTGGAAAGCGACTGCGGTGGCCTGGGCAGATGCGGCAAATGCAAGATTAGAGTCCTCTCCGCGACAGGCCCGCCAACCGAGAAAGAGCGTGAACTGCTCGATGAGGAGGAACTCAACCAGGGGATTCGGCTCGCCTGCCGCACCGAAGTGAACGAAGACATGGTCGTCCATACCGGCGAGCCGGAAGACGAAGCTGAGTACCACCAGATTCTGAAGACCGGCCACAGGCCGTTGCTGCATCCCTATCCCCTGGTTCGGAAACGGCTCATCGTTCTGCCTTCTGACCTTCTCCATGAAGGGCTTGCCGACCTCGACCGCCTGAAACTGGTGATGGTCCCCGAGTACCAGAGCCTCAAGGCGACGCTCAACTGCCTGCAGACACTCCCGGACCTGCTGGGGAAGACGCAGTACCGTGGAACGGCAGTGCTCCACGAAGACTGCTTGCTGGCATGGCAGGATGCCGACGCGCTCGATTGCCACTACGGACTGGTGTTCGACCTGGGCACCAGCACCCTCGTGGGCAAACTCATCGACCTGGCGGACGGCAGCGAGGTCGCCGTTGTCTCCTGTCTCAACAGCCAGATGAGGCATGGCAGCAATGTCATCAGCCGGCTGCAGTACGTCAAGGAGCATTCGCGGGGTCTGCGGGTCTTTCACAACCTGCTGGTGCGCGATCTGAGTCGCCTCACCGGGCGTCTTCTGCGGGCAGGGGGGCTGGTACCGGAAGACGTATTCACCGTCGTCGCCGCAGGCAACACCACAATGCAGCACTTCCTCCTCAACCTGAACCCGGCCAACATAGCTGAAGCCCCATTCTCACCGGTCTTGACCGATGGCCTGGTGGTGAAGGCGGCAGAAGTGGGTTTGAAGCTTCACCAGGAAGCACTGCTCTACGTCATGCCAACCAGGTCCGGCTACATTGGCGGTGACTTGATCAGCGTCATTCTGGCATCGGGCGCGGCAGAGCAAGAGGATGAGATGATACTCGGCCTTGACCTGGGAACGAACGGTGAGATATTTCTAGGGAACCGAAAGAGACTGATGACGTGTTCCGCCGCAGCGGGACCAGCCCTGGAAGGCGCCAACATCTCCGCCGGCATGATCGCCAAGGCTGGAGCAATCGAATCGCTCCGATTTGAGGATGGTGAGCTTCAGTGGCAAGTGATCGGCAACGTCAAGCCAAAAGGGATTTGCGGGAGTGGGTTGGTTGAGATCATCGCCGCATTGCTGCAGATGGGCATCGTCAACCAGGAGGGCCTGATTCGTCGCTCCCGACGCAAGGCGGCGGAAGCCCTGAGTGCGAGGGTTAGCAGCCAGGGTGGAGTGTGTCAATTCCTCGTAGCCTCCGAAGAGGAGAGCTATAACGGGAGGCCAGTCTACTTGACCCAGAGAGATGTGCGCGAGCTCCAGCTTGCCAAAGGGGCCATCGCAGCGAGCATACAGATCCTGATGGACGAAATGGGTATCTCAACGGAGGACATAAGCCGCGTCTATCTGGCCGGCGCCCTGGGAAACTACGTCAACCCTCGCAGTGCGATGCGCATAGGGCTCATACCCAGGCTGAATCTCGACCTCGTCAGTTCACTGGGCAACGCCGCCAGCACTGGGGCGTCCATGGTCCTACTGTCGAGGAACTACTGGGACATGGCGAATGAGTGGGCGGACGCGCTCGAGCACATCGAGATGTCGTCCCGACTCGACTTCAATGACTACTTCGTCGAGAACATG
>Ga0180432_10008644_pt1 | contig 12615 bp, 10 predicted proteins | sample SS_ome_10_FD_132414 | JGI IMG/M metagenome (GOLD analysis project Ga0180432, IMG submission 132414) | Hypersaline lake sediment archaeal communities from the Salton Sea, California, USA - SS_1_MS_2 metaG | ecosystem: Environmental > Aquatic > Non-marine Saline and Alkaline > Hypersaline >...
AAATGACCGGAAGAGCTTTTTGCAGTTCGATTTTCAATCCACGTTGGGTCAATTCATATGCAAGGCAAGCCTCATATGTCGATTCCAATAATCCGGGACCAAGTTCCTTATGCACTGCAATTGCAGCTCCAATAATTGCTTGAGTTATCTCGTTTATATCATTCTTCATCTTTGCGTTCTCTGTGATCTCGGCGGTTAGAAAGACCCAATAACCAAAAAAAACCTCCATCCCACAAAGGGGCGGAGGTTCAAATCCGCGGTGCCACCCTTCTTAACCGAAATACACTTACAGTATCGGTTATCTTCATCAGGTACGGCCCTTTTTTGAGGCGATACCCTGGGCTCTGATAACGGTGCCCTCTCCGTCAAAGCCTACTCTCATTATCTGATTTCGGTTTGCGGCTCCCAGGTCCATTCCCTTTTCCGCTCTAGTACCGGGCTCTCACCTGCCCCGATTCTCTGTAACTCGCTCTGAAAAGGTACTACTCCTGTTCATAGCCTTTTGGCGATATTCAATTGTTAATGGTAAAAACCGATAATAGCAGGCGATTGTTTTTTTGTCAACTGAGAATAACTTTTCCGTTTCCCGCTACTATTTCCCCGATCCGTTTGGATTCCGGCAGTGTAGACAGCAACCTATCCTCTTCATCGGGTGAGCAGATGATCGCCATCCCCACCCCCATGTTGAAAACGCGGTACATCTCCTGTTCGTCGATGTTGCCCAGCTTCTGTATAAGTTCAAAAATCGGGGGAACTGCCAGAACCCCTTTGTTGATTTTGGCCGAGATATCAGATCTCAAAAGCCTGGGGACGTTGTCCAGCAACCCGCCTCCGGTGATGTGCGCCAATCCTTTTATTATTGAAAGAAGCGGGTGCAATTCCCGAAAGTAGCAGCGATGCGAACGGAGCAACTCTTCACCCAATGTGCACTGGAGTTCCGGGTAGAAAATCTGGAGCGATGAGTGCGTGATATTGAATATCTTTCTCACCAGTGAATATCCGTTGGTGTGCAGTCCGTTTGATGGCATCCCGATGATTACATCTCCCGGCTCAATTGACTGACCGCTCATGATCCTGTCTTTTTCTACAACTCCCACGATAAACCCGACCAGGTCGTAATCACCTTCTGCATAGATTCCGGGCATTTCAGCGGTTTCCCCTCCGATGAGGGCGCATCCGGCATCCTTGCAGGCTTCGGCGAGTCCTTTTACCACGTCACCAATTTGTTCGGGAACGAGCTTGCCTGCACCGACGTAGTCGAGGAAGAAAAGGGGCTCGGCTCCGCAGGTGAGGATATCGTTTATGCAGTGGTTGACCAGATCTTTACCGATGGTATCGTGTATGCCGAGTTCAGAAGCAATTTTGAGCTTGGTGCCCACGCCGTCAGCACTGGAAACGAGGACGGGTTTCTGGTAACCTTTCAGCTCAAAGAGACCGCCGAAGAAGCCGACATTACTCAGGACTTCGGGACGAAGAGTGGGACGAACATGATTCTTAATGAGTTCCAAGGCCCGGTCGGCGGCATCGATATCAACACCGGCTGCGGCATAAGTTTGCTTGTTCTGCTGTTCAGCCATTTCATCCTCTCACGGCTTGACTTCAGGTGGTTTCAAGGGCGAATTTGTCCATTTCGAGCTGGATGGGCACAGGATATTCCCCGGTGAAGCAGGCCGTGCAGAACATTTCTCTGGGGAGTCCCACGGATTCAATCAATCCATCAATGCTCAGGTAACCCAGCGAATCGGCGCCTATCCATTCGCAGATTTCAGGGATTGATTTCTGAGCCGCAATGAGTTCGCGACGTGTAGCCATATCTATGCCGAAGACGCAGGGATACCGAATTGGCGGAGCGCAAATTCGAAAATGAACTTCTTTGGCACCTGCCCTTCGTAGCAACTCCACGATTCTGGGAGTAGTGGTGCCCCTCACGATGCTGTCATCAACCACTATCACTCGCTTTTCTCTGAGAGCTTCGGGCAATGGGCTGAACTTCAGCCGGACTCCAACATCTCTCAGGCGCTGGTCGGGTTGAATGAAGGTGCGCCCAACATATCTGCTCTTGAGCAAACCCTCGCCGAACGGAATCCCGCTTTCCTGCGAATATCCTACGCTGGCTGCTGTGGCTGAATCAGGCACGCCTATGACGATATCGGCATCGATCGGGTACTCCCGGGCTAGCCCCGCGCCCATAGCTTGCCGGGCCGGATAAAGACGACGCCCGCTGATGGTGCTATCGGGGCGGGCAAAGTAGATGTATTCAAAGATACAGAGGCCGCTTTCTTTCGATGGATTGGCGCTACTGGGAAAACTGTGAAATCCGGATTCATCGAACATCACGATTTCCCCTGGATAGACGGCACGATTATGTTCCATGCCCAGCTGATCCAGAGCGCAGCTTTCGGAAGATAGTGCCCATCCGTTGCCGTTGATGGTTCCCATGCACAGAGGGCGAACTCCCAGGGGATCACGCACCCCGATGAGCTTATCTTTGGTCATAATCACCAGGCTGTAAGCGCCCTGAAGTCGGCGCATGGTGTGCCTTATCTTTTCGACTATGGTAGCGCCCGTGGATGAAGATATCAGATGGGCGATTACTTCCGAATCCGTTGAGGTGTTAAAAACATATCCCTGGCTTTCCAGTTCCGCACGCAGATAAGCTGCATTGATCAGGTTTCCGTTGTGTCCCAAAGCCATTTTGCCCAGCGGACTTGATATCACGATCGGCTGGGCGTTGGCGAAGTGGCTCGATCCGGTGGTGGAATAGCGGTTGTGCCCGATAGCCATGTTGCCTTCGAGCTGTGCCAGGTTCTCCTCATCGAATACCTGGGATACCAGTCCCATATCGGCATGGATGGAGATTGACTGACCATCACTGCTGGCAATACCAGCGCTTTCCTGACCACGGTGTTGAAGGGCAAAGAGAGCAAAATAAGTAAGCCTTGCTACATCTTCACCCGGGGCGTAGATCCCGAAAACACCGCAAGACTCATGTAAGGAGGACATATTTAATCCATAAATCGGAGTTGATTAATTATAGTACTTTGAAGGAGCACGGGTCAACTTCTATTCACAAATACTCTTTCAGCCTCTCTGCCAGCGGTCTGGTCATACCCGGAGCGGAGGCCAGTTCATCGAGCGATGCCGACTCTATTTTTTTGAGTGATCCAAACTCTTTTAGCAGGGATTGCTTGCGCTTTGAGCCGATACCGGGCACCTGATCGAGGCGCGAATTGAAAGCAGCTTTCTTGCGTACTTTCGTATGATAGGAGATAGCAAAACGATGAGCTTCATCACGGATCCGTTGCAAGAGGTAAAGTCCCTGAGAATTGCGGGGGAGGATGATCGGATCAGTTGTGCCGGGAATGAAAACCTCTTCGTTCTCTTTGGCTATGCTGGCCAGCGGAACCGAATCGATTCCAATTTCCTGCATTAATTGGAGAACTGTGTTGAGGTGCCCCCGGCCCCCGTCGATCAGGATCAGGTCGGGGATCGAACCCCAGCTCTCCTCGTTTGATCGGGTTCCCTGCCCGAACCGCCGCCGGAGCACTTCCCGCATCATGGCGTAATCATCAATCCCGATTACCGTTTTTATTTTGAATCTTCGATAGTGGGATGATTTAGGTCGGCCATTTTCAAAGACTACCATGCTTCCAACCGCCGCCGTTCCCCGGATATTAGAGATATCGTAACATTCGATCCGTTTTGGCATTCTTGGCAGATACAGTCTGGTTTTCAGTTCATCCAGCGCAGCGCCGGTCCTGCCGGAATCGGCAAGCCATTTGATTTTGAGTTGTTCCAGCATTTCGGTGGCGTTCTCGGAAACCATTTCTACCAGTTGTTTTTTCTCTCCACGGAGCGGAACGATCAGTTGCACACGCCGTCCGAGTTTGCTTTGAAGCCAGCCCTCGATCAGCGGCTTGTCCTCCGGTTCCGTTTGCAGGAGTATTCGCGGGGGGATATCTGTCCTGGCACTGTAGAATTGCTCTACAAAGGTGATGATGATTTTGCCCGGTTTTTCATCCCTGACACCTTCGAGTACGAAATGCTCTTTGCCTAGCAGTTTGCCATCGCGGATGAAGAATACTTGAGCGCAGGCCGTGTTTTTCTCCTGAGCGATGGCGATCACATCCTCATTGACTTTGCGCGTGTAAATGACTTTCTGATTTTCGACGAGCCTTTCAAGCGATTGAATCTGATCCCGCAATGAGGCCGACTTTTCGAATTCCAGCTTGGTGGATGTTTGTGCCATTTTCTTTTTAAGTTTGCGGATTGCCTGTTCCTGTTTTCCCCCCAGAAAAAGGATCACTTGATCGATGATGTCCTGATAATCTTCTTTGGTTATTGCGCCGATGCAGGGCCCGGCGCACCGTTTGATGTGATATTTGAGGCACGGGCGTGTCTCAGTGCCGGTGATAGCCTTTTTGCAGGTTCGATACGGGAAGATTTTATTGAGCCAGTTCAAAGTCTGGCGGGTGGATCCGGCGTTGGCGTACGGGCCGAAATATTTACTCCCGTCTTCCCTGGGACGGCGGGTGAGCATGACACGGGGCCATTCCTCGGCGATTGTGACTTTGAGGTAAGGATAGCTCTTGTCGTCCTTGAGCCTGACATTGTAGAGAGGCCGATATTTTTTGATGAGATTACTTTCAAGTATGAGTGCCTCTTGTTCTGAGTTGGTAATGAAGAAATCGATATCCGCTATTCTCGGTAACATCTTCCGAAGCTTGGGTGTGGTGGGTGAGGCTGTGAAGTAAGACCTGACCCGGTTGTGCAGATTGGATGCTTTGCCTGCGTAGATCACTTTCCGGGAATCATCTCGAAACAGATAGACTCCAGGTTTGCGGGGTAACGACCGGGATTGCTGTGCCGGAGCTTTCATTTACCGGATACCGGTTTTATCAGATTTCAGGAACGGGTGTTTTGTTGCTTTCGCTTCTTTTCCCCTGTGGTAGCGCGGCTGGCACTTACGATTCCTTGCTGGGTTTCTAACTTGGAAAGGAGTCGGCTCAAATGCTCGATTCCGGGAATTTCTATCGTGAGAGTCAGGGAAGTAGTGCCATCATCGTGGTCTACACTTGATATGGCTGAGATGTTTGTTTTAGATTCAGAAATGATGGTGGTGACATCTTTGAGCAGCCCGACCCGGTCGTTAGCGATGATGACGATTGAGACCGGATAAGACTCCTGTTTTGTTCCCCAGCTTACGTCGATGAGCCTTTCCGGTTCCTCTGAACTGGTGATATTGGGGCAATCTTTACGATGGACAGTGACCCCTTTGGCACGGGTCACAAAGCCGATGATCTTGTCGCCGGGGACCGGGTTACAGCAGGGAGCAATATGGGTCAACAGGTCACCCACTCCCATGACCTGCACCCCGGTTGCTACATGGGGCTTTTTGGGGGCTGTCGGTACGGGAGCGGGTAGTTCATCTTCTTTTGGTGGAGCCAGTCTTGGCCCAATTTGCTGGACACTGATATCACCGCAGCCAATAGCAATCAGAAATTCGTTTGCATCCTCATCATGCCCGAATAAGCCTGCAACTTCTTCTGCGGTTGTGCTTATCCCCAGACGTCTACGCTCCTTATCGAAGAGGCTTTTCCCCTGCTCAAGGTTCTCGGCCCGTTCTCTTTTGTGGAACCATTGTCTGATTTTCTCTTTGGAGTGACTGCTCTTGATATAACCTGATTCCGGGTTGAGCCAGTCCAGGCTGGGGCCACGATCTGATTTGGTGCTCAATATACTCACTACATCGCCGTTTTTAAGCTGATAGGTCAGGGGAACGATTCTGTCGTTCACCCGGGCTCCGGTACAGCGGTGCCCCAGATCGGAGTGGATTCGGTAGGCAAAGTCGAGAGGAGTGGCACCCTGAGGCAGTTCTTTTATCTCTCCCATGGGAGTGAAGACATAAACCTGATCCTGGAAAATATCTGTCTTGAGCGTCTCAAAAAAATCGGCACCGTTGAGGTCCTGCTGCCATTCCATGATCTGTCTCAGCCAGACCATTTTCTCCTCGAAACGCATGTCTTTCTTGCTGCCTTCCTTGTAAAGCCAGTGAGCAGCCACTCCGTATTCATCAATGCGATGCATTTCGTAGGTTCTGATTTGTATTTCTAGTGCCTTTCCCTGAAGGGCCATTACCGTCGTGTGAAGTGATTGATACATGTTTCCCCTGGGGTTGGCGATGTAATCGTCGAATTGCCCCGGCAGGGGATGCCAGAGGTGATGGATGATGCCCAGCGCATTGTAGCAATCCTGGACTTCTTCAACCAGCACACGAATTGCCATCAGATCGTGGATGTCGGTGATTTCTTTCCCCTGATCTGCATATTTGCTCATCTTCCGGTAAATGCTGGGGACACTCTTGGGGCGGCCTTCGATTTCCGCCTCAAGGCCGACTTTTTTGAATTCATCCTGCAATATTCGGATGGCATAGGCAATGCCTCTTCTCCACTCGGTTTCCTTAACATCCAGCAGATTGGTAATTTCCTTGTATTCCTCAGGATAAAGATTGTAAAAGGAGATATCTTCCATCTCGCCCTTGATCTCCCTGATTCCCAGACGATGGGCCAGCGGGGCATAGATTTCCATCGTTTCTTCGCAGATTTCCCTTTTTTCCTCGGGTTCCATTCTTTTCAGGTGGTGCATCATCTGCAATCTGTTGGCCAGACTGATGATGATTACCCGGATGTCATCGGACATGGCGAGGAACATCTTGCGCATGCTTTCAGATTGAAACTCATTCGAGACAAACCACGGTATATTGCTGACGTTGTTAACGCTATCGACCAGTTTCTTTATGCCGGAAGGGAATTTGTTTTTTCCTTTTCCCGCGGGCACTTCGATGCCCTCGGGCAAGCCCTGAAGGAAGGAGACAGCCAGTGATTCAGTCCCCATCTGTAGACGGATCAGGATGTGAGCTACCTCCAGCGCGTCATCCAGATTTGCTTTTCCAGCATCCAGCGCAAACTGGTAAGCTCGTTCCACCACTCCCAGTTCTTCACGTGGCAGGTATTCGGCGGCTTTTTCGATGATTTCTTTGAGTTCCATGTGAGCATTTTGAGTATAGCGCGTGATTGGCTGGTATGCAATGAATAGACCGGTTTTGCTCTGGTAAAATCAGGAATGAACAGTTAGAATGAGGGAAATGAAGCGCATAGTTTTCATGGGGACTCCTGAGTTCAGCATTCCCGCGCTGGAACGGCTGATTGCCAGCGAATATGAAATCGTTGCAGTTTATACCCGGCCTGATAAATCCGCCGGGCGCGGCCGTGATCCGAGCATGCCGCCGGTGAAGGTAATGGCTCAGGCGCATGGCATTCCGTTATTCCAGCCGGAAACCTTGAAGAGTTCCTCCGAAATTGAACATCTGGCCAGTCTGAAGCCCGATGTTGGAATTGTGATTGCCTTCGGGCAAATTCTGCCCCAGGAGGTGCTGGACATCCCTGGCTTTGGGTTCCTGAACATTCATCCCTCCCTTTTGCCTCGTTACCGGGGAGCTTCGCCGGTGGCTTCAGCCATACTGGCTGGTGAAGCGGAGACAGGCGTTACAATCATGTTGCTGGATGCCGGAATGGATACCGGTCCGATTCTGGCTCGAAGTCGGCTTTCAATAGATTCCGAAGATACCACCGAATCGCTTGAGGCCAGACTGGCGGAGGTTGGGGCTGATCTTCTGATAGAGACCTTGCGCCGGTGGTTCGAGCAAAAACTGGTTCCGGAGCGTCAAGATAATAGGGAAGCCACCTACACTGCCCGGATTTCTAAAAATGACGGAGAATTGAACTGGCAGCTTCCGGCAGAAGAACTGGTGCGACGAATAAGAGCCTTTCACCCCTGGCCGGGGTGTTACACCCGCTGGCGGGGAAAGACGCTGAAAGTATTAAAAGCAATCTCTCTGCCTTCGGCGGAGCGAGTCGAGCCGGGGCTGGTGATTGAAATGCCTGTTGAATCGGAGATTCCTGTGGGGATTGGCACCGGGGAGGGAATACTGGGTTTATCGCTGGTTCAGCTTGAGGGAAAGAAGTCTATGCCGATTACCGATTTTTTGCGCGGGCAAAAGGGATTTTTTGGTCAGAAAATGGGATAATAAATTTTGATGAGCTAAAATAATCGAAACCTTACTGTTTGTGGTCAAACGGGAGGCAGAATATGAGTAGACGAGTATCGTTGAGTATAACAATCACCTGTGCAGTGCTGGCTCTTGGGGCTGGTATCGGCGCAGGCTATGCCATCGAAGCGAGCCACTCCAGCACACTGGATTCCGAGATAGCGGAGAAAAACGCACAAATCATTGCTAATGAAACGCAGATAGCTTTACTTGATTCTGAATTGTCACAATGCCAATCTGATCTGGCAGAAAAACAGACGGAGTGTACTTCGATTCAAAAAGAACTGGATAGTACAGCGACTGATCTCAGTTTTTTGCAATCGAGTTATAATGCTCTCACCGGGTATTATCAGACGGCACAGAGGGAATACGAAAATCTACAGGGTAAGTACGAAATCCTTCAGGATGCTTGTCGGAGCCACACGGTTGAGGAAATCATGGACCTGCAAGATCAGATATCGTCTCTTCAGAGCGAAAAATCATGGTTACAAGCAGAGGTGAGCCGGCTCGAAAATCAACTGACTCCTTCTCCCACCCATGCGATTGAGCGGAGTGAAGTCTGGGGAAATCCCAAGTTCAAGAGCACTGCCTGGCAGGGGAAAAACTTTAAGTTGCGCGAAAAACTGGAAGACATTGGTAATTCGTACGATGAAACCCATACATATATCCAGGGGGAGACCGATTGCAATGATATGGCAGTAGATATATGGAATATGCTGATCACGGAGAATATAAAGTCAGTCATAGTTGTGGGAAACAAAGATATGATGAATGAGGCTTTCGATGATTGCGATCATGCCTGGCTGTATGTCTTCGATGCTGACGGAATGGTTATTTACATGGAACCGACGACGGGAGAAGTTATTTACGGGCGTTTGTCCGATGGTTCTTCAAATCCCAAAGCCGATCCGTATCGAGAGGGATTCATATATGAAAAACCTTCGGACTTATGGGAAGATCTCTGCCCTTCCAATCACAACTGGTGAATCGCAGTAATTATACAGGCTGGCTGCCCTTCATTGATACGTTTCGAACTTTTTGTATCATGCCCCCGCCTGAAATGAAGGTCATGTTCAATCAAGTTAGGGAATTGCATTGATCTTGTTCATGGTGATGTTGTATTGCCCCTTTTTCAGGACAATGTGGCCAGCGGTATAACAATAGTTGGGCTGCTGTCCACAGACGATAAATGTTTCTTATATCCGTTATCACTACGGAAATGAGATCAATCAAAAGCTAATAGATGTATGTGTTGCGATCTGCTAAATCAACTAGCAAACCACTCCAGATTGCCCTTTATTCCTATAACTACCTCTTTTACAGGGATATCTTTCCCTGAAGAGGCTATAGCCTGTTGTGCAAGGTGAGTAAGCCCACCACAGCAGGGCACTTCCATCCGCGCTACTGTCAGGCTCTTAATATCTGATTGCCTAAGCAATTCGGCAAGCTTTTCCTGATGTGCCTGGGCGTCATCCAGCTTGGGACAGGCGCACACAACCGCATGATCTCTGATGAAATCCTGATGAAAGTTGCCGTAGGCAAAGGGCCCGCAATGGGAAGCAAGCAGCAGGTCAGCCCCTTGCAGGAAGGGGGCGTTTGGCGGAACTAGGGTGAGTTGCACCGGCCAGTGGGTGAGAGTTGACTCCTGCCTTATTGATGATTGTGTCCCCTGCCCCTGTTCAAATTGTTGAACGGTCGTTGAAGGGCACCCACAGGGAAGTGGTTCATCTTGCTTCACCGCCGCCAGATATTCCTCCACTGCATGCTCGTCAAAATCATCGCTTTCTTGTTTCTCAATGGTCAGAGCTCCCTGCCGACATTCGCCCAGACAGGCTCCCAATCCATCACAGTAATTTTCGCTGACAAGTTTGGCCTTACCGTCAATTATCTGGATGGCTCCTTCGGCACAGGCGAGAACACAGGCTCCACATCCATCGCACTTTTCCTCGTCTATTTTGATGATATCTCGAACAACTTTTGTAGTCATGATATGCCCCCAAGCTATAAACTGCCGCACTCTAAAATCAGTCTTCCCCCATCGATCTCTTCCGTCGCTCTTCACCTAGGCATTCACGTGCCGATTTGCACCAGTGGATACAGTAAGGCACCTCTTCTTTGTATATCCAGTTTCCGCAGCTAGGGCACCTTACCTTTAACTCACTTGACCAGATTTCCTCTTTCGTGCCGCAATTGGGGCACGTGAATTCATCAACTGTTCGCCATCTGGTATCCTGTCCGGGACATTTCGCAGCCGTTGTTATTAGATACCCCTCAAGTCTGATGCCATTGTACGATATTCAGTTAGAAAGGGTATGTGATCTAGGTCACATTGGTTTTCTACACAAATGAAAAGCAATACCCCGAGATCTACCCCCGACTCTAGTATTGGGAGTGGTACAATAACTGGGGGCAGGTCAGTCAAGAGGGCTTGGCCCTTTAATATCAAACGAAAAAGCGCAGACCCAGGTCTGCGCTTTTAAACCGCTTTGGAGTCGAGTTGGTACTTGTTATCCTCCCCCGATAATCGTTCCCATTCCTCCGCAATGCCGTGTTTCACTGCCGATTTTGGCTGCCGGACGGCCATTGATGAGCACGCTGGAATCACCGCTTATTATCTCGAAGGTGTTCGGGCCCGTGCAGGCGGCGTGAATTCCCATATCGCCGACTCTGGCGGCCGGCTTGCCGTTTACGAAAACGTTAGGACTGCCTCTGGTTATAGGGCCTATTACAGGCAGGGGGTCGGAGGGAGCTCCATGACCATCCGCATCGCATTTAGCCAGCATGCCAACATGTGCATATCCCACCGGAGATACCGCGTTTACAGTAAATGTTTTCTCGTAGGTTTCATCATCTACTTTTACCGATAGTGTAATTGTGTTGGCTCCCGGGGAATTGAATACCGGCCTGGAAATAGGCCCGGTATCCGGGCTGAACGATCCGCTGCCGCCCCATTTCACGCTGGAGGAATAATCTTCTCCATCGATAGTGCAGCCTGCGCCGAATACCCATCCGCTGGTGAACACGTTCGGGCTCCAGCCCGCCGGATATTTCAATACCAGTGCTGCCGACTCGGAAGCATCCTCGCTATCCTGATTTTCCGCGTCGTAATTTTCAAGCCACGCCATCAATTCATTCAATATCTGATCGTCGGAAGCATACGGATCGCAGGCACTGACCGAAAACAGCATGATAATTAATAATGGAATGATCGGTAAATTTTTTTTCATCTTCCTTCCTCACGAACGAAATGCAGCCATGGTTTTATGCTTGAAAGAGGTCTGTCCAGATCGAGTTCAATCTGTCCGTCTGAAATGGCCAGCTTTCTGATGTTGAATCCCTGTGTATTCAGATAGCTCGTCACGTCGTACCCGACCACGGTAAGTTCGTTTTCCACGAAATCGCCCGGAAAAGGCACCCTTCCGAATTCCAGCTTATCGATCTCAAGGGAAAGCTGGTTGTTAATTATGCCGCATTTCCCTTTGACGTAATAATTTACATATCTCCCGGTTTTAACGTAACCCATAATCTTGTCGATGGTTTCATTGGAAATACCCACATCATCGATCAAAGCCTGTAGGGTCTGTGTATCAAGAACGCCGGATGATCTCACAGTTCCGTCAGCGCCGAAATCAAGCTGTATCGTCCGAAAAGGGAAATTGGGGATATGCCCTATTGCCAGCAGGGATGAAACCTCTTCCTCCGTGAGCGTAGTGTGCGCACTGGTAAATGATTGCGGGTTGGCGACGATCTCCCTCAGGTCTTCGACGGTGACCGGGTGGTTAAGGGCATCCAGCCCGCTGTATGAGCTTTCCACGCTCAGTTCGACTCCCAGGTCCCTTTGTTCGTTCGTTCCCAGCAGGTCGGAGATGATGGGCACGTTGCCCAGAAAATATCCGGCAGCGAAAAGTGCGCCTATGCCCAGTATCAGCAAAATGGAAACGATAATTATTAATGCTTTTTTCACCTAGAAATCCCCTTTTATCAGCTTTTTTTAGCCCAAAGATGATTATATCAGAAATTACGAGCTTCTTTTTTTATAATTATCGGGGCATGATTTGTTGTGGATGCGCAGGCGTATATTTCATGACACGCCTTCGCCAAAGAGGCGCAGCCTGTCTGTATCAATGATGGTGATTTCGCCCCGGGCAGTGCTGATAATGCCCTGTTCTTTTAACCGGGTGTTACCCTGATAACAGTTTCTGTGGTAATGCCGGTCATGTCGGCGATTTCTTGTCTAGTGAAGGGGATAACCGGGCCTATTTTGGCGGAGATCATTAGCAGGGAACTGGCTATCCGTTGATCAACATTCTCTCCTGCCATGTCGCGCAAACGGTCATGGGCATCCCGAATACGTCCGCCCAGCCATCGATGGTGTTGGCACATTGGTGCTGAATAACTATATGAGGCTTTGCTTCAACGACGGAACTGAGGAGTGCTCTGCAACTGTTAGTTCGCTTGCCAGGTCCGTTGCTATCTGGGGAAGAGTGCGTAGCGGGAACGATCTCTAG
>Ga0180432_10008645_pt1 | contig 12615 bp, 6 predicted proteins | sample SS_ome_10_FD_132414 | JGI IMG/M metagenome (GOLD analysis project Ga0180432, IMG submission 132414) | Hypersaline lake sediment archaeal communities from the Salton Sea, California, USA - SS_1_MS_2 metaG | ecosystem: Environmental > Aquatic > Non-marine Saline and Alkaline > Hypersaline >...
AAGATGTTGCCGCGTCGAGACTGGGCCATGCCGGCCTGGCGGGCGACGGGCGACTCGGACGTCGAGTATACCACCACGTTGTGGGGTTCACGACGGAATCTATTTGGCGTAACCTCGTTACCCCCGACCGATTTTTGTTGACACAAGATACGTTGTCACGATAAATTGGATATAGGATATAGAGGGAAATCGTTTTGCGACTCCGTTTGTTTATTTCACATCCGGCCGGTCTCGGGCCCGGGGTCGTCAGGAACAGGTATTCTCCATCGCCGCGCAATTGCGCGCGGACTGGAATCATTTGAGGACCCACACCATGCCATATACCGGCGCCGTTTGGGCTATTGACATTGGACAATGTAGTTTGAAGGCATTGCGTTGCTTGGCGGGCGAGATGCCCGGCCAAGTCGAGGCAGTGGCTTTCGACTATATCGAGTACCCCAAGATACTCAGCCAAGCCGATGCCGACCCGGCCGAGTTGATCTCGGACGCTTTGAAGCAATTCCTCTCCCGCAATGACTTGCAGGGAGACAAGGTTGCCATCTCCGTACCCGGCCAAAGCGGTCTGGCTCGCTTCATTAAGTTGCCGCCGGTCGAGTCGAAGAAGATACCCGACATCGTCCGCTACGAAGCTCGGCAACAGATACCCTTCGACCTAAACGACGTCGTGTGGGATTATCAGCAGATGGGCGGCGCCGAGGAGGAAGGTTTCTCGCTGGAAACCGAGATCGGCCTGTTCGCCATGAAGCGCGACGCGGTGTTTCGCGCCATCGAGCCGTTCCGCGAAGTCGGCATCGAAGTGGACTTTGTTCAACTGACGCCGCTATGCCTTTACAACTACATCGTCTTCGACAAGATGCCGGACCTGCCGCCGGCCGACGAGTACGATCCGGAGAATCCTCCCCCGTCGATCGTGATCTTGTCCTTGGGAACCGACGCCACTGATCTGGTCGTGACCAACGGTTTTCGGGTTTGGCAACGTAGCGTGCCGATTGGCGGCAACCATTTCACCAAGGCGCTCACCAAGCAGTTGAAGCTCACTTTCTCGAAGGCCGAGCATCTGAAACGCAACGCCGCTTCGGCCGAGGACTCCAAGGCCGTTTATCAGGCGATGCGGCCCGTGTTCAAGGACCTCGTCACCGAACTGCAACGATCGATCGGCTACTTCGGCAATATCGACCGAAACGCGAAGATCGACCGTATCGTGGCCTTGGGCAGCGCGATGAAACTGCCCGGGCTGCGGAAGTATCTGGAACAAAGCCTCGGCTACACCGTCGAGCGGGTCGACTCCTACGAAGCCATGGTCGGTTCGCAGGTGTTGACCGCGCCGGCATTCACGGACAACATACTGGGCTTCGGTTCATGTTACGGGTTGGCCCTGCAAGGGCTGAAGATGGGCGGACTGCGCACGAATCTCTTGCCCAACGAGATCGTGCAGGAGCGGATGATCCGAAAAAAGAAGCCGTGGGCCGTGGCCGCCGCCGCCTTGCTGCTGTTGGCGCTGACGGTAAGCTTCGGAGTTTACTCCCGAGCGCTGGCTACCGTTGACGAGAAGCTCTTCGCGGACGCCGAAAGAAGAGCGAGCACCGTTATCGGCAACGCGAACGACTGGGAAGGCCAAGCCCAGGAGGCTCTCAGGGAGTTCGAGAACACCAATAGTATCGGAAAGAATCTTGTCGGAAACGTCGAGGGGCGCATCCTCTGGCTCGAACTTCTGAAGATGGTCAACGAGTGCTTGCCCCGCGACGAAGACGCGGGCGAGGGCCAAGAGAAGAAAGATATCTCTCTCCGCCAAGAGTTGCACATCGACAACATCGAGTGTCAGTGGTTCGAGAACCTTTCCGAGTGGTTCGCCGAAGTGAAGCCAACGTACGACCAGCAACAGCCGGCCGGAGCGGCGGCCCCCAGTCAGCCGCCGGCGGAAGACCTCGGCGACGGAGCCGAAGGAGACGGAGCCGAAGGGGGCGAAGGAGCCGTTGTCGGCGGTCCCCAGGGTGAAGGCTGGGTAATCCAAATCAGCGCGCACCATTATCACAACCTAAGATCGCATCCTCCGGTTGGCCTGGAGTTCGTCCTGCAGACGTTTATCGCGAACCTGCGCGAGAAGGAAGTGCAATTGGAGAAGGAACGCGACGCGATAGCTCCGATGGACATGGGGATTTCCTATCCGCTGGTAGCCTGGACCGGCAGAGCGGAAGAAGAGGAATTGACCATACCCGGCACGACCAGCACGGCCGAAGGGGCCGGTTACGGAATGGCCGCGCGAACCGGCATGGACGACGCGGCCGAGGAACCCAGCACGATAACCGTGCAAAGGGTGGATTTCGTCGTGCAGTTCTGCTGGCAGCCGACGCCCCCGAGCGAACGACTCGAGGAAGAAATGGAAGCAGCCGAAGCGGCGGCCGAGGCGGCCGAAGCCGCGGCTGAGGAAGCGGAGTTTTCCGAGTAGACAAACGACACGGCCAGTGTTGCCTTTCGCTGAAGCGAAAGTAGCATGATTCGACGATTGGCAGCAGACGCCTCGCGGCCGGGACGAACACGAAAACAAAGACGAGCGTATCCAAACGATACTCGAATCCAAACGCGGCATAGCGAAGGATAAATGCAATGGATCAATTGAAAGTTGGCCTCGATGCCTTGAAGAGATACAACTTCTGGGTTCTCTTGGTTGTTTTGATCGCGGTGGGCTGCGGCTCGTGGTTCATGGCCACCGGCGAAATAGCCGAGCAGTTCGCCAGCCGAAAGAACAAGTTGGATTCGACGTTCAACAACATGCGGAACATCTCCAACAAGGATGATCTTCCCAACTTGGATCGCATCGACTTCATCAAGGGCAAGCACAAGGAACTCAACGCGAATGTCTACGCGGCCTGGGAGGATCTCAAGAAGCTGCAGGAAGACAAGAACGCGCTTCCCACGCCATTGAGTGCCGGGTTCAAGAAGCACTTCAAGCAGCTTGGCGCCGACGGGACAATTCCCCGCTCTTACCGCGAGGAATACCAACTCTTCATCCTCGATCATTTTCCCGCTCTGTTCGAGGATATTCGCATTCTTCGTCCCGACTTTGAAGACGCCAAGAAAGCCGGGGGCGCTAAGAAGGCCGATGCCACCTACGGCGCCTTCGGAGATCGCGGCGATCAGGAGGAAGTGAAAATGGTCGGCGTTATCGACTGGGACGGGGGAGACCAGGAGCGAGTCAAGCAACGGTTCTTCTGGGAAGAGGTTCCCGACACGGACCAAGTCGTCCTGGCCCAGGAAGACCTTTGGGTGTACGAAGCCCTGTTGCGGGCGATCAAGGCCACCAACGGCAACGCCAAAGAGCAGTACAACGCGCCGATAACCCACATCACCGCCTTGGAAATCGGCGCCGATGCTTCCGAGTCCTTGATGGCCTCGGCCCAACCGATCATGCTCGGCGCGTCCGGTTCGCAGGGTACACCCGAGCAAGCCGCCGGCGAAGAAGGCGGTGAAGAAGGCGGCGAAGCCGGCCAACCCGAACTCCAGTCCGGTGAATACGGCTACAAAGGCGCGGAAGCGGGCGCCGATAATCTGCTGCAATACCGCTACGTCGGCCGCACGGGAAGACCGCTGGCCGCCGATGCGAAACAACCTTATGCCGAGTTCAAGATGATGCCCATCCGCATGAGCCTCGTCATGGACCAGACAATGGTTCCCGCGCTTCTGGTTGCTTGTGCCAACTCGAACATGCCCATTGAAATCCGCAAGGTGCGGCTCGATCCCGGAAAGAAATCCGATTTCCAACTGACCGCGAAGTCGAACACGGGCGAGACTCAAGACCGAGGTATCGTGGGAGGCACGGCGGCTGCAAGGAGTGCGTACGGCGGAATGACAGGCGGCGGACTTCACGAAGGCGCCGCCTACTCGGGCGGTCGCGGCGGTTACCGACGCTACAGCAGCGGAAGCGCGGGAAAAGAGGAATTCCAATCGGGCGATCACCCGCTGCACATGCCGGTGGAACTGCAAGGGATCATCTACATCTTCAACCCGCCCAACGTAGAGAAGTTGGGAACCGGCTCGGCCTCGGAAGAGCAGCCGCAAACTCCGGTTGAGACGCCTCCGAGCGAAGAGCCTTCCACTGAAACACCGCCGGCCGAAGAGCCGCCGGCTGAAACACCGCCCGCGGGAACACCTCCGGCCGGCGAGCCCACCGAAAGCGTGCCTCCCGGGACCGCGCCCGCGGCCCCTGAAACCGAGACTCCCGAAACCGCGACTCCCGAAACCGCGCCCGCCGACGGCGCGACGAACAACGATACTACTCCCGCGAAAGCGGCCGCCGGCGACGGTCCGGCGGAAACTCCATAGGCCGAAAGGAATCCAGTCATGAAAGCCAAATTGCGATTGGACAAGAACGCGCTGAAACAGTTCTTCATCGCGAACGTCGAAAAGCTCTCTTTCGCCGTGGTCGTGGCCGTTTCGCTGCTTCTGATCTACAAGGCCGTGGATCGGGAAGCGTTCGAGATGGAACCGGGCGACATGATCGCCGAGGCCGACAGACTCGGCAAGAAAATTCAAGACACGCAGGCGGCGTGCGAGTTGAACGTCACCGACTACGTCGACCGAGCCGAGCAGAGCCGCACGGATATCGTGGAAGACCTCTATGCCACGAGCATTCCGTGGAATCCACCCCTGTTCGAGCCGCCCACGCTGCGCACGATGCCCGCCCTCTCGGCGTTGACGCAACTGGAAGGCGCCGCGGGAATGGGCCCCTTCGATCTCAAACAAGCCCCCGAAGGGCGGGGCGCCAGGCGAACGGAAAGCAACTTGAAGGGACAGCGCTGGATCGTGATCACCGGCCTGATACCGGTCGAAGAGCAAATCTCCGCCTACAAGAGAGCTTTCTCCAAGGTCAAGGACTACAATCCCGATGTCGACGCCAATCCCCTGTACATGTACTACTACGTGCAACGGGCTGAAGCAGGAAAGAAAGGCACCGATGGCGAACTGGACTGGAAGAGAATCGGCAGGTCGACGAAATTCGAGAAGACCTGGGTTCGTGAAGCGCAGGAAATCATCAGCCCCAGATACATCGTCGAGGCAAACCGCAGGCTCGTCATGCCGCTAGGTCCCTTGACGCCCAACAGCCCGATGGGCCCCAGTGGCGGCGGATGGGGCGACGAAGTCGGGCATAGCACGTTTGAACTCGTCAGCCTAGAGGACGACGAGGAGGAAGCCGGCGCCGAGGAAGAAGAAGGCGATGACATGCCCGACGACCTCGAATTCGACGACCCCGACGAACCGGCCAGGGCGAGACCAAGGGGAGGTGGAAGAGGAATCGTGGCCGGTACCGGCGGGTTGCACGAAGGAATGGCCGGCGGATACGGCGGCCAACACGGCGGCAACTACGGCCGCGACTACGGCGGACGAACCGACGCCGGTGCCGATGAAGAAGAAGGACCGCCCGAGCATCTGCTCTTCCGATTCTTCGATTTCAACGTGCAACCGGGCAAGCAGTATGTTTACCGGGTCCAACTGCAGTTGGCCAACCCCAGTAGCAAGTCGGAAGACAAATTTCTCGACGAGAAACTGGCGAAAGCCAAGAAAGATGCCGTTGCGCAATACAAGAAACTCAAGGCCGCCGGGGAAACCGCCAAGGCCACGTTGGCTTACCGGAAATGGAGCCGAATGTCGACCGATTGGAGCGAACCCACCGAGCCGATCGCCGTACCCCACGACACGCGTCTACTGACCGTTTCCGTAACGCAATCTCCACGAATCACCACGCCGGCGACCGCCAAGTTGATGGTGGTCAAGTGGCTGGAGAGCGACGGCTCGGAAGCCTTCAAGGATTTTCCCAAACTGGGACACGGAAAGGTCCTCAACTTCCCCAACTACAAGTTCCCCGAACTCTCCGACATGAAGGATGACGAGGACGAAGAGGATAGGATCCGCAGGAGCAGGAGAACCGCCAGGGACGAGGAAGAAGACGAAGAGGACGACAGAATCACTGTCGACTACATGTCCGAAACCATACTGCTGGACATGCTCGGCGGCGCTCGGCTACCCGGCCGCGACAAGAGCATAACCTCGCCCGCCAAGGTCGTCCTGCTAGATCCCGACGGCAATCTGGTCGTTCGCGACGAACTGGCGGACTTGGAACAATACGAAAGCCGCACCTCGGAAGAGGTGGAAATGGAACCTGGAGAGGAAGGCGAGGAATTCGACCGCAGCATTTACGAGGGCGGTCGCGGTATCGTCCCGGGTTACGGCGGCGAAGGCGGCCTGTTCCAAGGATTCGAGTAATAGAAGGGGTTCGGCGAGGCCTTTGGCAACGCCGATATCCTATCTCAAGAAATGTTAAGCGGCCCGATCGAATATCGATCGGGCCGCTTGGCTAATCGCTTTGTGGATTGTTCACACTGGTCTCGGGCAGTGATGGCAATCCGTCATTGATATGCCTAGTTGCAGCAGGCGGGCTCGCAGCAAGCGGGCTCGCAGCAAGCGGGCTCGCAGCAAGCGGGTTCGCAGCAAGCGGGCTTGCAGCAGCGAAGTTTGGCTTTCAGCCGATCCAGCAGACCACCGCAACGACGCGGCTTGCAGCAGGGATCGCAGCAGGCGGGCTCGCAGCAGGCGGGCTCGCAGCACTCGGGCTCGCAAGCGGCCGGTTCGCACGCAGCCGGCTCACAGGCGGCGGGCTCGCAGCAGGCGACTTCTTCGCAGCAGGCCGGTTCGCAGCATGCCTTGCGGGCACGGCACTTGGCGAACAAGCGCTTCAGGAAACCACCGCAACGGGGCTTGCAGCAAGGATCACAGCAGGTGGGCTCGCAGCAGGCGGGCTCGCAGCACTCGGGCTCGCAAGCGGCCGGTTCACAGGCGGCGGGTTCACAGGCGGCGGGCTCGCAGCAGGTGACTTCTTCGCAGCAAGCGGGTTCGCAGCAAGCGGCCTTGCGGGCACGGCACTTGGCGAAAAGACCCTTCAGGAAACCACCACAACGGGGTTTGCAGCAGGGATCGCAGCAAGCGGGCTCGCAGCATTCCGGCTCACAGGCGGCCGGTTCGCAGCAGGCTGGTTCGCAACAACCACCGCGGTGGCGGAACAAACCAGCGTCGGCAGTGGCGGCGCTCAGCAGCAGACCAAACATGGCTACCGTGAGGCTCAACATCAGTACACGACGACTCATGGGAGGCACTCCTTGTTAGGAAAGACCTAGTGGGATACCCACGCAAACTGGCGAGGGTAGAGGATCTATGGACAATCTAAGGTCTGCTATCGACGAGAAACCGCCAAGCCCTTCACTAGACACCCTATCTCAGCCAGATTATCTCGTTTTCAAGGCCACCTGTAGCAAATGGTACGATCGTGGCGATTCATCTGCTCAGGAGACACCGCTAGAAGGGGGTCGAATTGGCGGCTAGGGAAGGTATTCGCGTTGGGCCTTGACCGGAAACAGCCCCTTTCCGTCCTTTTCTTCGGCTGCTCAAATGGAAAGTCATTCGATTAGTGTAGTCAAACATAGTGGTGCTATAGATGGTCTCGTTGGTGTGAAAAGTCAAGAACGGGCCTCGCCAGGTCGTGGTCGTAGCCGATTGCGGCGAGATTGTTCACGTTGCGTGAAGAAATATCCTATGCTTTCATGCACTTGGGCGAGTTAGCGAAGGGCGGTCGATCCACCCCATGCGTACTGCACGAAATGCCAAGAAGGAGTTCAGTACACCTCGCCTTCGCAGTCTCACGATTTCACAACAAGCAGATAAGAGTAAGTCGCCGCGATTGAGCGGTCGAAAATCGCCACGGAGACCCTGAAGATGACTTCCAACGCTATTGAACTGGAACCGTTGTACTCGAGTTTGGCGAGCGATCCGATGCTGGCCGAGATTGTCGACATGTTCGTCGAGGAAATGCCGGCTCGCGTGGAAACTCTGCGCCGTCATCACCAGAACGGTGATTTGGAGGGCCTGCGCACAACGGCCCATCAACTCAAGGGCGCCGCCGGCAGCTACGGCTTCGATACGATAAGCCCCTGCGCCGCGGAACTCGAGAACGCGATTCGCAACGAAGATTCTTCCGAGGCAATCGACCGGGCCCTGACGCGGCTCGTGGATTTGTGCGGCCGAGTCAGCGGCGGACAGGGCGACTGAGCGGTCGTGAGTCCGGTTGTTGCGTCCGCAATTGGGTAGTCTATTATCTAGTCACCGTGGTGTAATGCCCCCTCTATATGTGGGGCATTGCGAAAACTCGGCCCATTGGTTAAGTTAGTCTCTTGTGAAGTTCGGTTGCGGCCGTTGGCCCCCCGACAGTGTCCAGAAAGAAGTTCCCGTAGCCGTTTTTCAGTGGACCGGGAACATCTCAAGGGCACGCGTTTTGGACCGTTACCATTTGGTTTTTGCTCAGAATGGCAAGAAGTTGCCGGCGTCCTCCATGGTTGCGGTTCGCCCGGGTTAGCAGTGCCGGGCGATTGTCCCGCCCCAAGGCGTTTCGAGACGGGGTAAACTTCTTCGGGACGCACCAAATCGACATGTATTGCGCCGGCCGTTTAGTTCGGCGCGAGTTAACACCATACCAGACCTTCGTAGCATTCTAATTGAGGAGAGGATCCGTGGAGAAAAGACGTTTCGTGACGCTCGACGGCAATGAAGCGGCGTCAAACATTGCTCACCTTTGTAGCGAGGTGATGGCTATTTACCCGATTACGCCGTCCTCGGCCATGGGCGAATCGGCCGACTCTTGGGCAGCAGCCGGACGCAAGAACATCTTCGGCACCGTGCCCGATGTCGTCGAGATGCAGAGCGAAGCCGGCGCCGCCGGCGCCGTGCATGGATCGTTGCAGGGTGGAGCCTTGACGAGCACCTTCACGGCCTCGCAGGGTCTGTTGCTGATGATCCCGAACATGTTCAAGATCGCCGGCGAACTGACTCCCACCGTGTTTCACGTTTCCGCTCGTACGGTTGCCGCCAACGCCCTGTCGATTTTCGGCGACCACAGCGACGTGATGGCTTGCCGTATGACCGGCTGGGGCATGCTCTCCTCGGCTTCCGTTCAAGAAGCACAAGACATGGCCATGATCGCCCACGCCGCGACGCTGGAAGCCCGAGTGCCGATATTGCACTTCTTCGACGGTTTCCGCATTTCGCACGAAGTCAACAAGATCGAGCAGTTGACCGAAGGTGACGTTTGCAGCATGATCGATCCCGAGTTGGTGCAAGCCCATCGCGAGCGGTCCATGAACCCGAACAAGCCGGTGCTTCGCGGCACGGCTCAGAACCCGGACGTCTTCTTCCAAGGTCGCGAGGCCTGTAACCCGTTCTACGACAAGGTACCCGGCATCGTACAGAAGACGATGGACAAGTTCGCCGAACTGACCGGTCGCCAGTACAATCTGTTCGATTATGTTGGTGCCGAAGACGCCGAGCGAGTGATCGTGCTGATCGGTTCTGGTATTGGTTCGGTTGAAGAAGCGGTCGAGAAGCTGACCGCTGAAGGCGAAAAGGTTGGTATGATCAAGGTTCGCCTTTATCGCCCCTTCGACGCCAAGGCAATCGTGGCCGCGCTTCCGAAGACGACGCAGAGAATCGCCGTCTTGGATCGCACCAAGGAACCCGGCAGCGCCGGCGAACCGCTTTACCTCGACGTGGTCACCGCCTTGGCCGAGAATTGGGCCGGTTGCTGTGGCGACAGCCCGATTCCGAAGGTCATCGGCGGCCGCTACGCCCTGGCCTCCAAGGAGTTCACGCCCGCCATGGTCGCCGGCATTTATGCCGAATTGACAAAGGACTCCCCCAAGGCCAAGTTCACCATTGGTATCAACGACGACGTGTCGAACCTGAGCCTGGACTACGACCCCAGCTTCTCGACCGAGGGCGAGGATGTCACCCGCGCCATGTTCTTCGGTCTCGGTAGCGACGGCACCGTCGGCGCCAACAAGAACTCGGTGAAGATCGTCGGCGAGAACACGCCGAACTATGCCCAGGGTTACTTCGTTTACGACTCGCGAAAAGCCGGTTCGGTAACGACTTCGCACTTGCGATTCAGCCCCCGACCGATTACCAGCTCCTACCTGATCGGCCAGGCCAACTTCATCGCCTGTCACCAGCCGCAGTTCATCGACCGCTTGGACCTTTTGTCGATGGCCGAGCCGGGTGCCACGTTCCTGCTTCACAGCCCCTACGGCCCGGACGAAGTTTGGGACCATCTGCCCATGGAAGTCCAAGAGCAGATCGTCGAGAAGAAGCTGAAGTTCTACGTGATCGACGCCTACGCGGTTGCCCAAAAGGCCGAGATGGGCGTGCGGATCAACACCGTCATGCAGACGTGTTTCTTCAAGCTCTCCGGCGCGCTTCCCGAGGAAGAAGCCATCACGCGGATCAAGGACGCCATTAAGAAGACCTACGGCAAGCGCGGCGAGACGGTACTCAACCGCAACTACGCGGCGGTCGACGGTGCTTTGGCGGCTCTGCATGAGGTCAAGGTTCCCGACTCGGTAACCTCGAAGACCAATCGTCTTCCCGCGGTACCGGTAGACGCTCCCGAGTTCGTCAAGGAAGTCCTCGGCACGATCATTGCCAACCGCGGCGACGAGCTGCCCGTCAGTGCCATTCCGGTCGACGGTACGTTCCCCACGGGCACGACGATGTACGAGAAGCGCAGCATCGCCCAAGAGATTCCGATTTGGGATCCGGAAGTCTGCATCCAGTGCGGTCGTTGCTCGATGGTTTGCCCGCATGCCGCGATTCGCATGAAGGTCTTCCCGGCCGAACAGAACGGCGCCCCGGAAGGCTTCGCCGTCGCCGACGGCAAGGGCAAGGAATACACCGAGCTGAAGGCTCGCGTGCAGGTCGCTCCCGACGATTGCACGGGCTGTGGCGTGTGCGTCGATTGCTGCCCCGCGAAGAACAAAGAAGTGGCCAATCGCAAGGCCATCAACATGGAGACCAAGCTCGACCACCTGGAAAAAGAGCAAGCCAACTTCGACTACTTCCTGAGCATTCCGGATATCGATCGCAGTCTGGTCAAGATCGACAGCATGAAGGGCTCCCAGTTGCTGCCGCCGCTGTTCGAGTTCAACGGAGCTTGTGCCGGTTGTGGCGAAACGCCCTACGTCAAGCTGATCACGCAGTTCTTCGGCGACCGCATGATGATCGCCAACGCCACGGGCTGCTCGTCGATTTACGGCGGTAACCTGCCTTGCACGCCTTACACGACGAACAAGGAAGGCCGGGGCCCAACGTGGAGCAACTCGCTGTTCGAGGACAACGCCGAGTTCGGTCTCGGCATGCGACTGGCCGTGGATCAGCAAATCCGCTTCGCCGGCGACATGCTCGAGCAACTCGGACCGAAGTTGGGCGACAATCTGGTCTCCTCGCTGCTTAGCAACAAGCAGCAGACCGAAGAGGAAATCGCCGCCCAGCGCGAAGCGGTTGCCGAGCTTAAGAAGAAGCTGTCCGAGATGGACGACGCGGCGGCCAAGCACTTGCTGGCCTCGTCCGACGCTCTGATGCGACGCAGCATCTGGAGCTTCGGCGGCGACGGTTGGGCCTACGACATCGGTTTCGGCGGCCTGGACCACATCTTCGCCTCGGGACGCGACCTGAACGTCCTGGTGATGGATACCGAGGTCTACTCGAACACGGGTGGTCAAGCCAGTAAGGCGACGCCTCGCGGTGCGGTGGCCAAGTTCGCCGCCGCCGGCAAGCCCAGCCGCAAGAAGGACCTGGGCATGATCGCCATGAGCTACGGCAACGTGTTCGTTGGCCAAATCGCCTTGGGCGCCAATCCGATGCACACCATTCGCACCATCCTGGCGGCCGAAGCGTATCCCGGCACCTCGCTGGTCATCGCTTACAGCCACTGCATTGGCCAAGGTATCAACATGACCACGGCCATGAACCAGCAGAAGGAAGCGGTTGGTTGCGGATACTGGCCTCTGTACCACTACGATCCTCGTGAGGAGAAGCCGTTCAGCCTCGACAGCAAAAAGCCGACCGGCACGGTGAAGGATTTCGCCCTGCAGCAAGGCCGCTTCGCAATGTTGGCCCGATCCAAGCCCGAGCAATCGGAACGCTTGATCACCTTGGCCCAAGAAGACGTCGACGCCCGCTGGAAGCTCTACGAGCATCTGGCCACCGAAGGCGAGTAGAGAAAGCTAGAGCGGTCGGCCGTTTCGCCACCGCATGACGAGAGATAACAAATGCCGCGTGTCGCTGCTTCATAAGGAAGCGGCGGCCGCGGCTTTGTTCATTGATACTTGGTTGATGGCCGAAAACGGGGACTGGCTCCGTCGAGCGTCAGGCGTAGTGGCGGCAATCCCAGTTGCCGACGGTCCCAGCCCCCTTCTTCGACGGCCTGAAACCCAAGCAGCTTCTTCATGCCAAGCTTGCACGCCTCGCTCTCGCTTCGGGTTAGTGTAGTATGATGTGATGGCTGGCCTGGGCCGACAACACGCCATCCCCCCACCGCCGAGAAACTCAAATGTCACACACGGGAAAAATGGGGGGAGGGCACCAAGCCTTTCGCTTCTTTTGAAGGGTTTGGAGACCATTGCTATCGAGATCAGGTCCACTTTCTCCGCTTCATCGTTACAATTTCCAACAAGGGAGGCTGCAGATAACAACCGCCCGGCGCTTTGCGCTCTCTCGGCGATAATGCGTGATATCTGCCACTGC
>Ga0180432_10008648_pt1 | contig 12613 bp, 22 predicted proteins | sample SS_ome_10_FD_132414 | JGI IMG/M metagenome (GOLD analysis project Ga0180432, IMG submission 132414) | Hypersaline lake sediment archaeal communities from the Salton Sea, California, USA - SS_1_MS_2 metaG | ecosystem: Environmental > Aquatic > Non-marine Saline and Alkaline > Hypersaline >...
AAGCCCTTGAAGGCCGGCCGTCCGCCACTATCCCGGATGAAGGTCTCGACCTCGCGATCGAGCTCGTCACCGCGCAGCCCGGGACGGATGAGCTCGCGCACCAGTTCGTGAGCCCGGCCGACCACCCGGCCCGCTTCACGCAGCAGCGCGACCTCCTCTGCCGAACGGATCGAAATCATCCGCCGTCAGATCTTTTCCAGTACGGCGATCATGCGCCGGGAAACCTCTTCGGGTTCCCCGTGACCGTCGATTTTGACCAGCAGTCCCTTCCCCCCGTAGTACTCCACGAGCGGAGCGGTCTGGGCGCGATAGACCTCGAGCCGGTTGCGGACCGTTTCCTCCCGATCGTCCTCGCGCTGGTAGATCTCGCCGCCGCAGGCGGGGCACTGTTCGGGAACCGAACCGCTCTGCGCGGCATTGTAATCCCGGCCGCATTCGCGGCAGAGCCAGCGGCCCGTGATCCGGCGCAGCAGTTCGTCATCCTCCACATCGATCAGCACCACCGCATCGAGGGCCAGCTCGCGTCGATGGAGCATTTCCTCGAGCGCCACCGCCTGGGCGATGGTGCGCGGGAAACCGTCGAGCAGAAAACCCGCTGTCGCGTCGGGCTCGCCGATCCGGTCGGCGATGATGTCAACGATCAGACCGTCGGGCACCAGTTCGCCCGATTCCATGTAGGAGCGGGCCTGCTCGCCCAGCTCGCTGCCCTGCGCCACGTTCGAGCGCAGGATATCTCCGGTGCTGATGTGCGGCACCTCGAAAGTCTCGACCAGCTCCCGGGCCTGGGTTCCCTTGCCCGAACCGGGGGGACCGAGCAGGATCGCCACGATCCGGTGACGACCGGCCTGGCGCAGGTCGGCGGTGTCGATCTTCGCGTTTTTCTCAGCCACGTCCGATCCGTCCCCTGATCTTGCCGGCCCGCGTGAAGCCCTCGTAGTGGCGCATCATCAGGTGCGATTCCATCTGCTGCAGGGTGTCGAGCGCGACTCCCACGATGATCAGCAGCCCCGTGCCGCCGAAGAAGTCGGTCATCGACATGCTCAGGTTGAAGTAACGCACCAGCATGTAAGGCAGCACCGAGAGCAGAGCCAGCCCGATGGCGCCGGGCAGGGTAACCCGCCCCAGCACCCGTTCGACGTATTCCGAGGTCTTCTTGCCCGGCCTGATGCCGGGGATGAACCCGCCGTACTTCTTCATGTTCTCGGCCAGGTCGACGGGATTGAAAACCACCGCGGTGTAGAAGAACGCAAAGAAGACGATCAGGATGCTGTAAAGGAACCAGTAAACCGGACTCTGGAAACTGAACCAGTTCTGGATGGTCATGAAGATATTGCTGTTCGGAAAGAGCGAGACCGCTGTCTGTGGAATGAAGAGCAGGGCCTGGGCGAAGATGATCGGGATCACTCCGGCGGTGTTGATCCGCAGCGGGATGTGGGTGCTCTGCCCGCCATACACCTTGCGACCGACCACCCGCTTGGCGTACTGCACGGGAATCTTCCGTACTCCCTGGGTCAGCAGAACGGCGCCCATGGTGACGAAGTACATCAGGATGAAGGTCAGGGCGAACTCGATCAGGGTCTTGTTCTGCGAGGCGACCTGCTGGATCTCGCCGATCACCGCCGTGGGGAAGATGGCAATGATCCCGACGTAAATGATCAGGCTGATGCCGTTGCCGATTCCCTTCTCGGTGATCTGCTCCCCCAGCCACATGACGAAGATGGTTCCGGTCGTGAAGGTCAGGATGGTGAGCAGCTGGAAGGCCAGGCCCGGACTCGGCACCACCGGTCCGGAATTGGACACCAGGCTCTGGAGCCAGACGCTCATTCCCCACGACTGCCCGATACAGATCGCCACCGTGCCGTATCGCGTGTAGCGGTTGATCTTACGCCGGCCCTCTTCGCCTTCTTTCTGCAGGCGCTGGAAATAGGGCATGGTGGCGCCCAGCAGCTGCAGGATAATCGAAGCCGAGATGTAGGGCATGATGCCCAGGGCAAAGACCGTCGCCCGGCCCAGCGCACCACCCGCGAACATATCGTAGAGTGCGAAAAGCGTCCCCGATTGTGAATTGATGTACTCCCCCAGAGCCTGGGCATCGATCCCCGGGGCGGGTACGTGCCCGCCTATCCGATAGATGATGACGATGCCGAGGGTGAAGAAAATGCGCTTCTTCAGCTCGGGGATCTTGAAGACGTTCTGGAACCGTTCGAACGCACTCACCGCTTCAATCCAGTCTCGGGTTACTCTGCGTCAGGTGTCTTTTCGGCCGCAGTCGCGGGCGTGTCCGGTACCGGACCGCCCGGTTCGCCCAGAGCCGTACAGGTTCCGCCGGCTGCTTCGACCGCCCGTCGGGCCGAGTCCGAACAGGCATCGACCGTTACATGAACTTTTTTGTCTATTTTCCCATTACCCAGCAGCTTGACAAGACCGTCGGCAGACCGTATCAGTCCCGCATCGGCCATGACCTGCTTGTCGATTTCGGTCTGCGTCAACCGCCCGAGATCGTCGAGATTGACCACCTCGTAGATGCGCCGGAAGGGATTCTTGAAACCCCGTTTGGGAACCCGGCGCTGCAGCGGCATCTGCCCTCCCTCGAACCAGGCTCGCTGCGTGTGTCCGGAGCGGGCTTTCTGCCCCTTGGTGCCCCGGCCCGCCGTTTTCCCGTACCCCGATCCCGGTCCCCGTCCGACCCGTTTGCGCGGGCGGCGGCTGCCGTCGGCCGGTTGAATGTTGTAACGTCCCATCGGTGTCCCTCTTCTTCGGGGCCCCTCAGGCCTCGATTTCTTCCACTTCGACGAGGTGAACCACAGTGCTGATCATGCCGCGGATCACCGGCGTGTCGGCGTGTTCGACGGTATGCCGGATACGACGGAGTCCCAGCGCCTTCAAGGTCCGCTTCTGGTTTTCCGGCCGCCCGATCCCGCTGCGGATCTGCGTGACCTTCACCCGGCCCGGCTTTGTCTTCGGCTCCGCTGAAGCCGGCTTCTCGGCGACCCGGGGAGCTGTGACCTGCGCTTCGTCCTTCTCTGCCGCAGTCGTCTCTTTCGCCGCCGTCTTCCCCTTGAGCGCCGTTTCCACGACGGTTGTCTTCTTCGGCGCTGCCTTTTTCGCCGCGGTCTTCTTCGCTGCGGTTTTCTTCCTGGCTGCAGTCTTCTTGGCCGCCGGCTTCTTCCCGGCCGTGGTCTTTTTCTTCGCCGCGGTCTTTTTCTTCGCCGCGGTCTTTTTCTTCGCCGCGGTCTTTTTCTTCGCCGCAGTCTTTTTCTTCGCCGCGGTCTTCTTCGCGGTCGTCTTCTTCGAGGAGGTCTTCTTGCTCTCTGCCATCGCTACTCAGCCTTCTCCTCGGAATCCGCGTCCCCGGCGGCTTCACTCCCGGTCGTCTTTCCAGTTGTGACGTCGGCTTCGTCCCCGGACGTGGTTTCCACTTTTTCCTGAGCCGCGGTTGCGTCCGCTGTCTCGTCACCTGCGGTGTCCTCTTCGGGCTCGGTTGCCGCCGGTGCCTCTTCGGCAGCTTGTGTTCCGGCGGTCTTGGTTTCTTCGACTTCGGCTTCGGCGGTTTCCCCGGCCGGTTCCGCTGCCGGCTTCTTTTTATCCCGACGTCGTTTTTCGACTTTCGAACGGGCATCGGCTCGGGCCTGCTCATCCTTCGACTCAGCCCGCTGGGCGGCTTCTTCGGCCTCACGGAGCAACTCGGCCTCACGCGCTTCCTGCTGCTGGCGGTAGGCTGTTTCACTCACACCGAGAACCTCCCAGACATCGATTCCCCGCCGCCTGGCAACGACCTGGGGTGATTCGAGTGTCTGCAGTCCGTTCACGGTCGCCTTGACCACGTTATGCGGGTTGTTCGAACGCATCGATTTGGTCAGGATGTTCCGCACCCCGGCCGCCTCGAGGACCGCCCGTACCGGACCGCCCGCGATCACTCCGGTACCGGGTCCGGCGGGCTTGAGAAGCACCCGGCCGGCACCGGCGGCACCCACCACCTCGTGGGGAATGGTGCCGTTGGTGATCGGTACCCGAAAGAGATTCTTCCGGGCGTTTTCGTTCGCCTTCCGGATGGCCGAGGCGACCTCGTTCGCCTTGCCGATACCGATCCCGACGATGCCCTGGCCGTTCCCGACCGCGGCGATGGCGCTGAAATGGAACCGCCGGCCACCCTTGACGACCTTTGCCGTCCGGTTGATGTGGATGACCTTCTCTTCCAGTTCCAGGGTTTCAGGATTGATCCTGGCCACTCTGTTTGCTCCCCCTGTTCCGGGTTCGGCGCCCCCCGCTAGAAGCGGAGACCGCCCTCGCGCGCTCCGTTAGCAAGCGCCTTGACCCGACCGTGATAGAGATACCCGCCCCGATCGAAGGCGACCCGCTCGATCCCGGCCGAAGTGGCGCGGGCCGCCAGTTCCTTGCCGACCGCTTCAGCGGCTGCAACCGTCTTGTACGATCCGTCGATCTCCACCTCACGTGAAGAGCACTGGACCAGCGTATGGCCGCGATCGTCGTCGATGATCTGGACGTAGATGTGCTGACTGCTGCGAAAGACCGAGAGCCGCGGGCACTCGGCGGTACCGCGGATCTTACCCCGAATCCGGCGGCGCCGACGTGCCCGGAGGGCGACGGTGTCTTTCTCCACGTGACCGACCGGCATATCCGTTCTCCTCCTGGCTCTCCTCAACCGATCCCGGCGGCACCGGTCTTCCCGGCCTTGCGCCGTACGTACTCGCCGCGGTAGCGGATACCCTTGCCCTTGTACGGTTCTGGCGGCCGGACGGCGCGGATGTTGGCCGCCACCTGTCCGACCAGGTACTTGTCGATCCCGCTGACGACGACACTGCCGTCGGCAGCGACCTCGAAGGTGATCCCCTCCGGTGCCTTGACGAGCACCGGATGGCTGAACCCGACGGTCAACAGCAGGTGCCGGCCCTTGAGTTCGGCCCGGTATCCGACCCCGACCAGTTCGAGGATCCGGGTATACCCGTCAGTGACGCCGACCACCATATTCGCCACCAGACTGCGCGTCAGACCGTGCAGACTGCGGTCCTGCGGCTGATCGGTCGGCCGCTCGACCCGCAACCGGCTCTCTTCCTGCAGCAGGGCGATCGGTTCGGGTATCTCGTGACGTAGTTCGCCTCTGGGCCCCGTCACGGTGACGGTACGGCCTTCCAGGTTCACTTCAACCCCGTCCGGCAGGTCGATGGGTTCTTTCCCGACACGTGACATACTCTCTTACCCTCCTACCAGACGGTACAGAGGACCTCGCCTCCGACCTTGCGCCGGCGTGCCTCGCGATCGCTCAGGATCCCGGCGGAGGTCGAGATGATGGCGATTCCCAGCCCGTTCTTGACCCGCGGCACCTCGCCGGCGCTCACGTAACGGCGCAAGCCGGGCCGGCTGGTCCGCTCGAGCCGGTGGAAGACCGGTTTTTCTTCCTCAGTGTACTTGAGGTAGACCCGCAGAATCCCCTGCCGGTCGTCCTCGGTGACCCGATAGCCGCGGATGTAGTGGTGATCGCGCAGGATGCGGGCGATATCCCCCTTGATCCGGCTGGCGGGGATATCCACCGACGTGTGCCCGGCCTTGGCCGCATTGCGTATGCGGGTCAACATGTCCGCTATGGGATCGGTCATGCTCATGAGCTCTTCAGCTTCCTCCACTCAGGGTGCCCGCCCGTTCCGGGGGCGGGGACACAACTCGTGCACCTACCAGGACGATTTCTTGACCCCGGGGATCTTCCCCTCGAGCGCCAGCTCCCGGAAGCAGATGCGGCAAAGACCGAACCGGCGCATGTAGCCGCGGGGCCGACCGCACCGGCGGCACCGGTTGATCTGACGCGTTGAGAACTTGGGCCGTCGACGGGCCTTCTCGATCATCGATTTCTTTGCCACGGCGCTGCCTGCCTCCTACTTCTGGAACGGCATACCGAGCCCCTGGAGGAGCTCGTAGGCCTCTTCATCGGTCTTCGCCGTCGTGACGATGGCGATGTCCATGCCATCGATCCGACTCACCTTGTCGTAGTCGATCTCGGGGAAAACGATCTGTTCCTTCAGGCCCAGGTTGTAGTTCCCGCGCCCGTCGAACGAGTTCCGGCTCACGCCGCGGAAGTCGCGCACCCGCGGCAGGGCGATGGTAATGAGCCGGTCGAGGAATTCGTACATGCGCTGACGACGCAGGGTGACCCGCGCGCCGACCGGCATGCCGGTCCGCAGCTTGAAGTTGCTGACCGACCGGCGGGCCTTCTGCACACTGGCCCGCTGTCCGGTGATCAGGGTCAGTTCCTCGACTACTTCCTCGATCAGCCGGGCGTCCTGGGTGGCGTCTCCGACACCCCGGTTGACCACGATCTTGGCCAGCCGCGGGACGCTGTTGTCATTGGTGTATCCAAATTTCTTCTTCAGCTGGGGGAGCACGTCGCTCTCGTACCTGTCCTGGATTCTGGGCCTTTCCATCACGCCTCACCCCCCACCATCTCGCCGCAACGCGCACAGGCCCGAACGTGGCGGAGTCGTCCGTCCGAGCCGGTCACCTCGATCGAATGGGTCCGCACCCCCTCGTTGCATTTGGGGCAGATGACCATCACGTTCGAGATATGGATCGAACCCTCGCGCTCGACAATTCCCCCCTGGGGATTTTTCTGGTCGGCGCGCGTGTGCCGTTTGATGAAGTTGATTCCCTCGACCACAACCCGCTGCGTCCGGGGATAGATCTTGAGGACCTTGCCGGTCTTCCCCTTGTCGTTGCCGGCGATGACGATGACCTGGTCGTTCTTGCGAATGTGCATTGTTACAGCACCTCGGGTGCCAGGGAGACGATCTTCATGAACCGCTTCTCCCGGAGTTCTCGTGCGACGGGGCCGAAGATGCGGGTTCCGATCGGCTCACCCGCTTCGTTTATCAAAACCCCGGCGTTCTCGTCGAATCTGATGTAGGAGCCGTCCTGACGGCGCAGTTCCTTGCGGGTCCGGACCACCACTGCCCGCTTGACATCCCCCTTCTTCACCGTTCCGCCGGGGATGGCATCCTTGACCGTGATGACGATGATGTCGCCGACCCGGGCATAACGACGACCCGTGCCCCCCAGCACTTTGATGCACTGCACCACTTTGGCCCCGGTGTTGTCAGCCACCCTCAGCTTGCTCTCGACCTGGATCATGATCAGTGCGCCCCCGCCGTATCGGCCCGTTTGACGACCTCGACCACCCGCCAGCGCTTCAGCTTGCTCAACGGACGGGTTTCGACGACCCGCACGACATCGCCTTCGCTGCAGGTATTGGCTTCATCGTGGGCATAGATTTTCGAACGCCGCTTGATGGTTTTGCCGTACAGCGGGTGACGGACGAGCCGATCCACCGTGACGACGACCGTCTTGTCCATCTTCGCGCTCGTGACGCGGCCCGTCCGCGTTTTGCGCAAGGCTCGCTCGTTCATGCCTCTTCTCCTTCAACCGCCTCGGTGGTCGGTGTCCCGGTTGAGACGGCGGCGACCTCCTGCTGGGCGATGATCGTTCTGAGCCGGGCGATATCGCGCCGGACCGATCTGATCTCGAGCGGATTCGACACCTGCTGCATGACGTGTCCGAAACGCAGGCTCCGCAGTTCTTCCTGCAGATCCTCCAGTTTCATCCGCATTTCCTCGAGACTCAGCTCGCGGATCTCCGAGGCGCGCATCAGATCTCCTCCCGCTTCGCGAAGGCCGTCTTGATCGGCAGTTTGTGCGCGGCAAGCCGGAAGGCTTCCCGGGCCTGTTCCTCGTTCACGCCCTCGATCTCGAACATGATCCGGCCGGGCTTGACCACGGCGACCCAGTACTCCGGACTGCCTTTCCCCTTGCCCATCCGTGTCTCGGCCGGTTTCTCGGTCAGGGGTTTGTCGGGAAAGATCCTGATCCAGATCTTGCCCCCCCGGCGCACGTAGCGCGTCATGGCGACACGGGCCGATTCGATCTGCCGGTTCGTTATCCACGCCGGTTCGAGAGCGCGCAGGCCGAAAGCCCCGAAGGCGACTGAGGTGCCGCCCTTGGCCTTTTTCCCGGTATACCGGCCCCGCTGCTGCTTGCGGTACTTGATCCGCTTCGGCATCAACATGGCGCCCGCCCCCTACTTCTTCTTCTTGCCCCGCGAGCGGGGGCTTGTCTTTGGTTCCTCGGTCACTTCTTCGCTCGCGGCATCGGCGCCGAGGATCTCCCCGTGGAAGATCCAGACCTTGATGCCGATGGTGCCGTAGGTCGTAAAGGCGGTGTCGCGGGCGAAATCGATGTCGGCCCTCAGGGTGTGCAGGGGCACCCGACCTTCATGATAGGTCTCGGTCCGCCCCATTTCGGCTCCACCGAGCCGGCCGCCGCAGGTGATCTTGATGCCTTCGGCGCCCATGCGCATGGCGCTGGCGATCGCCTTCTTCATGGCCCGGCGCCACGAGACCCGGTTTTCGAGCTGCCGGGCAATCGATTCGGCCACCAGATGGGAATCAATCTCGGGCCGCTTGACTTCCTGGATGTTGATGTAGATCTCTTTGCCGGTGAGCTGCTGCAGCTCCTCCTTCAGCTTGTCCACCTCGGATCCCTTGCGGCCGATGACAACCCCGGGGCGGGCGGTATAGATCGATACCGTAACCCGCTTCGGGGCCCGCTCGATGACGATCCGCGACAGGGCCGCCCGCGAAAGCCGCTGCCAGAGGTAGCGCCGCAGGGTGAGGTCCTCTTCGAGCAGGTCGGCGAAGGTACCCCGATCCGCGTACCAGCGGGAGTCCCAGTTCTTGACAATGCCCAGCCTGAGACCGGTCGGATGTGATTTCTGACCCACGCCTGCTACTCCTCACTCTTCCCGGCGGTCTCCTCACGACCGTCGGAGACCATGACCGTGATATGGCTGGTCCGTTTCAGAATCGGATGAGCTCGCCCCATCGAACGCGGTATCCAGCGCTTCATCGTCGCTCCGTCGTCGACGAAAGCCCGGGTGACGACGAACGATTCGGGATCGACCCCCGACTCGCTGTCGTCCTGGTTCATCAGGTTGGCGACCGCGCTTCGCAGGGTCTTTTCGATCGGGACCGCGGCCGCCTTCTTGCTGAAATGGAGAACGTTGAGCGCGTCCTCAACCCGGCGGCCGCGGATCTGGTCGATCACGAGACGCGCCTTGCGGGGACTGACCCGAACGAATTTGGCTATCGCTTTAGCTTCCATGGTAATCGCCGGCCCTCTTACTTCTTCACCTTGGCGACCCGCTCGGACTTCCTGCCCCCGTGGTCGCGGAAGGTGCGCGTCGGGGCGAACTCGCCGAGCCGGTGGCCGACCATGTTTTCAGAGATGTACACGGGCACGAACTTGTTGCCGTTGTGCACGGCGAAGGTGTGCCCGACGAATTCGGGGGGAATGGTCGAGCGCCTGGCCCAGGTCTTGATGACCTTTTTCTCCCCGCTCCGGTTCATCTCCTCTACCTTCTTGATGAGGTAGGGTTCGATCCAGGGTCCCTTCTTGAGCGATCGCGACATCCGCCGTCGACTCCTTACTTCTTCACAGTCCTGCGTCGCAGGATGTACTTGTCCGAGGCCTTCCCCTTCTTGCGGGTTTTGTGCCCCTTGGTCGGCTTGCCCCAGGGACTGACCGGGTGCCGCCCCCCGCTCGACTTACCCTCGCCCCCGCCGTGGGGGTGGTCGACCGGATTCATGGCCACGCCGCGCACCCGGGGGCGCCGGCCGCGATGCCGGCTCTTGCCCGCCTTGCCCCAGTTGATGTTCTCGTGGGTGGGGTTGCCCACCTGCCCGATAGTGGCGAAGCATTCCTGGGGAACCATGCGCATCTCTTTCGAGGGCAGGCGGAGGATCGCCTGGCCACGCTCGCGGGCCATCAGCTGGGCCGCAGTTCCGGCTCCCCGGGCCATCTGGCCACCCTTGCCGGGCTTGAGCTCGACGTTGTGCACGAACGAGCCGAGCGGTACGCGCGTCAGGGGCATGGCATTGCCGGGTTTGACCTCGACCGACTCGCCCGCAGAAACGGGATCGCCCACCTGCAGGCCGTTGGGTGCCAGGATGTAGCGACGTTCGCCATCGGCGTACTTGAGCAACGCGATCCGGGCCGAGCGGTTTGGATCGTACTCGATCGTTTCGACCAGGGCCGGTATGTCGCGCTTGTCGCGCTTGAAATCGACGATCCGGTAGCGGCGCTTGTGACCCCCGCCGCGGTGACGCACTGTCATCCGGCCGCGGTTGTTGCGCCCCCCCCTCTTGTGCATCGGCGCCGTGAGCGGCTTGAAGGGAGTGTCGGCAGTCAGATCGGCGAAATCGCTGACCTGCATGTACCGCCGCCCGGGGGTGGTCGGTTTGTACTGCTTCAGACCCATGATTCTCTATGCTCCCTCGAAGAAGTCGAGCGTGTCGCCTTCGGCCAGAGTCACGATGGCCTTCTTCCAGGCCGCACGCCGGCCCTCGAAACGGCCCATCCGCTTGAGTTTTCCCTTTACGTTCATCGTGCGTACCGCGATGACCGTAACGTCGAAAAGCTCCTCGACAGCGCGTCTGATGTCGTTCTTGTTGGCCCCCACCGCCACCTCGAAGACGACCTTGTTCTCCTCTTCGGTGAGGATCGCCGCCCGCTCGGTGATGAGGGGCCGGATGATGATCTGCTGGGTACTCTTCATCGGATCAGGATCTCCTGCAGCGGCCCGACGGCATCGGTTTCGATCAGAACGACATCGGAATTCAGGATGTCGTAGGCACTCGCGTTGGCAGCCAGCAGAGTCCGGCACCCCGGCAGGTTGCGGGCCGAGAGCCGGGCGTTGTCGTCACTCTCACTCAACAGCCACAGAACCTTCCGGTCGGCCAGGTCCATGGCTTTGAGCCGGGCGGCCATCTCGCGGGTCTTCGGCTCGGCGGGCCGGAAGGGTTCGGTCGCGAAGAGAGCTCCTTCACGGTACTTGACCGAAAGAGCGGCGATACGGGCTTTGCGCGCGGCCCGAGCCGGAAGCTTGCGGGCGTAATCGCGCGGCTGCGGTCCGAAGGTGGTACCGCCCCCTCGCCAGATGGGATTGCGGATGGTCCCGGTCCGGGCCCGCCCGGTACCCTTCTGACGCCAGGGTTTGCGGCCCCCTCCCCGCACCTCGGAGCGTTCTTTCGTCTTGTGCGTGCCCTGCCGGCGCGAAGCGAGATGGAAGACTGTCGCCTCATAAAGGAGATGATCCCCTCCCTCGGCGGCGAAGACACGATCGTCGCCCTCGACCGTCGTTGCTGTCAGGGCGCCGCTTTCGTTGTAGACCTTGAGTGTCGCCATCGTGACTTACTCGCTCTTCTGATCGTCTTCGGCGTCAGCCTCAGCGGTGTCCTGCCCGGCCTCTTCGTCCGCAACCTCGTCTTCGGTTTCATCCCCGGCTGCATCTTCGACAGCCTCGGCCTCGACCGGTTCGGACCCGGTTTCTTCCCCGATCGTTTCTTCCGCAGCCTCGGCCTCGACCGGCTCGGAGGCGGCTTCTTCATCAACGGCCCCGACTGCGGTTTCTTCAGCCTCTGGTTCCTCGGCGACCGCAGCGGCCGGTGCCCAGTCGCGGGGCTCCGAACCCACCAGTTCGATCCGTACCAGACCGTTGATCGGGCCGGGGACCGAACCGCGCACGATGAGTATCTGCTCGTCGACATTGACGTCGACCACCGTCAGGTTCTTCTCGGTCACCTTGTGGTTGCCGTACTGACCGGGGAGCTTGCGCCCTTTCATGGTCCGCGCCGGAGTGGCGCTCATACCGACCGAGCCGACCCCCCGGTGCGAGGGACCGCCGCCGTGGGACTGCCGGGTACCGCCGCTGAAGCCGTGCCGCTTCATGCCGCCGGCGAAACCGCGTCCCTTGGTCGTACCCCGCACCTTGACCAGATCGCCGATCTCGAAAAAATCAGCCGTGATCTGGTCCCCCACCGAAAAGCGGGCGGCGTCGGGCGTGCGAAACTCGCGGATCCGCAACGGAGCGGATTCGAGTCCGGCCGCTTCGGCCCGGGCCCGGTTGGCCTTCGACTGCCGGTGCAGTTTTTTCTTCTCTCCGTACCCGACCTGGATGGCCTCGTAGCCGTCGGTCTCGACCGTCTTGACCTGCAAAACGGTGCTTGGAGCGACCTCCAGTACGGTGACGGGGACGGCCTCGCCGTCCGCCGAGAATATCTGGGTCATGCCCAGTTTCTTTCCGATCAGCCCCTTCATCGTCTCTTCCGTCTCAGACCTTGATCTCCACATCCACACCCGCGGGCAGCTCGAGCTTCATGAGCGCGTCCACGGTCTGCGGAGTGGAGTCGTAGATGTCTATCAGGCGCTTGTGCACCCGCGTCTCGAACTGCTCCCGCGATTTCTTGTCCACGTGGGGGCCGCGCAGGACCGTGTACACCGTCCGTTTGATCGGCAGCGGCACCGGCCCCGAGATACGGGCCCCGGTACGTTTGGCGGTCCGGACGATCTCCTCGGCCGAACGGTCGAGAGTAGCATGTTCGTACGCCTTCAGGCGTATGCGGATCTTCTGGCCGGCCACGGCACCCGCTCCTTACTCGATGATCTCGGTCACAACCCCCGAGGCGACCGTGTGGCCCCCCTCGCGGATCGCGAACCGCAGTTCCTTCTCCAGCGCGATCGGTGTGATCAGCTCCACCGACATCGACACCCGGTCG
>Ga0180432_10008649_pt1 | contig 12611 bp, 9 predicted proteins | sample SS_ome_10_FD_132414 | JGI IMG/M metagenome (GOLD analysis project Ga0180432, IMG submission 132414) | Hypersaline lake sediment archaeal communities from the Salton Sea, California, USA - SS_1_MS_2 metaG | ecosystem: Environmental > Aquatic > Non-marine Saline and Alkaline > Hypersaline >...
ATTGTGGGCGTAGCCACCCGGGTCTTTGTAGACCGCCTGGTAGTTGTACGCGGCTTTGAGCAGCCTTGGTGTCCAGGAACGGTACTGGTTGCCGAAGTTCGCCTCATCGGGTGTGGCGAGCCCGTCACTGTTGGTGTCTACGAACCAGTAGGGGTAGGCACCGCTGTCATACACGATGGCGGAGCCCACGACCTCCGAGCTGTAGGCCTGCAAGGCGTCCATGAGGAGGTAGCGGAGGTTGTCGACCTCGACCGCGATGCCGGTGCGGCTGTTGCCATCCCCGTCGTAGTCCACACCAGAACCCCGCATCCGAATCGTGCGGAGATCTTCGGTGGTCTCGATGTTGCGGTGGCAGCTGGCGCAGGTGTCCACTTGGACTTCGAGGGTGTGCGGGTCGTGGCAGCTCTGGCAAGTGCTGAACGACTCGACGTGCTCGAAGGTCGGTTCATAGGTCATGCCTTCATACTGGTATCCACCGTTGCCGTCGCTACCCAAGTTCGTGGCTGCCGCGGCGGCGTAGTGGATGTTGATGAAGCCCTGGTCAGGCATGACGTCGTCTTCGCCAAATCCTTCCACCGCGCGCTCGACGGAGAGACCGCTTTCACGTCCGCTGTGACAGGTGACGCAGGAGACTTCGGTGCCAAGGTCGCTCGCGACCATTCCCGAGGGGAGAGTCACTTCGGTGCGCTGGCTGTTGACCTCGTTGTGGCAGGTGGAGCACTGGAGGACGCCCGCTTCACTCGCTTCCTCGACGGAGCCGAAGGCTGAGCCATCGAGCCCCAGGAAGTCGGCGTGGCCGGCACTGCTATGACACGCTCCGCAGCGTGCCGGCACGAGCGGCGGATCATCGCCTTGCCAGTGAACGAAGGCTTCGGAGTTGAGGTCGGCATGGCCACTGCTCATCCACGCCTGGAAGTAGGGAATCTCGACGTGGCTGTAGTTGAGCGATGGTGGCGGTTCTTGAGCAACCGCCGCGGACAGTAGGTTGGGTGGACCCTCGTTTTGTGCAACGAACCATGCGGCCGCTGCAACGGAGAGGATGCCCAGGAACGTAGCGATACGCTTCATCGTCCTGTCTTCACCTTCTTTCGTGCACCCGTATGCATGGGAACGGGTGCGCTCGGACCTCTCCAACGAAGTACCAAAATGAACGTAGCATGAGAGTTGTGAGCGGCAAGGGGGAAATTTGTCCCTAGGCCACAATGCTGTATGGGTGAGGTTCGAGCATGGCCCTCGACCAAGAGCTTGCATTAAATCCGCGGAGTTCCGTGTGGGACGCAAAAGTGGGGGATTTTGTACGCCACCCATGGTGTCCGACATAGGCACAAGCACAATATCTAGTACCCAAATGTGGGAATTCTCCCCTTGCGGTTCGAGCCACATCTGGTATGTTTTCCAGCAACCAACCAACGGCCGCTCACAAGGCGCGTCGCAACGTTCGGTCCTGTAAACGGGTTGCTCCGCAACCCACCCCATAACTCGAATCGGCTGAATCCGCCACCCAGCGGGTTGAAGACCCGTCACCCCGATTCCGGCCACAAGGAGACCAAAGTGCCCGACAACCCCGCCCCCAACGACCCCAGAATCGCCACCTTCGATCCCCACGCCGTTACGATCGCGAAACGCCAGTACTTCCAGCCCGGGGACGAAAACCTTGCCGACATGTTTCAACGTGTCGCCAACTGGGTAGCGAGTCCGGAAGGGGAGGATCAGGCGCGCTGGACCGAGGTGTTCTACGACCTGATGGTGGACAAGAAATTCTGCCCGGGCGGACGCGTGCTGGCGGGTGCGGCAACCAACCACGGCAACGTACTGAACTGCTTCGTGCAGGATGGCAGCCCAAGCGAGACGGGGACCAACGCATGGGTGCTCAATCTCGCAACCAAACTTGCGCTCGTCACCAAGGTCGGTGGAGGCAACGGCCTCAACCTCGACCCCATCCGCCCCAAGCGTGCATGGAATGGCACCCCCGGCCGGGTCTACGTCACCATCTCGCGTGAGCATGCGGACCATGACAAGGTCCAAAGCGGCACGTTCCTCGACCTCGTGCACGGCACCTACGTCACCAAGGGCTACCGCACGGCAGCCTTCATGGAGCCTGACGCGCTGCCCGAGGGTGTCGATGTCCGCGTCGTGGGTGACAGTGTGGACGACATCTGGGCCGCAGCAGGCGAAGCCGCGATGGCCGCACTCGAAGGCCGTGACCTGGTCATCGACTTCAGCGAACTGCGGGCCGAGGGAACCCCCGTCAACGGCTCCGGAGGAACCAGCAGTGGACCTTCGAGCTTCGCGGTCGAGGTCATCGATAATTTCGCAACCTGGGGCGGCCTCGGTGGTGCGCAATACGCAGGTCCCGTGGCAACCCTCCGCTACATCTTCGCGCCCACCCTCCGCGCCATCCGCCAAGGTGGTACGCGACGCGGTGCCGGGATGGCCACAATCTCGATCACGCACGCCGACGTGCGCGACTTCATCACCTCCAAGGACCTCGACCGGGAACAAACCGAGGGCGACATCAGCACCTTCAACATCAGCGTCCTCGTCGACGACGCCTTCATGCAGACCGCCCGCGCAGAAGGACAGGGCACGCTCCGCGAAATCGCGGACCACGCCTGGCAAACGGGTGAGCCCGGTCTGATCTTCGTCGACCGCATTAACGCCGAGAACCCCATGCGGGCCGCCTACGGCGACATTTTGAGCACCAACCCCTGTGGTGAGATTCCGCTCTACCCGGGAGAGCCCTGTGACCTGGGTGCCATGAACCTCGCCGCCTACGTCGCCAGCCCAAACCAGGGTCTTGCCGGCTTCGATGAGAATGCCTTCCGTGCGGACGTGACCACCACCATCCGCTTCCTTGACAACGTGCTCGATGTCAATAAGTTCGCTCTCGAGGACAACCGTCTGATGAGCATGAAGCTTCGTCGCCTTGGTCTCGGCGTCATGGGCCTTGCCGACGCGCTCATCAAGATGGGATTCGCCTACGACAGCGACGCCGGCCGCGCCGCCGTGGATGCCATGATTGGCATGCTGCATGACGCCGCAGTTGCGGCCAGCGAGGAGCTCGCACGCGTGCGCGGAACCTTCCCCGGGATCAAGGACGCCGAAGGTATCAAGGACCGCCGCAACGTCGCCGTCCTCACCGTCGCGCCAACCGGTACCACCAGCATGCTCATGGGCGTCAGCAGCGGCGTCGAGCCGGTCTTCGCGCCGTTCATCTACCGCAAGATTGGCGACTCCTATGCAGCGTTGATTCACCCCCTCTTCCAGGACCTTCTCAACGGGCATGCCCCCCACCCCGACTTCACCAAGGGCGGTAAGTGGGACTGGGACAAGGTCGTGGAGCGCGTTCAGGAAAACCACGGATCGGTCCAGGGGCTCGACTTCATCCCTGACGCGGTCAAGGCCGTCCTGATCTGTGCGCACGACATTGCGCCCAATGACCACGTGAAGATGCAAGGCGTCGTTCAGCGCGCCTTCGATGGTGGCGCAAAGGCCGCCAACTCGATCAGTAAGACCATCAACCTCCCCAACGCCGCAACCGTCGAGGATGTTTTTGAAGCCTACGCCCTTGCCTTTGACGAAGGCTGCAAGGGCATCACGGTCTACCGCGATGGCAGCCGACAGTTCCAGGTCCTTTCCACCAAGGTGGACAAGAAGGAAGAGAAGAAGGACGCCTCCACTGCCGGTGCCGCTGCACCAAGCACGTCGCAAGCGCCCGCAGCTGCCGCCGTCGCCGTAGCGACGCAGGAAGAAACGCCACCTGCACCCCGCATGGCTCCCTCTGCGCCCGCGAGCACGCACGTTCTCGCAGCGCGTGCGGCAGGTGCGAACGTGCTCCCCGGCGAGCCGCTCTTCGATCGCCCAACCCGCCTCGAAGGCTTCACCGACGCTGTGAAGCTCACGCTTCCCACCGGTGAAACCCGCGGCTTCTACGTCATGGTGAACAAGCAGGATGGACTCCCTAGCGAAGTCTTCATCCTCTCCGGTAAAGCAGGCGACGAAGCCAATGCCGACAGTGAGGCACTCGGTCGTGTCGTGTCGATCGCGCTGCAGTACGGCGTACCCGCCGAGGCGATCGTCAAGACGCTCCGCGGCATCAACGGCGGCATGTACGGTAGCTACCAAGGCCGCATGGTTGCCAGCAAAGCCGACCTGATTGCCGTTGCGCTCGAGTCCGCAGGGGTCGAGAACGTCCTGAACCAGGGTCGCGGTTGCCCCGACTGCGGAACACCTCTCCGCTTCGAGGAAGGCTGCATGAAGTGCGAGAGCTGCGGCTACAGTAAGTGCGGCTGAGGCACTGAACGACGCCTCCGACACCACACACCGTCAAGTCAAGCGGCGGACGTCACAACGACGTCCGCCGCCGGTCTCTCCCAGCGACATTCCTGTGAGGAGACCTTGAGAATGCCCGGCTTCGGAATCGAACCCCCAAAATTTCAACTGCCGTCCGACCTCCGGCTGGGTCCGGTGCGTCTCGCCGTGTATGACGTCATGGAATCCATTGCCTGGTACGAACGAACTCTCGGCCTTACCACCATCACCCAGGAAGGTCACACCGCTCTCCTGGCTGCGCAGGGTGCAACGGAGCCGCTCCTCGAACTCGAGCAGCAAGCCAGCATCGATATCCGCAGCCGCGGTGCGCGCCGCTTGGGCCTCTACCACTACGCTTTTCTGTTACCCGACCGTAGGCATCTTGGAAGCTTCCTGAGCCATATCGCAAGCCAGCGAGAACCGGTCGGAACGGCGGATCATGGTGTGAGCGAGGCGGTGTACCTCCAGGACCCGGACGGGCTAGGCATCGAGGTGTATGCCGACCGACCCGCGGACACATGGAAAACTGACGGACGCCAGCTCGAGATGACGACCCTTCCGCTCGACCTCAACGCCCTCACCACAGCGGGTCGTGGCACACCCTGGACGGGCATGCCTCACGGAACCGTCATTGGACACGTGCACCTGCATGTCGGAAATCTGAGCGAGTCGGACGTCTTCTATCACCAGGCCTTCGGCTTCACGCGCACGGTCTGGGAATACCCCGGAGCATCCTTTCTCGCTGCCGGCGGGTACCACCATCACCTGGGCACCAACACCTGGGCCCACGGTGCCCCAACTGCAGGACCCGCCGATCCAAGGCTCTTGCACTGGACGGTGAAGGTCACGGGGAACGACACCTTGACCGCACTTGCTGAAAACCTCGAGGCGCATGCGCGCAGCTTCACGCGGGAGGATGATCGATTGGTGAGCCACGACCCGTGGGGCACCACCGTCCACGTGGTCAAGTCAGAAGCCTAGAACCCAAGCCAAAGCCACGACCCCAGGTCAGCCCGCGCCCCCCACGCATTCCCGTTGACCAAGTCCCAAGATCACAGGTCTATGTCGAGCACACGTTGGTGCGTGAGGCACAGGACAGCCTCGGCCCCACGCAACTCCGCGCCCGTCAAAATAAATCCCTGTCCAAAAAGGTCTGTGAGGCTCGACCGTACATGGAGTCGCCACGCCAACGCTTCCTCAGGATTCTTGCTTCTGATCGCCTGAATGTTGGGCGGAGCAGAAACACACACCCTCTCAGCGTCGCCCGCGAGAGCCCAGGAAATACCCGGAGCACCCTCATCGAGAACGGGTCCTGTCTCGCTGCGGACAGCCATCCGCTCACCCGCCTCATACGCCGCGGCACGCCTCATCACGTCGGAAGTCTGTAGGTCCCACACAATCTCCAAACGGTCGCTCGGTAGTCCGGCATTGAGCGAATCCCGCATTTCGCCGTACACGTTCTCCAGGTACCGATTGGTGCGCCCACCCAAGATCTGCGTGTTGAGGCGCGCATTGCCGTGCTCGAGCGGATCGAAGGTCCAGACGATACGCTCGATGCCCATCTCCAAGGCTTCCTTACGCTGCGCCCATTTCAATGCAATCCCCAAGCCCAAGCCTCGAGCCTCCGGTGTCGTGCCCAGCATGTGTGAGCAGAGCACCGGTGTTCCGTCATGGTCCACACCGAAGAACGCGAAGGAAAGCGCGAGAAGACGGTCATCGCGAAATGCGCCAATGGAGAGTCCGCCATGTCGGGCCGCTGTGACGAGGACGTGGTGCGGAACCACCTCCATGGGTTCAAATCCCCAGACCTCTTGTTGCAGCAACTCCGCTGCACGCATGTCCTCGGGGCTATGCATCGTCCGAATCACAAAGTCTGCGGGAACGGTCATCAGTCCTGGTTGTGGCTTCCTTGGATGGGCGTCCACTTCGCGTCGCTTACGGCGCTCGCGACCGTGGCTTCGATGAAACGCATGCCTCTCAGGCCGTCCAACCCAGTCGGGTGAATGCCCGCATGCTCCACGCGTCCTTGCGTCGCACGAATCGAGACGGCAATCTCGGAATAGAGCTGCGCAAACGCTTCCAGGAAACCCTCGGGATGGCCGGCTGGTACGCGAGTTGCAGACTCTGCATTGGCGTGCAAGCCAGGTCCGCCTCGGGTGAGGATACGGACGGGTTCGCCCATGGGGTGGTGCAACAACCGGTTCGGATCCTCCTGACGCCAGGTAAGCGAACCGTCCTCGCCGAACACCCTCAGGCGAAGGTCATTCTCCATTCCGACGGCGACCTGCGAAGCGAGCAGCACGCCTTTCGCGCCACCTTCGAAACGCAGCAGGATCGAGGCGTCGTCGTCAAGCACCCGACCCTCGACGAAGCGGCTCAAATCGGCGCAGATCGCCTCTAGCTCAAGACCCGTCACGGTCGAAACGAGGTTCTCAGCGTGACTGCCAATGTCGCCCATTGCCCCTGCAACGCCCGCCTGGGTCGGATCGAGTCGCCAGGCAGCCTGCTTCATGCCCGCCGCCTCGAGCTTGGTGGCAAGCCAACCCTGGTGGTACTCCACGATGACCTTGCGAATCGCTCCGATTGCACCCTCGGCAATCATCTGCCGTGCCTCGCGGACGAGTGGGTAGCCGGTGTAGTTATAGGTGACGGCCAGGACGAGACTGGCGTTCGATGCGAGGGTCTGGAGTTCCTCCGCCTCACGCGACGTCAGCGTCATCGGTTTGTCGCAAATCACATGGATGCCAGCCTCGAGGAATGCCTTTGCAACGGGGAAGTGCAGGTGATTGGGGGTCACGATCGAGACCGCTTCAATGCGCTGATCTTCAGGAAGCGAGCGTTCTGCCTCGACCATCGATAGGTAATCCCCGTAGCCACGCGCGAGTCCGAGGACCTCTGCAGAACGCAGCGAACGATCTGGTGTCGACGAGAGTGCACCGGCGACGAGTTCATACGCACCATCGAGACGAGCGGCCATACGATGTACACCACCAATGAAGGCGTCCGTACCGCCCCCGACCATGCCCCAGCGAATGCGGTTTACGGGTTCTCGAAGCACGCTTCCCTCCCAGGCGCACGCGACACTCCTCGCCCGCGCTGCTCGACTCTACCGAAGCCACCCAATGAACATGGATGGTTTCGCGCCATCATGCAAGCTCCGCGGTACGATGCCGCGCAATGTCCATACCTTCCGTCAGTCCCGCTGAATCCACGAAACCCCTCCGCGCCGCCATCATCGGCGCCGGCGCGATCGCCGAGGTTCACGCCGCTGGCTATTCCGCAGCCGGTGTTGAGGTCGTTGCCATCAGCGACCTTGACGCAGCGCTGGCCCAGAAGCGTGCCGCCGAATGGGGCATTCCGCACGCCTATGGAGATGCAGCGCAGTTGCTGCACACGCACGAGCTGGACATGGTCAGTATCTGCACGCCTGCGGCAAGCCACCATGCGCTGACGCTCCTCGCCGCGCGTGCGGGTGTGCATGTCCTTTGCGAGAAGCCCATTGCGGTGGACCTCGTCGAGGCGGAGGAAATGATTCGGGTCTGCGAAGAGCAGGGCGTGTTGCTGCAGATCGGTCACATGCTCAGGAGTAATCCCGCCGTTCGCACGGCAAAAAGCCTGATCGATGCGGGCGTGATTGGCGCCATCACCACGATTCGACTTCGGCAGGCGCACGATTGGGGCGGAGCTGAGCAAGTGCGACCTACGTTCGCGACGCGCGCCTCAGGAGGAGGCGGAACCCTTCTCGACAACGGCTGCCACCTGATGGATCTCGCGAGATTCCTTGTGGGGGACGTGGAGGAGGTCTACGCCAGGATGGGAACCCTCAGGTGGCCCATCGAACTCGAGGACAGTGCCGTCGTCACCGCAAGGTTCAAGTCAGGCGCCATCGGTACGATCGAAACCAGCTGGAGTGCAACGGGTTGGGAAGAAGGATTTTGGATTCATGGAACGCAAGGGTCGCTCGAGTGGAGCAACCGCCACAAGGAACCGGAATTGGTCCTGTCGACACGGCAATCCGGTGGTACCGATTGGGAAAAGACCGACGTGACGCGGTACGAATTCGTAGCCGAGCGCGGTCACAATGCCCAGATTGCCTCCTTCGCGAAGGCGGTCAGGAGCGGAGGCCCGGTCGCATGCGAGGGCCATGACGGCCGTGAGGCCGTACGCATCGTCCTTGCGTCCTACGACAGTGCACGGAAGAACAGACCCATTCGCCTCGGTGAGGAAGCAACTTCACTGCAGGAGGCGATGGGTGACGAAGCCAACGCCGTGATCTAGCGGTCGTCACCCGAGCCGTGAATCACGCCCCGCTCAGCGCGAGAGGCAAGCTTCGAGACGTTGACCTCCGCAACTTCCTCGAGTGAACTGTCCAGATCAACGGCAATGCTCGCGATGTACCAGAGCACGTCACCAATCTCCTTGATCATCGCTTCACGGACCCCATCGGGCAGCGGTTGGCCCGGAAGCCAGCCTTTGTCCCGCATCGTCTTCCCGAGCTTCTCGGCCACCTCGCCGGCCTCGCCGGCGAGCTTGAGAACCGGGTAGAGAAGAGCTGCTTCGGTCGGGTACTGCGCGGTCTCACGAGCCTTCGTTTGGTACTCCTGGAGGGTCATGCGTGACTCTACCCGGGCAGCCGATGGTGCCGTGCGGGGCGGTTGCCCAACCGAAAACGGGCGTGCTATTCTCTTCAAGCCCGAACGGGTCTCGTTCGGCGGTAGCTCAGTGGTAGAGCGATCGGCTGTTAACCGATTGGTCGTAGGTTCGAATCCTACCCGCCGAGCCAATCCATGCGGAGACGCATGCAAGTTGCCTCATCCACTCGGGTGAGGCAACTTCCTGTTTGGATTGAGCGCCATGCGTACCTGCAGAGCGCGAAGCAGATCGCTCGAACTGATCAGGCCCACGACCTGACCGGTCGGGCTCGTGACCAGAAGGCGTCGCCCGGGAGCCTGCTGCAATTGCTCGAAAGCATCGGCCGCAGACGCGGTCGAGGGAAGGGTCAACAGCTCGTCGTTCATCACGTCGCCAACCGAGGCGTCCTGTGGAGCGTTGGCGAGAGCGTCAATGTGAACCGTTCCGACGATCGAGCCCGCCGAGTCCCGCACAGGAAAAAAGACGTGGTGACGGTCAATCATCGTCCGGGCCAAGTCGGACACACGCAAATCGGGGGGCACCGTGTCCAGTTCGCGCGTCATCAACCGTGTAACGGGTTCGGACGCGAGCGTGTCGCGAAGAATCACGAACTGGGTCTCCGCCTGTCCCGAAAGGTACACGAAGACGGCAATGGCAACGAGGAGCAGGTTCATGCTCCATAAGCCAAACAGGCCCATCGCGATGGCCACTACCCGACTTACGCCCGCGGCCAACTGCGTTGCGCGAACGTAGGGAAAACGCATGGCTAGCAAGGCTCGCAGGACGCGCCCGCCATCCATCGGTAAGGCGGGCAGGAGATTGAAGACGGCGAGAACCACGTTCACGAGCGCGAGGTACGTCAGAAGCACGGACCCAATCCCAAGGGCTGAGCCGAACGTTCTCTCGATCAGCCAGAAGCCTCCCCCCAGAGCGAGACTTGCCGCCGGTCCGGCCAGCGCGATGAGGGCTTCCTGCCCGGGTTTGGTCGGCATGGCATCGAATTGCGCGACACCTCCAAGCAACCAGAGGCGAATCTCGAGAATCTTGACGCCGAAGTTCCGGGCGACGGCAGCGTGGGCAAGTTCGTGGAGTAGGACGCTTGCCACGAGCCCCATCGCGGCCACAAATCCGATCCACCACCGCGCCAGGCCCTGATTCCAGGCATTGGGATCGATGGGAAGTTCGAATACCTCGATGTAGAGACTGAGCCTAGAGGCGATCAACCACGTGAGAAGCGCAATCAACAGCACGAAGCTGATGTCGATGCGGATGGGGATCGCAAGAATGCGAAAGGGAAGGACGTACCCCGAACGGGTCATGCCCCACGCTAGGGCATACGCATCACGATGTCCGTGCCCGGTGCCTAACGAACAGCGAAATCAAGGTTTGTGGGTCTAGTCGTCTTGGTGCTCGCGGCCGTGCAGGCGTTTGACGACCCGGCTGGGGTTCGCCACGGCGAGGCGCGCAGCCGCCCAAGCGCGTTTGCGTTCATGTTCCTCTGGAGACAGGCCTTCGTCTTCGAGATCGGCGTACTCCACCACCTGCTCTTCATTCGCGGCGAGCACTTGATTCAGCACGTAATGCAGCGAGTCGCGAACCGCGAGGCCCTCGCGGAGCATGTCTTGCATTTCGAGAATGCGATCAATGAGTTCCTCGGTGGACATCGCCTCGAGTTCACTGCGTGTTCGCTGCATGCGCCTACTCTACACGTCGTATCGTCACCGCATGGAGCTCGACCCGACCACCCTCACCCTCCAACAACTCGCAAGCGCCTACCGCAATCACACGCTCAAGCCGAGCGAGGTGACCGAAGCATTCCTGGCACGCATCCACCCAGACACCGCTTGGCGGACGATCCTCACCGACCGTGCCCGTCGTCAGGCTGCGGCTGCCGACCGCGCCTTCGCTGCCGGGACACCTGTTGGCCCTCTGCACGGAATACCGATCGCTCTCAAGGACCTGCTCGACGTGGAGGGTGAGGTGAGCGTTGCAGGCTCGGCCGCTCTGCTGGCCCGAGGGCAGATCGCCGAGCGGGACGCCCCGGTGATCGCCAGGTTGGATGCGGCAGGCGCCGTGTTCCTCGGCAAGACCCATATGACGGAGCTCGCCTTCTCTGGGCTGGGCCTCAATCCCCATTTCGGCACGCCCGGCTCGGCGCACGATCCTTCGCGCATTCCAGGTGGGTCCTCGAGCGGATCTGCAGTGGTCGTGGCGCGCGGAGAGGCAACCGCGGCCATCGGTTCCGATACCGGAGGCTCTGTCCGGATTCCTGCCGCCCTGCAGGGCTTGTGTGGACTGAAGGTCACCGATGGCGCAATCCCGACCGAGGGCGCAGTGGCGCTCTCCACGACGTTGGACACGATTGGACCGATCGCCAAGACCCTGGAGGACGTTTGGGTCCTGTGGCGCGCGATGCGTGCGGTATCGCCCGCACCCATGCCGAAGGCGGAGAGGGTGTTGCGGCTTGCCGCACCACCCACCGTTTTCATGGATCGACTCGATCCCGAGGTGAAGGCCGCTTTCGAGACGGGGCTTGATCGGCTCGAGCGTGCGGGGCATGAGATCGACCGGACGGAACGCCCCATCCTCGAGCAGGTCCAGTCGCTCTATGCGCGCTATGGCAGTTTCGCCGCCTACGAGGCGCTCGCCCTCCATGACGACTTGCTGCGTGAGGCGGATCCCCCTGTCGATCCCCGCGTCGAGATGCGCATTCGGGCTGTCGAGAACCGGCCTGCAAGCGATTACCTCCGCCTTGGTTATGAACGCGACGCCTTGCGGAACGCGTTCTGGATGGACATGGCGGGATTCGACGCCATACTTGCGCCCACGGTCGCCATTCGCGCACCCCGCATTACGGACCTCGAGAATGATGAGGAGGCTTACGTCGAGGCGAACGGCATGATTTTGCGAAACACAACGATGTTCAACCTGTTGGGCGGACCTGCCGTGACGGTCCCCATTCTTCCGCGGCCCATGGGCGTGGGCGGCATGATCGCGACAGCGCCCGGTACCGAGCACCACGCGATCGCCGTTGCGCGCGCCTGGCAGGACGTCCTGAGTGACCTCGTTGAGGCCTGAGGTCGTTCCAGGGTTCCGGCTACAACTGCGCTGAAGCGTGTGAGTTGCGGTTGGCTCCGGGTTCGCGGGGTTTGCTGGGCGGAAGGGGCGGATCGACGGCGTTGCGTCCCCGAAGCAGCGTGAGTGCAGCCACTGCGCCACTTGCGTACTTCACTACGATATCCGTGGTGATGACCTGAAGCATCCACGTGATGGTTGCGAACGGCGCACCTGCGAACGCCAGAACCGTGAACAACGTGGTGTCGATCGGTGCAGATACGGCATTGCTCGAGGCGACGCGAACCCACCAGCGGCGAGCAAGTAGACGCTGATAGATCTCCGTGTCGGCAGCCTCACTCACCAGAATGGCGAGGAAACTCACGGCAACGAAACGAAGGGGGGTCGCCAGTGCCAGGGCGGCGAGAACGTTGGCGATGGCTGCGACGAGGATCATGGCGTACACCGCAGGGCGCCCGTACCGATGCACACGGTCGCGTTGCGTGAAGGTGATCCCGAAGAACAGCGTTCCGACGTTGACGAGGAACCACGGTCCAAACGGCAGGAAGGCATCGAGCGTGTAGTTTGCAAGGAGGGTCGCCACCGTATAGACG
>Ga0180432_10008650_pt1 | contig 12610 bp, 10 predicted proteins | sample SS_ome_10_FD_132414 | JGI IMG/M metagenome (GOLD analysis project Ga0180432, IMG submission 132414) | Hypersaline lake sediment archaeal communities from the Salton Sea, California, USA - SS_1_MS_2 metaG | ecosystem: Environmental > Aquatic > Non-marine Saline and Alkaline > Hypersaline >...
CATTCGACGCATTTTGCAGATGATTCCTCTTCTTGTTCTGATCTCGATTTTTTCTTTTATCCTGATGCGCCTGGCGCCGGGGGATCCGGCGCGGATGTTTCTGGATCCAGAAAAGGTGGCCGACCCGGAAAAACTGGCCAACATACGACATTCGTTGGGTCTGGATCAACCTCTCCCTGTTCAATACATTCGTTGGCTGGGTCGTGTCCTCAAAGGTGATTTGGGGTATTCCTTCCGTTCGCGGCAGCCGGTGATGGACGAGATCCTGGCGCGATTGCCAAACACTGCCAAGTTGAGCGTCGCTGCAATGCTGCTCTCGCTCCTGGTCGCTGTTCCCATTGGCACTATTTCGGCCATCAAACAGTACTCCGTCTTTGACTACCTGGCCACTGTCTTTGCCTTTCTGGGTATCTCGATGCCAAACTTTTGGATCGGTCTGCTCCTGATCTATATCTTTGTCGGGCAATTGGGGATATTGCCTGCCGTAGGGACGCAATCCGTTCCTCCACCGACAGAGCCTCTGGCACGGTTCATAGACAGCATCAAGCACTATATTATGCCGACCATTGTGCTGGGGATGCAGTCGATGGCCAGTTGGGCGCGCTATCAGCGTTCCTCTCTCCTTGAGGTCATTCGTCAGGATTACGTCAGGACGGCACGGGCAAAAGGGCTGCGGGAAAAGACCGTCCTCCTTCGCCACGCGTTGCGCAATGCTCTTATTCCTCTCATCACGTTGGCCATGCTGAGCCTCCCTGGGCTTTTGGGTGGCGCATTTATTACCGAGTCTATTTTCTCCTGGCCAGGGATGGGGCGGTTGGCTGTACATTCTCTGTATCAGCGCGACTATCCGGTCATACAAGGGATCACGATCTTTTCAGCGTTGCTTGTTCTTGTGGCCAACCTGCTGGCTGACATCTTGTATGGCATCGTCGACCCCCGGGTGCGCTATGAAAAGTCAGCCTCCTGAGCAGACCGGCGCTGTGCGAGTCCCGAGATCTCGAGATTTATTATATTTTTGGAGACAATCAGGATGACAGAGTTTAGTGGAACAAAGGGCAAAGCTTTACCCTTGAAAGAAATCAAGGGGGAGAGCCAATGGGTGCTTGTCTGGAGAAACTTTCGACGACACAAACTGGCCATTTCAGGCGCTGTGATATTGCTTTTCCTCTTTGTGATGGCTGTCTTTGCTCCGTCGTTTTCGCCCTACGATCCGGATGAGATGGATATCAAATATAGCCGTGGCGTGCCGCAGCCGCCCAGCCGGGGGCATCCTTTTGGCACCGACGAGTTTGGCCGCGATTACATGTCGCGGACGATCTATGGCGCGCGGATCTCTCTTTCTGTGGGTTTTGTATCGGTTGGCATTTCGATGGTCCTGGGGATCCTGGTGGGCGCCCTGGCGGGATACTTTGGCGGGCAGGTGGACTCGGTTCTCATGCGCCTGGTAGACGTGCTGCTCTCCCTTCCTTCCTTGCTGGTCATCATGATGGTCAATTCCTATCTCGAGCCGAGCATCTTTAACACCATGCTGGCCATTGGCCTGTTCAGTTGGATGGGGGTTGCCAGGCTGGTTCGCGGGCAGTTTCTTTCTATCCGGGAGGAGGAATTTGTCCTGGCGGCTCGTTGCATGGGCGTGGGCCCCGGCCGCATGATTTTCCGCCATTTGTTGCCCAGTTCGATGGCCGTTATCACGGTGGCTGCGACCATTGGCATCGCCGCTGCCATTCTGACAGAGTCCGGGCTCAGCTTTCTCGGTTTTGGCATCCAACCTCCGACCTCCAGTTGGGGCAGCATGTTGCAATCGGCGCAGACTTTTATGCGAACTGCCTGGTGGATATCCTTTTTCCCCGGCCTTTGCATTGCGCTGGCCGTCTTGTCCTTTAATTTCGTCGGTGATGGCTTGCGCGACTCTCTCGACCCCAAGCTGCGGCGTAGATAGTTTGGGTGTAAGAGCGTCGAAAAATATCAAAGCTGTTCGCATTTTTGCCATGTGCCTGGCGTATGATCCAAATTGGTAGACAATGTCTGGGCATTCTGTGAAAGGAGTCATTTCTTGAAAGACTTGTTAAATCAAGCAGTGGACGATACTTTGTTCGCGGGCGCCGAGTATGCCGATGCTCGCTATGTGGGTGTACGTGAGGCGGAGGTGCAAAGCCGCAACTTGTCGCCCCTCAACATATCGTCCGATTACAGTGCTGGAATAGGGATCAGGGCCCTCGTGGACGGCGCCTGGGGGTTTGCCTGCTCGCGTACCCTCAGCCCCGAGGCGATCCGCCAGGTGGCTTCTCGGGCGGTGCAGATCGCCAGAGCGAGCGCCAGGGTGCGGCGGGAAAAGATTGAACTGACCCCCGTTCAACCGGCGGTCGCCAATTACCGGACAAAAGTAGCCCGCGATCCATGGAAGGTGTCTCTTCAGGAAAAGTTGGACTTGTTACGTGCTGCTGAAGAATCGATGCGCAGCGTTCCCGGCGTCACCGTTACCTCAGGACAGATGTTTTTCCAGGAGGAACACAAGATTTTGGCCACTTCTGAGGGTTCGTATATCGAGCAGACGCTGGTGCGAAGCCTGGCCGGGATCGCTGCGACGGCCGTATCTGGCGGAAAGGCCCAGATTCGCTCTTTCCCCGCCGGTCAGGGAGGCGGTGCTTCGGCAGGATACGAGTTCGTCGAGTCGCTGCAATTGCCGGAACATGGCGAACAGATCGGGCGGGAAGCCGTGGCGCTCTTGTCGGCCAAGCCTTGTCCGACAGGTCCCATGACGGTTGTGCTGGGCGGTAACATGGTGGCCTTGCAGTTGCACGAATCGTGTGGGCATCCTATCGAGTTGGACCGCGTTCTCGGTTCAGAGATCTCGCACTATGGCGGCAGTTTTCTTACCCTCGACAAGTTGGGTCATTACCGCTACGGTTCCGAGATCGTCAATATTGTGACCGATCCGACCCTCCTGGATGGGATGGGTGCCTTTGCCTACGACGATGAAGGCGTCCCTGCTCAGCGTGCCACCCTCGTTGAGAATGGCATTCTGGTCGACTATCTCACCTCGCGTGAGACGGCAGGCATTATTGGCAAAACCAGCAACGGCAGCGCGCGGGCCGCCGGTTGGGAAAATATGCCTATCGTGCGCATGACCAATCTCAATCTTGAACCGGGGGAGGGCACTCTTGAGGATCTCATCGCCGGCGTGGATCATGGCATCTATATGGAGACTCCCAAGAGTTGGAGCATCGACGATCGCCGGATAAACTTTCAGTTCGGTGCCCAGATTGGGTGGGAAATTGTCAATGGCAAATTGGGCGATTTGATTCAGAATCCAACCTACGCTGGCATCAGTCCCAAGTTCTGGAACAACTGTGATGGCATTGCAGGCCCGGAGGCATGGCGTCTTCGGGGTCTTTCCGGTTGTGGCAAGGGTCAACCTGGCCAAACCGTCAGCGTGGGACATGGGACAGCACCGGCTCGCTTTCGAAACGTATACGTGGGAGTGCGCAGATGATCGGTAAAAAAGAGACGCTCGAGATCTTGGACAAAGTTGTTCAGATGGCAGGCCGGGACGCTGTGGAAGGGGTGCTTTCCAGCCGCTTGACCAGCGTGACACGTTTTTTAAATTCTGCCATCGGTCAAAATGTAGATACAGAAGAGACGTTTCTGCAGGTTCGCGTGGCCCTGGGTCAAAAGGTAGGCCAGGCGAGGACCAACGCGTTGGACGATGACGGCATCCTGCGGGCGGTGGAGGAGGCCAAAGAAATAGCCAAACTGAGCGGCCAGGACGATGGCTTTCCCGGATTCCCGGCAGCAGAGCCTTCTGTCCCTCTCGATGCATTCGTTCCCGCTACGGCCAATTGCACGCCTGAGGACCGGAGCCTGATGGCCGCCCAGGTTGCCGACGTCGCACGTTCCTATGACGTCGAGGCCTATGGCGTCATCGAGATGGGTACCAGAGAGTTGGCCATCGCCAACTCGAGCGGCGTGAGGGGCTACCACGCCGACACCGTCGCCTCCATGCACGTCGTGGCTGTCAAAGACCAAGGGATCAGCTCGAGGAATTTTTCCTCTCGAGATGTTTCGACGATCGATCCAGAGGCGTTGACACAGATGGCTGCCGAACGATGTCTGGCCAGCTGCCGGCCCATCTTGCTGCCTCCCGGGCAGTACGATGTTATCCTGGAAGAGGAGGCAGTCAAAGACATCCTCATGCATCTCGGCGCTCTGGCTTTTGGCGCCCTGGTTTTGCAGGAGAAACGAAGCTTTATCGCGGGGCGTATGGGCGAGCGCGTGCTGGGGGAGAACGTAACGATTTGGGACGATGGGATGGATGCCGATGGCTTTGGTTTTCCTTTTGATATGGAAGGCGTGCCGAAACGCCGGGTCATGCTCATTGAGAATGGAATAGCCAAAGGGGTGGTCTATGACACGCGGACTGCCCGGGTTGACGGCGTCGAGTCGACGGGCCATGCCATCCCGCCTATCTGGTATGCCTCAGGCCCCATGCCGATCAACATGTTTATGGCCGGAGGAAAGGCCACCAGAAAAAGTCTGATCGCCAATACAAAGCGAGGCGTGTTGATCAACCGGTTTCACTATTCCCGCCCCATCGATCCGGCCTCTGCGGTGGTTACGGGTATCACGCGAGAGGGAACGTTCCTCGTCGAGGATGGCCAGATTGTATCGGGCTTGAAAAACCTGCGTTACATCCAGAGCTATCCAGAGGCACTGCGAAATGTTGTTGATCTGACAAGAGAGACCAAGTTGCAGACAGAGTACCATGTCAATGCCAACGTCCCTGTTATCAAGGTCTCGGGCTTTAACATCACCGGATCGTCGGGTGACTGAAAGGAGTGTTGCGATGCTGACCGATCATCTTGCCCGTGTATCCCTGGCTCAGCTTCCTACCCCCTTGGAAGAGATGCCCCGCCTCCGCGAGGCGTTGGGGGGCGGGCCGCGCCTGCTGGTCAAACGGGATGACCAGACGGGCCTGGCAACTGGCGGTAACAAAACCCGCAAGCTAGAGTTTGTCATGGCGGACGTCCTGGCGCAAGGGGCTGATACGGTGATCACGGCAGCAGGAGCCCAGTCGAACCATTGCCGGCAGACGGCTGCCGCCGCTGCCAAGATGGGCCTGCGCTGCGTCGTCGTCCTGGGGGGACACCCCTTGCCCCGATCTCAACGGAACGGCAATTTGCTTCTCATGGACCTCCTGGGCGCAGAGATACGATGGGGTGGCGACCGTGGTTGGGACACAGCGTTGGTCAAAGAGGCAGAGGCATTGCAGGCCGAGGGATGCCAACTCTACCTTGTTCCTGTGGGCGCCTCGGTGCCACTCGGTTCCGCGGGATATGTTGCCGCCGTTGAGGAACTCGCTGGTCAATTGGTCGAGCAGGAAAAGCGCGTGGACCGCATCTTTTTGCCCTCTGGTTCGGGAGGCACCCACGCCGGGCTGTTGGTCGGCGTCAAGGCTTTGGGTCTGGGGGCGCGGGTAGAAGGGATGAAGAACTTTGCCATTTCCGGTCTCCTGGAGAAAATCAGGACGCTCACCGTCGATACAGCAGCCTACCTGGGCCTCGATCTCGAGTTCTCTGACGAGGATTTCATCTTGCACGACGCCTGTGGCACGCACGGCTATGGCGTTATCACCGATGCCGAGCGCAAAGCGGTTCGCCTGCTGGCCCGCACCGAGGGGATCATTGTCGACCCCGTCTACACAGGGCGCGCTTTGGGCGAATTTATCCGCCAGGCGCGTCGTGGCCTCTACCGGCCTGACGAGACCGTGCTCTTTTGGCACACGGGGGGAGTGGCGGGCCTCTTTGCTCGTGCCGCAGAATTGATCGATTAGGACTGGGACTTTATGCGCCGAATCGCGAATTTGACACTCGCTATCAAACCTGATATACTTGTGTATAATAGGATGGAGTAAGATTCCGAGTTGGTGCCGGTAAAGCATGCGCCTGGGCTTACAAGTCCAGGCGTTTTTTGCGGTTCCCTTGAACTTGCTCCAGGGAATATGGGTGTGCATCTGAAAGGAGGAGGAGATGGCTGTGAGTGAGAGCGAAACCGGAATCGTCAAGGGATGCAATGCTTCCAAAGGCTACGGTTTCATCTCACGAAAGAGTGGCGCCCCCACGTATTTGTTCACCAAGGAAGCCGAAACAAGTTTTGCCCGCGTTTTTGCCTGCCCTAGGCCCGGAAATGTGCATGACTTTTTTCGCATTAATTGCTCGGCTATCTTGATGGAGGGTTTCAAAGCGCTGCAAGAAGGATAGCGTGTCGAGTTTTCCGTCAAGCAAGGCCCCAAGGGTCTACAAGCTGCCAGCGTTGTGCTGCTGTGGACTAGAAAAGGAGAAGGCGACATGGCCAGAAAAGTGTATGTCGGCAACATGAGTTACGACACAACAGAGGATGGGCTGCGAGCGCTATTTTCGACGTATGGAGAGGTGTCTTCGGTCAATGTAGTTACCGATCGCTACACCGGTCGCCCCCGTGGCTTTGCCTTTGTCGAAATGGCGACCGACGATCAGGCAAAGGCAGCTATCGATGCGTTGAATAGTCAGGTGGTGGATGGCCGATCGCTTAACGTAGCCGAGGCTCAGCCCCGTAAGCCGCGTGGCGACGATCGAGACCGTGACCGCCGTCGGTGGTAAGGTAGCCCTCGTCGGTCAGTGAAATCAAGATCCTCTCAAGGGTCCCTAAAGGTCAAGGCATGACCAAGAATGCGACGCGCAGATAAAGCGCGTCGCTTGATTTTTTATGGGAAAAGACTTTTAATTTTGTGAAACCTTTACATTTCTATAACCGTTACGCAACAAAAGTGTGGTACAATGAGGCTCTATGGTGGCAACTTGCACGGATGCGACGGTTGGGTGTATAATCCTTCGGCTGCTGATAAAAAAGCTTTTCTTTGTCAGAAACAATATTTATTTTCAGGAGGAAGAAGCGATATGATTGATGTCACCGATGTAAGTAAATCGTATGGCTCAATTCAAGCGCTCAGCAATGTTTCCTTTCACGTCGAGTCGGGAGAGATCATTGGTCTGCTAGGTCCCAATGGCGCAGGCAAGACGACGATGATGAAAATCCTCACCGGTTACCTGCAGCCGGATAGCGGGCAGGTGACGGTCGATGGTCTGGATGTGCTGACCGATACTCTGGAGGTACAGAAGCGGATCGGTTATTTGCCCGAAAATGCGCCCCTCTATCCCGAGTTGTCGGTTCAAGCTTATCTCAAGATGATCGCCGATCTGCGCCGGCTATCGCTCCAAGACCAGCCTGTGCGTCTCACCGAGGCGGTTCGGGCGACAGATCTGGCCGATCATCTGACCCGTCCCATTGGCCAGCTCAGCAAGGGATACCGTCAGCGGGTGGGGCTCGCGCAGACTATTCTACATAAACCAACTGTGCTGGTCCTTGACGAGCCCACCGCTGGCCTGGACCCTACCCAGATCGTCGAGGTGCGACGGTTGATCCGGCGGCTGGCCAGTCACAGCACCGTGCTCCTCTCTACCCACATTCTCTCCGAGGTGGAGGCGACCTGCGACCGGGTGATCATTCTGCTGAACGGCAAAGTTAGAGCCGACGCTCGTCTGGCAGACCTTTCGGCGACGGCCAATGCTGTCCTGGTGCTGGGGGAGGGTATGCCTGACGTCTCTGGCGACCTGAAGGCACTGCCGGGCGTTCGGGCTGTCGAAGCCACGCCCACCCCGGAAGGGCGTGCGTACCACGTTCGGGGCTCCAATGGGGTGGACCTTTGCCCTGCCCTCTATGAATTGGCTTGCAAAAAGAACTGGCCGCTGCGGGAATTGCGCCGCGATGTCCGTACTCTCGAAACCGTCTTTAACGAACTGGCTACAGCGGCCAGCAACGATAGCAAAATTTTGAAAGGAGGAGACAAGGCATGAGAGCGTCGTGGAAACAATCTTTGGCCATAGCGCGCAAGGAACTGGGCGCTTATTTTGGCTCTCCTATGGCTCTGATCTTTGTCGGAGCCTTTTTGGTGGCCACTCTCTTTTCTTTCTTTTGGGTAGAGACCTTTTTTGCCAGAAACATTGCGGACGTCCGTCCTCTGTTCCGCTGGATGCCCGTGCTCATGATCTTTTTGGTGGCCGCGCTGACGATGCGCCAATGGAGCGAGGAGCAGCGTGGCGGCACCCTCGAAGTTCTGCTCACCCTGCCTGTGCGCCGGGCCAGCCTGGTGGGAGGCAAGTTCATGGCCGTGATGGCGCTGGTCGTGATCGCTCTTGCGCTGACGCTTTTCCTGCCCCTCACAGTGGGATTCCTGGGCGATCTGGACTGGGGGCCGGTGGTGGGTGGCTACCTGGCGACGATCCTCATGGCTTCGGCTTATGCCGCCATTGGTTTGTATGTCTCCTCACGGACGGACAACCAGATCGTCTCGCTGATCGTCACCGTCCTTCTCTGCGTCATCCTCTATTTTGTGGGCTCTGAGGGCGTGACCGGTTTCGCCGGCGATACGCTTGCCGAGGTGCTGCGCGCCATTGGCACCGGAAGCCGTTTCGAGAGCATCGAGCGGGGCGTGATCGACCTGCGAGACCTGATTTATTATCTTTCGCTGACCGGGTTGTTCTTGTTGTTGAATGTCGTGTCGTTGGACAGCAAACGATGGAGCCAGGGCAAGCACACCGCAGTCTATCGCCGCAATGTGGTCCTCAGTGTGGTGCTGGTGGTGGCCAATCTGGTGGCCCTCAACGTCTGGCTCTTTCCCGTGCAAGGCCTGCGTGCCGATCTGACTGCCCAGCGAGAATACAGTCTCTCCGACACGACCCGCGACCTGATCCGCAACCTTCAAGAACCCTTGCTGATGCGGGGTTACTTTAGCGAAAAGACCCACCCGCTTCTGTCTCCGCTGGTGCCGACCATCCGCGACATGATGCGCGAGTACGAGATCGCTTCTGGCGGCAAGATCGACGTCGAGATACTAGATCCCAGGGAAGACGAGGATCTGGAGACAGAGGCGAATCAGGTCTATGGCATTAGTCCTGTGCCTTTGCGCGTTTCCGGACGCTATGAATCATCTGTGATCAGTTCCTACTTTGACATTCTCATTCGTTATGGCGACCAGTTTGTCACCCTGAACTTTCAAGACTTGATCGAGATACAGCCGGCCGGCGGCAACGAGTTGGATGTCGGGCTGCGTAACCTGGAATACGACCTGACCCGCTCGATCAAAAAGGTCGTCTATGGCTTTCAGAGCCTGGATGCCGTCCTTGCCAGCATGGAAGAACCTGTCCGTTTGACAGCCTATGTCACGCCTGATACGCTGCCCGAGTCATTGCAAGGGGTGGTACAGCTCGTCGAGAAGGTGGCTCTGGAGATCGGACAAGAATCGGGGGGCAAGTTTATTTTCGAGACAGTGAATCCTGATGACCCGAACAGTTCGGTCACCCGCCAGAGTCTGTATGACTCTTTTGGGTTGCGGCCGATTGCCGTTTCTCTCTTTTCGTCCGAATCCTATTACCTGCATCTTGTTTTGCAGATCGGAGACGAGGTGCAGATGCTCTATCCTGCCAGCGACATGAGTGAGGCGGAGCTGCGCACCGAGATCGAAGCGACGCTAAAGCGGGCTGCGCCTGGCTTTCTCAAGACAGTGGGGCTGTGGCATCCTTCGGAAGATCCGGTGCCCGACCTCTATGGTGGCATGAGCCAGCCCATCTCTACCTGGCGCCTGGTTTTGCAGCAGCTCAGTCAGAACTATACTGTCAAATCGGTCGATCTCAGTTCTGGTCGTGTGCCGGGCGATGTGGATGTGCTGGTTGTCGTCGCGCCGCAGGGCCTGACCGACAAGGATCGTTTCGCGGTTGACCAGTATTTGATGCGCGGCGGCGCGGTCGTCGTGGCGGCAGCCAATTATATGCTCTCGCCGCAGCAATTCGGCGGAGGGCTGCTGATCCAGGCTGTGGAGGGTGGCCTCAAAGAGATGCTGGCCCACTATGGTGTAACAGTAGACGGCGCGCTGGTCATGGATCCTCGCAACGAAAGCTTTCCGGTTCAGGTACAGCGCAACGTAGGTCAGATGAGCGTGGTCGAGATCCAGCAGATCAGCTATCCTTTCTTTGTGGATATACGCCAGGACAGCATGGCGACAGAGAGCCCCATTACGGCCAATCTCTCGGCTGTTACTCTGCAATGGGCTTCGCCGGTGGAGGTTGACGCCGAAAAGAACAAAGATCGGGAGATTGTGACCTTGCTCCAATCCTCCGAGGCGGCCTGGCTGCGAACGTCTACGGACGCCCAGCCCGATCTGCAAACCTACCCCGAGCTTGGTTTTCCGGTCGAGGGTGAGCAAATGGCAAGGCCGCTGGCGGTGAGCATCCGTGGCTCTTTTGAGAGCTATTTCAAAGACAAGCCCTCGCCGTTCCAGGAAAGTGAGACCGAGGACAAAGAGTCTGCCGGGTCAGAGGAGACAACCCCTGTTGGCGAAGAAGGCGAGGAGCAGGCGTTGGCCCTGGGGACGATCGAAATCTCGCCCGAATCCTCCCGCCTGGTGGTCGTCGGCAGCGGCGAGTTTCTGGACGACGCCGTGCTCGATATCTCGCGCGCCTTGTCCCAAGATCGCTATCTGCTCAATTTGCAATTCTTGCAGAACGCCGTGGACTGGTCGGTCGAGGATGAGGACTTGCTCAGCATCCGCTCGGGAGGCACGTATGCCCGTTTGCTCAACCCGTTGGAAAAGGGTGAGCAATCCTTTGTTGAAGGGTTGAACTATGCGCTGGGACTGCTGGCCGTGATCGCCATCGGTCTGGTGTGGAACGTCCGGCAGCGCGACGAGGAACCAATGCCCCTGGTGGATCTCGATGCCGCGCCGGTCAAAGAGGGCGAACAGGGAGGGAAACGATGAACCGAACGAATCAAATCCTGTCGGCTGTTCTGGTGCTCCAGATCGTGCTGGCGGCCGTGGCCTTTTGGCCCAGGCCGGCAGCCTCGGTTGCCAGTGAGGAAAGCCTTTTTGCCGGGCTGGAAGCCGATCAGATCGTCCGGCTGACCATCAGCGATGCCGACAGCAACCAGATTCAACTGGCCAGGAGCGGAGCGGAATGGGTGTTGCCCGAGGCGGATGACTATCCTACGGCAGAGAACAAGGTGTCCGAGTTGCTGGACAAGATCGCTGGCTTGAAGGCCGACCGTGCGGTGACCCAAACCTCTGGCAGCCACAGCCGTCTCCAGGTGGCCGACGATGATTTTAGTCGCTTGATCGAGTTCGAGTTGGCCGATGGCACGACCCACAGGCTCTATCTTGGCACCGCAGCTGCTTACCAGGTGACCCACATGCGCGCCGGCGGCCAGGACGAGGTTTACCTGGGCTCTGGTCTATCCACTGCGGACGCAAATGCCCTGCCCTCGAACTGGGTCGACACGCTCTATTTTTCGGTGACCCAGGATCAAGTCGTTGCCCTGACCTTGGAGAACAAGAACGGCCGGTTCGAGTTTGAGAAGGATGATGCCGGAACGTGGGCCATAAAAGACCTAACTGGCGACGAGACGTTTAACGAGAACAATCTGAAATCGCTGGTCAGCCGGGTCGCTTCGCTGCAGATGCTTCGCCCTCTGGGCAAAGAAATGCAGGGCGATTACGGCCTGGAGGAACCCAACGCCGTGGTCACGGTTGTGACGCGGGATGAGGAGGGAAACACCCAGACCTATACCCTTCGCGTGGGGGCTCAGAGTGAGGAGGATGACAGCTTTGTCGTGATCTCGTCGGAATCCCCTTACTATGTCAGGGTGTCCAGTTACACGGTCGCGGATTTCGTCGAAAGGGTGAGGGACGACTTTCTCCAATTGCCGCCAACGCCTGTGCCCGAGCCGACTTCTGAGGCCTCCTCGGGAGGCTAAAAGATGGCGACCATCTAAATTCATTGCCGGTTTTATGGGGCAGAATTTAGGTGTCGCCTCTGTGGGTGGCTATCTTTTTGCCTGTGGCGTATGATCTGCAAGCGGCGTCCCTTTCGGGACGCCGCTTTTTTGTGTGACTTGTGCGGATCAAAAAGATTCGGCCTCGTCGCCATAGGCCGCGTGGCGGAAGGCCATCCACGGCAGCAGGGCGCATTTGAGCCGTGCCGGGCGGATAGGAATCTGGAGCTCGATCAGGAAATTTTCCTGTCCCAGTGTTTCCAACTCGTCGAGGGTTTGCCCTGTGATCATCTCGGTCAGGATCGAAGCCGCTCCCAGGCACAGGGCACAGCCGCGTCCACTAAAGCGCGCCTCGACGATCCGGCCTGCTTTTACCCTGGCCTCGACTCGCACGCGATCGCCGCACAGGGTGTTGGATTCTTCGGCCGCCAGGTCGGGTGACTCCAGGCGGCCGGCGTTGCGCGGGTGACGGTAATGGTCGAGCAGGCGTTCGGTGTACATCTCGCTCACAGCCGGCCTCCTTTATCCTTGAATGGGGCCACTGCCGCTGCGCAGTGACCTGCCGCTCCGCCCGTTCTTGACGGCAACCACCTCGGCGAGAATGCTAAGGGCCGTTTCCTCCGGCGTGCGTCCACCCAGGTCCAGGCCGATGGGCGCATAGATCCGCTCGAGTTGTTCTGCTGTGACGCCCCGTTTTGCCATCCGCTCAAACCGGTCGGCGTGGGTCTTGCGGCTGCCGATGGCGCCGATGTAG
>Ga0180432_10008651_pt1 | contig 12610 bp, 6 predicted proteins | sample SS_ome_10_FD_132414 | JGI IMG/M metagenome (GOLD analysis project Ga0180432, IMG submission 132414) | Hypersaline lake sediment archaeal communities from the Salton Sea, California, USA - SS_1_MS_2 metaG | ecosystem: Environmental > Aquatic > Non-marine Saline and Alkaline > Hypersaline >...
CTCACCGACGCCGGCGTCCTCGTCGAGGACAGGCTCTTCGCCACCTTAGACACGCGAACGCGAAAATGGTCCCTCGGCCGCGGCACCGAGGTGCTCATCAGCGACACAGTCGGCTTTGTAAACAATCTGCCGCACCAACTGGTCGCCTCGTTCAAGGCCACGCTCGAAGAGGCCGTCAACGCCGACCTGCTCCTGCACGTCATTGACGCGTCAAATCCAGACGCGATCAAGCAGATCGACTCGGTCAACAACGTCCTCAAGGAGATCGGCTGCGACAAGAAGCCCGTTCTCGAAGTGCTCAACAAGACCGACGTCGTAAGGAAGATCAGCCATCTCGAAACGCTGCAAACGCTCTACCCCAGTGCCGTATGCATATCCGCCAGAACCGGCTTCGGGCTCGACAGCCTCCGCGACGCCGTCACGGCCAAATACAAAGGCAGCGAGCTTCTGCTGCGAGTCACGTGCAGCCAGTCGAACGGCCACATTCAGAGCTTCCTGAGAGCACACGGCCGGATCGTGCAAGAGCAGTACACCGACAGCCAGGTTATCATCGACGCCAGGCTCGGCAGAAACCAACTGCCGGACCTTAAGAGACTGCATCCGGAAGAAATCGTAAATGTGGAAGACTAATCCATTAGAGGGAAAATCCTAAGCACGAAATCCTAAATACGAAACAGTATCGAATGTTCAAAGCTCCAATGCTCGAAACGCCATTTCAACGCAGGTGCGGCACCCGATGACGTTTGGAATTTCTGACATTGGGATTTCGAACCTTGTTTAGGATTTAGGCATTAGAATTTGCATTATCGAAGGGAGAGCAATTATGTCGGAATATGATGAATCAAAATGCCGCAGTCGATGGGACGCTGTCAACCGAGCGCCGGCCTACGGGCTATCGATCTGTTTTGCTCTACTTTTAATCGGATACTTGTGCATTTGCTTCTCCATCAGATCAAGCGTCAAGGATATAAGTGCTCAGGCAGTGCAGGAGTACCCCGGCGACAGGGTAGAGTCGTTGATGGCGTACGTTGAGTCGGAAAATCACGGTCTCAGGCAGAGAAACCGAGCCGTCTGGGCACTCGGCCAGATTGGCGACAGCCGCGCCCTGCCGGTCCTCGAGAAATTCCGAACCGGCAAACCCTGCAACCATGACACGACTCTATGTCAGAGAGAGATCGTCAGAGCAATAGAGGGATGCAAAGGCGCCTTCAACGCCACCGCCTGGCTGCCGAGATAGTCTCGTATCTCGTATTGTGGTTGGCGGATAATGTTGTGGTGTGCAGGGCTGGTCTTGTGAAAAATGTTTGGGAAGTCCCCGATAAAGGGAATAACTGGTGGGAACATCATGAAAGACGCAAAATCCAAAAGAAAAACGAATGGTGAACACCCCCTCAAGAAGAACGATTCGACCGGCAAGAATCCCGCGAGATATGTAGAGCCTGAACAGAAGGACGAACGCAAAATAAAGAGAAAGGTCTACGAACGCGAGCTTGCCAGGCTTCAGATTGAGCTTGTCAAACTACAAGAATGGATCAAGCACAAGGGCCTTAAAGTGGTCGTTCTCTTCGAAGGGCGCGATGCGGCAGGTAAGGGTGGCGTGATCAAACGGATCACACAGCAGTTGAATCCTCGTGTCTGCCGCGTGGTGGCTCTCGGTACTCCAACCGAGCGGGAGAAGAGCCAGTGGTACTTTCAGCGCTACATGCCTCACCTGCCGACGGCCGGCGAGATGGTCCTGTTCGACCGCAGTTGGTATAACCGCGCCGGCGTGGAGCGCGTGATGGAATTCTGCACTGAGCAGGAGTGCCGCGAGTTCTTTCGTTCGTGCCCGGAGTTCGAGCGCATGTTGGTGCGCTCCGGCATAATTCTGATTAAATACTGGTTCTCCGTCTCGGACGCCGAGCAGGAACGCCGCTTCCAGGCGCGAATCGAGGATCCCGTGAAGAGGTGGAAACTCAGTCCTATGGACATGGAATCCCGCGCTCGCTGGGTGGAATACTCCAAGGCCAAGGACGAGATGTTCAAGTACACCGACATCAAACAGGCTCCCTGGTATGTGGTTAATGCCGACAGCAAAAAACGTGCGCGTCTGAACTGCATCAGCCATCTTCTGAGTCTCATACCATACGAGGATCTGACGCCCGAGCCGATCGAGCTGCCGCCGAGACAGACAGACAAAGGTTATATCCGGCCCCCCATGACCGACCAGACGTTCGTCCCCGAAATCTACTGATCCGGCAGAATTCGACGCAGAGCGCAGCCCGAGCATTTATAAAGGCTGAAAGAATGCTAACAGTCGAGGACTTTTAATGTTGTGAATCAAACACGGAAGTGGATTTAACCATTCATAATTGGCATCATATTCTTTGTCCCCGGCAATCTCTGTGGCGAAAAAAAAACGTGAAATCCGTGCAATCCGTGGTTCCGCTGAAGTAATGAGGCCTGTGTCCACTTTTGTGGCACAGGCCTCGAAATGACTCAAATCTGCTTATTCCAACGGTGACTACCGGTAGAGGCGGATGTCGTCGAAGTACATTCTGCCTGAGCCTCCGGCGGCTGCGGCGTTTTTCGTGCCGAAACCTATCGTGATCGTATTTACATTGGTCAGGTCGATGCCGGTAAACGCGGCCAGGTCGATCACCCATTCGGTCCAGATTGTCGCCTGCGTCGCGCCCGTATCGCCGTAATAGACCACGGAGCTGCCGTTCAACGCTACGAACATACGCTCCGGCGTGTTGCCGCCCTCGCCGCTGAACCACAACGACAGCTTCGTCACGCCATAGGCGGTCCAGTCTTTCGGGTACACCAGCGTCATCGTCGCCTCGGATATTTTGAGGTTGGTGTCGTAGGTATACGGCATAGACTGGGCGCCGCCGTGAACGATGTTTCGTTCGGTGAATGGGGCCTGGTCGTTTCCGATGATGGCTCCATTTGTCGTAGTCCCGTAGCCGTCTATCCAATATTTGAAGATTCTATTGCTGCCCGGCTCATCTGGATTGAGATCATTGTACGACTCGATATCGTCTACCAGCAGGAAATCGGCCACCGTGAAAACCCAGGTTCCGCCCCTGGAGATCGTGCCGTCAGCGGCAACCTCATCGATGCGCCAGTAGTACGGCCCGCCGCCCCACTCAACGCCTTCGGCCGGGCTGAAGGTGGTCGCGTTCTGACGGCCTCTGTATATGCCGGTCGTATCGGAGGCATCGGCGGCTTTTACGGTCTGGATATCCATGCCGAAGTATATGTCGTGCCGCGCGGCGTTGTCGCCCGCCGACCAGCTCAAGGGCAGTGCGTTGCCGATGTCGGCGCTCGCCCCGTTTGTCGGGCTCGGATTCCATGCGAGCTGCGGATCGCCCCGCATGATCTGTGTGATCTCTTCGGCGGGCAATGCCCTGTCGTAGATGCGAACATCATCGATATCGCCCATAAGCGCGGTGCGTCTGTCTCTGGTCCCATCGTAGGTATCGGCCAGAGAGTCGGCGCCCAGGAAACCGTAACGAGTGGTGCCGGTGCCCATTGTGGGGCCTCCGGTCATAGTCGCGTCGAGCCGTCCGTCGATGTACATGGACATGAAGCCCTTGTTGTAAACGCAGCAGATGTGGTGCCAGAATCCGTCATCGACTCGCGTAACACTGCCAAGCTCAGTAAGTCCGCTGCTTGTCGTGACGTCGTAGTCGATAAGGCCAAAGCCCGCTCCATAGCTGTCTATCGACAGACGCCAATAGTCGGCCTGGCCAAAAGAGAGTAGGATTTGAGTGCCCTGATTTTCCGTTCGCATCCAGCAGCAGACGGTCGATTCGGTATAGGCGTTACTTTCGTACTTCAGATTGCGAATGGCAAGATAGCCGTTCTGTCCGAAGTTCAGAGCGGAATCCCCAACCAATCCCGGGATAGTCCAATCGGCGGTGCCCTTCAGAACGCCGTGGTTTGCATGACCGGATGTGTCAACCGCCGTCAAGCCCTGGCCCTCGTCCAGTGTGTACAGGACAAGAAGATTCGGATCGATAACCGGCAGGTCAGGGATAGTCGTAAAGCTCCAGAGCTCGCCCGTGTGGGTCGCGGCGCCGTCGAATTCATCGACCCGCCAGTAATAGGTCTTGCCGGCCTCCAGCGGGCCCGGATCGAAGGTTGCATCCATCTGCGGCAGCGCGCCGGCGGCGCCGGCCACGTCGTCGGAATTGTCGCCGAAGTATACGTTGTGGAGCACGGCGTTCATACCGGGCTGCCAACTGAGAGTCGTGGCCGGATCTGCGGTCTTTGTGCCGTCGGCGGGATTGGGATCGTATGCCGTTACCGACGGAACCACGAAGCTCCATACTTCACCCTTCCACGGGCTGTTCGGGTCCGCGGGATTGACTTCGTCTATTCGCCAGTAGTAGGTCGTACCCGGAAGCAGGCCGCCGGGAAGCGGAAAGCCGGGAAAGCCCGCGATGACGAGTGTATCGGTTTGGTTGCCCCAAAATACCGGCGAATCGGTGGAGGCGTTATTTACCTGATCGAAATCATCGCCGATATACACATCGTGGGAAACGGCCAATGCGCCTGCTCTCCACCGGAGATTCGCCCAGGACGCCTCGTATCGAGAGCCATTGGCAGGGGATGGGCCGGATGCGAATGGATTCGAGGCCGCAAGTGATGTCTCCATTACCTCCAGGATATCAGCCTGAGTCAGGGCTCGGCTGTACATCCTCACTTCGTCGATAAGACCGGTGAAGTACCGGTCGGCCCTGGGACCGCTGCGGCCGATGTTAACGTCGATTCCCACAGCCGTGATGAACGGATTGGTCCCATTTGCTATCTGGAAAGTGCCGCCCGGCTCGCCATCGACGTAGAACTCGACGTCTTCCATTAGACCGCCTTCAGGAAGCACCGCCGCGACGTGATGCCACAGACCGTCGTTGACCAGGGTCTCACTGCGGTTGTTGCCACCGCCATGCTCGATGCGCACGCTACCGGCGTCCAGACGGAACTCAACCTTAAGACCGCGGCCTTCGCTTCCCCAACTCAGCATTTCCGGCTCTCCACTGGCGGACGTTTGAATCCAGGCGCTAAGGGTCCAGGGAGGCCCGAGGATGCCTTTATATCCGTCGATGCTTACATAGCCTTCGGTCCCATCGAGTTCCAGAGCCCCGCCATGTCTGCCGTTACTAATGAAATTAGCGCCGGTGATAGGGGTCCCGTGACGATCATTGCCGGAGCAGTCCTGAGCGTCGCTGTCAAGAGGCCAGTACCCCTCCAGCCCTGTAACGACATCACCTCGGCTTACTCCACAGGCGAAAACCAACAAAGCAATCGCCGCCAAACACAGTCTTTGCTTAGACATGACAGTCTCTCCTTCAAAAACATAGATTGAATCGAACTCAGGGACTGGCTCCTTTTGGCGGTGTCGTTCCGCCAAAAGGTGCCTTTCCTTTGTCACTCATCCTTTTTCACTCATCGAAAGGGACAGTCAGCTTTGTAAACGACATAAAGCAGACGGTCCCTGGGCTTACGGCTGTGCATCCGGAGCCGGACGGCGCAAAACGATGTCGTCGATGAAGATTGTGCCTTTGCCGCCGGCTGCGGCCGGGTCGGCGGTGGCTCCCAGGCCGATGGCTATCTTGTCCACATCTGCCAGATTCACGCCCTGGTCGGCGAACTTGCTCAGGTCGATCAGCCACTCGGTCCAGACGTCCGTCACCGGCGCTTCGGCGTCGCTATTGACGACCACCGCTTTTGTGCCGTTGGCGTTAGACAAAGCCACATAGAATGGCTCGGCGTTGTTTGCAAGGATGCCGATATCCTGATGCATCCACTGCGGACCGACGTTGCCGGTTACCGTGACGTTCGAGAATCTCGCCTCGCAGGTCTCGGAGGCATTGTGGCTGGTCAGCGCCAGGCCAACATAAACATCGGACGTCATGGGAATGTTCGTCGGAACAGAGTTTTCCACGGGCACCCACGAAGAGCCGTTTGTCGAATGTGACACCGTGAAGTTGCCCGCAGCGTCACGCTGGAGTCTGACCCAATGGGGAGCCGCAATCCCGGCCTCGTTGGTGCTGAAACTGGATACACCTGTGTCTGTACGGCCCTGGGAGGCAACGCCGTTTTCGGCTGTAATAACCGCGAAGGCATACTTTGAGTCAGGCTCCAACGATTCGCGAATCATTACGCCTGCCTTGGCGGCTGCGTGGGTATTCGTTAGGCTGTCCACTTTGGCGATAATCGTGCCGGGGCCGGTGAGCGTCTTGTAGGCAAAGTGGAACTGATCGGACGTTCCCCAGATATCTTCGCCGGCGGCGGTCATTGTGAATGTGCCGACCGGACCCTCCGTAAAGCTGCCGACAGATGGAGGATAGCCCCTGAACCACAGAGACAGTACACTTATGCCGTTCTTCGTCCAGTCTCGCGGAGCGCTCAGCGTCAGTGCGACCTCGGAATTTCTTACACCGGCAGCGTTATCGTACAACAACGGCATCGACTGGCCTCCGCCGTGGACAATCGTCTGCTCGGCATAGGGCGGATCGAGATAGCCTGCCTGAGAACCATTAGTGGCAACTTCATAGCCGTCTATCCAATGCTGCCAGATGGCTTCATTTTCCGGATCGTTATCCGTGTAGCTCTCGAAGTCGTCCACGAGGATGAAGTCGGCTACCGTGAAGCTCCAGATTCTGCCTTTGGTGACCGTGCCGTCGGTGTTGTTTTCATCGACGCGCCAGTAGTAAGGCCCGCCGCCCCACTCGACGCCTTCTGCAGGAGTGAAGCTCGTGCCGCTCTGACGGCCTCGATATATTCCCGTCGTATCGGATGTATCGGCGGCTTTCACTGCGTCCCTGTCCGTGCCGAAATAAACCTCGTGGCTCGACGCACTATCGCCGGACGACCAGGAAAAAGGCATGGCCGATTCAATATCGGGTGTCGCTCCACTGGCCGGGCTCGGAGTCCAGGCCAGCAGCGGGTCGATTCTCATGACCAGCCTGATTTCATCTTCGCTAAGCACCTTGTCATAGGCGCGAAAGTCGTCGATGGTTCCGGCCAACCAGTTGTTCGCGTTTCGGTTTACGCCAATGGCAAACTGATTGAACGTTGTGTTGTTGAGCGTTCCGCTGACTGCCGGTTCGCCGTTGTAGTAGAGCGTAGCGGCTGTTCCATCAAAACTCAACGCAAGATGTGTCCATGCCGTCGTAACCGGTCCGAATTCCAGTCCGGGAGGATTCGCACGGTACACTCCCGGAGCTGTCCCATCGACATCAAACTGGATACCGGCGGTATTGGGATGATGGTTTGTAAAGGCGCTGCTCCATTCATCCTGTCCCAGGGTCTTCGCCTTTACCCACAAGGCTATCGTCCCAGCGATCCAGTCACTCGCGGCGTCCAGCGAGTGCACAACATAATCGCGACTGGCGGCCCCCGAGAATTGAAGCGCATAACCGTCAAACCCGTCCACCCATTCGGGGGAACCGCGGAATTCGCCGTCGTGGCCATGACCGGAACGGTCCAGAACGACTGTGCCGTCAATCTCTTCCAGCATCCACCAGCAGATCAGGTTCGGATCGGTAATGGGTATAAAGGGCTTTGTCGAGAAGCTCCAGACGTCGCCGCTGATAGTGGTTGCTCCATCGAACTCATCCACCCGCCAGTAATAGGTCTTGTCCAGTTCGAGCGAGGCGGGAGTGAAGGACGCATCATCCTGCGGCAGAGCGCCGGTGGCGTTGCTTACTTCGTCAAAGTTTTCGCCGAAGTACACATAGTGCAGATTTGTGCCCAAGCCGGGCGTCCAAGTAAGGGTTAAATCCTGATTGACGTATTTGGCGCCGTCGGCCGGATCTGGTTCATAGGCTTTCTTTGACGGAACCCAGAAACTCCAGACGTTCCCCTTCCATGGGCTGTTCGGATCGGTATCATTGACCTCGTCGATCCGCCAGTAGTAAGTAGTTCCGGACTGGAGTCCTTCGGGAGCGGGAAATCCGGGAAATCCGACGACCTGAGAAGTTGCGCTCAAATTGCCGACAAAGGTCCCCTCGGCGCCGTCGTTGACGTCGTCGAAGCTGGTGCCGAAATACAAATCATGTGAGACCGCGAGTTCTCCCGGAATCCAGCTCAGCACTACCCACGTCGCTTCAAGCATTTTGCCGTCTGCCGGGTCCGGACGCATCGCATAGGGCATGGTTCCGACCATTTGCTCTTGTCCCAGCTCCATGTTCATCGCGACTTCATCTGCACTCAGCGCCCTGTCCCATATCCTGACTTCGTCGATTATGCCCGCCCAGTACTCATCGGAAACCGCACCGGCAGCGTTTACAATATTACCAACACAAACAGGATCCGGGGTGACATTTATCGTACCGCTTGTTTGAATCGTGCCCACAGAGGCCCCATTTACGTATAGAACCATCTGTTGACCGTCATAAGTTCCGGCAATATGATACCAAGTGCCTTCTACAAGTGTCGGTCCATCGATTCTTTGCCAGCTATCGAAGTAAAGCGAGAACCGCAACACGCCAGATTGCTCTGTCCTGATGTTATAGGAAAATTGAACTTGACCTAATGTGCTTGAGGGTGATTTCCCCATTATAGTTCGCCAGTCCGCAGTCAGGTTGGCGCCCGGCTGGATCCAGGCCATCATCGTGATCTGGTCCTGTATATCCAGCGTTTCGTTGGACGGCACGACGACCTGGTCGCCACCGGCATCAAATGTGAACGCATCGCCAAATTGGCCGGCCACCACTGCCGGATCACCGTCGATCCGGCCGTTATTGCCATATATGGAATGGTCCGTAGCTTCGCCCGCAACATCGTTATCGAACGAGAAATACAGTACCAGAGACGGGTCCTGCGCACTTACAGTAGACGACAGCAACATGAATGCAATAATCAGAAACGTTCCCCGTTGCCTTCTCGGTGTTTCGCACATCATAATTCCTCCAAAATATGTCAGGTTGAAATGACTAACGGCAATGACCGCCTCCAGAAAATTAATACCAATATTTCCTCCTTCAATACACAATCGGTATTTGTGTGAGTTTTATACTCTTTCTAAGACACCGGTGTAAATTTCGGGTCTTATAATACCACAACTTAACCATAAATTCAAGTAGTTTCCGAGGAACTCCCCCATCCATCCGGCCTCAGACAAGACCTTTCTTTCATAGAAACCCCACCTACTGCCATTGTCAGCTTTAATCACATGATTGTGCAGGAAACAAGCGGGAATTTCGCTTTTTTGTTCTTGACTCGGACATACATACCTGATACAATTGTATCTTGAACAAAGGGAGGTATTACTACAGGGCGGTTAACACATAATGATCCAGTAGCATTTGGCGGAGAAAGTCCAACCGAAACTCAGTCGCGTCGATGTGGCTGATATAGGTGTAGGCTGAAAATGTTATTGGTTTGTTAACAAGTTGACTCGGCGAGAAATACGGAGAAACGGTGTAAATACATGGATAAGCCTATTTTATGTGTCGGCAGTACCGCCGGCACCGAGCACAAAATGAGTATTGGAGTCGGTTATGAAAAGAGCGTCAACTTTGCCACATGCAGCGATTGTGAAGAATTTGAGCTTTATATGCTTTGTATTTATTACAATCAGTCTGAGCGGTCCGGCCGCGTTAGCTCTGGATCCTATGGGCCCGCCACGCACCGGCATCGATAAACACCAATTTACCTTTGGAGCCGATCTGTCACTCGGTGATACGGATTTGAAACTGACCGGTGGCAAATGGGTGAATCCTAACGAAACTCCGACCTCAGGCTCCCTGCGCGACAGGACAATCGAACTCGAGACAATGAAACTTTACGCCACCGCCGGATACGGTTTCGCTCAGAACTGGGAGGTCTTCCTTGGTCTTGGCGCGACTAAGGCCGAGTTCGGCGACGATCTGTGGAACGCAGGCGAAGACTTCGACAGCGGCATAGGTCTCGGAGTTCGCGGCGGCATCAAGGCAACGCTTCTCGAATTGCCCGACCTTGATCTGCAGATAGGCGGATTGATCCAGCTCAACTGGGCCAATTACGACGGAAAACTGGACGTTCCCCAGCAGGCGGGGCCAGACTTTGTGGAAATCGATCTTACGGAGTTGCAGGTTGCGATAGGCGCGACTTACTGGTGGAAAGACGAGATAATCGTCTATGCGGGTCCGTTCGTGCATTACTCAAAAGGCGACCTGGAAGATTTAGACACGAATGAGGGCTTCGATATATCCTGGGACATCGATGAGGGCCCGATCTGGGGCGCCTACATTGGATTGCAGGCGGAGATTGCCGAAAACTGGATTGCCAACATCGAATACCTGCACTCTTCCGACGCAAATGCCCTTGCCGCAAGCCTGATGCTAACGTATTAACTGGACTTTTGCAAAATTGAAGTTAGGCATACTTTTGAAAAGAAAAAATCTTGCCTCTCGATTTTTTCTTTGAAGAAAAGCTACTATTAAGGTCTGGACTAACAATAGGTTATGATCGAGAAGCCCAATTATTCTCAGAAAATCGTGAAACCGATTTTCTGAAATAATATATGCCTAACTTCAATTTTGCAAAAGTTCAGGTATTAATCACAAATACCCCAAATTACCTTTCCGGGCATCTGGTGACCACACATCCGGCCACCCACCAGACGGGTACATTTTCTGTGCCAACAGCGAGAATATCGTATCTCTCCCGGTGAAAAATACGTAGTTACCACAATAGATTTACCATCGCTGGTACTGATATAATACATTGTCCATATATAAATCAAGGGCTGTGAACGCGGAGGGTCACAGCCCTTTCTCATTGACTATCGAATATTGACTATTGACTATTTGCTCTATGTAGGCATATTAAAGGCCGCTTGAGGTTCATTCAAGAGTCAATAGGAAGTATTAGATTATAATTGGAGTGCTATGGATCCTTCGATTTTCAAGGCGCATGACATAATAGGCGTCTACCCCAGCCAGATCAACGAGGAAGGAGCCTGGAAGATTGGCTGTGCGGCGGCGCGGTTCCTGCCGGCTTTTCTTCGCGGCTACGAGCGAGGCCAGATCAACAGCCGCTCGCTGTGTGTCGGTCGCGATATGAGAACCCACAGCCCTGCGATAACACAGGCCCTTACCGAAGGGATTCGCTCAACGGGAACGGACGTGATCGACCTGGGCATGATCGATACGCCGCAGATGTATTTCGCGATCAATCATCTCGGCACGTGCGGCGGCATTCAGGTCACCGCCTCCTATAAGCCGGCCAGGTACAACGGCTTCAAAATCGCCGGTATCGGCGCCAAACCCATCAGCACCGATACGGGCCTTAAGGACATAGAACACATAGCTCTTGCGCTACTTCATACCAAGGGCAATCTTACCGGCTCGGTCCGGCAATGCGATTTGACCGAGGAGTACAAAAAGCACGTATTGAAGTTTCTCAGGCCGAAAACGAAGAAAATGAAGATCGCCATCGACGCATCCAACGGAATGGCAGGCAAGATGGTGCCGATTATCTTCGACGATTTGCCCCTTGAGATAATCGAGATCAATTTCGAGCACGCAGGCAAATTCAAACACGAGCCGAATCCGATGATCGAGAAGAATCTGCGACAGGTCAAATCGGCGGTAAAGAAAAACAAGTGCGCTATGGGGTTTTGTTTCGACGGCGACGCCGACAGGCTGATGACCGTCGATGAAAAGGGAAAAAATATCAATTGCGATCAGATGACGGCCCTGCTTGCCCAGTATTTCCTCGAAAAGGACCCGAAATCGACCGTCGTCTATGATCTGCGGAGCAGCAGGATTGTAGCCGAGGAGGTTATAAAACACGGCGGCACGCCCCGAAGAGAAAGAGTCGGGCATTCTTACATGAAAAAGGCCATGCGCGATTCGCGTGCCGTCTTCGGCGGAGAGCTGTCGGGGCATTTTTACTATCGCGACAATTACTACACAAATTCCGGTATGATTACGCTGGCGCACATGATAAACGTCGTCAGCAGCGCCGATGCACCGCTGAGCGAGCTGATCGCTCCGCTGAAGAAATACCACAACTCCGGTGAAATGAACTTCGAGGTTGAGGATAAGCAGGCCAAAATGGACAATCTGGCGCGCCGATACAGTGACGGCCAGATCGACCATCTCGACGGCGTCACCGTCGGCTACAAGGAGTGGTGGTTTAACTGCCGCCCGAGCAGCACCGAACCGCTGCTGCGACTGAACATAGAGGCCAAAACCAAAGAGCTGCTCGAAGAGAAACTCGCCGAAATGACCCAACAACTCGGCGAGCCCGTGTGAACCAAAGGAGGCTGTACGTCTTCGCTGCCGGGTTTAGCTCTTTCCGGGACTGCCCATAAAAAGTGGGGCCTGTACCAAATCAATCAGTACAGGCCCCGAATTCCAAATATGGCGGCACTGTAACTACACGCCGCTTAGACCATTACGTCGAATCTACCGAATCAGCAAAATATCGTCGAAGTACACCGTTCCTGCGCCACCGGCAGCCGGGCTGCTCTTCGTGCCGAAACCGATGGTTATCGAGGTTACGTTGGTAAGGTCCACGCCCTGATTGGCATACTCCTGCAGGTCTATAACCCACTCATTCCATCCGGTTATCTGGGATGCAGCAGGATCGTCATGATACACTACGGCGTTACCGTTCAGAGCGACGA
>Ga0180432_10008653_pt1 | contig 12608 bp, 30 predicted proteins | sample SS_ome_10_FD_132414 | JGI IMG/M metagenome (GOLD analysis project Ga0180432, IMG submission 132414) | Hypersaline lake sediment archaeal communities from the Salton Sea, California, USA - SS_1_MS_2 metaG | ecosystem: Environmental > Aquatic > Non-marine Saline and Alkaline > Hypersaline >...
ATGAAAGTCACTTGTCACCCGAAACGTGAGCCAACCAACTGGCCAAACCAGGCGTGCCGGAGTTTCGCCTGGAAGAAGTCGCTGCCGTTCCTGGTGAACCCGCGAGCGTATCTTGTCCACCGAGTTCGGGCGGCAAGTTCGCATGTATTCAACGGCGAGCATCGCCACGACACCGCAGACTACTGGTGCGGGAATATCGGCCGTGGTGAATTCGTGGCTGAGCCGCCCGAGGGTTCGCTGTTGTGTGCGGCGTGCGAAGCGGCGGCTGTTGCCCACGGTGAGAAGACGGCAGAGGAATTGGTTGGCCGGCATGTGTGCGTTGGCAAGCTGCGGGCAGTTCGGTTGTGTTGTCAGCACGAGGGCAACTGAGATGGTAAGCGTTTCCGACGAATACTGCGGTGGCTGTGGAGACGGGCGTCCGGTGTGCGAGGAACCGTTTCCTGGTGGCGTGAACTACGTCTGCTGTGAATGTGGCCGGGTGGTTTACACGGAATTCGATGAGCCAGAGGACGGCGAGGATGAGTGAGCAGGACGGGCCGGACAAATTCACGAACGCCTGGTGGAAGAGACAATGGGACGAGGTTCAGGTTGGTTACCGCGGCGCGAACCACCGTATCAACAAGTGCCACGCGGAGTACGAAGACTGCTGGGAAGCGATCAAGGAACTGCGGGCCCGGTCTGAGCAGCAATTCGCGATGCTGGAAGAGGCGATGGCTGAGATCGGGCAGTTGAAGGAGTCTGTCGGCCTGCTCAAGCGTGGGCTTCAGGGCTTGCGAAAAACAGTGGAGGGCGAGAAATGAACCGCATCGAGGACACCACAGTCCAGGTTGTGGCGCTCGTCAAACCGGATGGTGAGAAATTCATCTGGATATTCGACGACGACGTTGAGGGCCGTGTTGCGGCGTTGCGGTCGATTGGGCGGTTCGCTTCGGACAAGGAGTTGACGTTCACGTGGTGGGACGCAGCGAAACTGAGTCGGCAAATTCGAGAAGTGTGAATCAATAAGGACATGCCTGGAGGCTGGTGCCTGGTTCGGCTGAGACTTCCACCTCGGCCGGCCGCTGGGTTCGATTCCCGGCCCGGGTCTTACAATGGAAACAAGCCATGAGCTTTGCTGTATTCTTCGACTTTTCAACGGGCTTTAAGTGCGACCTGTACTTCGAGCCAGGGACGTACGAACGAGTCCTCTCGCGAATTCGCGAAACGGAACAGCAGCTAGGAATCACCCGGGAGACATACAACGGCCAGTGCCGGTGGACCAGACACCCGTTGGTCGCGCAGGACACTCCAGACGATGTGTATTGCAGGGCGGTGGAAAAACACAACGCCACGGTGCGATGGTTCTATGCGGAGTGCACCAAAGCGCCAAAACAGCCGGAAGGCGGGCGCACTGAGAAGATCAGCCCGGAAATGGCGGCCGAGTTATTCATCGGATTGGAGCAGATTACCGTGCCACCCGAACTGTGGACGGACGACTATTACCGGGCTCGCATGGAGTCCATGTACGACACTCTGCGCGGCCGTCCATCTGAGGGCATGACATTCGATTCTGATGCGTTGTCAGTCAAGCAAGCACGCGATGTGATCGTGCTGTTCTCGCAATACCTCGACACGCACGATATTCGGCTCGACGTATGCAAAGGCCAAGACTGGCTGACAGAGTCGGCGGGATATTTTTGGTGCAGTCAATGCGGGGCCGTCGACTACGACGATCTGCCTGCTGATTTCGGCACGAATACCGAGCACTGCGACGAATGCAAGGCCAAGCAGGACACAGTCAGTAACCCGGAGCTATAGAGACAATGCAGACATGCAAAGCCTGCGGCCGGAAATTCAGCGAACACCTCGGGGTGCAGGGCACATGCGAGGAGCTACAGGAAGCCAATGCAGAGGTGCGGCGTCTGCGCGAAGAGGTCGCCATGTGGCGGCGGCAAGAGGCGGCGCGACTTGATCGAGCGATTGAACGAGCGGGATTGTAACAGTATTGATGCGGGATCATGACGATGGACCTGGACGCATTTGTGAAGATCGCAGAGGGCATCCCTGACAACTGGCCTGGTCAGTGTCGGCTGCAAATCAGCCGACGACGAGACGGCAGCGAGTATATCGGCTATTACGGCGAGCCAGACGAGCACCTGGGCCTGTTGCCGACGATTGCCGAATGGCGGGCGCTGGCGCACCTAAACCGACCGCTGGACGATGACAGCAACGTGTTGCTCAATCGTTGCGAGGATCGAGAGCCGTTGTCCCTGGCTGAGCAGCGTGAGTTATACCTGTGGTTCGAGGAGCGTGGGCAAAGAGTCATCGACCTGGAAGATAAAATTGAGCGGCTGAAAGCCGGTAAAGACAAGGACTAAAGACGTGTGGCGAAGTATGCGAGTAATTGCCGCAACCCCGTTCCTGGTAGTAGGTTTCTTGAGCCTGATTGTGGCGCTCGCAATCGGTGGGGAATCGGTGGTTGATGTGCTTGGAAGAGCGTGGGAAGAGACATGGGCGGAAATGGACCGCGAACACAAGCAACAGCACAAGTGACGAAGGACAAACGAGTGACCAGTATGGCCTACAGCCCAGACCGAGAGCGAATCCTGGAGGCTGCCCGCCAGGCGGCTAAGATCGTGGCGACATGGCCAGCGTGGAAGCGTGCGGCCCTGGAGGAATCGATGAAACCGACCGTGCGCGTGCCACGGGAGCCACCTGAGCAGCGGTGAGATGTACAGCGGCATGGAGAGACAACATGGACATCGGAACAAAGCTCAGTGACAAGCATGGCAAGTCTCTGGGCCAGTAACCGGGAGAGATCATGGCAAAGAACTATACGGCACGCCTCAACGTGCTCGGCGATTTCCTCGTAGAGCTTGCGAAGGTGCACGAGAGCGGAGTGGATTATGTAGTGGAAAGCTATAGCGGCGGGGAATGGCACACGATGGAGCACCCGGGGGCCCTGTGTGTCGATGGCGACTATCGAGTCAAACGCAAGTTTGTGACCGGGTGGGTCAACGTCTACGAAGACGGGAGCATTGGCCGAGTGTACCCCAGTCAAGAAAAGGCGGATGCAGAGCAAACCCCGAATCGCGTGCGGTGCATCCAGGTAGCTGAACTGTAGGTCATAACACCCTCAAGGAGGCTGCCCGCCAGGCGGCTAAGATCGTGGCGATAGGCCAGTAGGAGATAATCATGACAACTGAAATGAGCGTGAGAGTCAGCAGGCAACATGACTTGTTGCGATTTTGCGAAGAGTCGGGGGGAAGATATCACCTCGACCACGTCGCCTACGTTCCGGGTCGCAAAATGTTGGTCGCGACGAATGGCCGCATTTTTGTCGCGGCACCATGCGATGCGGGGGATTCGACCTTTTATGTTCCGGCCGCCATGTTGCACTTCTTGGTTGAGCACGGCGCGAGATCGGTAATCGCCAATGAAGGCGATGTATCCGTGCCGCTTGGTGATGCGATCGTGCCTATTGCAACAAAGGACGCACGGTTCCCCGAAGTGGAGCCGATCTTCAGCGAGTTCACCTGCGCCGAAGACGCCGCCGCCACCGCGCTGCTAGGAATCGATCAGCTAGCCCCGTTTATGGAATACGCGGCGAGCATTGACGCCCGGTCAGTCGAGATCAGGCTTCCCCAAGCTACAGGTGGGGCGCCAGCCGTGACGCTCGTACTCCGTGACACCGAAGGCGACGTGATGGCCACGGCGATTCTGAAAGAGATGTACAAAGTGCCAGACGCGTAGTTCCAAGGAGATATTGCTATGACAAGAAGATTTGAACGACATTTTGCACCCGACGACCGCGACTGGATTGCGGCCGTACCCACCACGACGCGGCAACGGCGTCTATGGCCGATGCGTCGGCGTGTACTCGACCAGGCTGGTCTACCAGCCTGCGTTGGATTCGCGTGGGCTCACTGGTTGATGTGCGACCCGGTGAAGCAATTCCTCTACCCTGCGGGAATCTACTACGCCGCCCAGTACGTGGACGAATGGGAGGGGCAGGACTACGACGGCACGAGTTGTCGGGGCGGAGCCAAAGTCTTGCGGAACTTCGGCCTGATCGGAGAATTCCGGCTGTGCCTCGATGCGGAGGACATCGCCGCGATCGTGCTGGAGCAAGGCCCGGTGTGCGTGGGGACGACGTGGTACGCCGGAATGAGCGATCCGTTTCACGGCACCATCGCTCCGACTGGACGGTTGCAGGGTGGTCATGCCTACCTGATCGTTGGGGCCAACCAGCGGCACGAAGCATTCACGGTGCTGAACTCTTGGGGTGCCGGCTGGGGCGAGAATGGTCGGGCTCGCATCGGTTACGGCGACATGCAGCGGTTGCTTGACGAGGACGGCGAGTGCTGGGTCGGTCAGGAAGTCAGACAGCAATAACTACTGTGGGGATCATGGCATGAAGCTCTATTTCATCATTTCAGCCACCGCAGAGAATCCGGCGGATGCCATCGCCGAGGCCCGCGAGCTGGCCGAGTATGCTAGGACAAGTCTCTCGGTAGAGGTTCGGCGGTGCGGGACGGGTGACCTAATCGCCAACGTGAATGATGTCGGTACGGTCGCATTTGGCCGGGAAGAGGAAGATACAATTGCGTGTCAGACAGACTAAGGAATCAGGACATGGAAACGACCACGTACGACTGCGCGTATTGGCTGCCACCGGTGGGGCTGCGACCGATCGAGGCAACCGACTGGGCGATCGGCTATATCTATTTCTGGGCCGCACTTGAGTCGGTCGCAATCTGAGAGGAACTCTGACGATGGCCAAGATGTACAAGTACGCCTGTGGCTGCTGCTGCGAGCCGCTGGAGTTCACGATGACTTTCACAATCGTAATGGGATCAGGATATGAACGAATACGCAAAGTGGTGGTGTCGCGTGTTGGACGCCTGTAACCAGCGGCGCATGCACCACATGCGTGAGGGCGGAAAGTTTGCGATGTTCCAACGGTGGGAGAAGGCGGACCGATCCAACCAAGAGGCGTTGCACTACGTTCATCTACGTCGGCGAATCTGGGAATGGATCGAAGAGTAGCCCCTATACCACGAGGATTTTGACAATGAACGAGTACCACAAGATTCAGACTGTGTTCAAACGCGACATGGCCAACAAAGGCAAGACGTTGCTCGAAGGGCAGTATTCTCTGCCGGAGTTCGAGTATCTCGCCAAGAACGTCTGGTCGTTCACCGAGAAGGTTGACGGCACGAACATTCGAGTCTTTCCGTGCGGCAATGAAGTGCGGTTTGGTGGCCGAACGGACAACGCGCAAATCCCCACGCGGTTGCTGGCTCGACTCCAGGAGCGATTCCCAAATGTTGGGGTGTTTCGTGATGCGTTCCCGGATTGCGGAACGGACACGCCCGTGTGTCTCTACGGAGAGGGCTACGGCGCAAAGATTCAGAAGGGCGGCGGTAACTATCGGCCGGACCAGGATTTCGTCCTGTTCGATGTTCGGGTTGGCGACTGGTGGCTGAGACGGCCAGATGTGGAGGATGTGGCCAAGAAAATTGGGCTGGCAGTCGTGCCGATACTTGGCATCGACACGCTTGAGGAGTGCGTGGAACTGTGTCGCGATGGCTTCCTGTCCATGTGGGGCGACTTCCAAGCCGAGGGAATTGTGGCTCGCCCAGACGTGGAACTAAGGACACGAAGCGGGCACCGCATTATCACCAAAATTAAGTGCCGCGACTTTCTGCGGCCGTGAGCCACAAGGAGGACTCTGACATGACCGACATAGCACGACGGATCGAGCAGCGGCTCGAACTGATAGAAGACCTGCTATAGGCAATAGGGACACGGAAACAACCGGGATCAGGACCAATGCTAGACAGCGAGCGAAAGCACCGTGAGTCTCATTCGCCGGGCGGAGCCGGAAAAGAAACGGCGGCCGATGAAATCAGCAGGCTGCGCGAAATGATGCGACGACTGATCGAGGCTAAGCCGTTCAGCGACGACTGGGATTTTGCAATGGACGCGATCGGCGAGGAAGTCACGAAGCACCGACAATAGGGACACGGAAATGGAAACGCACAACGTCACCAAGATATTGGTGCGGCTGCCGTGGCCGGTCCACAGGTGCCACCACCGCTGCCGCCACCGCATAGGCTGATGACCGAATAGCCCACGCCAGCCGGTGGCAGCACTGATCGTGCAGCGGCTATCTCCCCCCGTGCCGCCGGCTGGCGCTATTTCGACAAAACTTGACAAATTCGCGCACCGTCAGTAGAATTTGATACTGGAGATACCGTGAAGCTGCACTATCAAGGACTGGTGTGGCTTTTTTTCGTGGCTGCACCGCTGGAGTCAGCGTGGCCACGCTCTCTAATGCACAATTCGGTGAGTTCTGCGATCCCAACACGGGAAAACCGCTCGATGCCGATGAGCCCATCGTGTTCACGGCGTGGGACCGAAAAACCCGTGACGTCGAAACGCAGTATCCGATCTTGTTCCGTGATCCAGCGGGACTACCCTGGCGGGTGCCGGCCGGTTCCCGTGTCAACGGGCTGTCTGTGCCCCGCATCTTCTGGCGATTGATGCCACCCTATGCGGCTCGGGCGCGAGAAGCAAGCGTTCTGCACGATCACTACTGTGCCACCAAGACGCGGGACTCTCGGCTCGTTCACGCGATGTTCTATTTGGCGATGCGAGCGAATGGGGTCGGCTGGTGGGTGGCGTTCACGCGGTGGCTGGCTGTGCGTGTGTTCGGGCCCCGGTTTCGAGCACGGAGGTACGCATGATCCAGCAGATTCTACTCGTGGCGGTGCTGTTCGCACCGCCACCGGTGAAAAAGGACGAAGCCTACTGGCGGGACCACTTCGCGCCGAAATATCAGGCGGACACCGACTTCAGAATTCCCGGCACCCGGCGCCATTGCGATCTGGTAACCCGGACTGAGGCGATCGAAATAGACTGGGAAACGAAACATTACGAGGGACTTGGCCAGGCTTTGTCGTATGGCTTGGCCCTTGGTAGGAAGCCTGCACTTCTTCTGCTTGATCGCGGTCGAGAGAAGGACCGGTGGCGGATCAAGGACGCGGAGGATGTTTGCAGGCGGTACTGCATCACCCTCTACGTCGAGGAGGTGCCCGAATGATTCGCTCTCTCCTGATCCTAATTCTGCTCGCATCGCCGGCATGGTCACAATGCGGCGGCGGTGCGTGCTACATCTATCCCGGCTACCAGAGCAGCTACGAGTCGCGCGGGGTGTTTCGCAGCGAACGGGCGAGTGTGTCGCAGCCCTCGGTGGTGGTGCGGCAGCCAGCTACGTCGCGGGTGGTGCTGCTGTTGTCGGACGGTGGAACCGGCGTGGTCCTGAAAACCGGCCAGCAAGGCGAGGTCATTTCGTGCGCCCACGGGCTTGAGCGAGGTATTCCGAGCGTGCGGATGCCCGATGGTTCGTGGCAGCCGGCGAGCCTGATGGGCATCGACCGGGAGCTGGACGTGGCGCTGCTGCGGGTGAACGTCACGTCGGGAGTAGTGGCTACGCTTTCTGATTCGCTTCCGCGTGTCGGGGAGGTGGCTGGCTGGGAGGGGTATCCCGGTGGTCGCATGACGCGTAAGGCGGGCCGTGTGTCTGCGGTGTTCGGCGATTCATTGACTCTGAATATCACAGCGTACTCGGGGTGTTCGGGTGGGCCGATCACGAACCAAGCGGGCCAGGTGATCGGCATCCTAGCCGGCACGCGAGACGATACGGGCGAAACGATCGGTACGCACTGCATCGCGATCCGGCGATTCTTGGCGAAGGCTAGGGCGACAACGCAGCAGGAAGTCGCCGTGGATCCGCCCGAGAAGCCTATCGTCGACTGGGGCCCGATGGTGGCCGTGGTCGAGCAGCACACCGAACAGATTACCAGCATCGAGAAGCGTTTGACGGTGATCGAGGAGCGGGAGTTGCTTCCTGGGCCGGCTGGACCGCAAGGCGAGCCTGGCAAAGACGGTGCCAACGGCAAGGATGGACGCGACGGGCAGACGCCCGATATTGATTACGAGCGATTAGCGGCTGAGGTAGTGAAACTTCAGCCGAAACCTGAGCCAGCGGAAGACGGACCGATCTTCTACGACGTACGTCCGCGGCGATAACTCTAACTCCTCAAGGAGAATCCAATGGCAGACGAACCTGCACCTTTCACCGCTGAGATTGCTTCGAGCAAGCAAATGCAGTCCGAACACTCGATGGCAGACGACATGCCCATCGACGTGAACCCCAACGCGATCCACGCCCGGTTTCACGCCGCGACGATGGACATTGTTGGCCGTGCAATGGCTAACAACACGGATCGCCGTGAGAAGATGGCCGACAATGGCGTCGGAATCTACAAGACCGCATGACCCCCGAACAGGTTCTGAAACGACGCGAAGCCCGCATCGACGCATTGGTTGAGAGGGTCGAGGGCGGTGACCAGTTGACCGAAGCAGACTGGCACCGCTTGGATCAACTGAACCGCCTGGACATGATGTCGGCAGATGCGGGGGGCGTGTGCGAAATCCTCGAAATGGAGGCCGAAGCGGATGGCGTCATCGCAGATGGAACCTGACAAGGACGAACGGACTCGCTATATGCGCGAGTACGACGCGAGGCGCCAGAAGCGGGCGGATCGGCTGTTTCACTGGTCGTTGGACATGCCGCCGGAGGATGATGACACGAACATCAACCAGCAGAGCTTCGGCATGGGCTGGAAAGAACTCGCCGCGGTTGGGCTGTTAATGGCCGCGGGGATGGGTGGGACAGCGTACGTGATGCAGCAGCAACAGACAGCGGCACCGCAACCGATACAGCAGCAAGCGGCGCCAACGGATGCGGGGTATGAGGTGGTGTTCTACGACGCCAATGGCAACCAGATCCAGCTTGACCGCTGGCCGGGGAGTGAGAAGTAATGGCGAACGGAAACGGTGGATCATGGCCGATGCGGGTGTTCGACAAGATACTCGACAAAGGCGGTATTACCGGCGTGGCGGTGCTGGTGCTGCCGTGCCCTGGATGTTAGGGGCTTACGACCAACCGGCAGCCACATCAACCACCATTCACGAATCACAGAACCTGGGCGTTGGCGTTGAGGTGATTTCAGGGGGAGCATTGAAGTAATGCACGAGTTCGCACAATACGGCCTGGTGGGCCTGATGGTGGCTGGCATGTACGCCGGTATCGCATGGGGTGCCAAGCAATTGCTGGGCCAAGACGGCATTCTGCGTGGACACACGGCTGCTATCCAGGCCGTGACCGCCTGCCTCGAAAAGCATCACGAATCCGCAGTGGATCATGCGACCGCCTGTCACGACAGCAATCGCAAGGTGAAGCGACTGCATCGCGCCGCCTTATCGGCGGTGGACGAGATTGAGCAGGAATGCACAGCGCACGGAATCGACGTGGTTGACCGATGCAACCGTGTGCGCCGCGAGCTTGAGAACGACGAATGACACTGTTCACCCCAGATAGGGACATTTTCGGATGAATTACGCGACTCTCAAAGTCGAATTAGCCGCCGATCCGCTCGGCCGTGGCTACGTCGACATGAGCGACGATGAGGTGGTTGCCTCGCTCGGGGTGGCCGATCAATCGAGAACGAAAGCGATCCCGTCGACCGAGCTACTGGCGTGGGCCGGCGCGGAGAATCGATTCAAACGGATCGAGGACGCGGCTCAGAATACCGACCTGGAGGAGGCGCAGTCTGTGGCTAAGGCGGCGGAATTGCTGATCCGTCGAGACACCACCTCGCTCGATTTGTCGTTGCCGGATCGTGCCCTAATGGTTGGTTCTCTGGTCGCCGTCGGCGTACTAACGCAAGCCGACAGTGACGCATTACACGCCCTGGGGACCGAGACTATTGACCGCGCCACGGAACTCGGCCTTGGCCAAGTGCTGCCGGGCCATGTGCAGAAAGCGAGGGCGTGATGGCTGGAAAATGGACCGCCCCAACCGCCCGCACATCGGGCATCAGTGCTCAGTCGGTCGCCGCCGGTGCCAATTACCTCGGCAGCGAGATCGACAACGAAACAAACCTCGACATGTACGCGGCGGTCGAATTGTCGATGACGCCGGGCTCCGCGCCAACCGCCGGCAACGTGGTCGAGCTATACGTCCTCTACGCGATCGACGGGACCAACTACGAGCAGGGCGCCGTCGCAACGGACCCGGAGAAATCGCCTGCTGCGGTGTATGCAGCCAAGGCTTCGACGGATGCCCAGGCCCAAACGATCATGATCCCGCTGAAGCCGTTCAAGTTCAATCTGTTGGTCAAGTCCGAGCTAGACCAAACCGCAACCATCACCGTTGACATCGAGACATTCAATCCGGACTTTGCCTCCTGATGCCCATATACCCCCTGACTACCGGCCTTGAGCACCGCTTTGGCGACTGGGAATTGAATCCCGACGCGTCGTTGTGGCGTGATTGCCTTGTGTTTCTGGGTGGTCGCGGGGCCGGAAACACCGCGATTGACTCCTCGCCACGCAACAATGCGTGCAGTCTCGTGAACGGGACGCTCTGGTCGCACGGTCACGGCCGATCCGGGTGGCAGTTCGATGGGAGTGATGACGAGATCAGCGGGCCCGTGTTGTCTACGCTGGCAGGCAGTATCACCTATGCCGGGTGGGAGTTTTTGACGGCCACCGGATCGTATCGAGGATTTGTCGACACGCTCCATCGTACAACGTACGCGAATGGCGCAACGCTGGTGATGAACGGCACTAGGCTGGCATATTACGCATTAGCTACAGGATGGCGCAGCACAGGCGTTGTTCTCGCGACGGGGCGGTGGCTACACATCGCGGTTGCCGTCGATGCCACCACAGGCGGGCGATTCTATGTGGATGGAACCGACGTTGGCGGGTGGAGTGACCCGACATGCCATGTGGTCGCACCCACCTTCAGCCTGCGTATTGGTAAATCGTACAGCGGATATACGCAGGCGGGGTATATGCAGGACGTGGGAATATGGAATCGGTGCCTCAGCGTCTCTGAAATCCGGCAACTCGCGTCGGCCCGGCCCGACCTGGACGGTGCGATCCGCTCGACCTGGCCGACGTGGATCATGTCGCCTGCCGCCGCAACCACTAACCGCCGCCGCCGATTCCTCATGTGTGCAGGAGCGTGAATAGATGGATGCAGCCCTACGACAGAGCACGTCAGCCACAATCATGCTTGGGCCGATTCTAGACGCCGATGGCGTGGCCAAGACTGATGAGGTAGTCGGCTCGATGCGGATAGCCAAGGCGGGCGGCGTGCCGGCTACGCTGGACGGCTCGGCCACATTGACTCATCGCCACACAGGGCACTATTCACTCACCCTGACGGCGAATGATACCGACACGGTCGGCCTGCTGGAGGTGACCATCAACAGCACGACGAATGCGATGCCGATCCGGGCGTGTAACGTGGTCGAGGAAGCTATCTATGACGGCGTGTTCGCCTCGGGGGCCACGGCTCTCGGCACGGCCGCATCACAATCCGCGATAGATAGTGTCGTCGACCAGGTGCTGGAAGACACCGCCGAGTTGCAGACCAACCAGGGCAACTGGCTCACGGCAACGAGCGTGACCGTGAGCGACAAGACGGGGTTCAAGTTGGCCAGCGACGGACTGGATTCGATCACGGCCACCGAGCCGACCGGAAAGCCGACCACGTTCCCCGGTTGGGTCATGTGGCTGGTGCAGCGGTTCCGGCGCGCGGCCAAGAGCACGACAGAGATCACCGTGAAGACTGAGGCGGGTGCGGACGTGACCACGCAGACCATCACGGACGATGGGGCCGGCACCGAAACACTGGGGCCGCCGTCATGAAGTTGAGCAAACTCACGACCGTGTTTCTGCCGTTCGGGCCGGTGACTCAAGGTGCGTCGGTGTCGTATGAGTTCACCGCAGCGAGCAGAAGCGGCACGTATGCGGCGGCTACAAGACCGCAGGCACACTCATCCGCAGGTAGGACATCGACGCACACGGCGAGCCAAGCGAGCAGGACGAACCAATGACGATGATGCAGGTGGTTGCGGGCGAGACTCGCACAGTATCCGTGGACTTTGCCAACCTGCTGGGGTCGGGCGATTCGTTGTCAGGAACGCCAGCAGTGACGCTTGACCCGAGCGGCGAGGCGACTGCTGCGTCTGCTGCCATCTCAGGGGATGCGGTGACATTCACGGTGTCTGGTGTGGTGCAGGGCCGCCGTTATCGGGTGAAGGTGCAGTGCGGCACAACGAACAGCGAAACACTGATTGAGCAAGAAGCAACGATTGCGGGGCTGTGATGCCGAGCAAACCGAAGCGTCCGTGCAGTGTTCCCGGTTGCCCGAACCTGGTGGCCAAAGGCAGGTGTGAGAAGCACAGGGCTAGCGATACAGGCGGGCGAGGGACGAGAAAAGCCCGCGGCTACGGTGAGGACTGGTTGCGTTTCCGCAAGCGATACCTGACAGCGCATCCACTGTGCGAGGACTGCGAGAAGACAGGCCGAGTTGTTCCAGCCACCGACCTGCATCATGTCGTGGCGTTGAGGAACGGCGGCGAGAGGTTAAGCGAGTCGAACGTGATGGGATTGTGTGCGAGTTGCCACAGCAAGCGGACTGTGCGGGGAGAGTAGGGGAGAGGGGGGGCTCTTCTAACGCTGGACTTGTGAACGCTCCGAAC
>Ga0180432_10008654_pt1 | contig 12606 bp, 8 predicted proteins | sample SS_ome_10_FD_132414 | JGI IMG/M metagenome (GOLD analysis project Ga0180432, IMG submission 132414) | Hypersaline lake sediment archaeal communities from the Salton Sea, California, USA - SS_1_MS_2 metaG | ecosystem: Environmental > Aquatic > Non-marine Saline and Alkaline > Hypersaline >...
CTGCCGTAAATTCGTGCCGAGTTTTTCACACTCACACCGGCCTAAAGAGCCGGTGTGAGGGCACTTTTCGGCCAATTTGTGGGCCTAGCGCCGCCTCTTCTATGGCTGAGAATCAGCCCGCGGCGCGGCTGGCGCAAAGCGGAACGAATTTATGCATCGCTGCACTAACACCAATTCAGACCTCGGAGGTCTAGCGCCGGAGTAGTTACGAGTTTCTTTTCGTTGTCGCCGCCGTGAACAAGCGATGTTGGCAAGCTTTTCCCATTGACACTCTGCGACACTCTCACAGGGGCGAGGGCTGCCACTTGAGCAGCCGCAGCCCTTCCAGCCGCAGCAGGTCGGGGTAGAGCGACTTGTACACCTCGCAGTAGGGGGATGGCGCATCACTGCGGCCGGCGGCGCGAAGGGCGAGCAACGGGCAGCCTCCGGCGCACCAATAGCGCCAGGCGCAATCCCGGCAGCCATCTCTTTCGTCCACCGGGACGTTCTGGAAGCCATCGCGCCACTCGCGCACGGCCTGAAGCGGGTCGTCGGCCCAGACGTCCGCCACCGCTCGATCCATCTCCATCTGGCAGCGAGAGACGCGGCCACGAGGGTCAATCACCAGATAGTTGCGGCCCGCGCCGCAGGGATGCTCGTGGGGCGCGCCGAAAGCGGAGCGATCCACCAACCCATCAATCAAGCGGCGACGCGGCAGCTCGGCTTCTATGACGGCAAATGCGGCCTTTACTCCTGCGATAATGTGGTCGTCACCGTAGGACGAGTCGGCAACCTGTCCGCGGGCAAAGTTGAGGTTAAAGAGCAGGCCACGCTCCAGCGCAAAGGCGACTGCGTCGGGCAGGCCGGCGGCATTGTGGGCGGTGACGGTGATGGAGAGGTGGGGCGTCAGTCCACGCGCCAACGCGCGGTCAACGTTGCGGGCCACCGCTGCGAACGATCCACGCCCGTCGGCAAAGGGGCGCTGGGCGTCGTGCGCCGCGCCGACGCCGTCCAGTGAGATCATCAGCCGCGCGCCCTCGCCGCGCAGCCAGTCCATCATCTCGTCGGTCAGCAGTGTGCCGTTGGAGAGCACGACCTCGCGCAGTTCCAGGTTGTGGCGGGCGGCCAGCAGGTGAGCGCGACGGTGCAGCGACCGCACCAGCGGCCAGTTCAGCGTCGGCTCGCCGCCGGTGTACTTGAGTTTGACGGCGCGGAAACCGTGGGCGAGCGCGGAACGGAACACGCCGTCCACGGCGGCGCGGCCCGTCTTCTCGTCCATCGGCTCCCCCGACTTGCTGACATAGCAGTAGGAGCAGCGCAGGTTACAGGCGTCGGTGACGTGGAGCCAGGCGGTGAGGGTGTGTGGCGTGAAACGTGAAACGTGAGGCGTGAAACGTGAGGCGTGACGCGTGGTGAGCAGGCCCAGGTCGGCCAGTTGGTGGGCTGTTGTATCGGTCAGGGGGCGCGGTGCGGTGAAAGTATCCAAGGTGCGGCGGGCCGGCTCGTTGAGCACCACCACGCCGGCCGGGCCGGTGGGGTTAAAGGCCAGTTCGTGCGCCTGCGGGAGCGGGGCGCGGTAGAGGGCGGCTCGTTGCCAGAGGGCAGCGGGCAGCTGCGACGCAGTGGCAGGGGCGAGGTGAGGGGTGGGGCAGGCACAGTCCGATTCAGCCCGCTCGCTCGAGGGCGAATGTAGCATCGCGGGCGTCACGTCACCGTCCGGGCAGGCGCAGTCCGACTCGGATCGCTCATAGAAGGGAGCCCACAGGACATGGGGGGACTGCTCACTGCTCACAACAATGTCTCCTCGTCTCAATGTCTCGCAGCGGATAATCCATTTCGATCCACTTGCCCTCGCGCCGGCCTGTTGGGGAAAAGCCGCACTTTTCAAAGACGTGGAGGGCGCGCTGGTTATCTTTGCGGGTGGTCAACGTCAACCGGACCAGGCTCTGCTCGCAAGCCCAGTTCAGTGTCCTTCGAACCATGTCAGTGCCTATGCCCCGGTCACGATACGGCGGGAGCAAGCCAATTCCGATTTCGGCCTCCCCCGGCAGGTCGGTGGGAGACGTGCGACACCAACCGATAGGACGCTCTCCATCGCGGGCCACCAACAGCAGGTGATGGGGACAATCCGGCTCGGTCAGTGCGTGTTGCCAGGCGGGCGTCGGCTCGAAGCGGGTAGTTCGCATCCAGCGGCCCTCGGCGCAGACGGCGTTGACGACCTCGGCCAACAGCGAGCTATCTATTATTGGGCGGCAAGGGCTGACTTTAACTGACCAGCTCCCGGAGCTTGTCATACGCGCCAAAGTGTTCCTCTAGAATGCGCCAGAATAGAATATCCTCTGCCTCCCGAATATTACCGGGCCCTCCTTGCTCCGGCATCTGTTGCCCCCATACTTGCTTTATGCCATCGAACACTATGGTCAACTCTTTGACATTGAGTTTGCGCAACCTATCGTAAACTACAGCAATGCCTCGCTGCAAATCTCGGAAATCCTCGGCGATTTGGCGATTGTATTCGAATGCCAGGGCAAATTCACTTCCCGCTTCCGCCAGGCGCATGGCTCTCTCCGCCTGTTCTTTGGTGACGTTGGCGCGGTCCAGAGCCAGGATACCTTGGAGGATATGGTATCGTCCCAGTTGAGCAAATGTCATGACAATAGTCGTCTCACCCACACCCGGCCAACGCGCAGGGCCGATCAAGTATTCAGGCGCCAGCCTCTCGACGTCATCAATGACCGATCCCACGACATCCTCAAGGTTTGCGGTTCGCAGATAGTAGTGCAGCCAAGCCCGTCCCATTGAAGCATCCAAATAGAGATCCCAGCGCTTGTGTCGCTCGGCTTCACCTGCCGCTTCTAAAAAAGATGCTTCAGCTTCTTCAAATTTATCTTGCACTTGCGCTGGTGTCCACTCAGGGTACCCCCCTTCCTGGGCCAAACGACATCGTTCTCTCAGAGCGATCGCTTTCTCGTAAAAAGCTGTAAATTTACCTTCCCACTCTTCTAGTTTCCCAAAAATACTCAGCGCATCCTCACTATGTCCAAGGGCCGTATCCAAAAAGCGTCGGCGTTCTTCCAGTGCATCGGTTTCTTGCGGGTCTGCCTGGAAACGATGGAGAGTAGCCAGTGCAAGTAACGCAAAGCCTTTCCCGCGCTCGAATTCGATCGCTTCAGCAAGTCGCAATGCCTGTCTGGCATATCTCTCTGCCTCACTATATTGCCCCGCCAAGATCTCGACCTCTGCCAATGTGGTCAGGGATAAAACTACCGGGGGCTGAGGCCCCAGTTGTTTTCGCAGATTTAGGGCCTCTTTTCCCTGCCGGCGGGCTTCTCCAAATCTACCCTGTATAGCCAGAGCATAGGATAGATTGTTCAGTGTGTTGGCCTGATCCACAGTCAATCCCAAGTCACGCCAGTATGGTAGAGCATTCGTGTATATCTTGCTGGCTCTCACCACCCTCCCATTGATCCTGGCTATGTAACCCAAGTTGTTGTGAAGCCGTCCCTGAACGATGCGTCGCCATACCTGGCTTGGGTAACAAGCACTTCCGATTTCCAATGATGCTTTTCTAACTATTATCTCCGCATCTTGGTAGTTTCCTTGGTAGGCATTGATGATTCCTGTCCACGCCGACAGGTCAGCTTGGGCTATCACACCACCCGGCTCAACGAGGTGCGCCAAATTACCCTGCAGACGTTCCGCAATGGCCAAGGCATCCTGGTAACGCCCCTGTTGAGTGAGTCGCTTCACCCATCGTACGGCTGCGTCAGGAATAACTGCATCCCGCACAAGGCAGTCAATGGTCTCAATTTGTTCATCCCATTCTGCCTCGACCGACGAGTCAGAGGCTCGTTTCCGCCCCTCAAGTGCATAGTCGCGCCTTTGAGCTATGGTAGTAAACAGATCGGCTCGCAAGTGCATATCCAGGCTTTCGTCGTTGGCAGCGAGCGCCTCTTCAGCATAGAGCAAATACAAGTCAAAACCATCCACTAAATCCACTTGCAGGCCATAATGTAGATTCTCCACTAACATTTCCTCAAGCATTCCGCGCTGGTGTGATAGAGCTTCCAGGGCGGATAGTTCTTGCTCAGTCTTGGGAGTATACAGACGCATTATCTCTTGGCGGATCGTCTCGATGCGCCCTTTGTAGTAATCCGTAACGGTATCCCAAACTCGTTGTTTCTGCCACTCGTAGGCCGGAGTGTCCAGTACGTACCGTTGGAGTAAGTCATACATCTCGTCGTGGAGGAACACTCGCTGGTCCTGAGGTCGAATTTTGACAAAAGAAAGATCGCGAATGCTCTGCAGCCATACTTGCGCTTGTTCCTCATCCCAAGTGTCGTCGGATTCGCGCAGGCCAGCAACACGGGCCAACAAGGGGGCGTCCGCTCCCTTACGCAACCAAGCCATGATGCGAATGGCGTCGTTGGCTGGACGAGGAGTGTTCATAAACTCGCTGACCAAATCCGACTCGATTTGGTGGCGCACTTGGGTAAAATCTACAGTATCGGGTTGCTGAAAGAGTTTTTGCAGCGCCGGTGACGGTCGCCCGCTAATTGCCAGGTGATCAATCACCAACGAGAGCAAGATGGGGCGTATGCCCAATTCTCGGCCATCCTCCCCGTAATCGCACAGGGCATGGTAGATGACCTCACGAATCTGATCATCTAGCCCCTCAATACGTTCAGCAATATCATGGTCTTGAGAGGCGCGGGCAGTTACGGTCAAAGCATCGAAATAACGATTTGCTTCATCTGCGTTCAGACCCATCAGATGGATCGGAAGCAATTGCTTCCCTTCGATTTGTTCAAGCGCTGCTTCAAGTTTGCCCGATCCCGGTCGCCCGGCCAGTAGCACCACGACATTCTCGATCTGAGGCAAGAAAGTGTGTAACAGCCACTCCCAAATGCCCGGGTACTCTTCCGCAAGGCCGAGCGGCTCGGCGGTTGGGTCTGCGAGAGGGAAAAGTCTCTCCGCTGTATCCAGGGCCAGGATTATTCGTCTTTCCGCACTCAGGCGATTTAGATCCTCTACAAAAGCCTGTCCCAAGCGCAGACGCTGCTGGTGCACATCAATGTCGGTAGATGCTCCTTTAACAAAGAACTGTGTCAATTTTTCATATTCTCTACTAAACGCTGTAAATCCTTTTTCATCCTCAGGGGATAGAACCTTCTGCAAGGCCAGGGTAGCCCCCTCTATCGTGTGGACACTACTGTGATACAGATCTAGGAGTTCACGGGACACAAGCAGAGAATCATTCCCCTGAAAATGACCAAGCACGTACTTCACCAAGCGCGTCTTGCCGATTCCTCCCTGACCGGTGACGTAAACGATGTACGAATTTTCCGTGTCCCTGATGGCATCCTCGATCTGTCCAAGTTCTTTCTCCCGCCCCACCAGTTCGGGCGTGGCACGGGCGCTGGTATAGGTCTCGCCGGGTACGTAAATGCTCTCTTGCGACATCGCCACTCCTCCCTACGTTCTCTGCTCGTTCGATAAACGGCGCTTCCCAAAGAAGAGGTGCAACTCCTCAGGAACCCGTCCAGATTATATATCAAAGCCAGTCGGCGCACAACTCGGATTCGTCAAAGCCTCAGCCTGGTCAGGGCATTGCGGCGACGGATCGCAACTGCCGGACGTGATATTGGACTTCTTGGTGCCACCGCTCTCTGGTGCGGGGGTAATCTTGCGCCCACTCACTGTACAGCTTGGAAGCGGCCTGCTGCAATCTCGCCCATCGGTCGGGCTGGGCGGTCTCCAGATACCGTTCCAATAGTTTGCGCGTCAACTCGTCCAGAACGTATCCGCCTTCTTCGGCATCCCAACGCGCAAAGGCCCATCTCACCAGTTCCTCGCGCACCTCACGAGCTTGGGCATAGGACCATCCCAGATACTTGTCGTCGCCGTGGTAGGCCGTCAGCATCGCAGGGATGCGCTCCTCATCGAAAGAGCGCAACACAGATAGCGCCTCCAGGTAGTCGCGCACCCGGCCTCGGCGCTCGTCCGGCACTGTATCCAACATTCCCTCGACCACTTGATCCAGCGCCGCCGCCGGGTCGTCCTGGGTCGCCAGCAGGAAATTGGCCAACGGGTTGCCGCCGCTGAGAGCGTGAATCTCGGCTGCTCTGGCGAGGGCTTGCTTCTGCTGACGTTCCAATTGCTCGGCTGTGGTAGCCACGTCCGGGAACGGCTCCAGGTCAACGAACTCGGCCTTTAGCCGCAACTCTGGCCTCTTCCACGGGTAGGGCCGCCCGCGCCCGGCCATCACAGTCAGCACGCGCGCTTCCACCGCCAGCGGTCCCAGCAGATACTCTTCCAGCGCCGCCAGCAGCTTCCAATCCGACTCGTACACATAGTCAACCAGCAGCACCAGCGCATCTTGGGCCAACAAGCGTTGGATTCCCTGTACCAGGTTGCGGCTCATGTCGGCCAGCGTCGTTCCTAGCCCTTTACCCAGCTTGGTCTCGGCGCCGAGTTGTTTGAGAATGTCCGCCACGGCCAGGATTGGGTCCCAATCGGCGTATTTGCTCAAATCAAGCCCAAACACTACTATGCCGGAGAGGGCGCGCAATTCAGCTCCCAGGTGAGCCAGGAGCCACGACTTGCCGGTGCCACGCCCGCCGGTGAATATGATCGTGCGCGTGTCCAACGGAGAGCCTTGTATCAAGGCGTGAACCTTCGCTAACACGCGTTCGACCTCTCTTTGACGGTTTATGAATCTATCGGATGAATACTTGAGTAATTCGACCAGTTCCTGTCCCATTGTTCTCCTCCTTACATCCCGCGAGGCGAGCGCCGCTAGGCTTGCGACCTCGCCTCGAGATTGCCGCTCTCCAAAATTATTGGCGGTGTGTGGGCGCTGTACCACTGAATCGCCGCGTCTACGTCCTCTTCCTGAATCCGGCCCTGGCTTCCCTGGCGTCCAACGTGTTCCTCCAACACGCGCCGGGTCAATACCAACACCTCGCGCGGCAGCGGCAGGACGGCTTTGGCCAGGATCGTCTCTACGTCGCGCAACCCCGGCGAGGCGATGGCGTCCAGGCTGCCAAAGGCGCCCTCGCTGGCGACGTACACCCGCCGCCGAATAACCTCCGCCAGGAGCGCCGGTGTCCAACAGATCGTGGCGGTGTGAGTGTTTGCGAAAACCGGGGCGAACCGCTCCTCCAGAGGGGACTGAGCCTCTATGGGGAGAAATCCTTTAACGAACACTCGCTGCCCAGCCCAATCGCCGACCAGCTCCATCAGCGAGCCCAGGCAATCGGCCATTGCCTGGGCGTCGGCTATCGTCTCCGGGGCCGCGTCCAACCCGTCCAGCAAAACGTAGACGGAGCGAAATCCCAGCGTATCCAAGAGCAACCCGCACAGACTGTTCCATCGCGCTGCCGGCGCAGGGCGCGGTTCGCCGGCCGGCGCCGCGTCCAAGACGCCACACCAGCGCAGCAGCGTGGCCTCGTCCGGCGGGTCGGGCAGCACAAAGGTCGGATCCAACGTCGCGCGCAGAGGCTCCAAGTTTTTGGACCGGCGGCAGCGATCCAGATAACCACCCAACGGGCCGGGGAGGTTCCAGTCGAGAACGGCTCGCACAGAACGACGCGCCTCGTCGTCCAGCCGGAACAGCCAGTGCGGGCGATGGGCCAGCGCCAGGAACAGGGCCACCGCCCCGGCGCGAGCTAGGGCGGCCAGATGTTCATCGAGGGACGGGGAGGCGTGTCCCCAGGAAAGAAAGGGGGGAATGTAGGGGATGGGAAAGGGATGATTCGTCTCCTGCCCCACCCAGCAGGCCTGCGAGGTGCGCACCCGCAGCGCCGTCTTGCCGCCGCCCGGTGGAGCAAAGACCCAGGAGGCCCAATCTCCCCAGGTGCGCGCAAAGGCGCCGTGACCGACCAGGTACTCACCCAGGCGCGGGTCGGAGGCGGCGTCCAGCGGGCCAAAGGGATCAAAGCGCAATCCGAGCCACTCCAGCCAGGCGCGCAATGGCTCGAACCCCGCCGGTGGCCCGGATATTTCGGGCGTGAGTGCGGGCGGCGTCGCAGACATGTGAGATTGTGCAGACGCTACGCCCGGATAAGCAGAACGAGCACACAGGTGCGTATTAAAGACGGCATCTCCTCCCCCTCTTGCGGACAATATCCCAAATTATCCCAAGTATTATATCCCATTTCCCTAGCTTTTAGCGTTCACCGTCTTTACATCCACCGTACATCTATCTCACACCTATCTCACCAACGCACATTCAACACCAAGCCATGCCCTCGCTTGGCGACCAGCAAGACGTGATCGGAGGGATCGGGTTCGAGGGCCTGCCGCAAGCGGTAGATGTTCGTGTCCACGAGACCTTCGTATTCCTTGCGCCCCTGGTAGTGTTCGTCGGCCGGGGAGCGCGGCACTGCATCCAGCCCCCGGTAGACCAAAAAGTACAGCTCTGCTTTGGTGACTATTTGCCCGGCCCGGCCATAGAGATAGCACAACATGTCGTAGGCTTTGGTCGGCACATTTTCCAGCTCAATCTCGCGCCCACCGACCGTCACCATATGCCTCTCTTCGTCCAGGTGCAAGCGCGGGGGATGGTCACGCCGCAATTGCTTCCACGTAGCATCGTCAATAGGTCGGGGGTGGGGTTGATTCAGATACCGTCTGGCCAACGGAGCGACCTGATCCAGCCATGCTCGGGGCGACGTTCCCCCGACTTTTTCCAGCCACTCTAGGAATCCCGGCGCGTCGCACAGTTGCTCCAGTTCGAACGTCTCCCGCCCGGCGGAGAACGCCAGCCGGCGCTCGACCAGGCGGCGGAGAGCGGCAGCATCCCAGTGAAGATGGACGCCATCTACGCGGCGGCGCGCCAACCCGGCAGTGCGGCTCAACTCTGGCTCCAGACTGGAAGGCACACACAATTTGTAGGCCAATCCCGGACACTCGAACAGCGACAGCGTGGATAGAAACGCGCTCAAGCTGGCGCTCAGCCCAGCCGGGTTAGCTTTGGCCCAGCCCTCCAAACCATCGCTCATCACCCACAAGCCGTCCAAGCCGAGCGCACTCAACACGTCCACCAATTCCGCCGCCACCAGGTGGAGCGCGGCGTCCTCGTAGAGCGCCTCGTACACGGGCGCGTCCAGGATCAGGCGCACGAGGGCCGCGCCTTGTGCGCTTCCCTCCGCCAGCGCGCCCAGTCGCAGGGCCGGGTTGCCCTGGGTAATAAAGCGGCGGATGAACCAGGTCAGGCGAGCCTGGAGCGACTCTGAAGCGCCGCTATAATCGTCGGAGTAAGCGATCAGGTGACGGGCCAACGCCACGGCGCACGCATCCAGGACGAGCGCCGCCTGAGGTTTCACCCAGGCCAGGTCAGACTGTGCCCCTGGCGGCAGCGGCGCGGGCCGCCACTCGACCAGCAGGCGCGCCGGCCGGCCTTCGGCCCGCCGGCTGCGCGCCCGCAGCTCCCGATACAGGGCCGTCTTGCCGGAGCCGGGCGCGCCGAAAACGATGGTCGAGCACTGCCCGGTGACGCGCTCGAACTGGGGAGGCGGCGCAAAGCACTCGCTCAACCAGGACTCGTCCTCGGCGCGCAAGCTGCCAAAGGCAGCCGGGCCGGGCGATTCCCGTTCTCCTGTTGCGACCGATTTGCTCACTAATCCACCTCGTCCTCGTCGGGCTGCGGCCCCAATACGTCATCCAGGTCTCGCGCCCTCAGCCGGCGTCCAGTTTGCCCGATACGTTGCAACAATTCGTTCCCTTTGTGAATCAGGCCGCCGGGCGTGCCTTCAGCCGCGCTCACCAAACGGTCGTCGGGCGACAGTTCTCCTTCCCTCGGATCGCACCAGGCGGCCAGCGTATCGTCGCCGAACTGTTTCAGGCGGTTCTCTAGCAATTCGGACAAATCGTCCTCTGACCAATCCAACGCCACCGTCAGCCGGTCACTCTGCTGGCGCAGGCGCTCGCGGAACGTATCGGTCAGGAAAGCCTTGACAAAGAGACCAATTCTAGCCAGTTTGTCGCTCAACTCTAGCAACGATTCGAGATACTTGTCGGACGACGCCCCCTCATCATCCCCGCCGGCCTGCTCCTGCACATCCAGCAGGATGATCGTATACTGAAAGCCGCGTGGGCGAGCCTCGCTCAGCAGGGCGAGCAGTTCATCGCCGGGTAAGGGTTCCTCGAACGAGTTATCCTGGGTCAGGTACTCGATCTCTTTGAGCATCTCGGCGCCATCGCCGGTGGATGGCAGCCCCGCCTGGTGGAGACGCAGGGACAGGTTGGTGGGCGCGTAGCGAGCCAGGAGATGGGCAATGGCGGCCCGTCCTGCCACCCTCTGTTTGAGAAAACCGGATGGCGTGACCGCGAGATAATGGATCAGTGTGTGGGTCAACACCGACGCCAGATCGTCCATTTGGAGGTCGCCGGGCGCAGCGGGGTAGTAGACGGGGAACGCATCCCGTCTCTGCAGGCTGTCGTAGACCATGAGCAGCGCCGTGGCCGTCTTGCCGGAACCGACCCCGCCCACGAGCAGGGTCTGGCGAGCCTGGTGCAAGTCCTCCAACCAGGGCGGAGCGACGCGGCATCTCGGCAACAAGTTGTCTATCTCGGCTTGTCCGGGACCAAAAGGGCTGCCGGAGAGACCCAGGTAGCGCACGCCTTTCACCAATTCAGGGTCAACAGACGGGGCAAAGTCACACCAGACCGAGAGGTGAGGCCAGATCCTCAAGACGGCGCACCAGGGTCTCCGTTCGATGTTCTGCAACACCGCGCCGCCGATGTGCCGCCTGTATTGGGGCCGCCGGCCGAGGAGGGATATTCCATCAAAAGCTTGCTGTTGCCACTCGTCGTCGAGGCACTCTATCACCCATTCGAGGGCCGCGACGCTGTTGCTGACCCCGATTCGTTCGGCGACGACGTAAAACCGCTCCACGTCGGCGAGGTGATCCAGCAACTCGACCGCGTGATCGAGTTCGACACTGGCTTTCTCCATCCAGGCCTTCTGAAGCGCGGCCTTGACCGCTTCCTCCTGCCACATTGGATCGGGCCTGGTCAAATAATCTGTGTAGCGGCGGGCAGAGTTCGAGGCGTCGCTTTGAAACGTGGCCTCCCAGGAGCGAATTTCCGCCAGCGCCGCCTCAATTTTCTGCCGGTGGCGCTCGGCCTTCTGCCTGGATTCGGCCTGTTCTTTCTGCCAACGTCGCACCTCCTCCACGGCCAGCGCCACGAGGCCAGCCCCGGCTGCGAGTAATGGGGTCGTCGGCTCCAGCACCAGCGACCAGAACCGCATCCATCTGGCCGAGCGATGAGATTGAAGAGCGATAGGCGCGAATCTTTCTTGCGGGACAGCAGGCTCGGCCCCCGAGGCCGATTGGAGGCGCAATACAGGGACGACCTGGGGCAGGTCGTTCTGGGGAAGCAACGCCCGCCGCAGGTTAAATGTAACGGGAGAGGCCATGCCAACGGTGGGCGTGACCACGAACCGGGGCAGGATGTGGTTGCCTGAGCCGTCCGTCACGACTACGGTCGTCAGTGGCAGTGTCAAGCTGATGGTGTAGGGCTGAGTGCGCTGAGGCGGGACGTCGTACCACAGCGCCAGCGTCACCGTCTGGCTGGCGGCCCGCGTTTGGTCCACCAACAAAGTCCGAGGATAGGTCAAGTGGAGTGTCAGCAAGTCCGGGCCGTCGGATAGAGAGATGACCTCGTGGTATTGGAAGGAAGCGTCCCGCGTGACTGATCCGCTCTGGTACCAGTATACCAGGAGATAGAGCAACAGGCCCAGCACGAACAACAGGATGGGCCACCACGGCCTCCGCTTGCTACCGGAAACGTCTTTGTTCGACGGTTCAGAGCCGTTTTCCCGCTCCATAATAGGCCTCCTCACCTATAACCAATCCTCTCCTATTCTGGAATCTGGCAAATTTGGCTTACCCTTTTATTAGAACGCAGATTAAGGCAACCAGGGGTTGCACCAGATTTTTCGCAGATAAAGGCACACAGAATCAGCGTCCGCTCCGCAGGAGCGCCATCGGCGTTGATCTGCGTCCTGGTTCCGAAAATTGTAATTTGCCAGTGTACAGTCCTATTGTATCACAATTACGCGCAAAATGTAAAATGCCCGGTGAGGTTGCTGTGAGATTGTCGTCATAGTGGCGTGCTTTGCTCATCAGGAAATCGTCATTCAGTTGAACAGCAACGGGAGCCAATCAATGGTATGATAGGGGCAAGTACGTCGGAAGAACCAACCCGCCCCCCACTCTATTTTCCAAGGAGGAAGCGATGAAAGAGTTCACAAGCCAAAGGATGAGGCGCTGGATTTTCTCCCGCTGGCGACTTTACAAGAGACGTACTCAGTTTCCGCCGATGGTGCAGGTCAGCGGCCCGATCCCTCTACCGGTGTCCTCCGATGGATGGATGCTCCACAGAGACAGAGCATCGCGTATGCGGTAACAGGGGCACCATCGGAAAGCGACACAAAGCGAACCGCTCCGTGCACCCTTAACGGGGTCACGGAGCGGTCACATTCCTCTTTTTTGGGTAACTACTCAGCCTAACACCAATTCAGACCTCCGAGGTCTTGATTGAGCTGTTTCAAGTGTGAAACACCAACCATTTTCGGCAGCAACGGTGGGTGAAAGGCTGTCCAAGACCTCGGAGGTC
>Ga0180432_10008656_pt1 | contig 12605 bp, 10 predicted proteins | sample SS_ome_10_FD_132414 | JGI IMG/M metagenome (GOLD analysis project Ga0180432, IMG submission 132414) | Hypersaline lake sediment archaeal communities from the Salton Sea, California, USA - SS_1_MS_2 metaG | ecosystem: Environmental > Aquatic > Non-marine Saline and Alkaline > Hypersaline >...
GAAGAGCTCTTGGAGCTCTTGCGAGAGATGTGGGAGATCCGCATCTTTGAGGATACGGTGTACGATCTGCTTGGCCAGAACATCATCAAGGGTGCCTCGCACCTGTCGGCCGGGCAGGAAGCCGTGCCCGTCGGCACCGTTTCGGCGATGCGCGATGACGACGTGATCACCAGCACTCACCGCGGCCACGGTCATTGCCATGCGCGCGGCGTCAGCCTCACCACTAGCGAGCAAGAGCGCCAGGATCATCTGAACAAGATGATGGCTGAGCTGTGCGGGCGCTCGACGGGGTACTGCCGCGGACGTGGTGGCTCTATGCACATCGCGGACGTGGAGCGCAGTAACCTAGGCGCGACGGGCATCGTCGGCGGCAACATCCCCGTTGCTACGGGAGCGGCCTTGTCCTTCAAGATGCAGGGCAAGGACACCGTGGCAGTGTGCTTTTTTGGGGACGGGGCCAGCAACACTGGCAACTTTCACGAGTCGCTGAACATGGCGTCGGCGTGGCGTCTGCCTGTGGTGTACGTTGTTGAGAATAACATGTATGGTATGTCAGTGCCGTTCAACACGGTGAGCGCCACACCCGATATTGCGGCGCGGGCTGCTGGCTATGACATGCCTGGCGTCGTCGTGGATGGCATGGACCCCATGGCCGTGCGCGAGGCGGTGGCGGCTGCCCTAGAGCGTGCCAGGAATGGCGAAGGCCCGACGCTGGTCGAGTGCAAGACCTACCGGTGGTATGGCCACTCGCGGTCGGACCCACGCAAGTACCGCACCAAGGAAGAAGAGCAGGCGTGGCACGATCGCGATCCACTCGTCACCTTTGGGAAGCGCTTGGTCGAGACAGGCATCGCGACACAGGAAGAGGTTGACGAGGCCGAAGATTTGGCAGAGAAGGCCATCGAGACGGCGACAGAGTTCGCTCTCAACTCGCCCATGCCGGATCCCTCTGAGGTCGAGCAGGACGTGTACGCGCCTAGCCCGGTGACGCCGAGCGAGATCGAGGCAGAACGACGTCTCGCCGAGCGCGTTCGTACCGACGACTCGATCCCAACTATTACCTATGCCCAAGCTCTGCAGGATGCCATGCGCGAGGAGATGCAGCGGGATCCCAGGGTGTTCATCATGGGTGAGGATGTAGGTCTCTATGGTGGTGCCTATGGCGCTACGCGGGGCCTTTTCGAGGAATTTGGGCCAGAGCGCGTCAAGGACACGCCCATCTCGGAGGCGCTCATTGGTGGCGCGGCCGTCGGCGCTGCCATGACCGGTCTGCGGCCAGTGGCAGAGATCATGTATGTGGACTTTACACCTCTCGCCATGGACCAGCTCGCCAATCAGGGTGCCAAGAACCGCTACATGTTCGGTGGCAAGACCAGGGTTCCCATGGTGGTACGGAGCGAGGGCGGGGCTGGCCGCAGCATCGCTGCCCATCACTCGCAGAGCCTCGAGGCGCTGTGGAATCACTTCCCGGGCATCTATGTGGTGATGCCGGCGACGCCCTATGACGCCAAAGGCTTGCTCAAGGCCGCCATCCGCAACGACAATCCGGTGATGTTCATCGAGCACAAGATGCTCTATCGCACCGAGGGACCCGTTCCTGAGGGAGACTATGTCGTGCCTCTGGGCTTGGCCGATGTCAAGCGTGAGGGCAGCGACGTCACCATCATCAGCTACTCTCGGATGGTGCTGAGGGCGCTCGAGGCGGCCGAGGCGTTGGCCGAAGAGGGCATCAGCGCCGAGGTTGTGGACCTACGGTCCATCAAGCCGCTGGACCTGGAGACCGTGGTGCAGTCCGTCCGCAAGACGGGCCGTGTCGTCGGCGTCACAGAGGCGTACAAGACGCAGAGTGTTATCAGCGAGCTATTCACGCTGATCAACGAGTCGGCGTTTGACTGGCTAGACGCGCCGATGGTCCGCGTGGCGTCGCTGGACGTGCCGGTTCCGATGGCAGAGACGTTGGAGGATGCTGCCATACCTGACGTCGGGCGCATCATCGAGGGCGTTCGTGAGGTATTGCGGTGACAATGCGGGGATGTCGCAGGCAGCTTGAGGAGAAGCCATGGCGAAAAAAGTGATCTTGCCCAAGCTTGGACAGACAATGGAGGAAGGCACCATTGTCGAATGGCTGAAGCAGGAAGGTGATGAGGTAGGCCGCGGGGACGTGCTGTTCACGCTGGAATCGGACAAGGCGGTCCTCGAGGTGGAGTCTCGGAGCAAGGGCGTTCTGCGCAAGATCTTGCTCGAGCCGGGAGTGGCAGTGCCCGTCATGATGCCAGTAGGCATCATTGGCGACGCCGATGAGGACATCGCGGCACTCGTCGCGGAGGCGCAGGCAGAGTTGGCAGGAGAAGCTCCATCTGCTGCCGAGGCAGAGCCCGAGGCTCCGTCCGACCAAGCGGAGCAGGTGGAAGAGACATCCACCGGAGAGACAGCAGCCGGGATCCAGCCGGCGCAAGCTCCTGGTGGTCGCGTGATCGCGTCCCCGCGTGCCCGTCGAGTGGCTCGCGAAAAGGGCGTGGAGCTGGCGGGCATCACGGGTAGCGGCCCGAATGGGCGTATCGTGGAGCAGGATGTTCTCGACTATCTGGCCAGCCAGCCAGCCGCAACGCCGTTGGCACGCAAGACGGCAGAGCAGTTGGGTGTGGATCTCGAAGAGCTGGTGGCGGCGGGCGGGCGTATTCGGGCGGAGGATGTACGGGCCGCAGCGGCGGCGCCTGCTGCACCTGGCCCGGCCGCTGGCGAGTTGGTGCCCATGAAGGGCGTCCGGGCTGTGATCGCGGAGCGTATGGCGCGCTCGCACGACGAGACGGCGCCCATCAGTTTGTTTGCGGAGGCGGATGCAACGGCATTCGTGGAGCTCCGTGAGCAGTTGAAGCAGGCCTTTGCCGAGGAACTGGGTTTCAGCATCGGTTACAATGACCTCCTAGCCTACATCGTGGCGCGGTGTCTCCGCGAGTATCCCTATATGAACATTCGGCTCGAGGAAGGAGGCATCCGCCATCTCCCCGATGTGAACATCGGCATGGCCGTCGATAGCGAGCGCGGGCTTCTCGTGCCGGTTCTGCGGGATGCGGACCAGAAGACGGTGAAGGAGCTCGCGATCGAGTTCCGTGAACTTGTCGGGCGTGCGCGGGGGGGTCGGGCCCAGCCCGACGATCTGTCGGGGGGAACCTTTACCATCACCAACCTTGGCATGTACGGCATCGACTATTTCACCGCGATGATCAACCTGCCGGAGGCCGCCATCCTGAGCGTGGGCCGGATTCGCCAAGAGCCGGCGGTCGTCGAGGGCGAGATCGCTATCCGTTCGCGGATGGGATTGGGGCTGACGGCCGACCATCGCATCGTGGATGGTGCGCCAGCAGCCAGGTTTCTGCAGGCCATCGTGCGATATGTCGAGAAGCCCTATCTGCTGTTGGCTTAGCTAGGTGGCAGAGGTGTAGCAGTAGATGCGTAGCGGGCGGCTAGGACGGCTAGGCCGCCCGCTTGGCTTTGGGGGGCGCACTAGAGGAGGTGTCCATGGTCAAGCTCTGTGGGAGAGAATGGTCGCGTGACGCGCTGCAGCGTTACACGGGGTTGGATTCGCAACTGGGAGGCGTCAGTCAGAAGGTGCTCGTCGAGGGGCGAAGCGCTGGTGTGCGCGTGGCCGAGTTCGACACGGGCTCGGGGCTGCAGTTTACCGTGCTGCTCGATCGCGGCATGGATATCGGCGTGGCTCGCTACAAGGGCGCCTCGCTGGTGTGGGAAGCAGCGCCGGGACCTGCCGGTCCGACCTACTATGAGCCCGAGGGGTTGGGCTGGCTGCGGACGTTCCATGGCGGTCTGCTCGCCACGTGCGGGTTGACCTATGTGGGAGCGCCAACGGTCGATGAGGGCGAGGCGTTGGGACTCCACGGGCGCATCTCGCACCTGCCGGCCAGCAACGTCTGGAGCGACGGCATGTGGCGGAACGATGCCTATGAGATGTGGGTGCGCGGGCGGATGCGCGATGCTGTCGTCTTTGGCGAGAATCTCACGCTGACGCGGCGCATCTCGGCCAGCCTGGGTGAATCTCGCTTTGAGATTCGGGATACCGTAGCTAACGAGGGCTATCGGAGGACGCCACACCAACTCCTGTACCATGTCAACTTTGGCTTCCCTCTGCTAGCTGAGGGGACAGAGTTGGTGGCGCCATCGGCCAAGGTCCGTCCCCGTGACGAGGTGGCGGCGCCGGGCTTGGACCAGCATAATGTGTACGAGGCGCCCATCGCTGGGTACGAGGAGCAAGTCTTCTACCATGACATGACTGCGGCTGGCGATGGCTATGTGACGGTCGCGTTGGTGAATCGCGGGTTCGGTGGTGGCCATGGAATGGGCGTGTATCTACGCTATCGTCAGGCCGAGCTGCCGCGCTTTACGCAGTGGAAGATGGTCGGCGCGGGCGAGTATGTGACGGGGTTGGAGCCGGCTAACTGTGGCGTGGAGGGCCGCGACAAGGATCGGGCTGCGGGTCTCCTAGAGTTCCTCGATCCTGGCGAGGAGCGCGACTACCACCTGGAGGTTGGCGTGCTCGAAGGCGTCGAGGCGATCGACGCGGCAGTGGCTGCCATCAGGGGCGGCTGAGAGCCACAGAAAGCAAGACCCGGACGGGAAGATCCCCGTCCGGGTCTTTTGGTACCCCCTAGGCGACTCGAACGCCTCCACCCGGCTCCGGAGGCCGGTGCTCTATCCATCTGAGCTAAGGGGGCACAGCCACAGACTATACCACGTGTCGATGCACGTCGCAAGCGAGCAGGGTTGCGACTTAGTCGGCGTGCTTGGGAGGCCGGCCTGTGCCGAGCACGCCGCCATTGAAGGTTCCCATGGCGCCAACGAGGCCCAAGATCACCGGCAGCACGCTACGCGATTGAAGGGCTCGGTAGAGGAATGGCACCAGAATGCCTGGGATCCCCCACACCGCGTACTTGAACGGCTGATCTGGCGCGAACTTGGACGTGATAAAGCCGGCGAGGAGCCCGGCCAGAAAGGCGCTCAGCGTGATCAGTAGCTCATAGTAGCTGAAGAGCTGCTCCTGGGATAGGAGATACAAGCCAAAGATCTCGGTGCTCTTGAAGAGAACATAGTTGAGGCCGAGGGCCCCCAGAACCATGAACCAGTTCGCGCCGCTCGTATCCATGATATCACGCAGCATGATCGCTCCTCAGCCGTGGCTCGCTACGCAAACGCAAAGGCACCACCGGTCTGGTGGTGCCCAAGGCGCGCCCGGGGCGACTCGAACGCCCAACTAACGGTTTCGTAGACCGGCCCTCTATCCACTTGAGGTACGGGCGCGTGTGAAGCGACGGCTATCATCTTAGCACAGCCAGACCGTTCTGGCAAACGCTGCCCAGGCTTGCAGGCTCAGGCAACGTGAGTCGCCGTCAAGGCGGGGAGGCAGGGATTCGAACCCTGGGTAGAGCTAATGACCCTACAACCGCTTAGCAGGCGGCCCCGATCGTCCACTCCGGCACCTCCCCGGGGCTCGTATCGCGATGCTGAGGCGGAGGGAGAGGGATTCGAACCCCCGGATCTTGCGATCAACGGTTTTCAAGACCGCCGCAATCGACCACTCTGCCATCCCTCCGTGCGACGTGGATGGCGGCTCTCCACCAGCGCGCAGAGTATAGCAGCGCCTCGGGCTCCTGTCAATCTAGGTGCTTCGCGGCTCTAGTGCGCAATATGCTATGGGATGGGCGCTTGTGCTATAATCGTCCCACTATGTCATCAGGAAAGCAATCGCTAGGTATCGATCTGACGCGCGGCCAGGTCTTCTGGCTGGTGGTGGGCGGCATCTTTGTCGTGTATGGCATCATGCGCCTCGGATTGGTGTCGTTCTTGTCCATCGTGGTGAGCTTGGTCGTCGGCGTCACCATCCACGAGTGCGCCCACGCCTGGGCAGCGGATCAGTTGGGCGACCCCACGGCTCGCTACAGGGGACGTGTGTCGCTGAATCCACTGGTCCATCTCGACCCTGCCGGCACCATGATGATGGCCGTCACGGCCCTCACAGGCACGGGGATCGGCTGGGGCAAACCCGTGCCTGTGTCGCCGCACCGGCTTCGCTATGGCTCCAAGCTAGGTGGGGGGATGGTCTCGCTGGCGGGGCCAGCCTCCAATCTTGTGTTGGCGGCCCTGCTGGCACTGCCATTCCGGGTCAGCTTTGGCGGGCCGGTCTGGCTGTCGCAGGTGCTCTTTGTCATCATCCAGACCAATGTCATCCTGGCCCTGTTCAACCTCTTGCCCCTTCCCCCTCTTGACGGATTTGGCGTGTTGGTTGGGATCGTGAGCCTGATCCGAACCCAGTGGGCGTGGCAGGTCGAGGAAGCTCTGGCTGGTCTCGAGCGGTACGGCGGGATGATCTTGCTGGTGATTCTCGTGGCGGGCGGGCTGCTGGGCATCAACTTTTTGGGGTGGATTCTCTTGCCACCGGCGAGATGGCTGATCGGGCTGATCACCGGAATAGGATGACGCGTGCGCGTTGGTTACCGGGTATGGCAGGCGTTGAGGCGGGCGACCGCAGGTCTGCGATCGCGTGACCTGAGCGTTGCTGCTAAGGTCCTGCCCCCCGACGCGTATGCGCTGTTCGAGCGCATGCCCGCTGCTGATCAAGACCACGCGTTATGTGTTCATGCTCGTGTGCGTGATGGCGCGCTCGTGCTGCAGCAGGCGGCTCTCATGCACGACGTAGCCAAGGGATTGGCGAGGGTGGGCTTGTGGGATCGTACGCTCCATGTGGTGCGGCGACACCTCTCGCCGCCAGCGGGGCGATGGTTCGTACTGCAAGGGCACAGGGAGCGTCTGGCAAGCATCGAGCAGCACGCGGCGCAAGGGGCGGTGCTGTGCGGCCAGGTGGGCTTGAGCGAGGACGTCTGCGAGCTTGTGGCGCATCACGACGGCAGTGTCCCAGACGAGGAGCTGTCGGGACGGCAACGCGAGTTGCTAGCGGAGCTGCGCGCCGCCGACGAGGCCTGTTAGCCACGGTGGCGTTAGCGCTGTGGCGTCGGAGGTGAAGGCAGGTCAGATGGCTGGAGGAGAAGCGATGCTCGAGAGCCTGACGGTCGCGTTGCCCGCCTACAATGAGGCTGCCAATATCGAGGCCATGGTCCAGGAGGTCTATCGCAAGGTAGGGCCGCTGGTGGGCGATCTCGAAGTCATCGTCGTGAACGATGGCAGCAAGGACAATACGGGCCAGATCTTGGCGCGCCTGGCCGCTGAGGATAGCCGTTTGCGCGTCATTGAGCATCCGGTGAACCTCGGCTATGGCGCAGCCGTTCGGGATGGGATTTGGTCGGCTAGCAAGGCTTTCGTGTTCTTTACCGACTCGGACCTGCAATTTGATCTGGCGGAGATCGAGCGGTTCGCTGAGCGCGTGCAGCAGGCTGACATGGTCATCGGCTACCGACGTGCGCGTAGCGATCCCTGGCCCCGACGCCTGTTCGGCCATGGGTGGAGCTGGCTGGTGAACCTGTTGTTTGGCTATGTCGCGCGCGATGTCGACTGCGCCTTCAAGCTTTTCTCGCGGACGGTGATTGAGAGGGTGCAGGTTCAGTCCACTGGGGCGACCTTTAGCGCCGAGTTCCTGGTGCTCAGCAAGCGAGCCGGCTTTGTTATCGTCGAGGAGCCTGTTAGCCACTATCCGCGTCAGGCCGGCAGCCCCACGGGCGCTCGTGCGGACGTGATCCTGCGGGCCTTCAAGGAGCTGGTCAAGCTCCGCTGGCAACTCTGGCGGCGATAGGCAGAGCATCGCATCCCCGACAACGGGCTCCCCAAGAGGGGAGCCCTTCTTGCTTGGCGGGCACGTCGGCGCCCTCGGCTGGCTATTTGGCCAGGAGCTCGTCGGCGTAGGCGAACAACGCTGGGGTGCCGCCCGTGTGCCAGAAGAGGACCCGATCCTCTTTGCCTAGGTCGCCCTTGCGGACGAGGTCGATGAGGCCGGCCATGGCGCGACCGGTGTAAACAGGATCCACAAGGAGCCCCTCGGATTCGGCGACGAGCCGGATGGCCTCGCGCTCTGGAGCTCCCATGATGGCATAGCCTGCACCGCGATAGTCCCCGTTGACGTGCACGTGGGCCATTTGCGGTGTCTGCTCGACGCCCAAGTAGGTCGCCGTAAGACGCGCTAGCTCCACCACGGAGGGTGCCAAGGCGTCGGCTGGCTTGTCGACGCTGATGCCCAGCACGGTGCCCTCCCATCCTGTCGCCAACGCTCCCGTCACGAGGCCTGCCTGCGTTCCGCCCGAGCTGGTGGCAAACACGATGTGGCTGAAGGAGAACTCCATCGCCTCTTGCTGTTGGACGAGTTCTTGCATCGCGAGAGCGTAGGCGGCCGCCCCTATGGCATTGGACCCGCCGTAGGGGATGATGTAGGGTTTTCGGCCCGCGGCCTCTTCTTCTTCGGCGATTTCCTGCATCAGCTCATAGCGGTCGCGATCGCCTGTCCAGCGGACGCGGGCTCCCACCAGATGATCCAGGAGCAGGTTACCGGTGGTAGTAGGCGGCGCCATCGGTGCGAGGGCCAGGACTGCGCCCAGCCCGGCTCTCGCGGCTGCAGCCGCTGTCTGACGGGCGTGGTTGGACTGGACGGCTCCCGTCGTGATCAGGGTTTCGGCCTCTTGGGCCTGAGCGTCCGCGACTAGGAGCTCGAGCTTGCGGACCTTGTTGCCGCCGCCTCCTAGGCCAGTGAGGTCATCGCGCTTGATCCATAGCTCGGGACCGCCTAACCGACGCTCTAGGTTTGGCAGTCGATGAACGGGGGTAGGTAGGCAGGCCAGAGCATAGCGTGGTGGACGGTGAAGCATGGTTGACCTCCTGTCGCCCGGGGCATTGGGGCGTGGTTCGGGCACAGGGAAACCTTATCGTTAACCTGTGCTTGCTATTCCTTCACGGATATTGTACACTCTTGCCATCGGCAGGACTAGCTGAGAGGATAGCGCTGACGCATGGAAGGCAAGGACAAGGCCCTCGAGACTGCTGTAGCGCACATCAAGAAGCGCTTCGGTGACGGCTCTATCATGAGGCTCGGCGATTCGACTAGCCTGGATGTAGAGTCCATCCCTACCGGGTGCCTTTCGCTCGATCTGGCGTTGGGCATCGGTGGGATTCCGCGTGGACGCATCACCGAGGTCTATGGGCCAGAGTCTTCAGGTAAGACAACCCTGTGTCAGCATATCATCGCCGAATGTCAGAGGTTGGGCGGGATCGCGGCCTTTGTGGACGTGGAACATGCGCTGGATCCAGGCTATGCCCAAAAGTGCGGCGTCAACATCGACGACCTTTACATCTCGCAGCCGGATACGGGCGAGCAGGCATTGGAGATCACCGAGGCTCTTGTACGCAGCGGTGCCGTCGATGTGGTCGTCATCGACTCGGTAGCGGCGCTTGTGCCGCAGGCCGAGATCGAGGGGGATATGGGCGACGCTCATATGGGATTGCAGGCACGCCTGATGTCGCAGGCGCTGCGCAAGCTCACCGGAGCGATCAAGCGGAGCAACACCTCCATCGTCTTCACGAATCAGTTGCGGATGAAGATTGGGGTGCTTTTTGGGAATCCAGAGACGACGAGCGGCGGTAACGCCCTCAAGTTCTATGCTGCCGTGCGGCTGGATATGCGGCGCATGGAGTCCATCAAGCAGAGCGGAGATGTCATCGGCAATCGCGTGCGCGTGCGCGTGAAAAAGAACAAGGTGGCACCTCCGTTTCGGACGGCCGAGTTTGATATCATGTTCGATCGTGGCATCGCCAAGGAGGGTTGCCTGCTTGACGTTGGTGTCGATACGGGCATCATCGACAAGCGTGGATCGTACTATTCCTACGGTGAGACACGGCTGGCGCAAGGGCGCGAGAACGCCAAGGAATTCCTGCGGGAGAACCCGGATATCGCGGATGAGATCGAACAGCAGATCCGCGAGAGCAGCGGTCTCGGGGCATCCGAATCGGATGCTGACGAGCCCGAGGAGACTCCGCAAGAGGACGAGTAGGCATCACCTATCCTGCCGGTTCAACCAGATAGCGACACCCTGAAAGCCTTGCTGCTTTCCGACGCGTCTGTGGACTGGCTGACCGGCTCCATATGAGGAAAACGCGTAGACGGAGAGACCACCTGGTGTGGTCAGCGTTGCGGCGTACCTAGCTCTATTGAGTAGGTGCCCGCGGCCAAGCAGATAGCATCGGCTTTTAGGGCTGCGACGCCTGGCGTCACAGCCTTTTTGCGTTTGTATGGGGGTTCCATGGAAGGCGAGATCACGGCGCTGCGCCAACAGAAGCGGCGCACGGACCGAGCCAACGTCTATATCGATGGCGAGTACGCCTTCAGCCTCCAGAAGGTGATCGCAGCCAAGCTACGCGTAGGCCAAGTGCTGACGCATGACGAGGTAGAGGCTCTCCAGGCGGAGGACGCCGAGGAGATGGCCTACGAGCGTTGCCTACGTTATCTAAGCTACCGGGCGCGAAGCACGGAAGAGGTACGCAGGTACCTGCGTCGCAAAGACGTGTCGGAAGATGCCGCTGAGCGTGTCATTGAGAGGTTGGAACGTGCACACCTACTCGATGATGAAGCTTTTGCGCAAGAGTGGGTGGAGAATCGGGAGACCTTTCGCCCGCGCAGCAAGTTCGCGCTCAAGATGGAGCTACGGGAAAAGGGCGTGGCATCTCGGTTCATCGAGCAGGCCGTGGAGGGGCTCGATGAGCGAGCCAGCGCCATGCGCGCAGCGGATCGCAAGGCGCAGCAACTGTCGCGCTATGAGTGGGAGACCTTTCGAAAGAGGCTTTTGGGTTATCTCGCACGCCGCGGCTTTGGCTATGGCATAGCGCGTGGCGTGACCGAGGAACTCTGGGCTCGTTACGGTTCGGAAGACGATGAGTATGACAACCTGACCGGTCTTGGACCGTGATCGCAAGAAAGGAACCGAACTATGTGGATGCGATGGCTAGGCTGGATCGTTGCCGCAATCGTTGGCGTGGTGGCGTATCTGCTGGGCTACTATGCCCGTACCAAGCTGGCCGGCCGCAGGGTCACGGATCTTGAGGAGGAGGCCGAGAAGCGGCTTGCGGATGCGCGCACCAGAGCGATGGAGATCGAGCTGGAGGCGCGTGACAAAGCGCTGAACCTTGTTAGCGAGTCCGAGGCTGAGAACAAGCAGCGTCTCCAGGAGATCGTCCAGCAAGAGAACCAGTTGCGCAAGCGGCGGGACAACTTGGACCATCGTATGGATACGATGGAGGCACGCGAGCGCAAGCTGGAGGAACAGCGAAAGTCGCTGGACCGGCGCCAGTCGGAGTTGGACAAGGCCTGGGAGTCTCGTATGGGCGAGTTGGAGCGCATCGCTGCCATGACCCAGGATCAAGCCCGCGAGGTACTCCTCGCCGAGATCGAGCGGGAGGCTCGGGTCGACGCTGCTCGGGTTGTGAGGCAGATCGAGGCTGAAGCGTCGGAAGAGGCGGAGAGCCGTGCACGCGAGATCATCACGACGGCTATTCAGCGTGTGGCCTCGGATCAGGTGGCCGAGACGACGGTGTCGAGCGTGGAGCTCCCCAGCGACGATATGAAGGGGCGCATTATCGGTCGAGGCGGGCGCAATATCCGCACGATCGAGGGATTAACCGGCGTCGACCTGATCATCGACGATACGCCAGAGGCCGTGGTGCTTTCCAGTTTTGATCCGGTGCGCCGCGAGATCGCGCGCATCGCTCTTGGGCGTCTAATCGCCGATGGGCGCATCCATCCGGCGCGTATCGAAAAGATGGTGGAAAAGGCTCAAGATGAGGTGCAGGAGGCCATTCGTGAGGCCGGCGAGGAGGCGGCGCTTGACCTGGGTGTGCACGGCTTGCACCCGGAGGTCATCAAGCTGCTGGGCCGGCTCAAGTACAGGACGAGCTACGGGCAGAACGCGTTGGCGCACTCGATCGAGACGGCGCAACTGGCTGCCATGATGGCCGCCGAGCTTGGTGCGGACGTCCCGGCTGCCAAGGTAGCAGGATTGCTCCATGACCTTGGCAAGGCGGTGGATCACGAGGTGGATGGCCCTCACGCGCTCATCGGCTACGAGCTGGCCAAGCGGTACGGTGTCCCCGACAAGATCGCCAACGCCATCGGGAGCCACCATGCTGAGATGGAGCAGGGGTCCGTCGAGGCCGTGCTGGTGCAGGCAGCAGATGCTATCTCTAGCGCACGGCCCGGCGCGCGGCGGGAGTCGCTTGAGAGCTATGTGAAGCGGATTCGCGCGCTGGAAGAGGTTGCCAGCGAATTCGGCGGCGTCGATGAAGTCTATGCCATTCAGGCTGGCCGTGAGGTACGTATCCTCGTCAAGCCAGACCAGGTGGATGACGTCGAGTCAATGCGCTTGTCACGCGACATCGCCGCCAAGATCGAAGAGAGCCTGCAGTATCCGGGCCAGATCAAGGTGACGGTCATCCGCGAGACGCGCGCCGTCGAGTACGCCAAGTAGCGTCAGTCTTTGACGTGGGGGAGCTCGCATGCTAGACTATACCCATAGGGGGTATAGTCTAGTGGCCTGATCCGGCGATGCCGGAGAAGGGAGCTCTATGGCGACGAACGAACAATGGCATGTGCCCGCCATCTCGTGCGGGCA
>Ga0180432_10008657_pt1 | contig 12604 bp, 17 predicted proteins | sample SS_ome_10_FD_132414 | JGI IMG/M metagenome (GOLD analysis project Ga0180432, IMG submission 132414) | Hypersaline lake sediment archaeal communities from the Salton Sea, California, USA - SS_1_MS_2 metaG | ecosystem: Environmental > Aquatic > Non-marine Saline and Alkaline > Hypersaline >...
CCGGAGATCACCACCTGTCCCGGCGCGTTGAGGTTGGCCACTGTAACGATGCCGCCCCCGGCATCTGCCAGCACCGACTCCACCTGGCTGCGCCTAAGCCCCAGCACCGCCGCCATCCCACCGGTTCGCGGCGGGAGAACCGCGTCCATGAATTCACCGCGGCTTTTCACGCAGCGCAGCGCATCGGCGAACTCCAGAGCGCCGGCCGCCACCAGGGCGGTGTACTCGCCCAGGGAATGCCCCAGACAGGCGCTGGGCCGCAGGCCGGTCTCCTGCTCGAGCAGGCAGAGGGCCGCGACGCTCACGGTCAGCATGGCCGGCTGGACCCGGTCGGTGCGTTTCAATTCCCCGGCCGCGCCGCGGCTGCACAGATCACCGAGCTTCCAGCCCAGAACATCGTCGGCCTCTTCGAAGATCCGGCGGGTTTTGGGGATGCGCATGTACTCCCGGCCCATTCCGGGGGCCTGAGACCCCTGGCCGGGGAACAGGAAAGCAACCTCGCGGTCGGAGCGGCTCACGAAGAAACCTGCACCACCTCCCGACCCTTGTAGTAGCCGCACTTGGGGCACACCTTGTGCGGCAACATAGGCTCGGTGCACTGGGGGCAGTCGATGACGTTGGGCGCCTTGAGCTTCCGCTGAGAACGGCGGGAATCCCGCTTGGCTTTGGATTTCTTTTTCTTGGGTACGGCCATGGTTCCTTCTCGCTTTGGTCTAGTGTTTTGTCAAGGTCTTCAATATCGCCAGGCGGGGGTCGACGTCCTCCCGCTGGCAGTCACAAGTCTCTTGGTTCAGATCCACTCCGCATACCGGGCACAGGCCGCGGCAGTCCTCCTTGCAGCGCGGATACATGGGCAGGGCCAGGACGATCTGCTCGCGCAGAATCTCGTCCAAGTCGATCACGTCGCCCTCGTAGAAGCATTCTTCCAGATCTTCCTTGGACAGCTCCATTTCGTCCGGCAGGCCGGCGCCGGGCTGCGGCCGGGGCTTGAGCGTCAGTGAAAAAGCCACCGGCACGTCCAACTCGAACGTCCGCAGGCAGGCGGCGCAGTCGGTCTGCAGCCGCAGGGTGCACTCCGCCGACAGGTAGACGTCCAGACCGATGCGCTGCACGCTGATCTGCGCCTGGTGACCGCTCAGGACCCGGAAGTCGGCGGTGTTCTTCCCCGACAGCGTCCGGGCGAGCCAGTCGACATCCAGATCCTGTTCGATTTGGCGAACCTCTTCGCCGATCTGTGTCACCGATAGTTGCACGACCGGGTAAGTATAAGTAACGTCGGAATAATGTCAAGCCATGTAGGTGGCTTGACACCCCGTCAAGCAAAAGGTTAAAAAAACAAAAATCCATGCTTTCAAAGCGAACCTGCGCCGTACTCTGCATCTTCATGGCCACCCTGTGGGGGTCGGCGCCCCCGGCGTCAGCCGGGGAGAAGCCCGGCGAGCTGGTCGATAGGGGCATCGGGATGTATTTGGAGGGCAACTACGAAAAAGCCATGGAGCTTCTTTATAAGGCATTGGATTACAAGGAGATTGAGCTGGGCCGCAACCGCCGCCTGGGGGCGCTTTCCTACCTGGCCTTCTGCCAGATCGCATTGGGCGACATGCCCGGCGCCCGGGAGAACTTCAAGCGCCTGCTGACCATGGAGCCGGCCTACCGGCTGCCCGCCGGGACCAGCCCCAAGATCGTGAAGGTCTTCGAGGACGTCCGCGCCAGGATGCCCAAGAAGATCGCGCCCAAGCCGGTTATCGAGGAAAAACCTCCCCCGGGGCTGATTCCGCCGGAGAAAAAGCCCGAGGAACCCAAGCCCAAGAAGTCCTCCTCCTGGTGGATCTGGGCGGTGGTGGGCGGCGTCCTGGTGGGCGCCGGGGTGACCCTGGCGGTGCTCTTGTCCGGCGAGGACCAACCCACCGGCAACGCCTTCATCGACATCGTGGTGATCGACCCATGAGACCCGGCACACAGATACCCGCAGCCATACTCGCGGCCGCCCTGCTTTTGGTCGGATGCGGCGAGGACACCTCATCCGTTTCTTCGGTTTCGGCCAGCCTGCTGATCCCCAGACAGCTGGCGGAAGAGCTGACCTCGATCACCATCTACGTGATCGAAACCGACAAGGAGACCTACAAACCCGACTGCACCCTGCTGCGGGGCGACACCGAGGCCTACAAGAACGCCAAGGTGGTAAAAAAGAAAACGGTGGACTTCGACATCAACGGCACTTCCGCGCTGATCGAGGGAATCCCCGACCGGGGCCGGGTGTGGCGCTTCTACGCCCGAGGCTTCAACGGCGAGACGCTGATCGCCCACGGTTGCGTGGACGGGGTGCGCGACGTGCCCGCCAACGATACCATCGAAGTGACGATTGAAATCGAGAGGACTAACTGAGGAAGCCGGTGTTTACTGGCTTTCTTTGATGAACTCCTCGATCAGGCGCTGCTCGACCGGATCCAGGTTGATGAACTTGACCCCCGCCCCCAGGCCTTCCTGGTCTCCGGGGGTGGAAACCACCTCGCCGGTGGTTTCGATGACCCCTTCCTTGCCGGGCAACTCGAACTTCAGCTTGACCTGGGTGCCGATGGGGTGGGGAATTGTGCGTTCGAAGAACACCCCGCCCACGGAAAGGTTGCCCGCCTGCTGGAAGTAGAGGTCTTCCCCCTTCTTCTCCTCCACCCACAAGCTGACCGACACCCGGTTGCCGCTGCGCCTTTCGGACTTTCTGCGCTCCACCGCCTCGTCGCTTTCCCGGGGATCCGGTTTCCCTTGCCTTCTGTCCTTTTTGGTCATCATTCGCTCCTGCCGCTAATAAAAGTACAAAAAAGCGCGCGATACAGGATTCGAACCTGTGGCCTTTGGCTCCGGAGGCCAACGCTCTATCCAACTGAGCTAATCGCGCATCGCGGCGGAATAATAGCAAATTCACCCCGAGATGCAACAGGAAAATCGGTGGCTTAAGGATATCACTGCATGACCAGGGTTGCCGGGGTGTAGCGGGTTTCTTCCTTTTCTAAGAAGTTCAAGAAACGGATGCCCATGCCCACCATGACCTCGCGCTGGCCTCCCCCGGCGGTCTTGTTCAAAAAGCACAGGTGCACCACCTCGCCCACCGCGGTCATCTCGGCATCGTTGCTGTCTCCCGAAGGCAGGGCGAAGGTAACCTGCATGCGGGAACCCAAAGGATAGGGATCGCAGGTCTCGATAAACATGCCGCCCTCGGAGATGTTGCGGGCGATCCCGAAGGCTGCTCCCCAAGCCCCTGAAATATATACGGTAAAAACCTTGTCGAGTCTCTTGGCGTGTCTGCGGTCGTCGGAGTCTATCACTCGTGCCTCCAGGAGTTGGTAGGACTTATGCATACATAGTACTACATGTAGGATAAGGTAGTCAAGAAAGCCGACGGCGGCTTGACACCCAACAACGGCGGTCATACGCTGGGTCCGTGGCCAAGAAGAAACTCGGTGAAATCCTGCTCGAGGAAGGGCTGATCGACGAGCAAGACCTGGAGCAGGCCCTCGAATACAAGGAGAAGTCCGGTTACCGGCTGGGCACCGCCCTGGTGGCGCTGCGGGTCATCGCCGAGTGGCAGCTGACCGAGTCGCTGGGCAAGGCCCTTAACCTGCCGGTGGCCGACCTGGCCGGCGAACCACCCAAAAAATCGGCGCTGAAGAAGATTCCCTCCCGGCTGGCGGAGCGCTTCGACTTGATCCCCCTGCGCCTGGAGGGCAGCGGATCCAGCCAGCAGCTGATCATCGCCATGAGCGACCCGCTCAACCGGTCGGTGATCAAGCGCATGCAGGACGTGGCCGGCTGTCCGATCAAACCGGTGCTGGCCACCCTTTCGGCCATCCAGCGGGCCATCCGCGACCACTACCACGACGCGGAGAAGAGCAAGACTCTCACCGAAGCCGACGAACTGCGCACCACCCACAAGCAGGCCCGCCCCAAGGTGAAGACCCTGGACACCAGTTGGGATGCCAGCATCAAGCAGTTCTTCGAGGAGCTCAAAAGGATCCGCAGCAAGAAGCGGGTGTCTCGGGACCAGTTCGTCGAGTACCTGCTGGCCCTGGAGTTCAAGCTCCGCTCGCTCTTGCACCTGATGCTCAAGAAGAAGCTCATTTCCGAACGGGAGTATGCCGAAACCCTCAAACACTTTGTCGATACCTCCGACTAGCGTATATACTGGGAAAGTATGATGCGCCGATGGTCCACAGCTGCGTTGGCGGTGTTGATGCTCCTGGCGGCCGACGCCGGAGCGCGCGGCCGCAAGGGACACCTGGTCATCGATTCAATGACCGAAGGGGCCAAGGTGTACGTCGACGGCGAGCTGGTGGGCAAGACTCCGATTGAAAAACCCATTCCGCTGCGCCCGGGCAGACACAAGCTCAAGGCCACCAAGGCCGGCCACAGCACCCTCGAGCTCCAGTTCAAGATCAGGGCCCGGAAAAAGACCGAGATGATGGTGGAGCTGCTGCCCTTCTCCGGCCTGGTCAAGTTCTCCGCCAACATCGAGGGTGCCGAGGTCTACGTGGACAACAACCTCATCGGCCACACCCCGCTGATCCGCGACGTGGTGGCCGGCGACCACCAGGTGCTGATCCTCAAGGAGGGGTACAACGACTTCGAGTCCAAGATAAACGTCAAGGCCGGCGAGAAGATGTTCGTGGAGGGCCGGCTGACCCCCTTCAAGGACATTTCTCCCGAGATCCTGGCCATGGCCAAGGCCCAGGAAGAAAAGCAGCAGCAGGAGGAAGCCCTGGCCCGGGAGCTGGCCGAGACCGGTACGGTCGAGGTCGCCCCGCCCTGGTACGCGGATCTGTACAAGAAGTGGTGGGTGTGGGCCATCGCCGGCGCGGTGGTGGTCACCGCGGTCACCGTCCCGCTGGCGATGTCCGGCGGCGGCGAGCAGGGCGGGTTGCACCGGCACGACGACTCTCCCCACACCATAATCGACATCCGCCAATGACCGACAAACCGCCAGCCGACCTGGTCGTCTTCTCGGACCTCCACCTGGGGGAGGGCTACCGGGCGCGCCTGGGGCGTTACTCGCCCATGGAGGACTTCTTTCACGACGAGGCCTTCGCCCGGCTGCTCGATTTGCTGCGCGATCGCTACAGCGACAACCCTTCCCGGATGGCCATGGTGTTCAACGGGGACATCTTCGATTTTTTGACGGTTACCTCCTACCCCGACCCCGACGCCTGCCGGGAGCGCGGCTTCGAGATGACCGAGACCGAGAAGAAGTTCGGGCTCAACCCCACCCCCTCCAAGTCGGTCTACAAGCTCGACGCCATCATCGCCGGCCACCAGCCGTTCTTCGGAGCGGTGGCCCGCCTGGTGTCCGCCGGCCACCGCCTGGAGATCCTGCGCGGCAACCACGACGTCGAGCTGTTCTTCCGCGACGTCCGCGCGCGCTTCTATGAGCACCTCACCCGCTTTCCCGACGGGCCCTCCCTCGAAGAGGCCAAGCAGCGGGTGCGCTTTCACCAGTGGTTTTACCTGGAGCCCGAGCGGCTGTACATCGAGCACGGCAACCAGTATGAGGCCTCAAACAGCATCCGCTACCCCCTGAGGCCGCTGGTACCCGAGCGCAAGTGGGAGAACCACGAGCCCATGCTCGACTACCCCCTGGGCTCCATGTTCGTGCGCTACTATTACAACCGCATCCACCACCTGAACCCCTACACCCCCAAGGTGATTTCCTTCGAGCAGTACCTGGAGTTCATCCGCCGCTACAACCTCCTCGACCTGCTGCGGGTGGCCCGCGATCACTACCCCTTCTTCATGGCCGCCCTGCGGCCCCAGGCCCCCCGGGGCAGCTCGCGGCCCACCACCAAGGGAAACGCCAAGCAGGAGGCCGATTTCTCCGAACTGGACGATACCACCGAACCTGGCGATCTCTACCGCTACGTGGATAAGCTGAAGGTACACCCGCTGGCGGCCTCCAAGCTGGCCCTGGCCAAGGGGATGCTCAACCCGGTCCTGAAGAGAATCCTGTACACCGGCATATTGACCTTCGCGGTCCTGTATATCTGGCTGGTGATCTTCAACGTCATCCAGGACCAGTGGCTGGTGGAGAGCGTCTTCGCCCGGGCCTTCCTGCTGCTGTTCTTCACCCTGGTGACCCTGGTGGGCCTGTTGTGGATCGGCAACTACGTGGGCCAGAGACTGCGCCGCCAAACCGACATCAGCGTGGAGACCTGCGCCCAGCGCGCCGACCTGATCGCCCGCCACGCCGGGGTCAAGCTGGTGCTGATGGGCCACACCCATGTCGTCGACATCCGCAAGGTTGCCGACGGCAAGGCCACCTACGCCAACGGCGGCACCTGGGTCTCGGTGGACAACCCCTGGAACCGCCTGGTCCCCGAGGCCCGCCGCCTGACTTTCCTGTATGTCATGGGCGACGACGTCCAGGTCTGCCGCTGGAACGACGACGCTTCACGTATCGACCGGGTGCCCCTGTTCAACCTGACCGAAGACCAGGCCCGCGAGCGCTGCCCGGCTCCGGCCCCCACCCGCCCGGTGGAGCCGGTCCCGCGCACCTGGCGCCGCGGAGCTTCATTTGAAGAGAAGGATACCGACGAGTAACGGAGAATAGCCATGAAACGCACATGTATCATTTTGTTGGCGGCCCTGCTTTTGGCGGGTTGCTCGGACACCACCACCAAAGAAGAATGCTCGACCGACCGGGACTGCCCGGAGGGGCAGTACTGCCTGGACGGGACCTGCATCGCGCTGTCCGATCGCGACGGGGACGGAATTCCCGACGGCAGCGACAACTGCCCCGACGATTACAACCCCGACCAGTCCGACCGCGACGGCGATTTCAAGGGCGATGTTTGCGACGACTGCCCCGACGACAACCCCGACGACCCCGACGGCGACGGCGCCTGCCAGAGCACCGACAACTGCCCCGACGACGCCAACGCCGACCAGGCCGACTCCGACTCCGACGGCAAGGGCGACGTGTGCGATCCCTGCCCGAACGACAACCCCGACGACTCCGACGGCGACGGGGTGTGCACCAGCGACGACAACTGCCCCGACGACGCCAACACCGACCAGGCCGACGCCGACTCCGACGGCAAGGGCGACGTGTGCGATCCCTGCCCGAACGACAACCCCGACGACCCCGACGGCGACGGGGTGTGCACCAGCGAGGACAACTGCCCCGACGACGCCAATTCCGACCAGCGCGACGGCGACTTCGACGGCATCGGCGACGCCTGCGACAACCAGGACGACAACTTCCGCGACAACGGCCCCAGCGACCCCGGCTGCTCCTACCAGCCTCCCCGGGCGCTGTTCGAGCCCCAAGAGGAGGTGGGCTGGAGCGGCAGCGCCTTGTACCCCCAGAAGGACCAGGTCATGTCCACCCCGGTGGTGGTCAACCTCACCGACGACAACGGCGACGGCCAAATCGACCAGGACGACATACCCGACATCGTCTTCAACGCCTTCGACGTCTCCGGCGACCCGCCCATCCTGGGCTCGGGGGTGCTGCGGGCGGTATCCGGGGACACCTTCACCGATTTGTGGGCGGTGGATCCGGCGGTGATGAACCTGGCCCCGGCGGCCAACGTGGCCGCCGGCGACATCGACAACGACGGGCTGGTGGAGCTGGTGACCATGCGCTACGTCGGCGGCCTGGTGGCCTTCGAGAACGACGGAAGTTTGAAATGGTCGTGCGCCGACTTCGGCGCAGCCAACTGCGTGGACTACGGCGACCTGCACGGGGGCAACGAGTGGGGCGGGCCGGCCATCGCCGACCTGGACGAGGACGGCACCCCCGAGATCGTCCTGGGCGCGGCGGTCTACCGCGCCGACGGGCAGCTGTGGTGGGAGGGGACCGGCGGCCTGGGCGACAACGGGGTGGGCCCGCTGTCGGCGGTCTGCAACCTGGACCGCACCGGCCACCCCGAGGTGGTCACCGGCTCGACCGCCTACCATTACGACGGGCAGGTATACTGGGACAACGGCCTGGCCGACGGCTTCGTGGCGGTGGGCAATTTCGACGCCGACGACTACCCCGAGATCGTGGTGGTCTCCGACGGCAGCATCCGCCTGCAGGAGCACGACGGCACGGTCGCCTGGGGCCCCAACGCCCTGCCGGGCAGCGGCCGCGGCGGCCCGCCCACGGTGGCCGACTTCGACGGCGACGGGGAGCCCGAGGTGGGGGTGGCCGACCACGACACCTACGTGCTCTTCGAGACCGACGGCAGCATTAAATGGTCCCAGCCCACCCAGGACCATTCATCATCGGCCACCGGCTCCTCGGTGTTCGACTTCGAGGAGGACGGCTATGCCGAGGTGGTCTACAACGACGAGACCCACCTGCGTATCTACGACGGCGAGACCGGCGACGTGGTCTACTCCGAGGAGAACTCCTCTTACACCGCCTACGAGTACCCGGTGATCGCCGACATGGACAACGACGGCAACGCCGAGATCATAGTCTGCGCCAACGACTTCATCCTGGGATCTTTCAAGGGCATCCGGGTCTTCGGCGACACCGAGGACAACTGGGTGCGCACCCGCCCGATCTGGAACCAGCACACCTACCACATCACCAACGTCGACGAGTCCGGCCGGATCCCCCAGACCGAGGCCGAGGGCTGGCTGGTGTACAACTCCTACCGCCAGAACGAGCTGCCCGCCGGCCAGGCCAACCTGGCCCCCGACCTCGCCGGCGCCGAGGGCTCCCAGATAACCTCCGGCTGCCCGGGCAGGATCATTCTTCTGGCCTGGATAGAAAACCGCGGCGCCATCGACGCCCCCGCCGGCATCCCGGTGGCCTTCTACAACGGCGACCCCCAGGCCGGCGGCACCCTGATAGGAATAGCCTACACCACGACAACCCTGGCCCCCGGCGAGGCCCAGCGGGTGCCCTACGGCTGGGCCAACCCACCGGTGGGCTCGACGGTCACCGTCTACGTGGTAGCCGACGACTTCGGCACCGGCACCGGCATGGTCTCAGAATGCGGCGACGACTCCAACAACACGACAACAATTCCCAACGTCGGCTGCCCTTGAGGGGGATCCTCAAGGCCAAAAAACGGTACATTTCATCAAAAACCTGATATAATACAAACATGTATGCGTCAGTTACCCACGATCGCCAGGATGAATCCATGGAGGCGAAGGTTCGTTGGTTCAGGTCTCTCACCATGGCGGAGCGGATGGAGATTCTCTGCTGGTTTACGGATCTGGCTCTCGAACTCAATCCCAAACTTCCGGACATGAAAGATGCTCAACCGATTGAAGGAAGTGTTCAGGTCCTTACAGCAGCATGAGGTGAAATACCTGGTCATCGGGGGAATCGCCAGCATCCTCCACGGCGTACCCCGGGCGACCTTCGATCTCGACATTCTGATCGAAGCGAGTCCGGACAACGGACGCCGCCTGCTGGACGCTTTCCTGGACGCCGGCCTGGGCACCGCCACGCTGACCAGCGTAGAGGATCTCCTCGAGCATGAGATCACCATCTTCAAGGACCGGGTCAGGATAGACGTGCAGACATCAACGCCGGGACTGAACTTCCAGGACGCCTGGGAACGTCGCGAAACCATGAGCTATCAGGAACAGGAGTTCCAAGTCGTCTCCAAAAAGGATCTGATCTCCTCCAAACGGGCCGCGGGCTGACCTGTCGATTTGGAGGATGTCCGCCTGCTCGAACTCCCGGACGAAGAACACAAAGGATAACACCCGACCCCATCTCCCATCTCTTAAGGCTTGGTGAAACCCTTCTCTTTCTGCAGAACCGAATCGAAGGTAACCACTGTCTCGCACTCCCACTCCGCGGCCTTTTCCCGGATCAGATAATCGGAAAACCCCCCGCGGCTCTTCTGGTAGGCATCAATCGCCCGGGCCATCCGATCGGACGACTCGAACCGCAGGTTGCGCGCCCCCAAGAGCATCCGCAGCACCGCGGCAATGGCCTCCTTTTTCAGGCCGTAGCTGCGCTTGAGCACCCAGACCGTCTCCACCACCACCAGGTCGGCAACAAACAGATCCTCGTCGTCCATCACCGCCTCTTCGACCAGCTTCTTCGCCCGCCGGCTCTGGACCTTGTCATCCTCGACCAGAAACCGAACCAGCACGTTGGTATCCAGCGCGATCATCTGCCGGAAGCCTCTTTCGAAATCGCCTCCTCCATATCCTCCAGCGAAACCCCCTTCTTCTTGGGCTTCACCACCCCGAAGAGCGCCATGACGTCCAGCGTCTCCGGCACCATCTCCACCACCCCGTCCTCCCGCACCCGGAAAGAAACCCGATCCCCCGCCTCCAATCCCAAAGCGTCCCTAACCTGCTTGGGAATGGTGATCTGCCCCTTACTGGTCAAAGTCGACTCCGCCAAACGCCTCTCCTTACCATAGATTACTATCCTTACTTAATAGTAAGGATAATCTGCAAGCATGTCAACCCCCGACCCCATCTCCCTTCACGACCCCATCTCCCTTCACCAACTCCACCTCATTCCCACCCCGTAGTACGTCCTTTCCCCGTCCGTCATTGCCAGGGGAGCGATCTTGGGCCCATCGTACGTTGCTTCAAATCTGGAAACTCCCCAGACGGACCAACCCCATATGGAAACAGCAGTACTTGGGATACCAACCGCCAATCCCACACCCCTGACAATGTCGTTACCAATCCCACAGAACATTCCTTCACAAGTGGCATCGTCTACGGCTGCCACAATAACCGCAGCCCATCCCAGCACTCCGAGCACGGTACCGACTAATGCGTAAATGTCTCCCGGGTGGTCGATATCCTCGATGTTGCTCCTGTCTATTGTGATCAGTTCGCCTGAATCCTCGGTGGCCACATAGATGGAAGGCTGATCGCTCCGTTTGATTCGACCCTCTATGCTCGTTCCGTCTTTCAGGTATATCATCGCCGTTGTGCTGCAGCCGGAAACCAGAAGGACTATCGAAAATATCGTCGGCACCCTCATCCTTCACCAACTCCAACTCATCCCTATTCCGTAATAGGTGTTCTCCCCATCCGCCATGACAATGGGAGCGATCATTGGCCCTGATATTTCTTCCGGCGCCTCAGCGGCTGAACTCGAATCCCTGAAGGTGATCCAACCCCAGATTGCGCTATAGACACCGGCGGCAAGAAGCAGCGCTCCCGAACCCGACATTGACCCGCCAACAAGATCCCGCAGTCCACACAGCTCTTCGCACGGTCCGTTCAGTATGATGACGCCAACCATGCCCACACCTAAACCAACCGCGGACATGATAACACCTGCCACCGCAAGGACGTCGCCAGGATGGTCAATTTCAGATATTTCTGCTCTCGCGACCGTTCTCCCGTTTGCCAGGTAAATGTTCGATTGGTCGCTTCGTACTATCGTCGCTTCGACAACAGAGCCGTTCTTCTTGCAAATCGTTGCCGTTGTGCCACATCCGCATGCAGTCAGAATCAATATCATCACGGCCGTTGATCTCATGGCTTTTCCCTGCTCTTTTCCGCGCCTGCAACTAGACTATTGACACACTCCTTCAATGCACGACTGGCCGCTTTCGCAGGCGTTGTAGCACCCTCCGCAGCTCAGAATGTCGGTCATTGTGTCAACACACATGTACAATTCGTCGGATACCAAGGTCGGACACGCGGTAAGAGAATAGTCCTCACATGTACCAGCCTGGCAAGAGCCATCAATGCAAACACTGTCCTCTGGATTACACACGTGAAGGCGATCGCCGCAATTGACAGGGTCGTTCATATGGTAGCAGGAACAAGTAGTGAAAAGGCAACCAGTGGAAAATCCGTACTCCTCGCATTCGCCGGTTTCACATACTCCATATATGCAGATTTCATCTTCACCACATTCATGTCCACAGCTTCCGCAGGCGCCACGACTAAAGTTGATGTCTATACAGCGCTGATCACATCTCACCAGACCATAATCATCACATCGTACGCACTCTCCAGCTTCACAAGCCTCGTCCGCCGAACACTCATTGAAACATTCACCGCAGTGCCTGTTGTTAGAATACGTGGATACGCATTCATCTCCACACAAGTCATGGTCATCTCTACACACACACGCTCCCTCGATGCATACTTCACCTTTGTCGCACGCGATTTCGCATTTGCCGCAATGTTTCTCATCATTTTCCAAATCGAAGCAGCCTATACCGCATGCATCCAACGAATCCGGACAGGATTCGCCGCACCCCGAAGCCCAGACCGAAAAACTCATCCCAATCAGCAGCAGGCAAATATTCGATATCTTCATGGCCGGTCCCTCCAATATCCCGGTCGACCTGAGCGTAATTGCACAGGAATGTACTGCAAGAACCGATCCATGTGCACCGACACTCCAATGTGTTGTTTTTACATGCGGTAAGCCTGTGTGAACCGCCAGCAGATGTGAAAACAGGTCACAGCGTGGCGAAATCCTGCTGCCGACTTACAGAAGCGCCTGACTTATTCGAACGTTCCATTCACAGTGATGGTTTCATCCCGAAGAGCACCGGCGCCGGGGGATTGATGGTAAGTGACGTCCAGTGAGACCGTTCCGGCCTCCTGCGGATCGGGGTCGTTTTGGGGGGCGCCTTGGGCCTTGAACCAGCCGCAGAAGCCGCCGCCGCAGGCG
>Ga0180432_10008660_pt1 | contig 12602 bp, 11 predicted proteins | sample SS_ome_10_FD_132414 | JGI IMG/M metagenome (GOLD analysis project Ga0180432, IMG submission 132414) | Hypersaline lake sediment archaeal communities from the Salton Sea, California, USA - SS_1_MS_2 metaG | ecosystem: Environmental > Aquatic > Non-marine Saline and Alkaline > Hypersaline >...
CCTCGATAACGGCACCACCGCCATGACCGGCCTGCAGGAGCACCCGGGCACGGGCCGTGCCCTGGACCATACGCCGGCCGCGCGGTTGCGCTTCGAGGAGCTCGCGCGCGCCGTCGGCGTGGAGGAGGTCCACGTGGTGGATGCCCAGAAGAACCAGGACGAATTCGACGCGCTGCTCCGAACGAGTCTGGAAAGCGAAAAGCTCTGCGTGCTGATTGCCCGCAAGCCGTGTGTGCTGGCGGCACGCCGCATGCGCCGCGCACAGGCTGCGGCGCGGGAGGAAGACGGGCATGGCGCCTGAGGTCACCAACGTGCTCATCGCGGGCCTCGGCGGCCAGGGTGTGCTGAAGGCGTCCGACATCCTGGCCGACGCCGCCTTCCGCTCCGGGCGCGACGTGAAGAAGGCCGAGGTCCACGGCATGAGCCAGCGCGGCGGGTCGGTCACGAGCGATGTCCGTTTCGGCCGCAACGTGCTCAGTCCGATGGTCCCGGCGGGCGAGGCGGACTACGTGCTGGTGCTGGACGAGACCCAGGCGGCGGCGGCCGGCCGTTCTTTGCGCCCAGGCGGAAAGCTGCTGAGCGCCGCCGTGGTCGATTCGGCGTCGCTGCCGACATCCAAGGCCCTGAACGTGGCCGGGCTCGGGATGCTGAGCGTCTTTCTGGACATACCCGAGGAGATCTGGCTCGCCGCAATTTGCGGCGCGTTTCCCAAAAAGCTTCACGAGGCGAACGCAGCCGCGTTCCGCCTCGGGCGGGAAGCGGGCGGGCGTGATCGGTCACCGGTGATCGGTGACCGGTGATGGGGAATCGATACGCGTGTACGAGTACGTGTACGAGTACGGGAGCGGCGTCCGAACGCCGGGTGACAAGGAGGCGACAACATGCTGGAATTCTGGAACGACGCAAACGGACCCATCCATCCGGCGAGCGCGCCGGACTACCTCCCGGTCGAGCAACTCCGTGAGGTCCAGCTGCACCGGCTGCGGGTGACGGTCCGGCGCGCGTACGATCACGTGGAGCGGTTCCGGGCGCGCATGGACGAACGGAAGCTCACCCCCGACGCGCTCCGCCGCCTCGAAGATCTCGGGAACCTCCCGTTCACCCAGAAGACCGACCTGCGGGATACGTATCCGTTCGGGCTCTTTGCCAGCGGGCTCGGAGACGTGCTCCGGCTGCACGCCTCGAGCGGCACGACCGGCAAGCCCATCGTCGTGGCCTATACCGAAGGTGACCTCGCGGTCTGGACCAGCGTCATGGTGCGCACCTTTGCCGCCTGCGGCGTGCGCCGCGGGGACATCGTGCAGAACGCCTACGGATACGGTCTTTTTACGGGCGGCCTGGGCGCGCACTACGGCGCCGAGGCCCTCGGCGCCACCGTCATTCCGATTTCGGGCGGGAACTCCGAACGTCAGATCATGATCATGAAGGATTTCGGTTCGACCGTGATCTGCTGCACGCCGAGCTACTTCCTGCACCTGATCGAAAAGGCCCACGAGGCGGGCGTGGACATCCGGGATCTGCCGATGCGCACCGGCGTCTTCGGCGCCGAGCCCTGGACCGACGCCATGCGTCAGCGGGTGGAGCAGGAGAGCGGCATCCGGGCCTTCGACATCTACGGCCTGTCCGAGATCATCGGTCCCGGCGTCGCCACCGAATGCGCGCAGCAGGCCGGCCTCCATATCTTCGAGGACCATTTCTATCCCGAGATCATCAACCCCGAGACGGGAGAGGTGCTACCCGACGGCGAGACCGGGGAGCTCGTGCTCACGACGCTCAGCAAGCAGGCCATGCCGATGATCCGCTACCGCACGCGCGACATCACCCGGCTGGTTCCCGAGGCCTGCGCCTGCGGGCGGACGATCCGCCGCATGGTTCGGGTCGCCGCACGCAGCGACGACATGCTGATCATCCGGGGCGTAAACGTGTTTCCGTCTCAGATCGAGGAGGCGCTTCTCCGGGTGGAGGGCACGCTGCCCCATTATCAGATCGTGGTCACTCGGGAGCGCGATCTGGACCAGCTCGAAGTGCAGGTGGAGGTACCCCGCGAGCTGTTCACGGACAAGGTGCGTTCGCTGGAGCAGCTTCAGAAAAAGCTGTCGCATTCACTGGCGACGACGCTCGGGGTGCGCGCGCAGGTCAGCCTGGTCGAGCCGCAGACCATCCAGCGCAGCCAGGGCAAGGCCAAGCGAGTGATCGATAAGAGGAAGATGGAGTAGGAGATTCTGTCACGAACGGTAAGAGGACTGGAAAGGATGAACAGGATGGACAGGATGGATAATCACCGGCTGCGCCTCCCGCGCGCCATAGCGGCTGCGAAGCAGACGCGTATCCTGTGGATCCTGTAAATCCTGTCAAAATTCTGGGGCATCTGGCATGACCCCGGATAGGGGGAAACGCATGAAGATTCAGCAACTGTCTCTGTTTCTCGAGAACAAGCCCGGCCATCTCCGGGCGATCTGCCGCACGCTGGCGGAAGCGGGGATCAACATCGTGACCCTGTCGCTGGCCGACACGGAGCAGTTCGGCATCCTGCGCCTGATCGTACGGGACTGGGAGAAGGCAAAGAAGGCGCTGGAACAGAAGGACTTCGTGGTGAACGTGACCGAAGTCGTCGCCACCGAGGTCGAGGACCGGCCGGGCGGCCTGTCCGAGATTCTCGAGATGATCGAAGAGACCGGCACGAACATCGAGTACATGTATGCGTTCACCCGCCGCCTCAACGACCGGGCCGTGCTGGTATTCCGTTTCGACAAGCCCGAGGCCGTGATCCAGTTGCTCCAGGCCCGGAACCAGAACGTCCTCGGGGCCGTGGACCTGTTTCAGGACGCGTGACGACACCCGGGCCGACGCCCATCGGGTTTTTCCCATGGCAGGCAACTGCGTGGTCGAGAATCGCCTTTGGCAGGCGGAGGAAGCGCTGCCGCGCACCCGTCTGCGCGAACTCCAGTTGTCGCGGCTCCGCGCCGCGGTGGCGCGCGCGGCCGGGGTCCCGTTCTACCGGGACGCGTTCCGCCGCGCCGGCGTCACGCCGGACGCGATCCGCAGCCTGGACGCTCTCCGCCGGCTGCCCTTCACCTGCAAGGAGGACCTTCGGCGGCACTACCCGCTCGGGTTCCTGGCAGTGCCGCGCGAGCGTGTGGTCCGCTTTCACGGCTCTTCGGGCACAACCGGCAAACCGACTTTCGTGGCGTACACGCGCCGGGACATTGAGACCTGGGCGGACCTCTGCGCGCGGTTCCTGGTGGCCGGCGGGCTCCGGCCCGAGCACACGGTCCACGTGGCGTTCGGCTACGGTCTGTTCACGGGCGGATTCGGTCTGCACTACGGCATCGAGCGGGTGGGCGCCGCCGTGGTGCCCGGGGCCGGAGGAGACAGCCGGCGCCAGATCCTGCTGCTGACCGACCTGCGCGCGGACGTGCTGGTCTGCACGCCGAGCTACGCCCTGCGGCTGGCCGAGGTGCTCGAGGAAGAATCGGTTCCCCGCGGCACGCTCGCGCTTCGCTACGCCCATTTCGGGGCCGAGCCGTGGACCGAGGACATGCGGACCCGTATCGAGCGCCGGTTGGGCATTCTGGCTTTCAACAACTATGGACTCAGCGAGGTCATCGGGCCCGGCGTCAGCGGCGAGTGCGGCTACCGGGACGGCATGCACGTCCAGGAGGACCATTTCCTGGTCGAATGTGTGGATCCGGACACCCTCGATCCCGTGGACCCGGGCTGCCCGGGCGAACTGGTTTTCACGACGCTTACGAAGGAGGCATTCCCGCTGATCCGCTATCGCACCCGGGATATTGCCTCGCTTCGGTCAGAGCCCTGCCCCTGCGGGCGCACGGGGGTGCGGATGAGCCGGGTGACGGGCCGCACGGACGACATGCTCATCGTCCGCGGCGTGAACGTGTTCCCTTCGCAGGTCGAGACGGCCCTGCTTCGTGTGGAGGGGACGGCGCCGCACTACCTGATCGAGGTGCGCCGGCCCGGCGCGATGGACGAGGTCACCGTCCACGTCGAGGTCAGCCCGCAAACGTTCTCCGACCGCATGAGCGAGATGCAGGCGCTGCGGGAGCAGATCGTGCGCGAGATCCAGTCGGTTACCGGCCTGCGCATGCGGGTCGAGCTGGTCGAGCCCCGCACGCTCGAGCGCTTCTCCGGCAAGGCCAAGCGGGTCCTTGACCATCGAACCGCAGCGCCCTGAGACGCCCGGGGGCAGGAAGCAGCGCGGCGGATGCCCGGTCGGGCATCCGCCGCGCGTTCCTTAGGTTTTCTCGTCCTCTCGGGCTAGAAGGCGTACGACAGTTCCCAGCGGAGGAAGTGCATCAGCTCGTCATCCGCGTGGAAGTCGCCCGGATCCACGATTTCCGCCAGGAGATGGCCGAAGAGTTTGTCCTTCTTCAGCAACAGGTCCTGTCCGAGCGTGAAGTCCGTGCGCAGCGTGACCAACAGCCCCCGTTCGTCGCCGCCGCCCGGTCCGTCGCCCTCCGCCGCGTACATCTGGCCGACCAGCAGGTTGGCCTTCACGGCCTTGGCGGGCGCCAGGGACAGATCGGCATGCGGCATCATGATGTTAGACCACCGGCCGGCGCCGCCCTCGGCGTCCCAGGCATAGACGTACAGCTCGCTGTACTGCGGCCAGCGCGCCCACAGCGGGTTCCAGCCCTCGTTGTCCGCCGTATCGGGATCATCGCCCGACAGGTAGTACACGCCCGCGCCCAGGCACGGCTTCATGTCCTCCATCACGGGCACCATCCAGCTCACGGCGGCGTCCACCATCATCCCCTCGAGGTCCACGTCCCCCTGCTCGCCCATCTGGTAGGCGGCCTCCAGGTTCCCCTTTACGCCGTCCGCCAGGGCGGGCATCAAACGCACGCCGACCGTGTGGACATCCGCCTCGGCCACCTCGACCGGGTTCGTGCTCCGCAGGTCGTTCAGGTGCGCTTCCTCGTTCTTATAGAAGTAGTAGGCTTCGAACGGCAGGTCGGCCATCGCATCGTTCTTGACATACATGCCGCCGCCGCTCTCCGCGTACTCTTCGTTCCACGGGGCCAGCCCCGTCAGGTTCCGGTCCTGCGAGTCGATCAGCAGCTCCGCATCGGCCTCGTTGTAGATACCGAGCAGATCCACGGTCGTGCTCTCGATCCCCTTGAACGTCGCCTTGACCGCATCGCAGTAGATTGTCCGCGAACCGTCCAGCGGCGTCCCGTCGAGCAGCACCCGGCCCCGGCCATAGACCAGGTCCTGGCGCCCGATGCGCAGGTCCAGCAGGTCGTCGATCACATCCCGCACTTCCACGAAGAGGTTGTCTACGATGCCCTCATCCGGAAACTCCCACGCGTCCGTGTCCGGATCCCGGTAGTCCCGGAACTCGTTGACGATCCGGGCATGCACGCAGACGTCCTCGCCGAAGTGTGCGGCACCCCACAGGCGGGTCCGGAAGCGGAAGAAGTGATTCTCCGGACGCGGGGGGATGTTGTCGAAGTGGACCTGCCGAATCCGGATGTCGCCTCCGAACTCGCAGCCTGCGGGTCCGATGCCGATGTACTCGCTGGGATCCGCGGCGGCCGCCCCGTATCCCGTCCCCGCCGCGAGCGCGAGAACCACGAGCCCACTCAGCACACCGACCCACATATCCTGTCTACCTTTCATGCGAACGTCTCCTCCGTCTGGATTTGCCTGATCTGGCAGCCTTGGCTGCCGGCATCCGGCGGCCTGCGCCGGACACCCCCTCCTCATTTCGGTCCCCTGCGGAAGCAAACGGACCGGGCTCGCCCCTCGACCGGCGCCCCTGCAACGTGCGCCCCTGCGCACCCGCGCCGGGACGGCCCATCCGTCTGCGGAATCCCTACTCGAATCGAATCCCCGTGCGCCTGCGGGCAAGAATCGGAAAAGCACGGAAAAACCCCTGATTTTCCGCAAAGCTAACGCAACCTGAACATTTGACAAGGCCCTTTTTCGTTTATTTTTTAACGACATCCCGGGTTGACAGCCTTTGCCGAATGCACCATCTTGCCGAACATGTGTTTGCGCGGGGCCGCTCCGGGGTGGGCGGCGATCCACGCGCAGGAACCCCCCAGGAGAGGGAGGAGCAGGATGAAGCGCATGTTTGTGGCAATGCTGGCGGGGGCCGTGTTCATGGGGTCCGTGATCGCGCCCCTACCGGCCGCCGCCCAGGGCGACGAGGCCGCCGCGCCGGCCGAGCCCATCAAGATCGGCGCTCTTTTCGCCGTAACCGGGCCTGCATCCTTCCTGGGCGCGCCGGAAGCGAAAACCGTCGAGATGCTCGTGGAGCAAATCAATGCCCGGGGCGGCGTGCTCGGCCGGCCGATCGAGGTCGTGCTCAAGGATACGGCCGGGAGCCCCCAGAAGGCGGTTTCGTTTACGAAGCAACTGATCGAGGAGGAGCAGGTTCTCGCGATCATCGGACCTTCCACCAGCGGCGAGACCATGCAGATCAAGCCGGTGTGCGAAGAGCAGAAGATGATCCTGGTTTCCTGCGCGGCTGCGGAAGTCATTGTGAACCCCGTTGCGAGCTACGTATTCAAGACGCCGCAGAAGGACAGCCAGGCCGTTGCGTGGATCTATAACACCATGAAGGACCTGGGCATCAGCCGGATCGGCGTGGTGAGCGGAAACACCGGATTCGGGCAGGCGGGCAAGAAGCAGTTGGAAGACCTGGCCGCCGAACACGAGATCGAGATCGCCATCAGCGAGGTGTACGACAAGGGCGCGACGGATCTCACGGACATTCTGACCAAGGTGCAGGCCGCCGATGTGCAGGCGATCGTCAACTGGTCGATCGTGCCCGCCCAGTCCATCATCGCCAAGAACATGCGGCAGCTCGGCATGGACATCCCGCTCTTCCAGAGCCACGGTTTCGGCAACATCAAGTATGTGGAACAGGCCGGAGCCGCTGCCGAGGGCACGCTCTTCCCGTGCGGGCGCCTGCTCGTGGCGGACGTGCTGCCCGACGACCATCCGCAGAAGGCGGTACTCACATCCTACAAGAACGACTACGAGGACCGGTACGACGAGGAAGTGAGCACCTTCGGGGGCCATGCCTACGACGCGCTGATGATCGTGGTGCAAGGTGTCGAGAATGCCGGCACCGCGGACCGTGAGGCCGTGCGGGACGCCATCGAGGGCCTGCAGGGCTTTGTGGGGACCGGCGGCATCTTCAGCTTCTCTCCGGAGGACCACAACGGTCTGGGTCTCGACGCGTTCGAGATGCTCACCGTGAAGCACGGCCGGTTCGCGGTCTATACGAAGTAGCGGATTGACAGCCCCGGCCGGACCCGCTGGAGAGACGCGTTCGCCGGGGCTGTTCTTTGCACCGCCCCGCGGGAGAGATCTCGTGCACCAGTTGCTCCAGTACGCGCTTTCGGGAGTAACGGTCGGCAGCATCTACGCGGTCGTGGCGATCGGCTTCAATCTGATCTACCGAACGACCGGCATCCTGAACTTCGCCCAGGGAGAATTCGTCATGCTCGGCGGCATGACGGCCGTCTCTCTGGCGGCGTTCGTCCCGCTGCCCGTTGCCGTCGCGGGGGCGGTCGGCATCGTGGCGGTGTGCGGCGGCGCGATGGAGATCCTGTTGTTCCGCCGCCTGCGATCGCACTCGCTGCTGCACATGATCGTGATTACGATCGGCCTCTCGATCGTGGTGCGGGAGGCGGCCCTGCACGTCTGGGACGAGAAGGTGCGCTCTCTTCCCTATTTTACGGGTACCGAATGCTCGTCGGTCCGCATCCTGGGCGCCGCAATCTCGCCGCAGGTCTTCTGGGTGCTCGGGACGGTCGGCGTGGTCGTTTTGGCGCTCCACGTCTTTTTCCGGCACACGCTGACCGGCAAAGCCATGCGCGCGTGCTCCTCCAATCCCGAGGCCGCGATGCTGTCCGGCATCAACATCCGCAACGTGCGAACGCTGACGTTCACGTTGAGCGGCGCGCTCGGCGCGCTCGGCGGATGCGTCATCTCGCCGATGGCCATGACCCAGTACAACATGGGCACCGGCCTGGCGATCAAGGGGTTTGCGGCGGCCATCCTGGGCGGGCTGGGAAACCCCATGGCCGGCGTAGCAGGCGGCATCCTGGTCGGGCTGGCGGAATCCTTCAGCGTGAGTATCATGCCGGCCGCCTACAAGGACGCGACCGCCTTTGCGATTCTGCTCGGCGCGCTCCTGGTCCGGCCGCACGGGCTGTTCGGTTCGAACGGAGCCGAGGGCGCCCGGGAGCTGTGAACATGAAGAAGACCCCTGTCGTACCGGTCGGGATCGTCGCCGCCGTGCTGGCGGCCCTGCAGCTTCTGGCCACTGCTTTCGGGCGCGAGTACTACCTCACCGAGCTGATCATGGCCGCCTACTACTCGGTCGTGGTGCTGGGGCTTTGCCTGCTGATGGGCTATGCGGGGCAGATTTCCCTCGGGCACGGCGGTTTCTTCGCCATCGGCGGCTACACGTCGGCGATCCTCACGACGCGCCATCTCCCCTGGGCCGCCGGCACGGACTGGGGCGGCTGGCTGCAGCGCGCGGGCGTGCTGGCCGCGCGCCAGGACCTGTACGGCACAGACATGATCACCGTGACGCCGACGGCCGCGTTTGCGGCCGCCATGGCCCTGACCCTGGCGGTTTCCCTGCTCATCGGCTACCCGGCCCTGCGCCTCAAGGGGCACTACCTGGCCATGGCCACGCTCGGCTTCGGCCTGATCGTGTATCGGATCGTGCTGGGGAGCGAGTTTGCGGGCGCGGCGGACGGGATTACGAGCGTACCGCCTTGGCGGATTACGCCCGGGCTGGTCTTGTCCGGGCGTCGGGCCGTACGCGTGGCCAACTACTATGCCGCCTGGGGATTCGCACTGCTGGTCGTACTCTTTCTGATCCACGTCACCCGCTCCCGCGTGGGGCGGGCCCTGCGTTCGATCCACGGCGGGGAGACGGCGGCCAACGCCATGGGCATCCATACCGCGGGCTACAAGCTCAAGGCGTTCGTGATCAGCGCCCTGCTGACCGCGGCGGCCGGATGCTGTCTCACGCACTATAACGGCGGGATCTGGCCTTCGGAAGCCGGCGCGCTCAAGTCGGTTCGCTACGTCGCCCTGGTGGCGGCCGGGGGCATGGCCAACCTCTGGGGCGTGCTGGTAATCAGCACGGTTCTGACGTTCCTGTCGCTACGCGGGTGTTTCGGCACATTCGACCACGCCGTATTCGGCATCATCCTGATCGCGATCATCTCCCTGGCGCCCCAAGGCCCGCTCAAGCCGGTGGCGGCCTGGCTGCGGGCAGCGGGGCGCGCGCTACGCGGCGGCCGCGCGGGAGATTTCGCGGGAGCCCGGACGCATCATGCTTGAGGTCCAGAACATCCGCTATTGCTTCGGCGGACTGGTCGCTCTCGACCAGGTGACGTTCCACGTGCCCGCCGGCAAGATCAAGGCCGTGATCGGCCCCAACGGCGCGGGTAAGACCACGCTGTTCAACGTCATCTCCGGCCTGTACGCCCCGGAACAGGGCAGCATCCTTCTCGACGGCAGACGCATCACCGGCCGGAAGCCCCACGCAATCGCGCGCCTGGGCGTCTCGCGCACATTCCAGAACGTGAGCCTGTTCCCGCACATGACCGTGCTGGAGAACGTCAAGGCGGGCCGGCACTGCCGGACGCGCAGCGGCATTCTCGCCTCCGCCCTCCGGACGCCCGCCCAGCGCCGGGAAGAACGGTCTATTATGGAATCGGCTGCGGCACACCTGGAATTCGTCGGGTTGGCCCACGTGGCCGAGCGGCCGGTGAGCGACCTCTCGTTCGGCCAGCGGCGCATGGTGGAGCTCGCCCGCGCGCTCGCGACCGAGCCGCGCCTGCTCCTGCTCGACGAGCCCGCCAGCGGGCTCAACACGCGGGAGACGGACGACCTGGCCCGGATGATCTGCCGCATCCGCGACCGCGGCGTGACTCCCCTGCTGGTGGAGCACGACATGTCGCTGGTCATGGATATCTCGGACGAGATCGTCGTCTTGAATTTCGGTGTGCTCATTGCGGAGGGCGACCCGCCCGCCGTGCGAGACAACCGCGACGTGATCGAAGTGTATCTCGGGGGGGATTTCGGCGGTGCTTCGCGTTAGAAACCTGCGCTGCGGATACGGCAGCCTCGAGGTCATCAAGGGCGTCAGCCTGCACGTGGACGAGGGCGAGATCGTGGCCCTGATCGGCGCCAACGGCGCCGGCAAGACCTCCCTGCTCAAGGCGATCGTGGGGCTGCTGCCGTCCCGTCACGGCGAAACGCAGGTCCGCGGCCGCCGGGTCACCGGGCAGGCGGCTTGGCGGAGCGTCTCCAACTCGGTGGTCCTCGTGCCCGAAGGACGCCAGCTCTTCGGTGATCTGACGGTCCTGGAGAATCTCGTGGTGGGCGGCTATCATAACCCGGACCGCGACCTGGCGATCGAAGAGGTCCTGGCCCGGTTTCCGCGGCTGCGCGAGCGCGCGGGCCAGCTCGCGGGCACGTTGTCCGGCGGCGAACAGCAGATGCTGGCCATCGGCCGCGCCCTGGCGGCCCGGCCCCGCCTGCTGCTCCTCGATGAACCGTCCATGGGCCTGGCGCCGCTGCTCGTTCGCTACGGCTTCGAGGTCGTCCGCGACCTGAAGGAGCACGGCGTGACCGTCTTCCTCGTGGAACAGAACGCGGTGGCCGCCCTGGAGACGGCGGACCGCGCCTACGTGCTGGAGACCGGCGAAATCACGCTCGAGGGAGAGGCCCGTGACCTGCTGCACAACCCCGAAGTGAAACGGGCCTATCTCGGGAAGGGATACAAGGAGGTCTGGGAATGAGCCTGTTCGATCCCAAACACGAAGCCATGCCGCGGGACCGCCTCGAGCAACTGCAGCTCGAGCGGCTCCAGGCGCTCCTTGCGCGGCTCAGGCGGAAGGTCCGGCGCCATCGGGAACAGATCAGCGACGTACACGTCGAGTCACTGTCCGATCTGGGACGTCTGCCGGTTACGGAACCCGAGGACCTGCTCACCGCGTTCCCCTACGGCCTGTTCGCGCTGCCGCTGCGCGAGGTGATCCGGCTGCACTCGGCCGTCGGTCCCAACGGGATGCAGCTCGTGATCGGCCACACCCGCAACGACCTGGCCGCATGGGGACGGCTCGTGGCACGCCAGCTCGCCGCCGCCAGCGTGTCCGATCACGACGTGATCCAGATCAGCTTCGAGGGCGGCGACTTCCGCGAGGCCGCCGGCTACGCGCTCGGCGCGGAGGTGATCGAGGCCTCCGTCATCGCGGAGGATCCCCGTCACATCGAGTATCAACTGGCCATGCTGCAGAACTACAAGGCGACCGTGCTGGTCACGACCCCGACCAACGCCTTCGAGCTCGCCCGGCTCCTCGAGGCACGGAGCATCGATCCCCAGTCGCTGCACCTGCTGACCGTGCTGCTCTCCCGGCCGGTCCCGCCGGAGGACCGGGAAGCGCTGCGCACCGGCCTGTTCGCCGAGATCCGCTGCAATTTCGGCGTCAAGGCCGTCCTGGATCCCGGCCTGTGCGTGGAATGCACGGAGGGAAACCTGCACGTCAACGAGGACCGGTTTCTGGTCGAGGCCCGCGACGGCGAGCTGCTCATTACGACCCTGTGCCGGGAGGCCATGCCGCTGCTGCGCTACTGCACACGGATCGAGTGCGAGATCGGCCGTGAAGCGTGCCCCTGCGGCCGGACGGGCGCGATCCTCCGGCCCGGAAGGCGGCTCGACGGTCAGTTGCTGGTGAGAGAGACGCCGCTCTACGCGTCCCAGGTGCAGGAGGCGCTTGCGCGGACCCGCGCGGCCGGCCACCCGTTCCGGCTCGAGCTCTCGGAAGAGCACGTGCGGGTGTTGATCCCGGTCACGAGCGAGCTGTTCTCCGATACGATGCGCAACCTGGTGGACCTCAAGAAGGAGATTGAAGCCGAGCTTCGGTCCCGGCTCGGGACCGGGGCCGAGGTGCAGTTCTTTTCGGGGAGGGAGTAGAGGCGTGGGGCGTATGGTGTGTCGCGTGTCGGGTGGAAAGGGGACACTGGCAAGGGATGAGGGGTGACGGGTAATCGGGGGGGATTGTTCGGTGTTCAGTGTTCGGTAACCGGGGCGATCCGTTTGACAGCCTGGAGGCCGGCATCGAGGCTGTCTTCAATCCCGATTGCCTTGCCACTTGCCACCTGCCACTTGCCACAGACTGTAAGGAGCCGGAGATGACGGAAACAGAAAAGCCGATCGGCGCCAACGGAGGCTGGGTGGCCTACCGGCCCGACATCAAGATCCTGGACTGCACCATCCGCGACGGCGGCCTGGTCAACGACCACGCCTTCGACGACGGGCTCGTCCGGGCCGTGTACGACACCTGCGTGGCGGCCGGCGTGGACTACGTGGAATTCGGATACAAGGCGTCCAAGAAGATCTTCTCCCGGGAGGAGAACGGTCCGTGGAAGTTCTGCGATGAGGATGAGATCCGCCGCATCGTCGGTGAGAACGACACGCCGCTCAAGCTGACCGTGATGGCCGACGCCGAGAGGACGGACTATCACGAGGACATCCTGCCCAAGGACCAGAGCGTCTTGGACTGCATCCGCGTGGCGACGTACATCCACCAGATCCCCAC
>Ga0180432_10008661_pt1 | contig 12601 bp, 9 predicted proteins | sample SS_ome_10_FD_132414 | JGI IMG/M metagenome (GOLD analysis project Ga0180432, IMG submission 132414) | Hypersaline lake sediment archaeal communities from the Salton Sea, California, USA - SS_1_MS_2 metaG | ecosystem: Environmental > Aquatic > Non-marine Saline and Alkaline > Hypersaline >...
ATTTTAACCACAGGAATACACGGAGTATTTTGAGGATTAACATTTGAGTCTGACGATGGAATTTGGATAAAAGGGAGCGTTTTACAACGGTCTCATCTCTGCGGTGCAACAGAGTATTGTATATTAATAAATACAATAAGGGTCAAGTAAACTGGGTGCAGCCCTTCAAGCTTTTAGAGTTTGAAGGGTTTTTTTATCCTCTGATACCGGCAGGGGAATCACCCGCAAGGGAAAAGGAGGGGTTTATAAAGGCAGAAGTTACCTTGGGTCGCTATCTCCCGACCCAGTGTTAATACCCCTCCTTGACCCTTAACCCTAACGTTGCATAAACAACCTGACGAAAAGCGAATAACACTATGATATTATAATATAAATTATATAATTACTTCCCATTTGGATTTCCAACCCTTAGTGAATTCAAAGGATAGGGTTAATTTTAGGCCATGTTGTTTATGCAACGTTAGGGTTAACTTAGGTTTACATTTGACCCGGTTTAATAATATATAAACATATGGTTCGCAATAGAAAAGGGGAAGAAAATCATGAAAATGGATATTTTTAATGAAATGGAAGCACCGGAACTCAGAAAATATATTGAATTCCTCCTGTGGCACTATAGAGTCGTCGATGCTTTTTGGTTCATCTATGTGGCCGAGCGTTTTGACCAGCCAACGGCAGAGCGAATTAATGAGAAGGTGTGGGATCGCGTTTCCAGAATGGCCGCAAAAGATCTTATCTCCCGATTTCAAATCAAGGAAAAGGGCCTAAAAGGTTTTGTTAACGCCCAGAGATTTTTCCCTTGGTGTATCCTGGTAGGATATGAGATTCAAGCGTCGGACGAGGAAGTGATCATCTCTGTGCCGTCCTGCCCCACACAGGAAGCCAGGCTCAAACGCGGTCTGGAAGAATTTGATTGTAAGGAAATGCACCGCGGCGAATTTACAAGCTTTGCTCATGAAATAGACGATGCCATTCGAGTGGAGTGCCTTTTCGCTCCTCCGGATCCTCATCCCGAAGATATGTTCTGCAAGTGGCGTTTCTATCTGGAAAAATAAAGAAATAAAGTGTGGAAATATTATTTGAAGGGGTGCATTATCAGTTTGTTAATTGCTATCCAAGACTTTTTAGTTTCAGGTTTCAGGTATCAGCCAATTCGTTTCTTACTCCTGACACCTGAAACCTGATTGCAAGGCTTTCGCTCAAAAAATAAATAAGTTAATGGGTGAAAACCATTTTAACAAATCGGTAATGTTCCTATTTGGACTGCTGATAAATTGACATTCTCACCCCATAATATCAAAGATTTGCTGCAGACTTCAGATCAACAAATGAAGGCGCTCAAAGAAACGTATGCACGCCTGCCGGCAACCCGATGCCGGCGTAGAACACAGTGCTGTTCAATGCTGCCGGAAATGACCCTGGTGGAAGCACTGCCGGTCATCCGGCGCTTAGGGGAAATGGCTGCTGACATGCGAAAACGGTTGATTCAAAAAATAATCGGGTATTTCTTTTTGAATCCCGTGGAGATTACATCATGCCCCTTCTTAGAGGGTCAAGAATGCCTGATTTACCCGGATCGTTTCTTTGGCTGTCGATCCTATGGACTGTGGTCGCGAACCTACTATGAGACCATTGCGGCACGTGATCGTAAGGCTAAAAAACACTTGCAGGAAAAGTGGAAACGTCTGGGGGTATCGCTTCCAAAAAAAGTTGTCGATTTTCAGGTGCCATATTGCCTGTGTGTAGAAACAAATGGTGCTGCACTTATAGACGATAGGATGCTTCTTCAGGCCTCAGATACCATAGAAGCGATTTCCTCTGGTTTTTCTCCCTGGCATCAATCGTTTGGTCAGAAATATTTTTCTGATCTGAGTTTTCTATTATCTGCCATAGGTTTCGGTTACCAACAAGCGGTGCACATGAAGTTTACCATCGTCCGTGATATGGTTCACACGAGAAATAGGACAAAACTGGATGGAATAATTCAAGAACTTCCCGACCTATATGAAGGGTTGATTTGATATTTCACCGGACTTTCCCGGCTGTCTTATGTTCAAAATGACAACCACGACCTTACACGAATGGACATTTCTCTGGCTCGCGCGAGTATTTCAGCAAGATCCAGTGTCAGCAATTTACGATCTTCCATAACCGGTTGACCGTTGATTATGGAATGTCTGACATCATTTCCCCGGGCGGCATAGACCAGGTGGGATGCTGCGCTATACATGGGTGTAAGATGAGGTTTATGCGTGTCTATTACAATGACATCCGCCTTTTTCCCAACTTCTAAAGAGCCGGTGATCTGGTGAAGTCCCAACGCCCGAGCCCCTTGGATCGTTGCCATTTTCAACACAGAAAGCGCATCCATGACGGTAGGATCAAGGGTGTTCACCTTGTGAAGTTTGGCAGCCGTATCCATTTCTGAAAAAAGGTCCAGGTTGTTGTTTGACGCACAACCATCCGTTCCCAATCCTACGGTCAGGCCCTGTGAAAGCATTTCGGGAACCGGGGCAATACCGGATGCCAGCTTCATATTACTTTCCGGATTATGAACGACCTTTACCCCGTGAGCCGCCATTGTTTTTATATCCGCGTCCTCCACATGAACACAATGATCTGCAATCAGGTGAGGCCCTAAAAGCCCCAGTGAATCCAGGTGCTTCACCGGTGTTTTTCCGTATTTTTTCTTTATTTCAGCAACTTCACTTAATGTCTCTGCCACATGGATAATCAGCGGCACATGATATCTTAAAGCCAGTTCATTAGACGAGGTGAGGAGTTCAGGACTGCAGGTAAAAAGGGAATGAGGTTCTACAGCTATGGATACGATGGGATCATTTGACCATTTTTTAATCAACGATTCGGTATACTCCAGACCTTTTTCCACGGGGCCGTAATTTGGCGAGGGAAAATCGTACAGCACTTCTCCCACCAGACACCTTACCCCCGCTTTTCGAGCCGCCTTTGCCACTTCTTCTTCAAACAGATACATGTCACAGAAAGTGGTTGTGCCGGACATAATCATTTCCGCAAGGGCAAGCAGGGTTCCGGTGTAAACAAACTCTGCGTCCATCTTGCTTTCTGCCGGAAAAATGTAGTTGTTTAGCCATTCCATGAGCGGGAGGTCATCGGCAAGCCCCCGGAAAAGGCTCATGGCCGCATGCGTATGACCGTTCACCAGGCCTGGAAGAATCAGGCCGCCCCCGGCATCTATGATCTTTTCGGCTTTAAATAAAGTGGGATTGCCGGTCCCGATTTTTGAAATACTGTCGCCACGAATACATATAAAGCCGTTTTCAAAAATAGAATTATTTGAATCCAACGTCAAAATAGTGCCATTTTTTATGATAATATCGACCTGCTGCATGATTTATCCTCCCGGCAATATTTGTTTCTTCTCAGTCCGTTCGGCATCCGTACTGTTTTTACCTGGAGTGTTCTTATTCGTCAACCTATCTTGACAATAGAACAGTATTGTATCATGAAGTGTTATATCCTAAATGATCGTAAACAAAATGGGATTTTTTAATAAATTTATATCTCATTTATAGAAGAGTTATGAATTTGCATCTGAATTTACAAATAATGAATTATAAATCAAATAAATACAAATTTTTCCCATTTTGTTTACGATCATTTAGGGTTATGGGATTTTCAGAAGTTCATATTCTGTTACAATACGGAAGAAAAATTTTTTGACTCCGGCTTTAGGGAAACAAATGAGTTTTGATATTGTCATACATAACGGTGTTATTATCACGGTTAATTCTGATTTTGATATCATCGAAAACGGTGTGGTTTGTATCACCCAAGGAACGCTCGAAAGGATTGAAGCAGGGGCGGATGATAAGCCTCTGCCTGAAGCAGAACAAATCATTGATGCGAACGGCGGTATCATTATGCCCGGTCTGGTCAATACCCATACCCATCTTCCCATGACATTGTTTAGAGGGCTTGCCGATGATCTTCCTCTGGCGCTATGGCTGGATGAATTCATCTTCCCATGCGAAGCAAAATATTTAACCCCCGAAACGGTCCGGCTGGGGACACTTTTAGCTTGTGCAGAAATGATACTCTCGGGAACTACGACCTGCTGTGACGGATATTTTTTCGAAGATCATGTTGCATCAGCGGTTCATACATCAGGATTCAGGGGAGTATTGGGACAGGGTGTTGTGGATTTTCCTGCACCGGGTGTGCCGGATCCGTCGTATAATATCAAGAACGCCGTGGAGTTTGTTGAAAAATGGCAGGATATATCTCCTTTAATAACCCCCTCAATATTTTGCCATTCTCCTTATACATGTTCTGAAGAGACACTAAAAAAGGCCAAAGCCGCCTCTGATTCAAAAGGACTTCTTTTCCAGATACATGCGGCTGAAACCAAAAGCGAATATCTCCGGATTCAGACAGAACAGCATACCACTCCGGTAAAGTACCTGGATAGAATCGGCATTTTGGATCGGAACACTCTGATCGTTCACGGCATATGGTTGGATGATGATGACATCGAGATCATCGCCAAACGGCGGTCAAAGGTTTCTCACAATCCCCAAAGCAATATGAAGCTCGTTTCGGGCATTGCCCCGGTTTCGGGCCTGTTAAGTGCCGGTGTGACCGTAGGTCTTGGCACAGACGGGTGCGCCAGCAACAATGATTTAGATCTTTTCCGGGAAATGGACACCGCGGCAAAGCTTCATAAGGTGAATCTTTTCGATCCCACGGTCATGGATGCCCAAACCGTACTGAAAATGGCGACAATAGACGGCGCAAAAGCCATAGGTCTTGATAAAGATATCGGCTCCCTCGAAGCAGGCAAACAGGCGGATGTCATTATTATCGATACCGAAAAGCCCCACCTCGTTCCCATGTATAACCCCGTATCCCATATTATTTATACGGTTCAGGCTTCGGATGTTCGGGATGTTATCGTTTCAGGAAGAATCCTTGTAAGGGATCAGAACCTGCTGACCCTAAACCTGGAAGATACGCTTAAAAAGATTGCCGCTATTTCCAGGATGATAAAAGAATAATAACCGTTGAAGCTCGTTACGGTTTTTCTTCTTGCCGGAACTTGATATCGGGAGCGAGTCTCGTTCTGATCATTTGCTGGATATCTTCGACAATCAGATAAAGGGACGGCACCAGAATTAGGGTTATCACCGTCGCAAACAGTATGCCGTACCCTAAAGAAACCGCCATGGGTATCAAAAAGCGGGCCTGGCGGGATGTTTCAAAAATCATGGGCGACAGGCCGCCGAACGTGGTCAATGTGGTCAAAATAACCGGCCGAAACCGGTGAATGCCCGCCTCATGAACGGCCTTACGCCGGCTCATTCCGGTTCGTTCTTTGCGATTGGCGAAATCGACCAGCACCAAGGAATCGTTGACGACCACACCGCACAGCGCCACCACGCCGAACATGCTGAGCACACTCAGGCTGTATCCCATGATCAGGTGTCCGATAACGGCCCCCACGATGCCGAAAGGAACCGCCGACATAATAATTACGGGCTGGATATAGCTGTTCAATGGAACCGCCAGCATGGCAAAAATGACCAAAAGGGCCATCAAAAGACCTCGCATCAGACTCTGCATGCTTTCCCGCCGGTCGGCCTGACGACCTTCAAAACTAACGGTCAGACCGGGATATTTCTTTTGTAATGCCGGCAGGGTTTCAGACTTGAGCGATTCCAACACCTGACCGGCTTTGCTCCGGGGCCGGACATCGGCTTCCACCGACACGATCCTGCGGCCGTCCCGTCGGTTGATATCGGTGTAAGCTCGTCCCCGGTTTATGGTGACGGCATAGCGCAAGGGAATCTCGCTTCCGGTCGGGGTTCGCAATATCATTTCTTCGAGGTTGTACTCGGAAACCCGTTCTTCCTTGGGAAGTCTGACCATGACTTTAACTTCATTTCTTCCCCGCTGTTGCCGCAACGCTTCGGCGCCATAGTATGCATGCCGGATCTGTCTGGCCACTTCCTTGGATCGTAATCCGAGACTTCGAGCTTCGGGCTTGATTTGAAAATCGACCTGCTGTTTGCCGGGAGCGAAACCGTCATTGATATCTTTGACATTGGGGTAGAATCCTAACGCCCCGGCAACTTCAGACGCAGCGTTTTCCAGCAGACCGATGTTTTTATGGCTGAGTTCTACGGTAATGGCGGCTCCTCGTCCGGGTCCGCCGGCATCGGATTCAAATAAAATCGATTCCAATCCCGGAATAAGTCCCACCCGTTCCCGCCAGCGTTCCGTTATTTGGGCGGTCGACATGGGGCGCTTATCCGGCGGCGTCAGGTAGATACGGACATCGGTCTGGTTGGCATTGATTCTGGCGAAAATACCCTCCATAAGTATTTCTCCGCCATTTTCAGCCACAATCTCCTTGGCCGCCCCCACCAGAATCTGCTGAACCTTTTCGGTTTTTTGAAACGCGGTTCCATACGGCAGCGTGGCCGTCACCTTGGCATAATCGGATTCGATCTTGGGGAAAAGTTCAAACCCCATACGCCCGCTCTTAACATAGCCGATGGTAATCAGTAAAACCGCAATACCTGCAGACAGGGTTACGTAGCGCCAGCGCAAAGCCAAATCCAGCAAAGGACCGTATCGACGGGCGACCAGACGGACAAAGCCGCTGCTGAATCGTTGTTGCCAAGCGTACATCCAGCCGAAAAACCCTGTTTCCGGCGGTTTCTGATGGCCCACGTGGGCCGGGAGAATAAAAAAGCATTCGATCAGCGAAATCGCAAATACGCTAATGACGACCACGGGAATTTGTTTGAATACCTTGCCCATGATGCCGGGAACGAAGAACATGGGGAGAAACGCCACCATGTTGGTCAGTACGCTGAACGTAACCGGCATGGCGATTTCTTGGGTCCCGGATACGGCAGCGTTGAACCAGGGAACACCGCGCTGGCGATGATGGTAGATGTTCTCCCCGACCACAATGGCATCATCCACCACGATGCCCAGGGTGACAATAAACGCGAACATGGAGACCATGTTAATGCTGACATCCATGGCCGGTAAGAAGAAGAGAGAACCTAAAAAAGAAATGGGAATGCCGAGAGCCACCCAGAAAGCGAGCCGGGTTTCCAAAAACAATGCCAGCAAAACAAACACCAGTCCCAGCCCTATAAATCCGTTTTTGAGCATCAGCGCCATACGCTGCCGGTAAATTTCCGACCGGTCGTTGCGAAGAACAACCGCCAGCGAAGAGGGCAGTTCCTGGTTTACCTCAGCCACCACCCGCTTGGCGGCATTGGATACCGAAACCGGGGTTTGATCTCCCACCCGATAGACCTCGATCATAACTGTGGGCTTGCCGTTATAAGTAGCGGCACTGTCGGTTTCTTCAAAACCGTCCTTAATATTTGCGATATCTTCAAGCAGAACCTGGGTTCCGTCATTGGCGGTAATAATCGGAATCTTTCCGAATTCATGCCCGTAATCCTTGCGTTCCTTAACGCGCACCAGGACGTCGCCCCCCGGGGTTTTCACGGCGCCGCCGGGTAGCTCCACGGATGTCCTGCCGATCCGTTGAGCCACCTCCTCAAGGGTAAGGTTATGGGTCCTGAGCGTGTTCTGGGGAATTTCGACGCTGATTTCATAGTTGCGAACACCTGTAAGTTCCACCTGGGTGATGCCCGGGTCTTGAAGCAATCGGTCCCGCAAGTATTCGGCATATTCACGCAATACCCCTTCGCTCTGGTCGCCGTAAAGCGCCAGGGAAACCACATAACGCTTTCTGGAAACGATCACCACCTGTGGCTCTTCGGCTTCTTCGGGGAAGGACGTAATCCGGTCCACCTCGCTCTGGATGTCCTGGGCCAGCCTTTGAAGATTTTCGCCTTCAATCATCTCCACGGTCACCGTTCCGGCACCTTCTCTGGCAGATGCCCGAACTTCATTGACACCTTCCAGTCCCTGGACGGCTTCTTCTATGGCCAAAATGATTGCTCTTTCAACTTCCTGGGGGCTGGCGCCGGGGTAGGGGACGGTAATTTGAACCCGATCCAGTTCAAAATAGGGAAAAACTTCCTTCTTAATTCGGCTGCCCCAAAAAAAACCTCCCAACAGGATCACCAGCATGAGAAAATTGGCCGTCACGGAGTGACCTGCCATCCAGGCGATGGGCCCTTTTCTTTGGGGATCACTTTGCGGCAGGCGGGTCATAAGACGAATTCCTATCCTTTTCGGATTTTTCCTTTACGGGGCGGCCGTTCTTTATTTGGGGTTTCGAGACATCAACCTGCAACGTCATTCCTTGAACCGGTGCCGGCAAATCCGAGACAACCACGTGTTCTCCGGGTTTTAGGTCATCCTTCAGAAGAACGATGTCGGCGTCACGCCAGACCGGACGTACCTTCCGAATTTCCAATGTTTGGTTTTCATCGGCGATCCAGATCCAAGAATTGTCTCTCAGGGCGGTGCGCGGAAGTTTAAATACGTCGTCAAGCCTACGGCCCTGGATTTCTATCCGGACGTACTCGCCGATCAAAAGGGGTGGGCGATCCCGGCTGGAACGGTTCAAGCCAAGCGGGTCCGAGACCTCCACCAGGATACGGGCCATGCGTCCTTCGGTGGCAAGATCCCCCATCAGCCGCATGACCGTTCCGCTGCATTTGTGACCCTGGCCGAAAAAAATCCGGGCGTTGGAACCGGGGTCGCCGGCGAGACGGGGGATTTTAATCCATTCCAGGCGATCGGCCGGTACGGACGCCTGGATTCTATAAGCATCGGTTCCCACCAGTTCGGCCATTGGCTCCTGCGGTGTTACCTGAGAACCGAGATCCACTGTTCTGGAGCGAACCATGGCATTGAAGGGCGCCATGATATGGGTTCGTTTAAAATCGAGCATTGCCTTTTTAAGGTCGGCTTGGGCGGCCGCCAGATCTGCTCTGGCTTTATCCAGATGGGGTTTGCGTAGCGCCAGTTCCTTCTCCATATCTTGTACCGGGTTGATACCGTTTAACAACTCCCATTCACGCTTGGCCACTTCTTGGTGGCCCAGCTCCAATTTCAGGGAATACTCGGCATCGGTCACCGCACTTTGCTTTTGCGCCAGGTTCAACTCGTAGTCTTTGGGGTCGATCTGAAGCACTTTCATGCCCTTTTTTAAAATGCCGCCTTCCGTGAATTCGGGATGAATTTCCACGATTTCTCCGGACACGCGGGGCTTTAAAACTATTTCTCGGTCAGGAATTACGGTTCCCATGGCCGTTACGACAATCTGATAGCCGGAAGGCTGCACGGTTTCGACCTGGACCACCGGCGTCGGCTTGGCCGGCAGCCGTTTTTTGGTTCGGGGCGCACTGTTTTTCAGATAAGATGCCGTGCCCACACCCACACTGAGAATAATAATTGATATGACAATTCTGAATATGGGTCGCCGACTTTTGCCGGGATTTGATTGTTTCCCGGTTAACATATTGTTAAGCTTATTATCCGCCATTTTTTTCCGCATGATATTTTATATATTTCTATAATTTTCAAAGGGATAAAGATCCCATCCATGTTCCGCCCAGGGCGCGGTAGAGGCTAATGCGGGCACCCACCAGGTTGGTCTGCTGTTGAATTAAATCTCTTTCAAGCCCCTGAACTTTCAATAACTGGGTCAGCACGGGAAGGTAGTCGGTAAGTCCGTTACGATAGCGATTTCCTGCCTGCTTAAGGGCTTTCCGAGCCGTATCCAATACTTTTTCGAGACCCTTGATGTGCTCCCGCTGCTTGGCCTCACTGACCAGCGCATCTTCAACCTCTTTAATGGCTGTTAAAACCGTCTGCCGGTAAGCGGCCAAGTTTTCATCCACAACCGCCAGACTCCGGTCCACTTCGGCCGCCCGTTGTCTGCCGTCGAATATCGGAGCGGTGAGATTGCCCGCCAGATTGAGCAGCCAGTTGTCAAAAAGCACGTCCAAATCCCCGTCTCCATAGCGGGCTTGGCCCGTCAGGCTGATTGCCGGGAGACGGTCTGCCCGGGCGGCCGCCACCTGCCATTCCGCCGCCCACAGCCGCATCCCGGCCGCCCTCAAATCCGGGCGGGCTGAGAGAAGATCGGCCGGCAGCCCGGTTGCCGGAATCCCCACCGGTTCCGGCAAGTCTTCCCGGCTGATATTCAACACCGTCTTCGGCGGTTTCCCCAGAAGGAGTGCCAGTTCATGCCTTAGCAGTTGCTCCTGAGCCTCGACCAGCGGAATTTCGGCCCTGACGTCGTCAACAATTTGTTTTTGCTGATAAACATCCAGTGCTGACACCATGGCCTTTCGGAATCTCAATTCAATAAGTTCCAGGTACGTCAGGTTGACCTGAAGCTGTCCTTCCAAAAGCCGTTTTTGCATCATCTGGGAAATAATATTGATCCAGCGATTGGCAACCTCCGCCGCCAGGGTCATTGCTACCGTATTCAAATCTTCCCGTGCAGCGGTCACCTCCAGAAGGGCGGATTCCCGCCCGGAACGAATGCGCCCCCAGAGATCCAGTTCGTAGCTGCTGATAATTCCCAGGAAATAATCTTGATTGGAGTCGGTTCTCCGGGAGCCGTTCCTTGTGCGCTCACGCGTAAAAGAAGCCCCGCCGGTGCCGGTCAGATCCGGATAGAGTGCTGCACCGGCCTGAACGGCCAGAGCCCGGGCTTGATTGAGTCTCGACCAGGCTTCTTTTATCGTTAAATTGTCGGAGAGGGCTTGGGTGATCAGCGCGTTGAGGTCAGGATCATTAAATACTTCCCACCACCGGGATAACGGTTCGGATTCCGCCGTATAAAGGGAAAACGTTCGCGGCAAATATCCCGCCGGTGATTGCCTTGCCCGTGGTTTGAACGGACAGCAGGAAGCGGCGACCACCAAGACTATCGCCAAGTATATAAGTTCAGTTACATGTCTTTTCATAACCCCTTACCGGTGGCATTTCCTTGCCTTTCGTAAAGTTATTAATACCCTCATAGGGTAATACAGTAAACGATTTTGTAGCGAATCATTCATTCCGCTTAATTTATGGCTATAAAAGAAAAACTCCCTGACTCCTTAAATAATTAACTCCTTAAATAATTGAGGGGTCGGGGAGTTTATCCCAAAACCCGTTCTTTGATAATCCAAGTTGATTTACCTTGTTTAAATGCTTCGAGTTGATGCATTTGGATAGTTAAACCCATTGCCGCAAACAACCATCGGTTGTTCTCGTTACCGCGCATCCAGCAACGGTTTAAGTCAAATATATCCTTGGCCAAACCCTGCATCGGTTCGACTTTAAATGCTCTTTCACGGTAAATCTTTTTATGTTTCGGTTTCTCCATAAACTTGATCATTTCTCTGCGATGGCTTGTCTTATCCATGTTCCGGCGACAGCAAGTAATCAAGTTTATCCTTCGTTGCCTTTTATATTCTCGAAAATGCTTTGAGTTGTCTGCCTTCGAGTCCATGGCAACATAGTCAATTTGATCTTTGAAATGTGATGTCTCAAGCCACATCTTCTTGGCTTCGTTGGCACTGTTTTTCATCCATAAAAACGCGCCTAAAAATGGGACTTTATGTGATGTAAGGCTAAAACTGGCATGGCCATAAACCCAGCCATCGGCATTTGATTTGCACCAGGTAGCCTCTTTATCCAGTGCACGTAAGTTTTTGGGTACGATTCCTTTATCCTTGTATTTTTTGTGCCAGACAGGACCCTTTGCTTTATTCATCATTTTATCAGCACTAACCACCCTGTCATTGGTCAAGTTCAGGAAACAACTGAAAGATAAACGCTGCTGGTTTTCCAGGGAAATGAAGGATTTTTTTTAATCTTTCTCTTAGCTGTCTTTCGCTAATTGGCGTTAAATCTAATCCTTCTGCGATGACGTCCCAATATTTAACTGCCATTTTATGGATTTGAACATATGTTTTTATTTTCAGCTTAACCGACAAAATAGCAATGAACATAATCAACCATTCTGGATACTTGAAAACAGGGCCACGTTCTCCGAGGCGTTCAGGATCAGGAAAATCGGTTTCATCCAAAAAGGCTCTAAAGTCATCGCGCGTTTCACGGATCCAACGTGTTGAGATCTTGTTCGATTTTTTGGCCATGAATAATCTCCTTTGTTATTAATATTGTTGAGATTATTCATAACAATTACAAAAGGTTATGTCTAGTATTATTTTTATATTAAATATCAATAGGTTATGGGTTTGTTAGTTTTTCTAAAAACTCCCCGACCCCTCAACTATTTAGAGGAATATTTCGGAGATAGATTTAATTGCCATAACATTATATATCTAATTCCAATCATTTCTGAATGCTATCCTAAATACGGATCGACATGTAGAACAACAGATGTATCATCCACAGAAAAATACAAAATTCTAAAGAAAAAATGGTATTCATTTAAAGATAAATGCAAAGCAAAAGGATTTAAATATATAAATACCGGTACTCATTATTATATTGGAGGAAAACAATTCTATAATTTCTACAACAAAAATGTCCAATTTAAGTCCTTACTTCCATCGGTTTTTGAATTATTAATGGCTGAATTAGGCAAAGCAATAACAATAGGATACTTAGATGATGAACCTGAGAACCACGGTACCTTTTGGAGCCATGCAGA
>Ga0180432_10008662_pt1 | contig 12597 bp, 9 predicted proteins | sample SS_ome_10_FD_132414 | JGI IMG/M metagenome (GOLD analysis project Ga0180432, IMG submission 132414) | Hypersaline lake sediment archaeal communities from the Salton Sea, California, USA - SS_1_MS_2 metaG | ecosystem: Environmental > Aquatic > Non-marine Saline and Alkaline > Hypersaline >...
ATTTAGGGAAGAGAACACCGTAGAAAAAAGACCAAAGAAAGCCATAAATTGAACCGAACAGGAGCGAGTAAAAAATAATTAAAAATCCCTTTATAACCGTTATTGAGGCGATGTAATCCGCAACTTCAGTATCCTTCAGAATACTTTTAAAGTTTTTCTGAGCGAATAATTTAGCACTCTTTTTTAATCTGCCTGCTCTAGTCACCATAAAAAATTACAGGTCATAAAATTGCCAATTTCACTTAAGACAAACCAACGGGTAACCCTTAAAGCGGAGTGTAAGGTGTGTGCCGCAGGCACGGGGGAAGATGGCAACAGCTCTCAGCGGTGTTTTTCATTAAACCTCATTCCCACTTGACGTCGTAATCGTATCCGTCCTCCACTTTTTCCACGGTTACGCTGATGTTCTTTCCCCCGGCTTGTTCAACTATTCCTTCGAGAGTACCGGCCATCATGTAAGCAAAAACTTCTGCAGCCTCGACGTCTATCTCGACGTCTACCTGGGAGAGTATCGCCAGCTTATATTTCAGCCAGTCAGGGCCATGGTCGGTTATCTGGGTCCCACCTTCGACATCTTTCATGAAAGTCTTTCGGATGATTGAAAATTTTTCTATGCTTGTCACCGGATCCCCTTCTACAAAGACGTTTGCATAAATATCTTCCATACCATTCGCCAATAAACGTCCGAAGGATATTACATTGTCCAGGTTTGATTGAGCCATCTCCTTAAAAACGGCAAGCCCGATGCGCTCGAACGATACATAAGGATACCACTGTGAAGGCAGTATTCTGGAATTGATTATTTCCCAATCTTCAGATTTTAGCCATTTGTCCCAATTCTTGTCCTTGTTTGATCGAATAACCTTCACCATCTGTATCAACATAGTTCCTTTTACCTGCATGGTTGTATCCCCCATCCTTGCTCGGATAAAATATTCCATCCAAAAATCTACAATAATATCTTTATCACAATCAGAGAATTTTCACAAGCTATTCACTCCGGATGACGGGTACCTGGCAGACAGGAATGTCATACATATCGGTATGGACTTGTCCTCCTGTTGCATGGAAATGGCCCACGCCCGGCCTGCATCCCACTGTCCGGGTTTGATCCGCTTATTTTAATCAAGTAGTAGTTACAGGTCATCTACCGCTTAAAATATAGCTTAATTCATGTTATGTAACCATAAGCACTTGTTGAAACACTTGTATGGATTTGCTATTGTTGCAGATATGTATGGGATGGAAATACAGCTTGAGTTGTTCGCGTTTTTGGATAAATTTTATCTTCCGGATGCTGACGAGCGTCCGTGCCGTTTGCAAGTTCCCTCGGGGTTCACGACCCGATCCGGGATTTGAATTTGCCCGAGGACATTCCGATACTCGTTTACGTTAATGAGCGGCAATTGCCGAAACGGAAAGACCGCGACCTTGCCGACGGCGACACGGTCGGCGGCGTCCCCGCACTACCGGGAGAATAAAAAAAGGAGGATTTCATGTCTACGTTTCACGGGAAACTATTGAAGGTTGACTTGAGCGCTCGGTCCACCGAGGAGATGGAGATAAGCCCGGAGCTTATTCGCAAATATTTAGGCGGGGTGGGTCTGGCCGCACATCTTTATCTTACCGGCTACGATCCGGACGCGGACCCGCTGTCCCCATCGAACCCACTGTTTATTATGGCGGGGCCTCTGACCGGCACGCAATTTCCGGGTACCGGCCGCTTTACCGTGGCTGCCCGATCTCCCCTCACCGGTATATTCGGCTACGGCAATTCCGGCGGCCGCTTCGGCCCCGAACTCAAATTCAGCGGTTACGACGGAATCGTGGTGGAGGGAGCGGCTGATAAGCCGGTTTACCTTTTGGTGGACGATGGGGAGGCCCGGCTCGAGGACGCTGAAGATTTGTGGGGTCTGAACATCTGGGACTGCGAGGAGAATCTCAAAGAGCGCCTTGCCGGAAAACGCAAAGTACAGGTGATCGCTGTCGGCCAGGCGGGTGAGAGGCGGGTGCGCTTCGCCAACATCGGTCACGACAAGGGAGAGTTCGTCGGCCGTTGCGGCATGGGCGCCGTAATGGGATCGAAGAACCTCAAGGCCGTTGCCGTGCGTGGCAATTGGAGACCTTCTTCGGCATCGAAGGAAGAATATCAGGCCATTCTGAAGGAAGTGCGCAACACGGTGAATGGGCATCCTCTGGCAGGAGCGCTCAAGGCCATGGGTACCAACGTGGGCTATGTCGGCGGCCTGAACATGGGAGACGTGCCGATAAAAAACTGGGCCCTGGGCGAGCATAAAGAAGCCGCTGATACGCTTTCGGCAATGAATTACACCAAAAACTACCTTACCCACGGCTCGGCATGCTACGTCTGCCCCATCGCTTGCAAGCGCAACGTGGAGATCAAGGAGGGCAAGTATCAGACGGATGAAATTCCCGGGCCGGAGTACGAAACCGTTGCCATGTTCGGATCCATGATGATGAACCATGACCTCGAGGTGATCATCGAGGCCAACAAGATCTGCAACCAAATGGGTATGGATACCATCTCCTGCGGATCGACAATTGCCCACGCTATGGAGATGTGGGAGAAAGAAATCATCGGGAAAAAAGACACCGATGGACTTGACCTGAGATGGGGCGACATGGATGCGGTGTTAGAGCTGTTGCCTCGCATCGCAAAGCGAGAGGGATTTGGGGATGTCCTGGCGGAGGGCAGCGAAAGAGTGGCCAAAGAATTCGGTCAGGGAAGCGACCAATTCCTCACGACCGTCAAGGGCATGGAGTCCCCTGCCCACGATCCTCGCGCCATTCACGGCATGGGCATTGCCTACGCAATGTCCCCGCGCGGATCATGTCACACCAAACACATGGTGCTTTATTCCGAAGGGGGCATGTATCGCCCCGAATCAATCGGCCTCGCCGAACCCACGACGCCGATGTCCAGTACAGGGAAGGCCCGCATGGCATGCATCGGTGAAGATATCGGCGCCCTAAACGACAGCGCGGTAATCTGTGCGTTCGCGCAAGCGGCCATTAAGCCCGAGCAATTCCTGGAGATGTTGCGGACCGCTACCGGGTTTGATTACTCGCTCGAAGAAATGCTTCAACTCGGCCGGCGCCTGATGATCCTGGAACGCGGTATTACCAACCTTCAAGGGGTGACCAATAAAGACGACCGGCTGCCTGCACGCATCCTCACCCCGCCGCCCTCCGGGCCGCACAAGGACTCGAAGATCGACATGGACCTGATGCTGAAGGAATACTATGAGATTCGCGGCTTAGGCGAAGACGGCAAGCCCACCCCCGAAACGTGCCGTGAACTGGAACTTACGGAGTTGGAAAAGAAACTGTACGGTTAATAAAAACTGCCTTCATGGACGAATATAAATAGCTATGCTTGTTAAAGTTATGCCAAATCAGCGACGGCTTTTTTCATCACGGTGGCGACAGGACTCTTTGTCACAATATTAACAGCTTTATTCATCGTGGTGCTGCAAAAGATGTTATTATCGGGCCCGTGATATGGTATATGTAGTGCATAAGACAGGTGCGGCATATAGTTGCGGATATACTTAAATTCATTTTTTCTCCCCCCGTAAGTCAACATTTCCCTTTTTGCTTCCGCTCATTATCGTTGTGATCAATCTTTACGTAACCGGTTCCTTTAGCAAAATTGCCATTCTACCTTACTGAGGTAGCTTTTGGAGCAGTGCGGTATGAGACGAATCTGCGAGAAATTCATGGAGGACGTTTCTCATTGCGATGTTTGTGACGCGTATTGCAGATATATATCGGCAAAGGTGAAAAATCAAATCGGCTTTTAGCTCGGTATTTTCAAGGAATTAGCTTAGGAACTCTTTTACCTTGGCACACAGTTGTTCGGGCTTTATCGGTTTTCGCAAGTATCCCCTGTTTTTGTGTTTTTTTACGAGCTCTTCGAGATCTTCATCACTTTTGGTGCTGTAAAAGACGACGGGGATTTGGCGGCTTATTTCGCTTTGCTGAAAAGCTTTTATGACCTTATCTCCATCGAGCATGGGCATAATGACGTCCAGCAGGATGAGCTCGGGCCTTTCATTGGAAAAGATGACTTTATTAGCTTCAAGCCCGTTTTTTGCGGTAAGCACTTTGTGCCCGTCGGCTTCGAGAGCCTCCTTCGTGTATTCGAGCACTGTTTCGCTGTCGTCAATTATCAGGATTCTCGCCATTGTGCCCTCCCACTATTTTAACGATTTCTTCGGGAATGTCCTTGAGTGACAACACTTTATCGGCGGCGCCGGAGTCAACTGCCGCTTTCGGCATGCCGTATATGACTGAACTAGCCTCATCCTGCACAATTGTAGCGCCTTGCTGCTTTTTTATATCGAGCATTCCATCCGCTCCATCCCGGCCCATACCCGTAAGCAAAACCGCCAAAGCCCGATTACCGTAGCTCTGCGCTATCGAAGAGAATAGAACGTCAACGGACGGGCGGCAATTGTTGACCATCGGGCCGTCAGTGAGCCTGAGGCGTTCTCCTTCGATTTCGAGATGCACCTCTCCCGGCGCGACAAACACGGTACCGGGCCGTACGGTTTCATCCTTTTGCGCCGTTTTGACCTTGAGATCGATTTCCCGGTCAAGCCACTCCACGAATCCGTCCGTGAAATTCGCACCTATATGTTGAACAAGCAGTGTGCCGACAGGCAAATCGCCGGGCAGACTCTTTAATATGCTCATGACCGCCTTCGGACCGCCGGTACTCGCACCGATGGCCAACAGCTCGACTCGCCGTGTTCTTTTGGAAGGTTTCTTTCGCGTTTTTGGCGGCATCGCCACATGACGGCTTTTCCTGCGGCCCCTGATATGCCTGATAACCTTAATGTTGCTAAGCAGGCGAATTCTTTGGATCAAGGTATCTCTCAGTTCCTTAAAGCCCTCGTGACTTAAATTATCGGGCTTTCCCATCACATCCAGCGCTCCGAGTTGAATGGCCTCGAAAGCTATATTGACGTCTTTTCGGTTGATGCTCGATGCGAAAACCAGAACAGGAGTCGGGTGATAGGCCATTATCTGTTCGACGGCGGTTAATCCGTCCATCACGGGCATCATAACGTCCATGGTGATCAGATCGGGTTTCAGTTCGCGGGTAAGTTCAATCGCTTCCTTGCCGTTGACCGCCTCCCCTACCACGTTGATTTCGCTTCCCGCAAGGACATCTTTCAAAACCTCCCGGACAACGCGGGAGTCGTCTACTATGAGCACTTTGATCATTCTTAACCTATCAGGCTCCTTACCGTATCCAGCAGAGTCGTCTGATCGAATGTACCTTTAACTATATAAGCTTGAGCCCCGACTTCAATTCCCATTCGCTTGTCCTCGTCGCTTGCCAGACTGGTCACGACCACCACGGGCGTTTCCTTTGTGCTTTCATCGGCTCTAATACGTCTGGTAAGCTCGAAACCGTCGATTCCGGGCATCTGAACATCGGTAACTATGAGGTTGTAAGTGTTTTGATCCAGTAGATTTTCCGCCTCCTCACCGCTGACAGCAATATCGACGTTATATCCGGCGGCTTCGAGAATACTCTTTTCCATCATGCGGGTGGTTATCGAGTCGTCAACCACCAGTATCCGCAAGTCCGGTTTCCCCTCAATGGCCTGCTCGATTTCCTCCAGTATTCCCATCTCGGCCCATTTTTCGGCAGTGGCAAAGACATCGAAAATGTTCAGAATGAGCGACGGCTCTCCGTAGCGCAGCACGGTGGCGCCACCCACGAAAGGCACTTCGCCCAGGAATTTCCCCATGGATTTGACCACGATTTCCTGATCGCGCAGGTATTGGTCAATGACCAGGCCCAATTTTTGATTTCGAAATCGCAGTACTACTACGGGTATTTTTTCGGGTATGATTTCCATCCCCTTGCTTATTTCGTATCCTAGCATGGTTTCAAGCTTCACCATCGGAACAACCTCGCCACGCAGGTTGAAGGCGTCCCTGCCGGCCTCGGTAAATATGGCGTCAACCGGCAATCTTACAGTTTCCTGAACGTATGTAAGAGGAATCGCAAATATATCATCCTTGATCTGAACGAGTAAGGCGTTCATTATCGAGAGCGTCAGCGGCGCCGTGAGAGTCACCTTTGTAAATTTTCCGGGCTCCGATTCAATGGTAATATCGCCCTTTATACGCTCGATGTTGGTCTTGACGACGTCCATACCGACGCCACGGCCTGAAAAGTCCGTGATGATGGCCGAAGTGCTGAAACCGGGGCGGAGTATGAGATACTGAGCTTCCTGGTCGCTCATTTCTTCGGCGGCCTGGCGGGATATCAATCCCTTCTCGACGGCAATTTTGCGAACTTTTTCGAGGTCTATACCGGCGCCGTCATCTGTTATCTCAACGATAACATTGTGCCCTTTGTGATATGCGTGGATATGTATGAATCCTTCAGTGGGTTTTCCCATTTTGCTTCTGACTTCGGAGCTTTCGATGCCGTGATCACACGAGTTGCGGATAATGTGGACAAGCGCCGGCCGGAGTTCCTCCAGAAGTTGCTTATCCAGCTCGGTCTCACCACCGGTGATCTCGATACGAATTTCCTTTTTCAACTCGCGGGCGAAGTCCCTTACCGTCCGATAAAACTCGTCAAAAAGCACTCTCGCCGGAAGCACTCTCAGGCCCATTGTCTGGTTGCGTATCTCTTGGCTGTAGAGGTCCAGCTCGATGATGGCATCGCTGAAGTCTTGATATATCTCTTTTAAATTTTCCTGCGTGCTCGATAAAACTTCGACCAGTCGCTTTGCGGCCTCCGTCGTACTCCCTCCGTTTTGCCCTGCCTTCATATCTACTTGATCGAGTTTTTCGATAAGCGTCTCAAGCCGGTGTAATTGGCTTTCGTTCTTTATCTTGTTCAGTAGCAGTTCACCCGCAACATTGAGAAGGTCGTCCAGCTTTCCGGTATCGACCCTGATGGTTTCTTTTTCCTGTACTGTGTATCGCCGTGTCGTTTCCGTCTCTTCCGGCTTAGGTTTTTGGTCGGCTTGGGCGACATGTTCCGGTTCGGATGGTTTTTCCTCGACTTTTTCCTCGACGGGTTCTTCCTCAGCGGCAATTTCAGTTTCGGCAGGTTCGGCCTTTTCTTCTTTTTCTTCGGCTTTTTTACGTTTCTTTTTAGGCCGTTTTTTCGCTTTTTTAGGCTTCTCCTTTTTTTCGGGCTTTGCGGGCCCGGCAATCGCGTCATCAAGCTTGGTGAGCACTTCGCCGATGTCGGGCACCTCGGCATCACTTGTCCCTACCTGAGCGACTATATCTTTTATTGTGTCGGTACCTGCGAGCAGTGCGTCTACCGTTTCGGGAGAGATGCTCAATCGCCCGCCCTCGATATCGTTGAAAAGATCTTCCATTTTATGAGCGATCTCGCCGATATGATCCAGACCCAGCATTTTGGCGGAGCCTTTCAAGGTATGAGCGGCGCGGAGAAGTTCATGTATAAGCTCGGCATCACCGGGTTTAAGTTCAAGCTCTAATAAACCCAGGCTGAGATTTTCGAGGTGTTCGGCGGCTTCCTCGCGGAATATGCCGATATATTTGGACTGCTTGCTCATCACTCCACCTCCCTCAGGAACCCCTTTTCAATCAATTGAATCACAGTTTCATAAGTTTCGAGGTCAAGGAGATCGTCGATATTGAGGATGTCGTTTATATCATTATGGCGACGTGCCCGAACAAGTATCTTCTTCTGATTTTCGGTCAACGAAGAAAGGTTTCGGAGCGCCTCGCTGATCACTTCAATCTCTTTGAGGGGCCTTTCCGTCCTGAGGCGCTCGATTTCGTCCTGCATACGGAACCCGTCAAGTAGGACGGACTCGATACTACCCATTTCCGGGCTTGATTCGGCATTCGATTCTATCAACGGTTCGAGTTCGAACTTGGCCTCATCCCATAACAGCATGCGGTAAATGGCTTTAAGAGGCTTGAAAGATCCCAACTCGGCGCTGATCATGTTTCCTTCCCGGAAGGCGATGTGTCCCTCACCTCCAGTCAATTTACGAATCCTCAAAATGCCCGTCTTGCGACTGGACTGAAACAACTGCAGCAGATCCGGGAGAGCCATCTCCTTGGTGGAACCGCTCAATGCAATTTCCTTGGTGTAGGCGGCTTCCTGAGCTTTGACCATTCGATTCAGTATCAGCTCGACCCGCGCGACGAGTTCTTCCATCTCGAATGGTTTCGTGAGGTAGTCGTCAGCTCCCAACTGCAGGCCGCGTATGCGGTCCGGCGCCTCGGACTTCTTGGATAAAAAGACGAAAGGTATGAAGGAAGTATATGGATTCTTTCGCACTTGGCTGCAAAATTCCCAACCGTCCATTCCGGGCATGGCAATATCGCTTATTATTATATCGGGGTTTTCCTTCAGAGTGATCTCAAGCGCATCCTGTCCGTCGGCGGCGGTAAGCACGCGGAAACCGCGCTTATCGAAAGCATCTTCCACAAGCTTTCTTATAGTTACGCTGTCATCAACAACGAGTATTTTTAATTTCAGCATTTGAGGTTTTCTCCCTCAATGGATTTGTCCTCAACGAACTCTTTCAGGTTGTTTGTGAGATCGGCCAGGTCGGCCATGGATTTTTCCGTTTCCTTCGAACTGATGACAACCTGATCCGCGACTTCCTTAACCTCCGTAACCACTTGGGCCATCTGCTCACACGCCGTGGTCTGCTGCCTGGTGCTTGTGCGAATTTCGCCGGTGGCGTTTGAGGCGAGTTCGACGAACGCGGAAATGTTGGAAAACGCTTCTCCCAACCTTTCGACCTGTTTCGCCCAGGAATCCACCACCTTGGTAGATTCCTCGGCCATCATAATTGTCGAGGTAGTGGATTTCCTTATAAGATCCACGAGTGAACGAATCTGATCGGTAGCATCCTTGGTGCCTTCATTCAGGCGGCGTATTTCCTTGGCCAACACCGCGAAACGCTTCCCTTCTTCACCTGCTCCGCTGGCCTCAATGGAAGCGTTGACGCTCAAAAGATTTGTCTGCTCGTTTATCTCCTCGATAATATCCATAATGCCGCCGATTTGGAGGGATAGTTGTCCCAGTTCAAGAGTGCCGTGTGCGACGGCGTTAACGTGTTCACGTACTTCCTCGACACCTCCGATAGTGCGTGAAACCCCCTTGCTGCTTTCTTCGCATGCAGATTGAGACTCGGTGGCGACGTTATGAACGGTGAGCGCACTCTCCGCTATTTGTTTCGAAGTGGCGGCTATTTCTCCCGCCGTGGTCACCGCCTGCTGTATAGCGGCGGCCTGCTGCGAACTGCCTGCGGCCTGCTGACGGGCTATGGTTTCGAGCTCTCCCGCGCTGGCGCCCAGGTGGTGGACGGTAAGCTCGATGTTTTCGATGAGTTTATTGACGTGTTTCACCTGCTTGACTATTTCATCGGACATCGCCCGAAATCCTATAGCCAGATCGGCGGCCTCGTCGTCAGACAGAAGCTTGGATCGCCACTCGAAATCCCCGGTGCTGAACCTTCGAGCCTCCTCTCTCATCAATCCCAGCGGACGCGAAATGTCTCGAGCGGTAAGCACTCCAAGCCCGGTGGCGACGAGCAAGATTAATGCGCCGAATATAAGCGCTTTATTTCGCACCTCGTTAAGCATTGGCAGAATATTCTCATACGGATATATCAAACCGCCGCGCATTTCACTAGTACCTACCGGTAGCGTTACGACAAGGTCTTCAAGACGGAGCAGCCTTACCCGCGTATCGTTCCTCTCGGCCACCGCTTTTATCAGTTCATCGTGGCGGGGCAGATCGACCCGGGATAAAATGACATTCTCGGAAACAATCAGAAACGGCGCCGCCTCGTATATCTCGCCGGTGGATTCAAGCCTTGCATATATTGTCTTTTGGGTAGGGTTTTCTTCCACCGAAAGGGTTGAAGCCAAAATGTTATTCAGAAACATCTCGGCCTGCTTTTTTAATATCCAGTCGGACTTGCTATAGATTAAAACGCCGAAAAAACCCACGGTATACAGTACCAACGCGCCCATGGAAATCGTGAGCTTACCTCGTAAGAAAAACCGGTAGCCTTCTTTGGAGACGAAGATGTCCTTATCCAGAAAAAGGCGTCCCAACGGTTCGGAAAAATACTTGAATAGGAAGTATTGCGCCGGAAAAGCCAATGTGCCCGCACACACAATAGTTACAAACACTTCAAAGGATTTGGAAGTGCTCAAGCCGATGAGGTAATGAAAACCGAAAGTCGCAAAAAGACCGGCGAAAAACCACATTGCCAGTGAAAAAAGAGCCGATGCAAGAGGTAATTTTAATAGAGCATTGAATGCTTTTTCTCCGGAGATGTCGTCGGTTTTTTTGGCTTTTTCTTTAAGAGTAAAAAAGAATACGCCGCATACCGGCAGTCCCGTAGCGAGCACGAGCGCAATGAAACCCAAAAAACTTATGCCGGTTTCCGTAAACAAAGACAACGCAATGTAGATAAACGTGCAGATGACAAGCCAAAGGACGAGCAATATCGCCGCCGCCGACAAGGGGTTCCATCTTTTCCTGTCGCCACCGGATAACGGTTCCAAGTAACTCTGGATAGGGGCCAGCAATCGTTCGTTGTAAATCATCTGCCCGACCGCCGTGAAGCACAGTATGACCCAAATAACTTTTATGTAATCGGCGATCCCTCCCGGCACTTCTTTGAAAAAGTCGTACATCAACCCGACCGTAAACAATATGGCCGAAGCACTTATGGAATAGCAGCCGGCCAACAGCAACAAGCGGGCGCGGCTGATGGATTTCGCGGAGTCTATTTGGATATGTTTGTTCATTTTCTTATTGCCACCGGCTTAAAATCGGGAGCATTAAGCAGCTTCTCCATGTTAAGCACCACCATGGGCCGGTCGTCCACAAGTACCTGTCCTTCCAGATAATCCTTTTTGGCAATGGTTGTGGAAACCGGAACTATTTCTTCCCTCGGGGCCTGCGTTATTCCCAACACTTCCTCGACCAGAATGCCGGTGTAAAGCTCTCCGACCTCGGTAATCACCACCCGACCCAAATCGGCGACTTCACCGGTTTTCAAGCCGAGAACGGACCTTACGTCCACTATGGGAGTTATGATTCCGCGCAGGTTTACAATTCCAAGCACCGTAGGTGGAGTTCTGGGAACGCGTACAACGGGAGGTATTTTGAGTATTTCTTTTCCATATACTGCAGGCATGGCGAATGTCTCCGAGCCGAGCAAAAAGCTCAGAAGCGACAACTGATCCTGAGCCTCTTCGTCAATTTCCTCGGTTATTCCGCGCCAGTATTCCTCTCTCATCCGTTCCAGAATTGCGCGAGTGTCGTATGCGTCATTATGATTTTCGGTCATGGTTCTCACCTCTTAGCGTGTCATTCAAGTCCCAGCACATTCTCCACGATGGCCAGTATTTTTTTTGTAGTGAACGGTTTTTCTATGTACAGGTTCGCTCCTTCCCGAAAAGCGGCACCCTTGTCACTCGCCAGTCCCTTGGAAGTCAGCATAACTACGGGGAGGTTTTTCAGTTGCTCTTCCTTCCGAATTTTTTTCAGCACCTCGTACCCGTCCAGCTTGGGCATCATAACATCCAGAAATATCATATCCGGCATTTCATCTCGCGCAATAACCAGTCCTTCGTAACCGTCCTCTGCCGCAATTACATTGAATCTGTACTCGGTGAGAGTGTCCTGGAGTATAGCTCTGGTGGTAGGGCTGTCATCGATAACAAGCACGGTACCTCGAATACGTTTTTTGTCCGCGACCTCGAGAGCCATTGAAACGGCCTCGATCGCTCTCGGCTCGAAGACTTCCTCGATCCATTTCGAGTAAGCCTCCTCCTTGACCGCTCCGGAAAAAACGGCAACCACGAAATAGCGTATCTCGCGCAGGTATCGCAAAACCAGAATGTGGGATTCGGCTTTAATCCTGAGGGCTTCCTTTTCGCCGCTCCGAAGCGCCGGATATGCTTTTTCGATATTCGGATCGCCGATAAGAACCTCGAGAGCCGGGGCCGATAACCGTTTTTGCAAATGATCGGAAATAAAAGCTTTCCCGCCGCGCTGATCCCTCATCTCGAGATACAGCCCGCCATCCACTTCGGGGACAAACCCAAGCACTATTTTTTCTATTTCCTCTTCGTAAAATCTCACAAAGTCAATCCATTCGATATTCACATTGTGCTCAGGCGTTTTCCGGACCTTTCTCAATGCGAAAGTTCCGTTCCTCCATGAGATAAGATAATACGCGGCTTCACTGCCTTTTATTGCGGAGGCTCGTGCGAAAACCATACGGCCGCCGTCAAAATAAAAATCGCCGTTCTCGAAACCCATCTCGACATGCAAGTGCGCCTTGGCTCCGCTCTTCATTATAGGCTCGACCACGTTGAGCAGGTTTGACGACTCGAGCTGTCTTACAAGCGTTTTCTTTTTATTGTCGGCATCATCCATGTGTCACCTTTTGGCGCTCTTCTCCCGGATGACCCTGTCCACAATTCGGGCCACCCCGCCGGGACTGAAGGGCTTGGTGATAAAATCTTCGACATATGGGTTGAAAAGAAATGTTCTTTCGGGAGTATCTTCGAGCTTTG
>Ga0180432_10008663_pt1 | contig 12596 bp, 7 predicted proteins | sample SS_ome_10_FD_132414 | JGI IMG/M metagenome (GOLD analysis project Ga0180432, IMG submission 132414) | Hypersaline lake sediment archaeal communities from the Salton Sea, California, USA - SS_1_MS_2 metaG | ecosystem: Environmental > Aquatic > Non-marine Saline and Alkaline > Hypersaline >...
CACTATCGCATCGAGAGGGTGCAACGCAGATCTCCCAACTTGGGTTCATTGCGGTGTGCCGAGCAATAAAGGTACGACGCGGCCGCAAGCCGTACAGGCTGTCTTTGCAGGTACGTCACGTTATCTGTTTGTTGTCTTGTTGATGGCCGCGTTTCTCGATGCGGCGAACGCTACGAGACATTGCCGGGCGGTTTCCCGATCGCACACCGCTCAACGCGCGAGTGACCTATGACCGGAGAGATGTGCAACGGACTGGACCACAGGCGTCGTGGGTAAACGCTGTGGCCGATTGGTTCGGTGGAAGGTGGCGGTAGGTCGGGATCAACCTCTCGAGGCTACCACCTCCACAGTCGAGCTCGGTTTGTAGCCGATTCGGTGAGCGAATACTTCTAGCAGGCCGCCCGCATCCAGCTCAACCGGACCGGTGTAGATCGACCACGGGCGCCGATCTGATTCCTGCCCGTCGCCCCGTTTCGTGCGGTACCCTATCGCTGCCCCATCTGTGGCGCACTCGATGGTCAACAAGAGTCTGCCACCGCGAGTTGGCTCGAGTGTAACCATGGGAGTCGCAGTAGTAGGTTGAACGCCATCCGGTGGATACACGTGCGTTCGCACCAGCTCGTGCTCAGGCGTGTCAAGCGGATCGTTGCACATTGTTGTCCAGGCATCCAAGGCGGTGCGCATCTCCGACATTCTCTGGAAATGCGCAGGATCTGCCGCGAGGTTGCGGACCTCATCCGGATCGGTCCAGGTGTCGTAGAACTCCTCGATAGGTTTGGACCTGGCGGAGAACTGCCACTGGTCTTCGCCGAGCGTGCCGTCCGCAATCTTGCGATTCAGTTCCTGCATTATCGACTGACGGTCGCGGTAGGCCATCGGTTTGACGTAAGGCTCGTTCGGGCGGTAGTTCCGCACGTAGCGGTATCGTTTGTCGCGCACCGCACGAATCGTCTCGCGGTTCTCTCCGTTTCTGTCCCGATGGAGATAGACGTAATTCCGTGGAGTTTCCGCCGCGTCGCCGAGGAAAGGAACTCCGCGAACGAAACTCGGCACCTCGACACCTGCCAGAGATAAAACGGACGGGGTGAAATCGACGAAGCTCACGAGCCGGTCGGTTTCGGTTCCTGCACCAGTGCCGTTTGGATATCGGACGATAAACGGCACGCGGGTGCCTGAGTCATAAACCCAGCGCTTTGCACGCGGCAGGCCGTCACCGTGATCGCCAAAGAAGAAGACGTACGTGCTGTCGGCCAGGCCGTCTTCAGAGAGTTGATCCAGTAATGTGCTGATCTGGGCATCCAAGGCGGCGATGTTGTCGTAGTGCTTGGCCATGTCGGCGCGCACAACGGCAGTATCCGGATAGTAAGCGGGAACAGGTACATCGTTTGGATCGACCACTTTGGGTGAGCGCCCTTCTCCGTGAACTCCTGATTCGTGAGTGACCTCGACGTTGAAGACGGAGAAAAACGGCTGCCCCGGTTCACGGTTGCGCCAGTGTGCTTCCCCGGAGGAGTCGTCCCACGCTGTTGCGGGTGCGTGGAACTGATAATCCTCCTTGTAGTTGTTGGAGCAGTAATATCCCGCGAGCCGAAGGCACTCGGTCAGACAGCGTACCTCGGGAGGCGGCACCGCTTCATAGAGTGGTCGGTTCGTTGCGAAATCCTTGATAGCAGGATCGGTAATCTCATCCAATGCACCGGTGCGATTGTGATTCCGCATGTGCAGAGCATATGTCGAGGTAGGGTACATGCCGGTCATGAGCGCATGACGGCTCGGTCCACACACGGGAGAAGTGGCGAACGCGTTGGTGTAACGCACACCCTCACGCGCCAGTCGATCGAGGTTAGGAGTAGGCACTGTACTGTCGCCATAACAACCAAGTCTGGGCGACAAGTCTTCGCACGTGATCCAGAGGATGTTGGGCCGCGTACTCTGTTGGTGCCGCCCCACCGGCCGGATGGTCGAGTCTACGACCGTCCTCAATCCAACCGGAGCGGCGGCAGTCGCCTGGAGAAACTCGCGTCGTCGCATTATTTCACTATCGCCAGGCTTTCCCTGCTTGGAAGGGCGGGGAATGGTGCATGCGGCTCGGTCTGGTACCAAAACGCCACGGATGAGATGTCATCCTCCAGAGGCAAGTAACGTCCTTCGCTTTGCCAGCCGAGTGCCTGGATCGTGACCCGTAGATCCTGCTCAAACCTGATCGGGTCCATAATGTGCCACCTGTAAAGTCCAAACCGGGGTGGTGTGCCACGCTCTTCATCTGCTCCGATGACCTGAGGCATGCCCGCATATGCCGTGCTGAACTCCCCGTAGTCACCGGTTCTCGGATCATGAAACCCGTAGGATCCACAGAAGTAGTCTTCCGTGCCGGTGCCGCAGATCGTGGGAAATTCCTCGTCGCCGTCCATAAAGAACTTGATTTCTCCTTCACCCCACCAACCCGGGCTGTTCGCTCCCCAGCACATGTAAGTGCCCACGTACTGACCCTGTCCCACTACTCCTTCGAGAATAGTGAAATCCTGCATGTTGGGCAGAGGATTTGAGCGGCGGAACTGAGCATGGAGGTATGCGGCGTTTGAGGGAACCTCGGTCAGCGTGTAGTCGACCTGGTAATACAGGATCATGCCCTCATCGTCGATGTTCTCCATCGTGATCCGGGCCGACTGCCTGAATGGCATCGTCCAGTAGCTATTGAAGCCGCTACCGGGGTTGACCGTTACGGCGAGTGAGTTCACGTGGGCGAACTCACCCCAACCATTGGCGAAGAAGTCGCCCACCGGCACCTCGATCGACGGCTCCGTCTCTCCATCCCAGTAGAACCGGATTATCGAGTACCGCCAGTTGCCTGTTGGAGTCATCCAGATATGCTGTATCGCGCCGGGACCGTCGATCTCTGCGACTGTGAACGTCTCGCCGGCCTCAATGCGTACCGACGGGGACACCTTCCATTTTTGGCCCAACTCCCGCGCGGCCCTCGCTCCGGTTCCTTCGGTAGCCATGCCACCTGCGCCTTTTTCGCCAGTGAAGTTCTCGGGGCTGATCGATCGCGTGACAGCGTCGCTGAGTAGCGGAAGTGTGGATAGGTTCATGTTCAATCCTTCGAATTCGTCCTCGTCGTCGCAGCCGGTGAAAGCCGCGGTCATGGCGAGCGCCGCCGCAACGGCCGTTACCGTCTTGGTTTTGGTCTGCATGACAATGCCTCCTTAGTTACCTACAAGAGCCGCGGAGCAACCCGTTCAGTGCCTCGGTCATAGCCGCACCGAATTCCCGCCCCGGATCCCTGCCGAAGATACGCCTGATACTCGCGGTGTCCACGACCTCCCAATTCGCTCGCCCGGTGGCGCCCACATCGGCGCGCAACAGAAGGCTATTCATCGATTGGTGGATCGGCACGTCCAAATGAGCATCGACTTCGTGACTACGCACGTTCACTGAAGAACCTTCCCTCACATCAGGGCAATCACCGAGAATCGTACCGCGGCCGGCGTTTCACAGATGCCGGATGCTCGGCTTGGCATACGGGGCGCCGAACCGTTGCGCATCCGCATTTTCTACTCGCTGCACGGACCGCATCGGTTGTACGCGGCGTAGCCCGGGAGACGCTCGAGATCTACGGCGACCTGAAGGAGCCGCTCCATGCGCTGGCGGACACGATGGGTTGGAGGGTGATAGAAGAAGCATGACAGATGATGCCCTGTCTTTCGTGCTTGCGCGGCTTTACGAGCGGCCGCATGTTATGCAAGTTATCCAAGGCCGCAGCCGACACGTCACTATGCGAGGGAGTCTGCATTGAATCCGTCTAGTGCTGCGTGGGCGCCGAGGAATGGCGTCGGATTTTACCTCGTTTCCTCAGACGCCGGCGTGCAACCCCCTGTACTCTGCTGTTCTCGGAGGTGGGCGCGCAAACGCAGTCACGTTTTGATGCGTCTGGCGGCTGCAACCTTTCTGGTCGCCTGCGAACCTGACGTCGAGTTACTGAAGCCCGAAGGCCCACTGGGTAGCGATGCCACGACGATCCAGACCATTGTGGCCGACTCGGACCTGGCGGAACGAATGGGATGCAGCGTCGGTGCTGGTGTCCCTGAGACCAGCGTGTATGTCCGTCGTGACCAAGTGTTGGATGGTGAGTCCTTCGTTACGGATGAAGCGGGCAAGATTGAACTCGCGGATACTCCCGCCGGTCGGTACTGGATCTCGGCCGAGAAGGTCATACAAAGTGCTCCACAGGGTGAGAGCGGTGTCCCGCCTCCCATTCTTGCGGGGGGCCTTCTCCATAACTTCCGGCGAGGGGAAATCAAGTCCATTGAACTCCGCGGTCATGAACGGGGCTCCCTGGTGATCAGCGAGTTCTATTATCACGATCCTCCATGGGAGGTAGTGAACTACGACCCGTACTATGAGTTCCAACTCTACATCGAGCTTTTCAACAATGCCGACACCACGATCTACCTGGACGGGAAGATCGTTGGGGGAGGCTTTACAGTCGGAATCGAAGTTCCCTCCTGGCCATGTTCGGAAACAAGAGTATACAATAGGGACCCGAGGGGTATCTGGGCCCAATCCTTCCAGCGTTTCCCTGGAACCGGCACAGAATATCCACTGGCTCCTGGAGCGGTCGTGGTGATCGCCGAGCAGGCCATCGACCATTCCGCTATCTATCCGGGTCTACCGGACCTCCGGGATGCCGACTTCCAGTGGCACTGGGAAGGCCGGGCCGAGAATCCCGAGGTACCCACCATGCTCCCGGTACAACTCCGAACGAATCCCACGGGGCGCATGATGGGCCTTGCGTTTCACACCCCTTTCATCGCTGACGCCGTTGACCTGGCCTCCCTGGAGCGGGCCCACAACATCCAGCTCGAATTTGCGTTGTTTCCCAGGGAGAGCATCCTGGATGTGGCTTCTTTGGCCAGGGAGTACTACAAGGAAAACGAGGCGGTGACGCTCTGCGGGTACCTGGTTGACCCGACACTGGATGCCCTTCCAGCGTTTATTCTCCCGAACCCGGTTGCCCGCCCCGATGCTCATCTCCTGGCGGTGCAGCGAAAGCTCCTCGCGGACGGCAGAGGACTTCAGCGCACGGGAGTTTCGGCCGTCGACTTTGAACTCGGACCCCGTTCCCCAGGACGCCTGAGGTAAAGCCGTCAATGAGCGGAATCATCCGATTGCGACACCGGAATCTGGTCTGGCTCCTGCTCGGTTTCATTTCGGTATCCCCCGCAGTAACGACCGCACATGCGCAAGAGCCGCGAACCGCCGCTACTTCGGTTGCAGGCTGGGTCACTGACGCGGAGACCGGACGCCCGTTGGCGCACGTTCTGGTTGAAGTGGAGGGGCTCCCAATCCGCACCCTCTCGGACATGTCAGGCCTGTACCGTTTCCAGACCGTACCGGCTGGCCCGCAGGTGCTTCGCGCGAGGCTGCTTGGGTATGCGTCGACCCGTGTCCCCGTGACGGTCCCTATGAGCGGTGAGTTGACACAAGATCTCCAACTGGCCACGAGCGCCCTAGAGATCCCCGGTATCGTGGTCACGGCCGATCCGGTTGGGCGGGCCGAAGGGGAGCTGGGCACAGCTACCGTCATCGGCCAGGACGCCGCAGCCCACCTCCCTAGCACCAGCCTCACCGATATCCTGGGGCTCGTGCCGGGAATCCGAATGTCTCCTCCCGGTCTGGAGAGCGGCCAGCAGGTGGCGCTGCGCGCGGCGGCCACCACGAGCCTGGAGAGCCAGCGCCTCGCCGCCTTCGGAACGGCAATCATCCTGGATGGCGTTCCCCTTTCCAACAACGCCAACCTCCAATCCGCACCCGCAGGCGTAGTAGGCCTCCTCGGTCAGGCGAACGGCGGATTGGACCTGAGCCGCCTTCCCGCCTCCACGATCCAACGAGTTGAGGTCATCCGCGGCGTGCCGTCGGCCCGATACGGAGACCTCACCCAGGGCGCCGTGGTCGTGGAGACCAGGGCCGGCGTGGTGGATCCGGACATCGGGATGCAGTTCGACTCCCGCACTGTCAACGGCAGTGCCGTGGCCGGGTGGGATTTCCTCGCGAGCCAGACCGGCACTGTGGCACTCGATGTTACGCGCTACATGGTGTCTCCCGGCATCACTGACGATGCGGCGCAGCGTCTCTCTTTCCAACTCGCTCACCGTGGCGAATGGGGGCCGGAAAGCGCGGAGGGGAAGCGTCGCGTGGAGATCGACACACGGCTGGATGCCTTTGATTTGCGGGAAGACCGCGGCATCCGGGACGAGGAGCCGAGCCGGTACGCATCGTGGACGCGGCACAGGGGGCTTCGCCTCTCGAACCGGACACAACTGAATCTGGGGCGCTCAATCCATCTCCATCTCACCCTCTCGGGCGAACGCACGAGCCAGCGATCGTACATGCAGGAGCTGAAGGCAAGTGGGGCCATGCCTTTCACCGACCGGCTGAGCGAGGGCAGGTCCTACGGGCGGTACATCGCGGGCTCCTACCTGACGCAGGTTGAACTCGACGGGGAGCCGTGGCTCCTCTTCGGGCGCCTGGAAGGAGAGATCCAAGGGCGCAGCATCGGGCTCGATCACGAGGTCAGAGTCGGTGCCGAAGCCCGACGGGAGTGGAACGCAGGGCCTGGATATAAGTTCGACATCGATCGGCCGCCGCAGGTCAGCTTTAATGGAGTCAGCGGGTTCAGTAGGCCCCGGCCGTTCGATGAGATTCCGGCTCTCACAACCACCAGCTTCTACATCGACGACCTGTTGAGCCACTCGCTGCCGAGCGGCATGCGTGTCCGTATTCAGGGGGGCATACGCGTAGACCTTCTCCACTGTGAGGGGCCGGGGATCAGCGGTGTCCGGGACGCAGTTGCGCAACCCAGGCTCAACGCCGAGCTGCTTCTGAATCCGTGGCTAGCGCTGCGGGCAGGATGGGGACAGGTAGCCAAGGTTCCGTCCGTAGGAAGCCTGTATCCGGCCCCCATTTTCTATGATCTGGTCAACGTGAACTGGTACTCCGATGACCCGGCCGAGCGGTTGGCGGTCCTCACAACGTTCATCGAAGATCCGTCGAGCTCCGATCTCGGGTTCAGCGTGGCGACGAAGGCGGAGGCCGGCGTCGAGTTGGGACTGGGGGGATCGGCGATCAGCGTCGTCGCCTACCGGGAGCAGGTTCGGGATGCCGTTGGTCATCGTCCTGAGCCGGGATTCCTCCTCCGGGACCAGTATGAGCTGGAGGTGTCAGAACCCGGGCAGCCCCCGACACTCTTGGAGCCGCCGGTAGGCGCCGACACGATACCGGTCCTCACGGAACGACCGGTCAACAATACAAGTCTCACGACTCGGGGAGTGGAGATCGTCGCCCTCTTTCCCGAGATCCGCCCCCTCCGTACCCGCATCCAGCTCCAGGCCGCCTGGACGGAAACGGAGCAGGAGAAAAGCGATCTCGACTTCGGCGGACGGCTTGCCTTCCAGGACTTCCAACTGACCCCGGCCAGGACTCGCGTACCGTACTGGGAGGCCCCAATTCGGAAGGGGCGCAGTGTGTTGGCCAACTATCGTCTGATCCACCAGCAGCCTGAACTCGGCCTGGTGGTTACCGCGTGGTTCCAGCACAACATCAGTGACAGGGTTTGGGACGTGGCCGGAACCGACACTCTGGCCTTCGAAGGGTATGTGACCCGGGGTGGCCAGCTCGTTCCGGTCCGAAGCGAAAGGCGAGGTGATCCTGAGTACGCGGACCTGCGCCGGACCCGGAGCGGCCTTGTCGTGGATATCCGCTCGACTCCTGCCGACTGGATGATGGGCATTGAGGTGAGCAAGGCGTTGCCCCTTGAGAGCCGCCTCTCCTTTTGGGCCTTCAATGCTCTCGACCGGCGCGGGTACTACCTCGAATCCGATGTGTACCCTCGCACCTATTCGAGCCGCCGCTTCGGCCTCGAGGTGTCAATACCGATTCGGCCGCTGTTCGGAGGTGGGCAATGAACACCTCTAGGTGCTGGCTGCGGTTCGTGGTCATCCTGTTCGCTTGGCCCTCTCCCGGCGCCGGCCAGAGCATCAGTGGTGCAACCGAAGTCTGGTGGGCGGCATGGAGCCCCTTGGTCCCGCCGGCCGAATCGTCCCGGCCACCGGTCCCGACGCCGGTCTTTCCGACCGTCATCGGCCCCGCTCTCCCACGGGTGGGCCTACACTGGACAGCGGGGAACCCCGGATCGCTTCCTTTCGAAGTAGGGGAGGCCCGCACGAACTTCCACGCCTTACACTCCACTGAAACCGGAGCGTACCGACGACCGTTGGACCCGGGTCATATCCGGCGGATTCGGGTATCGGCGGGAGGATGGACTCCAGTGGATGCTTCAGGCGGCACCGTGGGAGCGGTGTCGGTAGAGCGTACATCGTTGGGCTCCGGCGCCCCTTCTGATGTGGCCGACCCCTACGGAATGAGTCCTCACCTGGTCGCGGACGATTCGGGAACGGACCTGGGAGGTACCGTCGCGCGACTTGAAGGTGCAGGAGGTTGGCGTTTGGGGCCATTCGGGCTCGGGCTCGCGGCAGCCTATATGAGTTGGGATACCCGCACCGGCGAGGCAGTCTTTCCGCGCTCTCAGAGGGGGTCACGCGCGGGGGCCGTCGTCGGGCTCGCCGGGGAAGCCGGCGCCGTCGTGTTGGGTGCCAGGGCGCGTTGGTTTGGCGAGGTCCAGGCCCTCAGTGTCTCCAACCGGTCAGCGGAGGTCATGCAAGTGTACCTGTTCGAAGGTTTCGGGGAGCCAATCTCGCAGGAGTTGGGTTACCGGCAGGCTTATTCCCGCCGAATCGATCGGGATGGTAACGGGTTCGGATTCTCGGGAATGATGAATCTGGGTGACCTTAAATTGGTCCTGTTTGGAGAGTGGGAAACGTTTTCCGACAAGCAGTCGCAGCAGAGGGTGAACGACCCCCCCACGGACCGGTGGGAAGCCAGCGGTCCCAGGCTGGGTGCGGCCACCCAGGGCTCCATTGCCGATGGCACAGCCGCGTTCTTGGCTCACGTGGTTTGGTACCGGTTCTCCGGAGAGGGCACACGTGCCGGCCTGGAGGAGGAGGGCACGCTCTTCGACGCCACGGAGGAGGTGTGGCACGGCTCCGCGGAACTGCGGATCCGGCCCAAAGAGAATTGGACCGTCGCGACCCACGTCGATCTCGCCCGGAATCACCGGCACCGCAGGGACCTGCTCGTGCACGTAATCTCATCGCTTTCGACTTGGCGGCCGGCCCTGGCGTTGGAGGCTGCGCACGACATGGGGATCTTCGCGGTCTCCGCAGGAGTCGGCGTGGCATGGCAAACGCCGCGGGGAGGGATCCCCGATCCCAAGTACCACCAAGAGGATTACCGAAATTGGATCGCGCCCGAGCACACTTACGAGGCGACGGGATCCATGAGCCGGTCCGCGCTGTTGACTGTCTCCTGGAACGCCCCGCAAGGCAACCACGTTTACCTCGAGCTTCGGTTTGATCGAGCAACACCACGGACAACGGCGGTCCGGTTTTCGCCCGCACCGATTGGGGAGCGGGATCTCCTGAATATCGGGCTTCGGTGGGTGCACTGAGTTTCAGACGGCGCTTCCTGGACTCCGCGGGGTACCTCGGCCCGGTCTCCTTGACCTACCTCGGGGCGGGATTAGCTGAAGGGTGTATGAATCGCGCTGGTAAACGCCAGTTATTGTCACCGCCTCCTGCCACCGCCCCCCATCGTCACTCCCAACTGGATCCTGTTTCTAGTGCGAGAGCCCTCGGGCTGGTATTCCAGGTGTGCCGAGCCTGCCCTGGGCGAGAGTGCTGCGAGCATCCCCTGCGCCCAGAGCGAGAGGCCTTCGCGTGCGCGCCAGAGAAGGGTGAGAGCCCCGGTCCTCGTCCAGGCTGCGGTGCCGTATAGGGAGAGTTCGGGAGCGATCCAGTCCTGATATGCGTCGCTCATGGTGTTCGGAGTGGGGATGTCGCCCCAGGGAGCGAAGTGCGAAAAGCCGCCGGTTACAGAGATAGCGAACCCGCGCGGCAGTGTGCGGGATACTTCCAACGACATCGCGGGGGCCCGGTGCTGAAGGTTTGACCCGACCCGCGCGAGCAAGTCGCGACGCTCGCGCCCTTCGCGCCCGAGAGCCAGGTGCACCGCGCCTCCCCATCCGTTCCACGGCAGCAGACGCACTTCGCCGCTGATGTGGAATGTGTGTTCTCTAGCCGTGAAGTTGACCTCTTCGAGGTCCATGCGCAGCGTTTCACCTTCGAGCCGTGCGTAACGGGCGGAGACGGTGACCAGAACCCGCCCGTTGCCGAACGGACGCTGTGCCGCAAAGCCGATCGTCAAACCGTCTGCATCCCAGTCGTCGGTGTCGGGCTCGTTGTTGTATAGGTCGATATACTGTTCCTCTTTGACCCGGTCCATCTGCGCGAATCCGACCCAGCTCACCCCGGCCAAACGTCCTCCCAGAGTGAGCCCATACGCCCATGCTCCCTGCTCCATACGACGCCGCACGCGTCCCGAACCCCACAGCGTGAGTTCCAACGGGAGCGGGTCGTAGTATCCGGAGAGCACATATGCCAACGAGTTGTCGGCGTAGCCGTACATGAACAGGTACTGCGCCGACTGCGTCCTGCGTCCGAATACACCGAGGCGGAGCGCCCCACCCGCAACATCGTACGCCAGGCCCGCCGTCACACCGCTTGCTGACACGCGATCCTGCCTGGGCACGGGAGATTCGTCGGTACGCATTTCACGCCCCTCGAAGCCAATACCCAGCCCCGCGCCGAGGTTGCCGATGCGCCAACCGCCGGCACCCTCGAGCCGCATCACCGTTGTCGAGATTGCGTCTCCCAGCGTGTCCAGCACGGCGAACGGGTTACTGGAGAAGGGCAGCACGATATCGGCGTGACCGTTGCGGCTGCGGTGCAGGCGGTCTACGACAACATGCCCTATGGCGGACCCGCCCGATCCTAGCGCTTTCCACCCGAACGCCGACCCGCCGGTAAACGACTCGGTGCCCGCGTCCAGCGGTCGGCGGTACTCGCCCGAGTAGCGTTTGTAGCCGGTACGGATCTGTGCGTAGCTGTCGGAGTTCTCGAATGGCAGCCCGCCGGGGTTCCCAGCCGACCAGAAACTCCCTACACGCGGCGCCGGCAGAGTCAACAGAGAGGGTAGCGACACCTCTGCGCCGGGCAGTGTGCGGTGGAGGTCGGCGACGGGTGCGAGCGGGCTCCACGCGGTGAGCCACCGGGGTAGTTCGGGGCCCCCGGGAGCCTCGGAAGCACCCAGCACCTGCGCGCCCGCTTGCCCATGGAAAACAAGCGATACGAGAGCCAGGGTGCCCAACACCGCTCGGCCGCCCGCCCGCGCCAGCAGCACATCCAACGCGTGCGCAGTCGTCCAACCGCGCGGCCGCGACATCAGTACAGCCACCCCAACAGGCCCCTCACCGGCATGAAAAGCTCCAGCCCAAATCTCATCTTGCCATACAAGCGGTGCGCCATGGCCGAGGTGCCGTATATGCCTCGGCGGTCCAGCAGGTTGTACGCCCAGAACGAGAGCCGCCCGTTCATGGGAAAGGTCTTGCTCACCTGCACGCTCAGCAGCCAGTCGGCGGGCGTCTCCTGGGGATCTCCGTACACGCCCGCCCGTGGTATACGTAGGTCGCGGTACTCCTCCCTGGCACGCTCGCTCGGCGGCACAGGCACCTGACGCGCCGCCCGAGTCACATAGCCGGCGAACGCAAGCGTGTCTGTCCCGCCCAGATCTCTCGCGAAGTCTGTAACGTTGTGCTGCAGGATGCCGGTGAGCACGAGCCCAAGCTCGGGCTGGTGGTGGATCAGCCGGTAGGTAACCAGCGCGCGCCTGCCCACCGCTGTAACACCCTCCCAGTAGGGAGTGCGCTCCTTGCTCTGGAGCAGCGAGAACTCCTCGAATTTCGACGCACTTCCGTAGTAGAGGGCGTCGGTAGTCTGGCGGGTTTCGATCCACTGCCCCGTCACGTGCAGGCGTGTCTTGAGGTAGGGAATCTCCGGTAGCAGTGCCGTGAGCTCGACCCCCTTGCTGGAGACCGTCATCACATTATCCGGCCGGTCGATGAGTATCGGCACAGTGTCGCAAAACGATGCGGGCTCCACGATCTCGGGTGGCACGCCGGTGCCGCGGGTGGAATCGGCCAGGTCGTAGTGATCGCGCAGCAGGTAGGACGGTGTGCCGCGGATCCCGAAAGAATCGTCGATGCGATCGTCAAAGAACACCAGCGACACGGCGGAACTGCCGGACCCAACCTCTATGCCGGCCTCGGCCTTGCGACTGTTTGCGAAGCCTAGATCGGGATTGGTGGGATCCTCGATGAACGTCGTGATGACGGCAAGCCGTTCCTCGGGCTCGTCGGTGAACCAGTTCACGTTCACGACGTCGTACCACTGTGGCGCAGGGGCATAGAGCGCGAGCGACGGTGTCTTGGCCACCAGTCCCCACCCGCCGCGGAACCTGAGCCAGCGCCGCGGAGACAGTTCGACGTTGATACGTGGCTGCAGGGCGGCGTCCTGCACACCCGAGAACCAGTGGCTCCCGCCGTGCAGCACGTCGAGCCGCAGGCCCGCCTGTACCGTGAGCAG